>ERZ826764.416-NODE-416-length-61764-cov-3.812880_pt1 | contig 61764 bp, 52 predicted proteins | sample MGYA00519870_ERZ826764 | MGnify/ENA primary metagenome ERZ826764 (study PRJEB31778, sample SAMEA3449239) | human gut metagenome | biome: human gut; feature: human-associated habitat; material: faeces | place: United Kingdom | collected 2010/2012 ... | reverse complement strand
TGTAAATGCAGCAACGCGGTATTGCTCTGCCATTCGCCAAAACCGGTTTGATAAGTATCTGCGGAAATCATCACAAAGTTGTCGATATAGTTGTCAAAAATTCCACTGACTTTCACTGTGAGTTCTCCTACAGAAGGATCTTTCAGCGTAACAGAATCTCCGACTTGCAGTGACAATTTTTGTGCAACCTTTTTCCCAACAATTGCTTCCCCCGTACCCGGAAATGATATTACTTTCTCACCTGTATGGAAATCCCAAAAATTACCTACGGATCCTGTATCCGCAAAACTATATACACCCGCTGTAAAAGAGTTGTTACCGTTGGAAACATTCAGACGTTTTACGGAGCAAAATAACGTGTCTTCCACATCGTCAATATTGGATAAAGGTTCAGCAATTTGTTCTTGCGTCCCCGCCGCAAACGAGACTTCGGCATCATAGGTTTGAACCATGTCATATTGCATGACCGTGGTATCCAACATAGAGTCCCGCACGCCAAACCCGGTGACTACCAACCCCGCACAACATCCAATGCCGACTAACATCATGACCAAGCGCTGTTTGTAACGTACCATATTGCGCAGCGTGATCTTTTGTAAAAAAGACAGTCGTTTCCAAAGTGGCGTCACACGTTCCAAACATATGCGCTTTCCGTTTTTGGCTGCGCGCGGGCGAAGAAGATTTGCCGGCATGCTTCCCAGTTCTTTGCGGCAAGAAAGCCAAGTGCTGCCTAAAATACCGATCAACGACACAACCAATGTCAAAATAGCCAATGGAAAACTTGCGTAATACGGAAGTGATGAAAAATCATAAAGTGGCTGATATGCCATCCAGAAAATCTTCGGAAGAATCCAGGTACCTAAAAAATATCCCGCCAGCCAGCCGATCACGGACGCACTTCCAGCATATAATAGATATTTGGCTGTAATGGTTTCATCTCGAAAGCCGAGCGCTTTCAATACGCCAATCTGTGTGCGTTCTTCTTCCACCATACGTGTCATTGTGGTAATACATACCAGCATCGCAATCAAGATAAAAAATACCGGGAAAATGTTGGCAATCCCGCTGACGATGGAAGTATCATTTTCGAAACTGACATATCCAGAATTTTCATTGCGTGTTAAAACATATGTTTGCGGTTGAGAAAGGCCGGATTGTTCAGCCATCTCTTGTGGAAGACCGGTTTGCAAGAGCAGTTCATTGTAACGAACAGTTGCCAATTCCTGACAAGTGTCAAAAACTTCGTCTTCATGTGATTCGATCAGATCATCGTATTGATCACTGTAAATCGGTGCATCTTCGGTAAGCGTTAATTGGATTTCTGTAAATACCTCAGATTTGAACGCAGACGGAAGCAAATAGAAATAACCCTCCAGCGTACCATTTCCAATGTTGGTACTGCCGCGCTCCAGTCCGATATACATGGGTGAATCTGCCAATCCCACAATGGTATATTTCGTATCACAAAGTTGATCAGAGATTTCACCGTTAGAAACAGATGTAATTTCAATCTGAGAGCCAATATCCTTTTCGGTAAAAACTTCGTCGTCTGCCAAACATTCGTCCGCTGCCTTTGGCATTCGTCCGGCAGTCAACGAAGGCAAACTGACACGCTCCGGCAAAGTCAGAAAATGAAACGGTTTGCTGCCTTGCTGCATATGGTGGTTTGTCTGATATTCAACAAGTGCATCAACCGTCTGAAATCCCTCAGCCTCTTGCACAAACGACAAAGATGAGAGTGCAGAAACATCGCTTTGCGTAAAGCCAAGGGTCGAATAACATTGAAAATCATAAAAATTCTGTTCCGTCAAAAATTTTTCACATGCATTCGCCATTGCATCTTTTGTGATTTTCAGACCCGAAAAAAAACCGACGCCTAACGTCACAATGAGCAACAAAGCCAAATATCGCCCCAAAAATGTCCGAATGCTCCGATAAGTAAGTTTTATCATAGACCGCATAACCATCACCACTCGATCTGATCAATCGGAACGACATTTTGATTGACTTCATTGGATATGATCTTCCCGCTCTTGATCCGGATAATACGATCCGCCATGGCCGTAATGGCCTGATTATGGGTAATAACCACCACAGTCATCCCCGTCTCCCGGCAGGTATCCTGCAGCAGCTTCAATACCGCTTTTCCCGTATTATAATCCAGCGCGCCCGTAGGCTCATCACAAAGCAGCAGCTTGGGATTCTTGGCAAGCGCCCTGGCAATCGCCACCCTCTGCTGCTCCCCGCCGGAAAGCTGGGCGGGGAAATTGGACATTCTCTCCCCCAGCCCCACCTTTTTCAATGTTTCCCCCGCATCCAGCGGGTTCCTGGATATCTGTGACGCCAGCTCCACATTTTCCAGGGCTGTCAGATTCTGAATCAGATTATAAAACTGAAATACAAACCCTATTTCATATCTTCTGTAGGAAGTCAGCTGCCTCTGATTATAAGCAGAAATTTCCTTCCCATCCAGTATGACCTGCCCCTCGGAAAGAGTATCCATCCCTCCCAGAATATTTAATATCGTGGTTTTCCCTGCCCCGGAAGCTCCTACAATAACGCAGAATTCCCCTTCCTGAATCTCGAAATTCACATCCTGCAGGGCATGGATATCCACTTCTCCCATATGATATACTTTTTTTACATTTTTAAATTCCACAAATGCCATAACCGTACCGCCTTCTTCCGGCGTTCAACACGCCTGAGCCATAGAATGCTCCACAGCCGGAGGCAGCGCTCCCCGGACGCATTCTAATCCTGTTCTTCCATCATGCTGTCAATATAACCTCTGTCCCAGAGAAGAATCTTAAGCTTCCCTGCTGCCGCAACCGCTGCTGAAGTAAAATACTGGTTTGTCATTACCGCTCCTACCATCCTGTCATAATAGTCCCGGCCCGCGTAGACCTCCTGTACGGCTTTCACGCCGATTGGCGCATTGTAGCACTTACACTGAACCGCATAAGTCACTCCATCCTTTTCCGCCAGGATATCCACACCGTAATCTCCGCTTCCCTTCGTGACCTCCACATCCAGGAATCCGTTTTTTCGCAGAAGATCCGCACAAAAATATTCGAAATCATGCCCTTCCATTTCGTCCATCAGCTGGCTTCTTCTTCTGCGCTTCCACCTCCTTGATACCAGAAAAGCGGCAAAAACAAGAACCGCCAGGCCCGCTGCAGACATAATGCTGATAAAAATAACTGATGACTGATCCATATAACGAAACTCCATTATCCGTATGGCCTTCTCCGGCCTTTATTTTATCCTTAAGGACGCGCCTTCTATCACAAAAAGAACCAGACCGGCTGTCTTACCGGCGCCGGCTCTGATTCCCCTCATTTACATAATACTCTTTTTTCTTCTGATTTCCTAGATATAATTTACTAAATCTCTCTTGTCATTGGAATATTTATACGCATTTTCCCTGGTTATCATTCCCAGAGATACAAGACGTGCCAGATCTCCGTTCAGCGTATGCATACCGTTTGCCGCACCGGACTGCATGATGGTTGACATCTGATGCCCCTTGCTTTCCCTGATCAGATTCATTACCGCATCCGTTCCCGTAAGCAGCTCCGTTGCCGCTGTCCGCCCCCTTCCGTCCGCCGTGGGGATCAGACACTGGGTAATAATCCCTTTCAGCACTCCGGAAAGCTGGATGCGTACCTGGTTCTGGCTGGAGGCCGGGCAGGCGTCAATAATACGGTCTATCGTCTGCGCCGCCCCTGTGGTATGAAGGGTGGAAAGCACCAGATGCCCGGTTTCCGCAGCTGTCAGGGCTGCGGAAATCGTTTCATAATCCCTCATTTCCCCTACCAGAATGATATCCGGATCCTCACGCAGGGCAGAACGCAGAGCGGCGGCAAAAGAGGAAACATCCCTTCCCACCTCTCTCTGATGGATCAGCGCCTGCTTTCTTTCATACATATACTCAATCGGATCCTCTATCGTAATGATATGCTCCGGCCTGGAGGTATTCACATAGTCAATCATGGCCGCCAGGGTAGTGGACTTACCGCTTCCCGTAGGCCCTGTTACCAATATCAGCCCTCTCGGTTCATCGGCCAGCTGTTTCAGTATGGGCGGAAGCTGCAGCTCTTCTATGGTGGGAATACGATCATTGAGCAGACGGATGGTGCAGGCCAGCTTTCCCTGCTGCCGGAAAATATTCACACGTTCTCTTCCCCCATCCGGCGACTGTATGGCAAAATCCACATCTTTTCCTTCCGAAAATTCCTTCTGCAGCCATGCATCCGGCATCTGGAGGATCATCTGCCGGGTCTCTTCCTCTCCCGGCTGGATAGGCGCATACACCAGCGTTCCTTTTACTCTTATCAGCATGGGCAGCCCTTCCGACAAATGAATATCCGAGCAGCCTGTCTGCCGTCCCATGGCAATGATTGTATGAATGTCCATTCATGACTCCTTCCGGGTTCTTCTCTCTTTTAACAGTTTAACAGCATTCTCCTGCGTTATGCATAATAGGCAACCTTCATCAGTTCTTCCATAGTGGTCACTCCCGCTTCCACCAGTTCCACGCCGCATTCCTTCAGGGTTTTCATCCCCTGCTTTTCAATGGCATAGTCCTTGACCTCCTCCATGGTGGCTCTGCGGGATATCATTTCCCGGATCGGTCTGTCGATGGTGAGGATTTCATGGATAGCGGTACGTCCCTTATACCCCGTATTATTACAATACCGGCATCCTTTGGGACGCATTACCTTAGGAATATCACGTTCCAGGAATTCCCGCTCCTCTTCCGTGGGTTCTTCCTCCTGTGCGCAGTACGGACATACCTTTCGCATCAGCCTCTGGGCTACCACACCTACCAGGGAATTGGCGATCATATACGGTTCCAGCCCCATGTCCACAAGCCGGATGACTGAGGATACGGAATCATTGGTATGAAGCGTTGAAAATACAAGATGTCCGGTAATAGCGGCACGCACGGATATAGACGCCGTCTCCGCATCACGCGTCTCTCCCACCATGATAATATCCGGATCCTGACGCAGAAGGGCGCGAAGCCCCGACTCAAAGGTTACTCCGGCCAGAGCATTCACCTGCATCTGATTGATTCTCGGCACATTTTTTTCAACCGGATCCTCAATTGTGGAGATATTCACCTGCTTTTCCGACATCTCCTCCAGTATCATATACAAAGTCGTGGACTTTCCGCTTCCCGTAGGGCCTGTCAGATAAATAATCCCGTTGGGTGAACGCAGAAGCCTGCGGAATTTCTGATAATCAGAATCCTTCATTCCAAAAGAAGCCGGATGATCAATCGCCGCATTTCCCGTCAGCAGACGCAGCACCGCCTTTTCCCCGAAAACAGTAGGAATCACAGAGACACGGATATTGATCATCTCATCCTTTACCTGGGTCCTGAAATGTCCGTCCTGCGGGGCGCGCCTTTCGGCAATATCCAAATCAGACAAAATCTTGATACGCGCTATCAGGGAAGCATGAAGCTGCTTCTGCAGGGTGACATATTCCGTAATCGTTCCGTCCAGACGCATACGGACCGTTGTCTTATGCTCGAAGGGTTCGATATGGATATCACTGGCGTTGGTATTCACCGCTCTCTCGATCAAAGTATTCAGCAGGTTGATTACAGGGGTGTCATCATCCGCTTCTTCAATCTGCAGCTCCTCCACCATATCTTCACTGCTTGTATTTGCCTTCTTAGCCGCCATTTTGGCGGATACCTCGGAATAATAATAGGAGATGGCATTTTCCAGCGCGTATTTTTCACACAGCTGGATTTCTGTCTGCATACCTGTTATCTGACGGATATCCTCAATGCCATAATAATTCAGCGGATCATTGGTGATTACCGTGAGCCGATCCCCATTTTTGCTGACTGCCAGCATCAGATACCTCTCTGCCAGCTGCCTTGGGATCATCCCCACAGCATCAATATCCACCGAAACAGAGGATATATCTATAGTCTGCAAAGCCAGCTTGGCCGCAAGGGCTTCCACTTTCTGACCTTCTGTTATAAATTCCAGAGCTATAAGGGCATCCCCTATTCGCATACCAGGATTCTGCTTCTGGTATTCCACAGCCCTTTCGATCTGTTCTTCGGTTACATATCCGGCTTCCTTCAGAAGCTGCCCCAGCCTGATATTTTTAATTGACGCTGTTTCCATTATTATTCGTCCCTTTTATACATATATATTTCCATCTGAAGCTGCAGGGTATCATTCAAAGAAGATACATACTCCCCTGCCTCATTCCGCAGGCTGCTGTTTTCCTTCCCCCATACAGCACCCGTAATGCGGATAGCCGGATAATCTTCGGATATTTCATCCGCCATCTGTTCCAGCACACTGCGCTCGCCCTTTACGGTAAGCATCACCTGCGCCGCATAGATCCCATAGAAAGAGGTGGAGGTTTTCCGGACAGTATCCGTCTGTTCCTCCCCATCCTGCCCAATTGCCTGTGAAAGCATTTCCTCAAGCGCAGCCTGAGAAGCATAAAAAGGGTCAAGTATCATCTCTCCCTCAGGCATCTGAATAACCAGCTGCCTGGATTCCAGTCCCCAGGATAATGCAATGCCCGTAAGAAGCTTGTCGATTTCCTGACTCTTCATAACCGGGTAAAAATCCTCGGCAGCCGCCGTCAGCTCCTCCTCTGTCTTTTCCACATTAGCCTGCATGGAAGGCAGGAGCATCAGCTTCTGCTGGGTACGGATCTGCAGTTCTTCCTGAACTGCCAGCTCTTCCTTCAATGCGGCATCCGTCTCCGCCAGAGGGCGAATGATAAAAAAGCCGAATACCACAACGATTACAAAGATTGCCAGAAACAGAAGCAGCTTTTTATCTCTATCCGTAATTTCTGTTGTTATCTTCACACTGCTCTCCTCCTATTTCCCGGCATTTTCAGAAAGGTAACAAACCAGATTGATGGTCCACATCCCTCTCTCTTCCGACCAGACATAGCCTGTATAATCCAGCTGTTCAAAAATGTCCCTTTCCTCCAGCCGATCAATGAACTGGTTGATATCCTCTACCTCCGGCGCAGCAGTATCCACGTTAACAATACCTGTAGCTGCGTCAAAGCTCAGCACTTCAATCACCACCTGCCCCAAAGAACAGCTTTCTATTTCCTTACGGACAGAACTGTTAAAGGATGGATAGGATTCTATATTCCTTTTAGCCCGTTCCAGAGATGCTTTCAAAGTCTGGTTCCACATAAGACGGCTTTCCAGCTCATCATATTGGGCGCTTTGCTCCAGAACCTCAGGATTTTCATTATAATCCCTCACCTCCTGCAGCCTCTTTTGCGTTATCAGGCAGTTTCCCACAAAAAAACCGGTAATCATCAGCATAACCACAAGAAGAAGCAATACCGGAATCAGCTGTTTCATCAGACTTATACGCTTCTGATGGCTCTCAGAGCTTTTCTTATACCGGTAATACAGATTGCTTTCCTTTTCCAGCCTGAACAGACCGCTGACCGCAAAAAGGAAATTGTCCACAGCCCCATCGCCGAAACGTATCACCTTTTCATCTTCAAGCATACCCGCCTTCAGATCGGGATCCATCTGTTCCAAAGCCTGCGCACATACCTGCATATCCCTTTCCGGGAAGCCCGCCCAGAAAACATCCGTCACCGAATTTTCCAGCTTTTGGGCGGAGGCAAACTGAAGGATTCCGCTGATATTTCTCGCCACCTCCATACCATAGCCTTCCGTCCCGTGCTCGCTGAAGGTACGGCTCACGCTGGAATAACAGTAAATACCCTTATCCAACAGAATACTGGTCAGATTATCTTCATCCTGTATCTGAACCACACAGGTTTTTCCCCTTACCAGCTCCATCTGATGAAGAACGGATACCACACATCCAAGGGCTGCCTGTACAGAATTTATCTGGATTCCCACAGAAGCAAACAGCTTCCTGTAGGAGTCCAGGAAATCTCTTTCCATACGGGTGGCAAAAACCTCCCGCATTCCCTTCCCCTTATTCCCATAAATCCGGAAATAACCATAAACACTCCCGGAATCATTATTCACACCCGGGAACTCCCTCTGGATATAGTTTAATGTTTTATTCGTATTCATGGCGGGAATCATCAGTGTTTTAGCCATAAACTGAGAACTGTGCAGCACCAGGCAGACATTCCTGGTGGAAAGATGGTTTTCTTTCCAAAACTGACTTAAATGTGCCCCAAGCTCTTCTTCTCCGGTGATTACACCATTGATGATGCTTCCCTCCGGCGCCTCCGTCTCATACAGCCTTTTCACTGCTATGGAATGATTTTTTGGATTTCCGACCGCCACCTGTATCTTGCGGTTGGACATATATACACAAGTCTGCATGCAGGCATTGTCCTTTCTGTTAATATCCCGAATTGCTTATTGCATCATAAGAACCATAAATAGGCATGAGTACGGAAATCATAATGAAACCTACTATAATTGCCATCACTACAATCAATACCGGCTCCAGAGTGGCCACCATTCTGTCGACGGCCATATTGGATTCATATTCCATGGAATCCGCGATAGAATTCAGCATCGTATCCAGGCTTCCCGTTTCTTCTCCCACCCTGACGGCAGAAGTCAGTTTCTTTGTAAACCCTTTTATATTATCCAGGGCATCCGATAAATTCCCTCCGGAGCGTACTTTGGCAACCGCATCATCAAACTGGCTGTCTATATATGTGTTGCCGATTGTTTTTCTCCCGATCTGCAGCGCCTGTACAATAGGTATTCCCGAAGAATACAGAGAACTGATTGTTCTGGCAAAGCGGGCCGTATAGATAATCATCAGAAGCTTTCCAAACACAGGAAGCTTGATTTTCAGTTTATCCAATTGAAGTTTTACCGAGGGCATATGACAGATAAATATAGTGGCCGGAATCAAAAATGCCAGAAGAATCAATAGAATCATCCAGTGATTCTTTACCCCATCACTCATAAAGAACAAAATCTTCGTAGGCACAGGCAGCTCTTCCATCTGATCAAAGAGATCCTGAAACTGCGGCAGGATATAGCTCAGCATGAATATTACTACGACGACAATGACTCCGCTTAGAATTTTAGGATAAAGTGTAGAATTGCTGATTTTAGTGTTCAGCCGGAATTGCTTGTCATAAAAATCCGCCATACGCATGGCGGTTTCATCCAGATTTCCCGCCGTTTCCGCTGAACGGAACATATTAATCAAAAGCTCAGGAAATGCTTCTCCCTGATCCTCCATTGCATCCGATAAAGCCGTTCCCTGCCTTACCTGACGCAGCAGATTTTCAAACACCGTTTTCTCATTGGGCTTATTCGTCTCATCCTGAGCCACAATATTCAATGCCCTCACAAGGGAAACCCCGGAAGCCGAAAGCGTGCCTATCTGCCTGCAGAAATCAGACAGATATTTAGCCTTAATCCTGCGAAGTCTCTTCGCTTCTTCTTCCCGTTTGGCATTGACCAGATATTTATTATCAGCCTGCAGCTTCTGGTGCAGATCTCTTTCATCCGCCGCCTGCAGAAGCCCGGTCACTAATTTTCCATTTTCGTCCTTAGCCTTATAACTGTACTTAGGCATATTGTTTCCTTTCGTGCCGCTATCTTCAATAAAGCAATCCCATATACCAGTTCAATACCCAATCCCCCACAAACAAAGCGGCTGCCATTCCTACACAAAGAAAAGGCCCGAAGGCAAAATGCTCCTTGCCTCCCTTTTTCCTTGTAAGCAGAAGCCATATCCCATACAGACCCCCCGTCAAAACCGCAAAAGCCAGAGAAAGGAGGCACAATTTCGCCCCCAGAAAAAGTCCGCAGCCCGCCATCAGCTTAATATCCCCTCCGCCAAAAGCTCCCGGCACGGCGAGTGTAAGCAGCAAAAGCGGTACGCTAACCGCAAAAATACCAATGATTCTGGAAAGGATGCCCGTGTCCGGCATGGTAAAAACTGACAGAAGCCCTGATGCAAAGGCTGCCGCCACAAAAGAATCAGGAATTTCCATGGTATCCCAGTCCACAAACCCCACCACCAGGAGAAGCCCCAGGAAAAGAATCACCGTCACTGATGCTGCGGGGCTTCCAAAGTATATTTGGGATGCCACTGCTGCTGCGCCGCCCAAAACTATGCTTACCAGATACCTGGGCCGGTATCCAGCTTTGCGGAATGTCCGATAGCCTTCTTTGAATCCCAATTTTCTTGGCACCAGATATATTATCCCGTTCAAAAGATAAAAAAAGCAGGCGCCTGCTACAAACACCAACATATATAATAAAATACTCCCTGTCAGCAGCATTACATGTCCCCGCAATTCCGGTCTGTCTTACAAACCATCTCTTTTGCTTATTATAGATTATCCGCAGGAAAGAGACAATAATATTTTCCTATATAAACTTCCTGCCCGGATATCATTATGATACCGGGCAGAAAAACTATCCTGTCTCTTTATTAGCTGAATGGAACTTTTTGTTCCCAATCACTTATTCTTCACCCAGAGCCATTACCTTTTTCAGACGGTAGATGCTCCATTCCGGCTCATCTCTTTTCGCGTCGTATTCGTAGACTGCAAGAAATGAATCTGTCTGATAAAAGAACTTGCCAGGTAAAGCTTTGTCGTAATTCCAGTATACTAACGTTATTTCTCCAGTGGCACCGGAGAGATATTCAATCTCATTAAGTGTATCTTCAGCCATACCATAAGGTTCACCTGGTTGATAAATATTGCGATCCTGTCCATAATACTGAATGGAGAGAAGTCTCATAGCCAACTGAATATTTTTGGCATCGTCCAGAACAAATCTGGCCCTTGTATAATTATCGTAACAATAAGCCGCAGGTGACAAACAAAATACACATAGCAATATAATTATGATTAACACCTTAAACCCTGTGCTTAAATTTATTTTATTATGCATTATAGTTACTCTTTTGTTTGTACCTCTCCCCAGCCATTTTCATATGTATAAATAATATATTTATTATTTTCCACATATTTCATAGCCATCAATTCTCCGGTATTTTCATTTATCGTATCTTTATCATACCAAAAATCATCTTTTTTAGGATCAATTAATATTTTACCATTTTGAGGAATACCCGTTATCTCATTATCCGTTATAGTTCCGTCCAAATCCGTAAAATAATAATAGCGCTTTGCAGTAAACTCATCTTTGCTTAAATTTGCGTAATCTTCAATAAGTTGTTCCTGTAAAGCAATATATGCGGATCGTGCATTTACCTCAATTTGTTTGTCCTTTGCTTTGTCGATAAATGAAATCAAACCTGGTATTAAAATTGCTAAAAGAATAGAAAGGATAACTATAACAACTATCATTTCAACTAATGTGAAGCCGTCATTTTCTTTACGTATACTTTTTAGCATTTTTACCTCATTAATCTAAATCAAATATACTTATAATATTATTATATTCTTATTCGACTTCTTTCCATTCGCCCCCTTCTATCTTAACGGTTTTCTTAGAAGCATCATCAGTATAAGTCATTGCGGTTATCCCTTTATCCTTATCATATGTAACACCAGATACTGTTCCAGTTGCAGTTTTCACATCATTAGCAGCATCCTGTGCAGCCTCTATATCTCCACCTGGTAATCCATAAGCTTCTGCTGCAGCAGTTGTTGCGTCCATATATGCAGCATGAGCATTTACCATAATCTGCTTATCTTTCGCTTTATCAATATACTTAATCATACCAGGAACTAATATTGCCAGCAAAATACCAAGAATAACAATAACAACAATCATTTCAATCAGGGTAAATCCCTTTTTATCTTTTTTCAATCTCTCAACTAAATTCATATCCATTTCCTTCCAATCTTTTTCCTAATTTAATATTCCTACAGTAACTAAAATACCCTGTCTGAAACCCTGCGCCATTCATACCTTTATCACAATATATCTGCCGTGTATCAGCACAGTCCCATAAGACAGCAATTGCGGATATACCATATCCGTTTCTTACTTCCTGCCTCCTTCACCTTTAATCTTCGGATTTTTAATCCCTTACTAACAATTTCCGTACTCCGGATAATCCCATACTTTATTGTCGATATACAAAGGAAAACTCCACTCTGCAGTTCCCCTTTAGATACCGTTTTATTACATACAAGATTCCTAGTATCATTAATATAAACTTTTCGACACTAATTGTCAACATTTCCTGTTTTTTTTTACAAATATACGAAATTTTATTAATCTTTTATAAATTTTGCACTCTAATTTGCACACTTTATTCGAGACTGGCAATAAATGTTCAAATTTTAGTTACATTTATATTTTGTGCTTCCATATTTCTGCATTTCACTATTCTGCTCACCGTAAGAGGGCTGAAATGAGTCTTCGCATTTTCCAATGTAACAGTAATCCGGATCAGGTTTTTATCTTCTTCCACTTTCTCAATTTTGAATTCCGTTAAGACCGTTCCCATATATGATGGCTTTCCATAGTACCAGTTCGTATATTCCGTGTTTTTATCACCGGTTACCGGATCAATTGCCTTCGTGCAGTAACGAAGAAGCAGCATCTGATCCATGACTGCATTTTCATCCAGTCCGGCTCGATCCAATGGGGACGGTATAATATCACCAAGCATTCCCATGGTTACCTGAATGCCCTCCTCATTCCGAAACACGGCGATGTCATGCCTGCTGCCGCCAGACGCCTGACTCTGATAGATATACAAAGAGTATTCTTCTGCGAGTTTCTCCTCCTCATCTTTTTTCGGAGAGAACCCCCCGCCCTGTCCGCCGGATAATTCACCTGCTGCTTTTGTTAAAAGTACATCTGCAACATTCTGAGCGCTTGAAATGCTTTTTACCCGTGCAAATACATGCATAAAGGAAGACATTACGGCAGTTGCTGACACCATGAAAATTCCGATAAGGACAAAGGTAACTATCAGTTCTATGAGCGTAAAGCCTTTTTTATTCCGCAGTTTTTTCCAAATCCACATTTTCATCAGTCCTTATCAAAATAATAGTACTCATAGCTGATATTATCTTCTATATACGTTTTCGCATATCCCCGGGAGTTATTTATTTTTAACTGTATATCCGTTCCATTCACAGGAACCAGTATGAAGTTCTGGGACACTAAAATCCCTTTCTCCCCTTTTAGATAATATTCCTCCACGGCACTCTCAATTACCTTCCTTTTGGCCCCGGACTCATTTATCAGCTTCAAAGAAACAGTGGTGGACGTCGTCATCATCAAGATACCCAGCATGAGGATGGAAAAGGCCACCATCACAGATACAATGGAGGTACCTTTTTTATCTGCAAGTAATTTTTTCCCATTAGCTACGCTTTTACGAAAATCCATTTATGTTCCTCCTCTCCGTTTTCCCTGATAATTATCATCTGATACTTCTGCCGGATATGATAGCTGTCATTTCCCTTACTGCAGGTAACTACCGTATATAAAAATAAATCTCCAAATTTTCCGGACTCAGTCTGACTTACTTTACGTCGGTCAGCATCCTCTTTTTCCATATTTGATACATCACCAAAATAGATTGTTACCGTAATATCATAACCCCGAATCGTATCCCCTACAGACGTCCCGTTATCTGTTTCCGGTTCAAATTCCCATACCAAACCTTCTTTTTCTTTGTACCAGCAGAAATTAAAATCAGCGTCACTGAGCAGCAAATCTCTGATATTTGTCTGAAATTCAGTAACCTTTGTACTATCTGTCAAATCTTTGCCCATCATCTCACTGAAACTTTCCGCCGCCAGACGGCAGCGGGTAAGCGCGGCATTTTTCTTCAGAGAACCGGTTACCGCAGATACGGACAGGAGCATGGCAAGAGACAGCGCGGTAAACAGAAACATGAGACAAACCACCACTATCATGGCGTCTCCTCTTGTATCTTTTATGTTATTCCTAAAATCTTTCTTTCTGTTCCTATCACTCATTACCCGGCTCTCCCTCCTTCTTCATTCCTGAATCCGGCAGGCTTTCATTCTCTGTACTGATTTCTGGAAAAGCCGTGGACTGTGTATGTACTTCCGTATCCGGCTCATCTGTCTGAGAGACGGTATGGCTCTCAGACTCCGTCCGGGTTTCTGCAGCAGATTCCGTTTCGGGTTCCGATTCCGTTTCGGGTACGGTTTCTGTGCTTGTCTGGGACTCTGTTTCCTTTTCTTCTTCTGTACTGGTTTCTGTTTCTATGGTATTACCTGATACGGAATTCTGAGGCTTTTTGTCCGGCAGGGTATTTCCCGATATGGTGTTGCTCCTGCCTGCGTAAGTTACAGAATTATTATCTTTACATATAACAATAGGCAGAGGGTCAGATTTTACACTATATACATCATATCCGTTATGAGAATTGCTGTCCCATGTTTCAATAACCTTTTGCAGGTTTTCTACCGTTTCACCCTTTTCCCAGGTTAACGTTTTGAGTTCTTCAGGCTGCCATATGCGAATGCGGAAAGCTGTATCGGAATTCGTCCATACGCTTTGATTACCGAATGTCTGTTTAACAGAAACAGTGGATGTAAACAAATACTGCAATTCCTGATTTGCCCCCGTATCAAACGCACTTCTGATATCCGGCAGTATCAGCCGGCAGTTATATACTGTCTTGCCTTCTGTTTCCTCTTCGGTAATCCTTAAAACGGCAGAATGTCTCGTATCGGATTTTTCCCACGGCCATGCAGCTTCATAGGAAATAGAGTCTATCATATATCGATAGACCTTGTCCTGTTCTTTTTTTATCTCTATATCCGTATTTCCATCTGAAACCTTTGGCTCTTTTCCCTCTTCAAAAGTAATAGAAACCGTATGTTCCTTTCCGGCTAAATCTCTGACGGCAATCTGGCAGGTTCCTTCTTCATATTTCCATTTCCACTCCAGCATATCCCTGGAAATAGTATGCGCTCCTATTTGTTCTTCCTCTGTTCCTCCGTTTAATAAAATAGTGTCAGGCTTCACTTTGGGAAGCCGGTAAACCAGATAATCAGACCATAAAGAACTGATTTTCTCATTTTCTGTTGCCCTGTATCTGATGACCAGATATTTTCCGGCAAGTGTGGAATCCCATCCGGTTAAATTATCTTTGTTTAGTGTAAATTCAGCATTACCATTTGCATCCTGTGAAATCAAAATACAAGGAGACTCTGAAACAGGAGCAAGCGGCCGAACTGAAATTATACCATTCTCATCCAGGAAAGCCGGATTCACATTGCCATCATCCGAAATGAAATTCATTTCATCATAGCGGTCCGCATAAACAGCCGCTTCTGCCTTATAATCTCCTGAAAACGTGTCGCTTTGCAGCTTAAATTTCATAACCAGATCTTTAAAATCATCCTCCTTGTATTCCGAATCGAAAACAATATCTTTATCCTCTTCATCTGTCAGACTAACGCTCAAATCTCCAGGAATCTCCAGGCGTTCGGACACCTTTACCTTATAATGCTGTCCTTCTTCCGAATCACGGTACTTACCATTTTCTTCAATGGCTCCCGCATTAACAAACAGCTCTATTTCCCAGCCGGCAAAGGATTCCAGGCTGCAGTTTAATTCCTGATTTTCACGATAATCTTTATCGTAGTCAGGGTCATAAGGACCTGCCGCCTTTTTCCTGACAGCCAGAAGAACTTTGAAGCCTTGAATATTCCCTGAATCGTCAGCAATTTCTTCCTCTGCCCCGCCATAAGTCTTCTTCAGGGCTTCCTTCAGCGCTCCCACCTTCTGTTTATCCGCACCTACACAGGAAACATAGGCATACAGCTGATACTCCTTCAAACAGCTTCGCTGTGATTCCTCCGCTATACGATTCCAGTAAATATCATAATTTAATTCATCATGAGTGCTGAGTTCAACAGTTCCCCAGGTAACTTTTGAAAGCTTTCTGTGGAATTCCTGTACAGACTTGCTATATAGCTTGTCACTTACCAGCCGTGTCTGATTAAAGGAATCTGTAATCTCCCTCTGGCTCCCCAGTCTGGTAACCTCCAGCCGTATTGCTTTGTAACTGGTCTCCCAATCGAAGCCCGTCAATGTAAGGCTTGCCTGTTCTGTTTCCTTCAGACTGTACAGATTCACTTCACTGCCGTCTTCCCGGACACCTGTCAGATTTACCTGATATTTCGCACTGCTGTCTCTCTGTCTGCCGTCCCAGCGGAAAGTAACTGAGTCACCATCTTGTTCATATTCATCTGAAATTACCGGAACAGGCTGCTTTAAGCTTTCTGTTTTAACCTCCACTTTCCGGTATTGAGCAGACATCGTGTCTGTATTCTTTAATACCAGTCTGTAATATACATTATATAAGGGTTCTCCGTCACTTCGAACACCTGCACGTTCAATAACATATCCGTCATTTACCAAATAGCGCGCTTTAGTCCCCGTCGTTGTTAGTTCAAATGTTCCTTTTTTGGTTAAATATTTACTATTTGAGGTAAGTTCTCTTGCCGTCAGTGGCTGCGTATTCAATGGATTTCTGCTTCCAAGATAACAAACCGGTATCTGAGACTGGCCATCTGCCGCCGTTGTATTGCCTGATGCATATGCATACGTTCTGACGGTTATGGTATTTATTTCATCACATACACCTTCCGCCTGGTATCCGGCCAGTTCCTGGTTCACTCCTGATATACTGCCATAAGTTTCTTCCTCATTTGACCTGCCTGAAACCGTATCACTATAACCCGCTACAACTTCGGCGCCAAGCTGAGGATCGAAGATAAGCATATCTGTCCTGTATATAGTACTGCGATCCTCTGTCACACTCTTAAGAAGCGTATCATAGCCCAGTGTGTCCGGCGAAATTCCGGTCAGATAAGGCGTATCTTTTTGTAAACTGATATCCGTCACTTTTGATTTCAGATAATCACCGGTCAGCATCCATTGCTCCATGGTAACCATAGGAGAATTTAAAAACTGTGTTTCACTATCTTTTCCCGGCACCATCTGGAAACCAATTATTGTATCCTCCAGCAATGTGTCTGAGTCGAACAGACCTTTCTCAATATCTAAGACTATTTCATCATTTACCACTTGGAAATCCGATATAGCAGCTTTTTTAATCTCTTCCCATTTATCCCCTGTCTGTTTTGCAATAATCAGACTGCAATTCACAAACTGCTGCCCCGATTTATAAGCATCCGCATTTTCCAGATGCAGGGTCCATTTATCCGTTCCGCTGCTGTTATCCCTTTCCAGATATATCTCCGGAGCAGGCAGCATAGGCTGTACTTTTATAAAGGCATTATTATTCTCATCCGTATAGTATATCTCATCCGAATCATACTTTTCTCCGAAAATACTTTTGGCTTTTATGGAAACACGCAGATATAATCCCGCCCAATCCATAGATGGGGTGATAAACATTTCTGTCCCCAGAGGAATATAAGCACTGCTGCCCATACCATTCACCCTGGTGCTTTCATCTTTAGCGCTATACAAGAACGCATTTACTTCATAGCCGTAGGCTTCTGCCACAGAATTCCAGGTGACATGATACTGGCTGTTTTTCAATTCCACTTTGATTCCCTGAGGGTTATCCAGTTTTTCCATCACTCTGTCTTTCCAGTGAAGCTGATCATCGATCTTCAGATATAACTCCTTACCGGTTCCATTCCAGGTACATGGGTTTGCCGACATTTCACGGATGAAAGGCACATTGTCAAGCCTGCTCTTTTTATAGGCATTCCAGTTTTCTGCATTCAGATTCTTCTTCACATACAAAGGCTCTGCAATTCCTCTTTTCTGTGCTTCTTCAGGCGGCAGCTGGGTGTTATCCACAGAAATATCCCAGACAGAATATTCATTCAAAGACTGATTTTCGTCTCCTTCATATCCTTTTAAGTTGATAATAATGGTCTTTATTTTTTCATTCTTCCAGCCATTTGCACTCTCCAGAGATACTTCATTACAATTTTCAATAGAGGCTCCCGCATCCTTATTTCCTGCGGCTTCTCCTGTCCAATAATTAGCACTTCCATTACCGGAAGGCGTCAGTTCCACCCTTTCTCCGTGTTCATATTCTACAGTAATAGTAAACTTCACCGTTCTCTTCTCATCATTCTCCCGGAACCAGGAAATACGCAGGGAATTCGTATCTATAGCCGTTTTATTTCCGTCCTTATCCAGAAAATCAAGACGTATATGAGAATCCTCTGATTTTTGGATAATTCCACGCGTACGGTTATCATTATCAACCACATTGGCAGCATTATTTTTATTGGATCCGGAATATGGTGACAGAACAGCCGACACCGTATTCCCGTCAAAGGAAGCCGGCTGTGTGAAATAATAATTATTGTCATAATCCCCCGGTCTGAGGGAATCAGAAGCCACCGGATTTTCCAAATCCGATACATTAATACATTCCGATATCTTCAGATACTTTTCCGCTTCGAAAGCACCACTTCCCTGATCACCGGTTTCTCCCAGAATGCCCTGCATTTTATCATTTTGGTTCAATGGCTTCCCATAATTGCGGCAGTCATTTACAGTGATGTTTCCGCCATTGGCTTTTCCATCCAATATTCCTATAATCCCGCCTGTGACAGATGATTTTCCGTCAAGATCCGCAGTATTGACACAATTTCGAATTAATAAAGTTCCATTGTTCATACCGGAGATTCTGCCCGTCACACCTGACGCGTTTTTCCCATATACAGCCCCGTGATTCACACAGTTTTCCATACTGATATTATTGGGACCGTCCGTTACATCTACGATACCTACAATACCTCCGGCATTTTGGCTGCCTTCGATCTTCCCATTATTTTCACAGCCGGAAACAACAGCCTCCCCGGACACAAGCCCAATAATCCCTCCGATTCCGATAACACCCGTTCCTGTTATCAGTACATCTCCGGAAAAACTGCAGTCCGTGATTTTTCCCCGGCTCTCTCCTGCAATACCACCGGCAGCGCCGGTACCTCCGGATATAAGGATACTGTTCTCTGCTTTGGCTGCGTTTATGGTTCCCCTGTTAATCCCGGCAATACCGCCTGCCCGGTAGGTATCTCCGGATAATTTCACCTTTACTTCAGAAGCGCTGACACTCCCGGCATTAAAGCCGGCAACACCTCCTATACAGCCATTCTCTGACTGTATATCTCCGTTCATCGTCAGTACATCAGCAAGAGTGCTGATACTTCCGAAATTTTCAGCCGTAATTCCTCCTGCCATTCTGCTTCCGATAACTGTTCCGGAAACCACACAATCAATAATTTCCCCTTCAGCCGTATTCTTTCCGGTAATTCCTCCGGCATAAGTCCCCTGGAACTGTTCAGGCAGATTTACCTGACAGCGTATAATAGTACCGGAATTTACTTCTGTCAAATTTCCATAATAAGTCGTTCCCAGGGCATGTACAGCGACATTGCCCGTATTCACACAATTATCGATAGTCACATTGGCTCCTGCCGTACCAATAATTCCGCCTGTGTAAGAATAATTTACCGGGTCACCCCCTTCGGATATATAAGGCCTCCCCGTTCCTCCCTGATAGGAAAGTGATGCCTGTGTATATCCGCCGATATTCCGGCTTCCCAGGGAAGTAAGATCCGTGGAAGCAACATTTCCTTCAGAACGTACCGTTGCTTTATTCACAAGTCCCCGCAGCTCCAGCTGGGAATCCGGGGCGCTGTATCCGACGATACCGCCCACCATAACGCCGCCGCTGACCTCACCCACACCATTGATATGGGTTCCTTTCCCTGTATTGGGAGTTATTTCACTGGCGTCATTCGTTGTATCCACAATATACATCTTCCCGGTTCCGGCGGACTGGGCTGTCTCTGCTTCCCATTGGAATACTGCATTTATCATACCCGTGAGATCCTTCGCATAAGTGCCGGAAATATCCACCAGATAGTCCGCTGCCTCCCTGATGCTCCCACGAATCTGGGAAGAATTCCCCTGGGCCGTCATAAGCCTGTTATAGCCAATGCAGCCCCCTGCCATACCGCCCACCATTTTTACAGTACCATTATAAACAGCAGTCACTTTACCCAGCTGATTACCGGTCCTGCACTGAAGATACCAGTCCTTTCCGTCCGCCCCGTTCACGGCTGCCAGATTGCCTCCTATTAATCCTCCGACAAACCATATACCTGAAACCATATCCGGATCAGCCTGAAGCAGCATATTTCCTGCCTCATCCTCCGTATCGGAAAAAATAGACTTCGATACATTACAGCCGATCAGACCTCCGACAAAGGCTTCCCCTTCTACATAGCCTCCCTTAAGGCTGTAGTTTTTCAAATCCACAACCCCGTTAACATCATTATATCCAATCAAACCGCCCACATAGTTGGTGCCTACCACCATATCCGTATTAAATCTTCTGATACTGCTTTCCACAATACCATTATTATAACCTGCAAGCCCTCCGGTACACCCTTTTGTGCTGAAGCTGAACCATTGTGTGATGGCAGATGCATATTCTTTCCACTCTATCCCGGTAAGCTCCTTCATACTTGTACAATCAATCAGCTGACCTGCATTAAAGCCGGTTATTCCGCCTGCATACCCGTTAGAAGAAATGATAATTCCCTTGTTTTTCCAGTTTTTAACAATTCTCATTTCCTCATAATCTTCGACAGGCTTCTGTTTCGCATCCAGGGACGCATTCGCGCCCAGAATTCCTCCGGCGTACTGAAAAGCGATGATATCCGCATTATTTTCCGAACCTTCACCATCCAGCACGGTCATTCCTTTTCCGTTTTCATATTCCAGATATCCCGCAATGCCTCCTACAAAATAGTGGCCTCGCAGAACACCTCCTTTGGTGGAACAATTCTTTATTCTTGTTCCTGCCGTACCATATCCGATGATACCTCCCATATAATCTCCGACGAACGCGTCTTCATCAAGCTCGTCCATTGTATCGCTCACAGACTTCATAGAATAGAAATCTTTTTTCCCAAGAGTACTCTCACAGTCTGAAAGCCCTACACCATATGCATAGCCGACAATTCCACCCAGATACAGGGATGTTCTCTTTTTACCCTTCTCCCCTGTAATTGTCCCTTCGTTTACACACTTTTCAATCAAACTGCCGCTGTCAGTCAACTCCTCATTTCCAAAACAGGATGCGCCGATAATACCTCCAACATAAGAATTCCCTCTGATCGGAGCCCCATTGTACAATCGTTTATACCCTGACGGTTCCTGCCCTTTTCCTTCTGTTTTCAGATATTGCTCATCCACCGTACTGTCTTTCAGCAGCAGTAAATCCCCTCCTGTAATACCGCCGACAAACTGAATACCCTTCACATAGCTCAGTTCCGTCTCTTCCTTCTCCATCTTGTCAGACACTTCGTCACTCAGCCTGACTGATATATGGGACACTGCTCCCCGGTTTACTCCGCAGACCGTACCCACATAATTCTGTCCTTCCACCTTTACGTCGGAAAAATCCACATGAGAAATCTTACCTTCATTCCAGCGGAAAAGACCAAGGGCATAATTTTTTACTTCCGTATAATCAAATACTGATGCTGCATTTTTTTCATACAATGTCAATCCGAATATCTGGTGATTTCCGGACAAGATAGATTTTTTAGCCGAATAACTGCTGTTTTCTCTCAATATGGGATTGGCAGGAAAAGGAATTCCTTCCTCATTGCTGTAATCCGCATTGTATAAGGCATCGGGATTAATCTGCCACTCCCCCTGTTGTCCTGAGCTATCATAAAGCATATAATGATCAACCAGTCCGTCCATACCTCCCCAGCCAAAATCTGCGGTCTGAATGTAGCTGACCGTTTTTTGATCTGTGCTGCCCGATTCGTCCTTCAGTCCATAAAATATTTCCGTAAAACGAATATTAAATAAATGTCGCGCATTCTGTATGTCATACGTAACAGACGTATCGCCGCTGATTACCTTTTCCTTCCCCATCAACGGATTTTGAACAGTATCTGTTGTCTTAACCCTGGCGTCACTAAGATCCAGACCTGCACGGGATATAACATAAATAGTTTTCGTATCAAACGGGATCCCGAAGGAAGATGTATCCGCTCCCATAAAACGGAGGATACTTGCCGTATTCTGATAAAAAGCGGAATCCAGAAGCTCCTCATAGGTTTCATTTCCAGCCACAGCTGCACGATTCTTTTCATCAAGGATTCTTGCCGCCTGTAAATCAACAGCATCCAGTACAATACAGATTTCTTTATTTTCATTGACGGTTATCTGCAGTGGGTATTCTTTCGGTATTTCTTCACGTTTATTTTCATTATATCTGATTACTGTTACATTGACCGTATGAGTGGTCGTCACATTATTATCATTGTCTCCCAAATCGCTTCCCTTGATATAAAAAGCAAGGCGTTTTTTATTCGAATCATCAAAGACCTCAAAGCCATAGTTGTATTTCAGCATGAAGCGTTCATATTTTGAGGCAAGCTTCAGCCGGAGTACGAGTGTTTCCCCATTCTCCAGCACTGCCTTCTGGAAAGAAGGCTTTCCATAGCTTTCTATCGGAGCCTGTTCGGACAGAACGGTATCATAATAGCCGAGCATCTGCTTTCTGCGCAGACCCTCGTCTTCACGTATCCTGGCATTTATACCCATGGTTTTCCCGTCAGAACCGTCATCCTCCGAATAATTAAAGGCGTTCACCCGATCCGTATAGCTCAGGGAATAAACAGTCCCTTCTCCAGGATCAAATTCCAGCCGGATAGCCGCCTGAAAAATTTTCTGATCATATACATAATTGCACAAAAGCTGATAAAGCCTGTTTCCCTCCAGGTTATCGCTTTCATCTGCTTTGATATCCAGATAATACAGGGATCTGGATGCGTCATAACCCTGTACCAGTCCGGATCCTGCGCCGCCATTTTCCACATAGGCAAGCAGCTCTCCGGAGTTTCCGGCGGCTGCTTCCTGGGCGAGCGCTGTCTGAGCGGCAATAAACAGGGTCTGGGCATATTCATTGTTTCTTTTATAAATGGAATTACGGTTCCAGGAGGCGATTCCCATTACTGCACCGGTGAGAAGGATTGACAGGATTACAAGAGTTACAATTACCTCTACAAGAGTAAAACCAGAAATCTCTTCTATTATTGTATATCTTAAATCAGAAGCTTTATGCTCTTTCATTTTTATCCTTTACCTTATATATACCTAACTGATTTTTCGAAAAATTATACGGGATACAGAATAATCCAATTACTTCCGTCCGTCTCCATCGGGAAGCCTTCCCATCCTCCCTTATCGATGTCATGCCCTACCCGCAGGAAATATTTGCCCTCATAAAGAAAGACAGTTCCTGTTTTTACCTTACTATTCATACTATAATTCCCGGAATCTTCAGTGATTTCATTTTGAAAATCATATATTGTTTTACTGCTCCCATTTGCATCACTGGGTATCTCTTTCATCAAATTACTGTTTTCACCTTTAGGATTATCCAACAAATTATTCCCTTTTGCATACGCAAACTTATTATTCGATAATTTATAAATATGATATTGTTCTAATTCCACACTCCCCTGTGCATCCTCCAGGTTAACATGATAATAAAACTCTTTCCCACCTATTACAAAAGTTCCGTCATTTATCATCTCAACCGGCTGTTTTTCCGGCTCTGTCGGAACAGAAGATTCTATCGTTCCTTCCTCTGTCGGCAGCGCAGACTCTTCTTCCGGAATTTCAACAAGTTCTCCGCCCGCCTTGTCACCGGCCGCAGACAATGCACTGTCCTTCCCATGCACACTGCATTCCACCGTATTATCATCCGGCGCACGGTACACCCCGCCCGAAGGACAGCTGATATCCGTATTTTCAGCAAGTACCTCAGCCATTACCGCACCGGGGTTCAGTGCCCTGTCTGATTCCAGCCGGGCCAATAAAGCCTTCCTGTTTATCTCACAGTCTCGTTTCTTCCCATCATCAATATACTTAGCCAGGGAAGGAACCGTAATTGCTGCCAGAATTCCCACCACCACCATAACAACAACAATTTCCACCAGGGTAAATCCCTTTTTACCCATACTTCTCATAAGGTACCTCTTTTCACGAACAAGGGCAGATCCGCCCTATTATTGAGATTACTTCATCATACCATAACAAAAATTGTTACACAAGCAGGTTAATTCCATACGAAAAATGATCTTATGTAATCCTGTATCAAAAACTATTTTTTCTATTGACTTCCCCAATTTTCTTATATATGCTGGTAGCGTATATACTATAAATGAGGGGGAACCTTTAATGGAAAAAAGAGAGAAATTCTCGTCACGGCTGGGATTTATTCTGATTTCAGCCGGCTGTGCTGTCGGCCTTGGCAATGTATGGCGTTTTCCTTACATTACCGGAAAATATGGTGGGGCAGCTTTTGTATTAATTTATCTTGTATTTCTTGTTATTCTCGGCCTGCCTATTATGGTAATGGAATTTTCCGTAGGGAGGAGCAGCCAGAAATCAGCTGCCAGAAGCTTTCATGCCCTGGAGCCTGCCGGCACCAAATGGCATTTCCTGTCTTACATCGCCATCGCCGGAAATTACCTGCTGATGATGTTTTATACTACGGTAGGCGGCTGGATGCTTTCCTATGTTGTAAAAATGATTAAGGGAGAATTTACGAGTCTGGACCCGGACGCTGTGGGCGCCGTATTTAATAACATGCTTACCCGTCCCGGCTCCATGGCCTTCTGGATGATTTTAACTGTTGTAATCAGCTTTCTTGTATGCAGCCTCGGACTTCAAAAAGGTGTGGAACGGATTACAAAGTTCATGATGGGATCCCTTTTTGTTATCCTGATCATCCTCTGTATCCGAAGCGTAACCTTACCCGGCGCTGCGGACGGAGCCGCCTTCTATCTGATTCCTGATTTCAGTAAAATTAAAGAATACGGATGGTTTGACGTTATCTTCGCCGCTATGGGACAGGCTTTCTTTACCCTGAGTTTAGGAATCGGCGCAATGGCTATCTTCGGCAGCTATATTGCAAAGGATCACACGCTTACAGGAGAATCCATACGTATCTGTCTTTTGGACACCCTGGTAGCACTGTTGGCCGGCTTAATCATTTTCCCGGCCTGCTTTGCTTTTAAAGTAAATCCCGGAGAAGGCCCCGGTCTGGTATTCGTAACCCTGCCCAATATCTTCAACCAGATGGCCGGAGGAAGGATTTTCGGAACCCTGTTCTTTGTATTTATGAGCTTCGCCGCCCTTTCCACCATTATAGCAGTATTTGAAAATATCATCAGCTTTTCCATAGACCTGTTCAGCTGGAAAAGAGGTAAGGCGGTCGCGGTAAATCTGGTGTTGATTATCGTCCTCTCCCTTCCCTGTGTCTTCGGATTCAATATCTGGAGCTCCATCGCTCCGCTGGGTGCCGGCTCCACAATCCAGGATCTGGAGGATTTTATCGTTTCCAACAATCTTCTGCCGTTAGGAAGCCTCGGTTATCTTCTGTTTTGTACCAGCCGTTACGGCTGGGGCTGGAAAAATTTTATTGCGGAAGCCGACGCCGGCAAAGGCGCCAAATTCCCTCAGTGGTCCCGCATTTATGTAAGCTTTATCCTTCCTGCCATTGTACTGTTTATCTTTATCATGGGATATATACAAAAATTTGTTAAATAACGAAAGAAAAAGGGCTATCGGATAGATAGCCCTGAATTTTTCCTTATCCGCTCAGGAAAAATTGTATATTTAATTTAATGGTTTTCTTTTCAAATTGTAAAATAAGACGGAATATGCTATATTTGAGGTATCACACAAATTGTACGATTATCCTTCAAAGCTATAAACCTATAATATATTACATTATTTGAAAGAGAGGTATATCAAACATGAACAGGCTTGAAAACAAGGTAGCCATCATCACCGGAGGGAATTCCGGAATCGGGGAAGCATGTGCACTGCTTTTTGCCAAAGAAGGCGCAAAGGTAGTGATCACTGCAAGAAGAGAGGCTCAGTTGGAAGAGGTTGCCGCGAAAGTACGCGAGGCAGGCGGTGATGTCCTTGCGGTAAGGACCGATATTTCCAATTCTGAAGATGTAAAGAAAATGATTGATAAGACGATTGAAGCCTACGGAAAGCTGGACATTATTATCAATAATGCAGGTGTTCTGGAGGAAGGACTTCTCCCCATTGATCGTGTCAAAAACGAAGATATGGACTACCTTATGGATATCAACACCAAGGGAACCATGAACTGTATGCGCGAAGCAAGCCGTCTCATGCTGGAACAGGGCAGCGGCTCCATCGTAAATGTAGCTTCCGTTGCAGGTGTTGCCGGAAATGGCGGCGCCGCTTATGTTGCGAGCAAAGCTGCCGTGGTAGGCGTTACCCGCCATACCGCTATGCGCTGTGCATCCAAAAATGTACGCTGTAACGTTATCTGTCCCGGTAATGTAATCACTCCGATGACAATGAATCTGAATCCTGCCGCTCTGGATCCTGATATGATGGGCGCCATGGCTTCCCATGGGGATATGAGGCTTCCTTCCTGTCAGGCTGAGGATGTTGCCAATATTGCTCTGTTCCTGGCGAGCGATGAGTCCAGGGCTGTCACAGGACAGACTATCGTTTCTGATTTCGGATGCACCTTATAAAAACACAAAAGGAAACCGGACAACAGCGGGGCTGAAATGCCCCGGCGGTTGTCCGGTTATTTTATTTCACGAAACACTTCTGATTTATTCCCGCCGATTCTTTTCCCTTACAGAAAAATTCCGCATTATCCCAGCATCCCGGCCAGCACTACACTGGCTGCAATCCCAGCCGCCGTCGCCGTCAGCGCCCCGGCCAGCGTATACCGGGTCTTTGTAACCTTAGCCGCCATAAAATAAACGCTCATTGTATAAAAGCAGGTTTCCGTACAGCTCATAAGAATAGAGGTCATCATTCCAATATAGGAATCCGTCCCATAATTCTTAAAAATATCCAGTACCAGCCCGGTAGCCGCAGAGGATGAAAAAAGCTTGATAAAAATAAGAGGCACAATGGGAGCAGGCAGTCCCATGGGTTCTGTTATTTTTCCAATCAGCCCTCCAAAAAACTCCAGGAAGCCGGAAGCCCGCAATATCCCCACCGCCATCATCAGCCCAATCAGCGTAGGCATGATCTTTATAACCGTATGAAAGCCATCCTCCGCCCCCTTGATAAAGTCTTCATATACGTTCGTATGATGAATCACCCCATAAGCCACGATATAAAATATCAGAGCCGGAATTATGATATTGGATAGGTTCGCCAGCGCATTCATCATAAAAGAGGATACCTCGGCAGTATTTTTCTAAACAATATATGCTTTGATTTCCTTTTTCATGAATCCCTATTTTTTTCGATCCATCACCTTCACAAAGATTATCGCAACCAATGTGGAGGTCAGTGTAGCAATAATTCCCGGCACAATAACCGCCGTCGGATTTACGCTCCCGTACTGGCTGCGGTACGCAATAATGGATACCGGTATCAGCTGCAGGGAAGATATGTTCATAATCAAAAAAGTACACATTTCATTGCTCGCTGTGACAGGCGGCTTCCCCGTTCTTCTGCACTCCTCTTCATTCAGCTTCTGCAGTTCTTCCATGGCCTTCAGCCCGGCCGGAGTGCAGGCCCAGCCCAGTCCCAGGATATTGGCAATAATATTGGTGGAAATATATTCCCTCGCCGCATGGTTCCCCGGAATACGGGGAAAAAGAAAGGAGATAAAGGGCTGGATCCCTTTGGTCATCGATGCTATCAGACCGGAATTCTTTGCAATCTCCATCAGCCCTACCCAAAGAGCCATAATTCCCGTCATGGTAATACACAGCTGTACCGCCTCACCCGCACTGTCCAGCGCCCCATTGGCCACCGCCTCAATATTGCCTGTAAGAGCGCCATAAATAACCCCTATGGCAATCATAACTGCCCAGATATAATTCAGCATAAAAAATCCTTTTTTCTTCCATTATATTTTTTATTTTTCGGAGAAAGAACTCTTTATGCCAAATCCCTATCCGGCTGAATCATCTTGTCAGCCACTCTAATACATTCATTTGCTTAATACCATTATGAGAGGTTAATGGCGTATAGTCCATTGTCAATAAATACTTGGGATTATGATCTTTTACAGCCTCCAGCGAAGAAAGCTCTCTCTTCAGTGTCTGTTCCTCCATAACCGTCTGTGAAACCTGGTAGTATTCCTCCCCTTCACTGTTTATGGCAATGAAGTCAACCTCCTGTGCGCTGACTTTTCCGATATACACTTCATATCCCCTTCGGATAAGCTCAAGATACACAATATTTTCAAGGATATGACCCTGATCCGCCTGTCTTGTTCCTAAAAGGAAGTACCTGAGCCCGATATCCGCGGCATAGTACTTTGCTCCTGTCGCCAGATACTGTTTCCCCTTCACGTCATATCTTGATGCTCTGTAAAAAATATAACTGTCGGTAAGAGCCGACAAATAGCTTTCCACTGTAGGAACACTTATTTTTCGTCCTGCCGATGTCATGGCATTAGCAATTTTTGTGCCGGAACATAGATTTCCGATATTATCAAACATAAATTCTATTATACTTTCCAGCATAGAAGGATCTGAAATTTTTTTTCTGGTAACGATATCCTTAACCAGAATAGTATTATAAATCCCTTCAAGATAAGCGCGTATATCCTGCTTCCTTACAAGCTCAAGTGTACCGGGAAAAGAGCTGTTGGACAAATAATTCATATAAAGCTGGGCTGTATTATGATTTTCCGGAAAAGCCGATACATATTCCTTAAAGGAAAGGGGCAGCATTTTTATCTCCACATACCTCCCTGACAACAGGGTTGCCAGTTCCCCGGACAGCAGATATGCATTTGAACCGGTGATATATAAATCCACATTTTTCTTTACATACAGCCAGTCAACCGCTTCCTGAAAATTTTCTGCCTGCTGAGCCTCATCGAGAAAAACATAATTCATGGTATTCTCTGTTAATCTTTCGGCAACATAAGTATATAAGGTTTCAGCAGTCCGTATATTCCTATAATCCCCATCCTCCAGATTTACAGAGATAATCTGTTCCCTGCTTACACCGCTTTGCAGCAAATAATCCTGATACAGTTCAAACAAGGTAGACTTTCCGCATCTTCGTATGCCTGTGATAACCTTAATTATATTTTTATCTTTTAGCTGAATCAAATCTTCCAGATATTCTTTCCGAATAATCATGGCCTCACCTCACTATTATATATTCTAAAACAATCTTAACATATATTGTCAAAAAGTAAATATCGTAAAGTTTATTTTACAAATTAATAAATTTTATATTTTTTAGTAAATATATTTTACACCTATTTTATTCCAACAACTGAAAATTATACATAACTGTTCCGTATCTTAACAGTCACAAATATAAAACCTTTCAAATACTTTATACAATTTACCTCTTAACCAATTCACAAAAACTGCTTCAAATGATATGGCTATGGCTCATTGCCCATGGATATAAAAAAGCCCACAGGAGGAAACGTTCTGTAACCGTTTTCTCCCGCAGGCCGTCTGTCTTTATCTATAAGCCAATTTCCATCCGTCTTTTACAGCACCTTGGAAAGGAATTCCCGCAGTCTCGGATTCTTCGGATTATCGAAGAATTCCCGGGGAGCGCTCTCCTCTTTAATCATTCCGTCATCCATAAAGAGCACCCTGCTTCCCACTTCCTTGGCAAATCCCATTTCATGGGTAACAATCACCATCGTCATACCATCCCTGGCCAAATCGGACATAACCCCCAGAACCTCTCCTACCATTTCCGGATCCAGCGCGCTGGTAGGCTCATCAAAAAGCATCACATCGGGATGCATACAGAGGGAACGCACAATGGCAATACGCTGCTTCTGCCCGCCGGAAAGCTGGGAAGGATAGGCGTTTGCCTTTTCCGGCAGCCCCACTCTTTCCAGAAGCTTCATGGCTTCCTCTTCCGCTTCTTTCTTCGATCTCTTCAGAAGCTGTACAGGGGCCAGCGTCATGTTCTGCAGAATGGTTTTGTGAGGAAAAAGATTAAAATGCTGGAACACCATGCCGATATGCTGCCTGTACAGATTAATATTGGCTTTCGGATCCGTGATATCCTTTCCTTCAAAAAGAATCTGTCCGCCGGTAGGCTCCTCCAGCAGGTTGAGGGAACGGAGGAAGGTGGACTTCCCGGAGCCGGAAGGCCCTACTATAACCACTACCTCTCCCTGGGATATGGTCGTATTGATATTTTTAAGGACTTCAATATCCCCGAAGGATTTGCAAAGATCCCTGATTTCAAATAAAAGCTGTCCGTCAGCGTTCATTAGTCCGTAACCTCCTTTCCAATGCGGAAACACCTGCTGCCAGCAGGGAAACAATCGCCAGGTAAACCAATGCTACGGCAAGCAGAGGCATAAATGCGGAATAGGTCTGGCTGCGGATGACGTTGCCGCCATGAGTCAGATCCGTCAGGGCAATATATCCGCTGATTGAAGTTTCCTTCAGCAGTACGATGATTTCATTTCCCAGCGCAGGAAGCACATTTTTAAGAGCCTGGGGCAGGATAATATGCCACATGGTGGCAGCATAACCGAAGCCAAGGCTTCTTCCCGCTTCAAACTGGCCGATATCAATAGCCATAATACCGGAACGGACGATTTCCGCCACATATGCGCCGGAATTGATTCCGAATGCCAGGATAGCCACCACCCGCTTATCAATCGACACGCTTCCGAAGATAACATAGTACATGATCAAAAGCTGGATCATGGTAGGCGTACCGCGGATCACCGTCAAATATAACTGGCATATGAAATCCACAAGCTTAAAGAGATAATACCCCAGCAGCTTTCTGATATATACGCCCTTCTCTTTCATCCTTACCGGCTTCTTGATTCCGCTTTTTACGGCGCTGGAACGGACAATTGCCACGAGAAAACCAAGCACAATACCCAGAATCACCGCAAAAAAGGTAATCAGCAGCGTCGTCTTCAGGCCGTCGGTCAGATATTTCCACCGGTTGTCCTTAATGAAGTTCAGATAAAACTGATCCATAAATTTCTGCATGTAAACACCCTCCACCATTTCTCCTTTGTCTTTTTGTACACCAGCCAGGCACTGTCAGGCTGTCTGATAATGTCTGGCTGATGCGCAACAAACGGGCCCATGGTATTTCATGGGTCCGCCTGTATATAACGCATTCTGTTTCACAAATACAGCTTACGTTCCGTCTTTTTCCGAAGCCGTGCTCCGTAATTGTCATTCTTTTACAATGATAACCTGCTTGGAGGAAGCATAGGAGTCTGTGAAATCAACACTCTGCTGACGATCCTCCGTAACGGTGATGCCGGCAACACCGATGTCTGCCTTACCGGACTGGATAGCATTGATAATGGAATCAAATTCCATATCTTCAATTTTCAGTTCATATCCGAGCACATCACATACGGCCTGGGCCATATCTGCATCAATACCCACTACCTTGTCACCCTGATAATATTCATAAGGCTCAAAATAAGCATTGGTCGCCATAACCAGCGTTCCGTTGGAACGATCCACATCCGCGGGAGATTCATAGGGAGACTGACCTTTTGTATCATCCCCGATATAATTCTTAATGATATTATCCAGAGTTCCATCAGACTTTAACTGAGCAAGCGCTTCGTTAATCTTTGCTGTAAGATCTGCTTTATCTTTGGAAACACAGATAGCATAATCTTCTTCCGCAAAAGGCTCGTCCAGGATTTTCAGCCCTGTGGTATTTGCAACAAAAGCCTTTGCCGGCTGTTCGTCAATGATCACACAGTCAATTTTTCCCTGAAGAAGTGCCTGAACCGCATCATTTCCTTTGTTGAAACGCTCGATGGTGGAACCTTCTTCTTCATAATCGGATGCATAAATATCTCCGGTGGTTCCAAGCTGAACACCGATTTTCTTTCCGGGAAGGTCATCGATACTGGTTACCGCGCCTTCTGCCGCAGGTTCCTGTGCTTCTGTGGATTCTGCCGCCGGTGTGGTTTCCGCCGCCGCTTCCGTACCTGCCTCTGAAGATACTGCTGCAGAAGACTCCGCAGCCGGTTCATTTCCCTGTGCGGAGCTTCCGCAGGCCGCAAGAGAAATTGTCATACATACAGCAAGTGCTGTTGCCAAAAACTTTTTCATAATAATCCTCCTTGTTTTGCGGAGAAAAATGCAATTTCTTTAGAAATTTGCCCTCTGACGAACAGAGGATTTTCCTCCTTATATCAAAGTGCGAATCACCCTGATATGCTGTTCTTAATAATTAGATTGTATAATTATACATTAATTACAATTAATATTAACATATTTATTTTGAAACACAAGCGGTATTTTTCACAAAATAAAAAGAGATGAGGAACCGGTTTTTTTCACTTTTGCTTTAATCCATCTTTTTTGGCATATATAAAATCAGAAGAGGGCGAAAATCCGTGATTTCCGCCCCTTTCATCCATATTTTCACTTCCGTAGGCTCATTGCCCGCAGGAATAATATACTACCACTCCATCACTGCCGTTCCCCAGGAAAGCCCGGCGCCAAAACCGCAAAGTACAATTTTATCGCCTTTTTCCAAATATCCCTTCCGGTTGCACTCATCCAGAAGAATCGGCACGCTTCCGGCGGATATATTTCCACAATGGTCCAGGCTTACGGGAAACTTATCCACAGAAATATGCAGTCTCTTGGCAACAGACTGAAGAATACGCAGATTCGCCTGGTGCAGGAAAAAGTATTTGATATCCTCGGCCTGCAGCCCTGCCTTCTCAAGAGCCTTGCCTATCGACGCCGGAACCGTTTTCACCGCGAATTTGTATACCTCCTGCCCATCCATATGCACATAATCCAAATCAGTATCTGACTGCACCAGAAGGTTGTTATTCCCCCTGTTCCGGCATATCAGGGCATCTCCCTTACTGCCGTCACAGCCATGATCGAAGCTGAGGATCCCCACATCCTCCCTCCGTACCACGGCCGCCCCTGCTCCGTCCCCGAACAGGACGCAGGTGCTTCTGTCCGTCCAGTCCATAATCCGGGACAATGTTTCCGCCCCCAGCACAAGGACATTCCGGAAGCGTCCGGTTCCGAGAAAAGCATCTGCGCTCTCCAGGGCAAACAAAAATCCCGAGCAGGCCGCATTGATATCAAAAGCCATGGCGTTTCCTGCTCCCAGGCGGGCCTGAAGCTCACAGGCCGCGGACGGAGTCACATGATCCGCAGTAATGGTACCTACCAGTATCAAATCCAGATCCTCCGGAGCAATTCCCGCGTCCTCCAGAGCCAGCCTGGCTGCCTGTTCTGCCATATCCGTGGTGGTTTCTTCCCTTGCGATCCGTCTTTCCCGTATCCCTGTACGGCTGACAATCCATTCATCCGAAGTATCCATCTTAGTGGACAGCCAGTCATTTGTTACCTTCGCCGCCGGAAGACAGCTTCCGGTACCTATAATTCTGCTCTTCATATATTCCTCCAGCTCTCCGGGGACGTGTGACACACATCCGTTATAAATGTCCGTCCAGCGCGTTCCCAATCTATTTTAAAGCATCCGCAACCTCGCCCAGGATATCTTCCACCTTTTCGATTTTATCCGATCGGCAGGCATTGCTTCCGCAGAAAAGAAGCCCGTTCTCCACATCCCCTTCCACAGCGCGAATCAGCGCCTCCGTAATACAGTAAGGGGTATCTGCGGGCTTACAGGTCTTAATACATCCAAAACATCTTCCATGGGGAATCGGCCCCTTTTCAGCCCTTTCCAGAAAAGCATTCCGGATAGCGCGCCCCGGCATTCCCACCGGGCTTTTTACCAGAACAATATCCTCTTCCCCTGCATCAATATAGGTTTGCTTGAATGCAGGATGGGCATCGCACTCCTCCGTGGTCACGAAACGGGTGGCCATCTGTACTCCCTGCAGTCCGCGTGAAATCCAGTATGCGGCCTCTTCTCCCGTATAAATGCCGCCGGCCATAACCACAGGTATCTCTTTTCCCTGTTCCGCCCCATATGCCTTGACGGCTTTCAGAATCCGTTCCACCTCTTCCTCATAGTGCATACCCGGAATATCCTGAAGCTGTTCCCTTGTAAAACCCAGATGCCCTCCGGCAAGAGGTCCCTCTATCACCACCATATCAGGCAGGTAATCATATTTTTTCATCCAGTATTTAAAAATCACATTGGCTGATTTCAGGCTGGATACGATGGGCGCCAGCTTAACAGAATGACTTCTGCCCTGAGAGGATGCGCCTGCCGCGATATCCGGCAGCGTTACCGGCAGTCCGGCGCCGGATATGATCAAATCAGCACCGGCCTCAATGGCAGTTCTCACATAATCCTCATAGTTCTGGGTAGCTACCATGATATTCACGCCGACGATTCCGCCCTGCGCCAGCTCTTTCGTCCTGATGATTTCCTGTCTGACTGCCCGCAGATTGGCCTCATGGGGGTTTTTATGATAATCCGGTTCCCGGAAACCGATTTGGGCCGTGGAAATAATTCCGATTCCGCCCTGCGCCGCCACTGCTCCCGCCAGTCCGGAAAGACTGACACCGACGCCCATCCCTCCCTGTATCACAGGAATCCTGGCCGTCAGTTCCCCGATTGTTAAAGGTTTTACACTCATTTTTATCTCCCGGTCCCCCTTTTCAGGCTTTCTCCGGTTCGCTGACAACAAAAGTCAGTTCCGCCTTGGCTACCAGCTTCCCGTTTACGGTCGCTTTCGCACTGCCTATCCCTATCGGGCCCTTAACTTTGATGATTTGTGTTTCCAGTAAGAGCACATCCCCCGGAACCACTTTCCCCTTGAAACGGGCTCCGTCAATCCCTCCGAAAAGCACCAGTTTTCCCTTGTTTTCCGGCTGGCTGAGAATGGCAACCGCTCCGGCCTGCGCCAGCGCTTCCAGGATAAGGACTCCCGGCATCACCGGTTCCTGAGGAAAATGACCGGCAAAAAAAGGCTCATTATAGGTCACACATTTTTTCCCTACCGCACGTACTCCCGGTTCCAGCTCCTCGATGGTATCAAGAAGCAGAAAGGGCTGTCTGTGAGGGATGATTTCCATAATCTGTTTGGTTGAAAGCTGCATAAGGCATTCCTCCTAATCCACGAATTTCTTTACCAGAAGACTGGCGTTGTGCCCTCCGAAGCCCAGGGAATTGGAAAGTGCATACAGCACCTCTTCCTCCGCAGGTTCTTTACAATAATCCAGGTCACATTCCTCATCCGGTATCTGATATCCTACTGTAGCATGAATGTAGCCTTCCTGCAATTCTTTCACACAGGTGATGAATTCAACGGCCCCCGCTGCTCCCAGCAGATGCCCCACCATGGATTTCGTGGAATTGATTTTTATATTTTTCGCATGTTCCCCGAAGGTCAGCTTAATCGCTCTCGTTTCGAACAAATCATTGAGATGGGTACTGGTACCGTGAGCATTGATATAAGTGATATCTTCAAAAGCCGCGCCCCCGTCTTTCACCGCGTATTCCATGGCCTTGGCCGCACCGGATCCATCCTCCGCCGGAGAGGTAATATGGAACGCATCGGAAGAGCATCCGTAGCCCACTACCTCCGCATAGATTTTAGCTCCTCTTTTTCTTGCATGCTCCAGCTCTTCAAGCACTACGACACCGGCGCCTTCTCCCATAATAAAACCGCTTCTCTCCTTATCAAAAGGGATGGAGCATCTGGCGGGATCCTCGGAAGAGCTCAATGCGGTAAGCGCCGTGAAGCCGGAAACTCCGATAGGACAGATGCTGCTTTCCGCACCTCCTGCCACCATAACCTCCGCATCTCCATACTGAATCGTACGGAATGCCTCTCCGATACAATTGGTACCGGTGGCGCAGGCCGTAACCACATTAATGCTTTTTCCCTTCAGTCCGAACTGTATGGAAACATTACCGGCAGCCATATTGCTGATCATCATGGGCACCAGAAAAGGATTTACCCGGTTGGGCCCTTTTTCCAGCAGCTTGCCGTATTCCCTTTCCATCGCCTGCAGGGAACCGATTCCGGAGCCTACGGCAACGCCTACGCGCCAGGGATCCTCTTTTTCCATATCCAGCCCTGCATCCTCCAGCGCTTCCCTGGAAGCCGCCACTGCATACTGGCAGAATGCCTCCATTCTCTTAGCCGCCTTGAAATCCATATAGTTCTTGGCATCGAAGCCTTTTACCTCTGCTGCCAGCTTACATTTATATTCAGATGCATCGAATTTGGTAATAGGGCCAAAGCCGGTTTTTCCTTCCTTCACCCCTGCCCAGAATTCCTCCACCGACAGGCCGATGGGCGTAATCGCTCCCATTCCTGTTACTACTACTCTTCTGCTCATATCTGCCTCTCAATCTGCCGCACAAACGGCCTGTAACCACATCCGGAATGGTCAGATAGCCATTCCACCATCAACCGAAATTACCTGCCCGGTAATATACGCTCCGCCGTCTCCGGCCAGAAAAGCCACCAGCTCAGCCACATCCTCCGGCCGGCCTTCTCTTTTCAGGGGAATCTGTGAAATAATCCCCTGTTTTGCCTCATCAGACATCGCCGCGGTCATATCCGTTGCAATATAGCCGGGAGCCACCGCATTCACGGTCACATTCCTGCTGGCCAGTTCCTTTGCCACACTCTTCGTCAGGCCGATGACGCCTGCCTTGCTTGCCGCGTAATTAGCCTGCCCCGCATTTCCCAGCACACCGGATACGGAAGACAGGTTAATGATCCTGCCGCCCCTCAGTTTCATAAAATTCCTGTATAAATGGCGGATGGTATTGAAGGTACCCTTTAAATTGGTGTCAATCACCGCATCAAAGTCCTCTTCCTTCATTCCCACCACCAGATTATCCTTCGTAATTCCTGCATTATTTACAAGAATATCAATATGTCCGAAAAGCTCCAGCGCTTTCTTAACCATATCGCCGCAGGCCTGGAAATCCGCTACAGAACACTGAAGAGCCTCCGCTTTCCTGCCCATATCCCGGATCTGTGAAACAGTCTCTTCCGCACGTTCCCTGCTGCCGTTGTAATTTACAATCACATCCGCTCCCTGTGAAGCCAGAGTAAGCGCAATCTGTTTTCCGATACCACGGCTGGCCCCGGTCACCAGGGCTGTTTTTCCTTCCAGCATCATACTCTTACTCCCTTCCGGTCAGGGGAAGCTTCTCCAGATCCTCTGCCTTTTCCACATTTATCACAGTCACATCCCGGTTTATTTTGCGCATAAAACCGGAAAGGGATTTTCCGGGACCAATCTCCACAAAGGTATCGACGCCGTCCGCTATCATACGTTCCACACACTCCTGCCATCTTACAGAACTGGAAACCTGTTTTACAAGAAGTTCCTTTACCTGTGATGTATCTGCAACGTAATCTCCTGTCACATTGGAAAGATAGGGAACGCGGATTTCCTTCAGGCTGATATCGGCAAGCACCTGACCCAGCTTCTCCCCGGCGCCTTTCAGCATAGGGGAATGGAAAGGCCCGCTGACCTTCAGCGGCACACAGCGCTTGGCTCCCAGCTCCTTCAGTCTCTCCGAAGCCGCATTCACCGCACCGGCTTCTCCTGTGATTACCGTCTGTCCCGGACAGTTATAGTTCGCCACGCTGACTATCCCTTCCGTTTCTTCACAGGCTTTCGCTATGGTTTCACTGTCCAGCCCCAGAATCGCGGTCATCGCTCCGCCGGTGGGAACAGCCTCCTGCATGAAAATTCCCCTCTTGCGCACGCAATAGAACAGATCCTTTACATCCATTACATCCGCTGCCGCCAGAGCCGCATATTCCCCCAGACTAAGGCCTGCCGCCGCATCCGGCCGGTATCCCATTTCCTCCAGCACCTTCAGCAGCGCCACCTCTACGGTGAGCATGGCGATCTGTGTATATTCTGTAATATGAATCTGTTCATTTTCCTCAAAGCACAAAGCTGCCACGTCCAGCCCGGAAGCTTCCGATGCTTTGTCAAAAATATCCCTGGCTGCAGGAAATTTTTCATAAAAATCTTTTCCCATCCCCACATACTGGGAACCCTGCCCCGGGAAAATAAATGCTGTTTTACCCATTATTTTCTCTCCTATGAAAAGCGAAACGCAGACTTATCCGTCTCCGCAGTACTGTCTGTTCTGATCGGTTATGTTAAATCTTAATGGTAGTATGGTAGAAGTTATGGTAGTTGGTGTGTGAAAAACGATAACGGTATATATTTTGATATCCTTTTTATTTGATATTCAAAATATATAGCTGTAAAAAAAGACTGCCGGAATTCCCTGCCTGCAAACGGGCCCGAAAGTCTTTCCCTGCTGATTGGCACAAAGAAGCCTGTTAACGAAATTTCTCAAAATACCCGAATATGTCAGATTTTCAGCAATGCACTGCCGTCGCGGATAATCTCTTCGATAATCTCACGGCAGCTCTGAACGCGGCTGACCATACCTGCACACTGTCCGGCCATAAGGGTTCCGTTTACCACGTCTCCCTCCATAACCGCTTTTCTCAAAGAACCAAGAGTTAAATACTCCAGTTCCTCAAAGGAAGCGCCTTCCTTTTCCAGCTTCAGATATTCTCTGGTCATTTTATTGCGGATCTGACGAATGGGATGCCCGGTGCTCATACCGGTAATTTCGGAATCGATATCCCTGGCTTTGATAACCTTCTGCTTATAGTTATCATGGGCAATGGATTCACTGGCCGCCACAAAACGTGTGCCCATCTGCACCGCCTGTGCGCCAAGCATAAATGCCGCGGCGAATCCTCTGCCGTCCGCAATACCGCCGGCTGCAATAACCGGAATATTAACGGCGTCCGCCACCTGGGGAACAAGCGTCATAGTGGTTGCGGATCCTATATGCCCGCCGCTTTCCATGCCTTCCGCCACCACTGCATCCGCTCCGGAACGTTCCATCATTTTAGCCATGGCAACGCTGGCGACTACCGGAATGACCTTCACTCCTGCCGCCTTCCACATATCCATGTATTTTGCCGGACTTCCGGCGCCGGTAGTAACTACCTTCACGCCTTCTTCCACGATCACCTCTGCCACTCCGTCAGCATTGGGATTCAGAAGCATAACGTTCACCCCGATGGGCCTGGACGTAAGCTTTCTCGCATCCCGAATCTGCTGCCTCACAATATCCGCCGGTGCGCTGGCGGCTCCGATAATTCCAAGCCCGCCTGCTTCAGAGACGGCAGCGGCCAGATGGTATTCTCCAACCCAGGCCATGCCGCCCTGTATAATCGGATATTCTATTCCGAGAAGTTCCGTGACTGCTGTCTTCATTAAGCCTCGATGCCCTGTGCTTTCAGATATTCTACAACTGAACCTACCGTTGTCAGTTTTTCCAATTCCTCTGCAGGAATTTCAACACCATATTCTTCTTCTACCGCCATAACCAATTCAAAAAGGTCCAGTGAGTCAGCTCCCAGATCATCCTTGAAAGAGGACTCCTCTGTTATTGTCACACCTTCCAGATTCAACTGCTCCTGAATAATTTCAATTACTTTCTCTAACATTTTGTTATCTCCTTTTTTTGTTTTTATAAAAAAGTTTGACATTCAAAGTATATTCTCTGTTCCTTTGTTTGTCAACTACTTCTTTCCACATTTTTGATAAAATACTGATAAACATCCCTCTTGCTGATTCCCCTGTCCTTCGCCACCAGCTTCATGGCCTCTTTCCGTTCAATCCCCTGGTCCTCGTAGGATTTCATGTGCTCTTCTATGGACATCCTTGAAAATATTTCCTCTTTTTCCTGCTGCTTTTCAGCCCGGCTTTTTCCCTCCAACACAAGCACATATTCCCCTCTCGGCGCCTCCGACTCATAATAATGAAGGGCCTCCTCCAGGGTGGTCGGCATTACCGTCTCGAATTTCTTTGTCAGCTCCCTGCAGAGGGTTATCCTCCGGTTGCCGAGCTCTTCATACAGACACTCCAGCGTACGGATCAGATGGTGCGGAGCCTCATACAGGATTATGGTCCTGGATTCCTCCTTTAATTCCTCCAGCACAGCTTTTTTTTCTTTTTTATCATCAAAGGGCAGGAACCCTTCAAAGCAAAACCTTCTGGTGCTCAGCCCGGACAGCGTGAGCGCCGTAATGCAGGCCGCAGGCCCCGGGAGGGAGGTCACGGTGATTCCCGCCTCCTGGCACATTTTTACAAGCACCTCCCCGGGATCGGATATAGCCGGTGTTCCCGCGTCGGTAATCAGTGCGATATTTTTTCCTGCCTGCAGCTTATTTATCAAATCATATGCTTTTTCTACTTTATTGTATTCATGATAGCTGGTCATCGGAGTCTGAATTCCAAAATGATTCAGAAGCTTAATGCTGTTGCGGGTATCTTCAGCCGCAATCAGATCTGCCATTTCCAGCGTTTCCCGTACCCGGGGCGTCATATCCTTCAGGTTTCCGATAGGTGTGGCACATAAATATAGAATACCAGCCATTGCTTTCCTTTCCTTCAGCTATCCATTTCCTCAGGAAGCAGCCCTCCCTCCGTATAACGGTTAGAGGCGTTCCACAGAATCCATTCCTCGTAGCCGGCGTCATAAACCGCCTGTATCTGCGCCCGAATCTCTTCAGGGCCATAACGGATATGCCCTTTTACCCATGTGGCGGTAAAATCCTGCAGCCAGGGCCGTACATCCGCACGGATTTCCTGATTCGGAACGAGATCCTTAGGATCCGCTGCATCCATACTCTTACCGGAGGCATTGTTTTCTGAAATGCTGTTACCTGATATGCTGTTGCCTGAAACATCGTTTCCGGATACCTGCATGTTTTCCGCTTCCCGTCCCATACCGGCCAGTACCTTCCGGGAAGTCTTCATGCTTCTGAATATGGTTTCATATGGCTGTGCATCCGGCACCGCCAGCCCCAAATTCCCCGGCCCGTAATGGGAGGGATAAACCATTGGGCTTATATAATCCAGATGCTTCGCCATTTCGTAATAATTCTGACCTACAATGGAAGCATCCAGTTTGCTGTCAATTATAACCCCGTATACATCTGCCGACAAAGGAACTCCCATATCATGCAGCTCCTGTGCCGCATAGATCGTAAACTCCGTTATGACATCCTCCTTGTCCTGCTCCAGGGCCTCCTCTCCGAAATCCACCTTTGACATTCCGGCATCTGTCGAAAACCGGATATAATCAAACTGGATCTCATCAAAGCCGACAGAAGCCGCCTGCCGGGCAATCTCCAGAAGATAATCCCATACCTCCCTTTTATAGGGATTCACCCAGGCGAGCCCGGATTTATCCCGGAAAATATTCCCATTCTTGTCGGTAAGGGCCAAATCCTGCCTGTTTTCCGCCAGAAAAGGATCCTTAAAGGCCACAATCCTGGCAATCAGATAAATTCCGTGTTCCTTACATTTACGTATCAGTCCCGGCATATCGGAAACATACTCTTTGACGGCTCCGATTTCCCTGACAAACGCGGAATCCATGTCATATACCACACGTCCTTCGTCGTTCTTCACGTCGATTACCATGGTATTCAGTTCCGTCCTGTCCACCAGAGCGATAAGATTATCCATATTGGAGGTTCCGGCCATAGCTCCGGTAACATAAATCCCCTTCACCCGGACTTTTTCCGCAAAAGGTTCCGTTACCGTTTCTTCCTGCGCTTCTGTTTCCCCATTCCCGGTTTCTGCTTCCGTGCCCTTTACGGTATCGGAATCTGTATCCGTCCCGGCCCGGTCATCCGTATTTTCTGAAACAGCATTTCCCGAAACCGCCGTTCCGGCTTCCTCAAGTACCGCCGTTTCTTTCGCTGTGTTGCTGCATCCGGCCAGATACAGGCTTGTTATGCCGATAATCAGAATGCAAAGCAGTGCGGCCGCAACTATACTTTTTTTTCTCATCTTCCGTTTCTTTCCGGCCTGTGCACCGTAATTATTTCATCTATCTAATCTAAAATAATAACCGATACTTCGGGAATTTTCAATACCCATATATATCATATATTTCATCGGTATAGATACCGGGTTCCCGATACACGATCAGAGGCCTTTCCACCGTCATCCGGCTTCTCCCTCCCCGGTTCGCTTCCAGCAGGACCATATTGGGTTCCTTGTCCGCAAAAGGGTAAACCAGACGCATCCGTTTGGGCTCCAGCTTATACCTGGTCAGGGTTACCATAATCTCCGCAAGACGGAAGGGTCTGTGCACAAGGAAAAAATTGCCCCCCGGCTTCAGGAGCCCTGCCGCCTGTGCCGCCACATCCTCAAAAGTACACTTGACCTCATGGCGCGCAATGGCCTTGGGCGCTTCCGGATTGGTGAGCCCATGCCCTCCCGCCATATAAGGAGGATTACAGGTCACAACGTCAAAAGAAGCAGCCGGAAACAAGCCCGCTGCTTCTCTGATATCTCCCTGTACAATATCTATTTTCTCTTCCAGACCGTTTAAGGCCACGCTCCGCCTCGCCATATCGGCGCTGTCCGCCTGGATTTCCAGCCCTGTCAGATGGGACGCCCCGGTTTTGGCTTCCAGCAGGATGGGGATAATCCCCGTTCCCGTACCCATATCCAGTACCGTTCCCCCGTCTTTTACCCTGGCAAAGCCGGAAAGGAGCACCGCGTCCATTCCAAAGCAGAAGCGTTCCTTATCCTGTATGATCACATACCCGTTTCGCTGCAGCTCGTCCAGCTTTTCACCAGGCTTCAACTCGCTGCTACAGTTTGGATTTCTCATCCTGCTTCTCCAGTTTTTCCAATTCCTTCAGTTCTTTTTCGCTCACATCATTCTTTTTATTCCGGCCGTGTCTCTTTTTAAAACGCAGCTGATCCAGGGGATACTCCCTGATTTCCTTCTCGTCATCCACATTTACAATGACCTTCACCTGCTGGCGGAGTACATTCACACTTGACACCTCACCCTTCAGGCCGTCATCCGTTGTCACATAATCCCCGATATTAGGAAGTCTCCTGTTTAAATCCTCATAGGTTTCCTCCTCATGCTTCAGACAGCACATCAGTCTGCCGCATACCCCGGAAATTTTGGTAGGGTTCAGAGAAAGATTCTGTTCCTTTGCCATTTTTATGGAAACCGGAACAAACTCGGACAAATGGGTGTGGCAGCAAAGACGCCTGCCGCAGATGCCGATTCCTCCCAGGATTTTTGTCTCATCCCTCACGCCGATCTGCCGCAGCTCAATCCTTGTTTTGAACACACTCGCCAGATCCTTTACCAGCTCCCTGAAGTCAATCCTTCCGTCTGCCGTAAAATAAAACAGCACTTTGTTATTATCAAAAGTATATTCCGCATCAATGAGCTTCATATCCAGTCCGTGCTTGCGGATCTTTTCCTGGCAGATGCGGAAAGCTTCTTTTTCCTTCCCCTTATTTGCCGCTTCCTGCTCGTTATCCCGTTCCGTGGCTATCCGCAGCACCGGCTTTAAGGGCTGTACCACCTTGCTGTCGTCCACTTCCCGGATGCCGCCCACTACAGTTCCGTATTCCACGCCCCGGGCGGTTTCCACGATCACATGGTCCCCCTTCTTTATCTCAAAACGGGTGGGGTCAAAATAATAAATTTTCCCCGCCGTACGGAATCTCACGCCTATAACTTTTGTCATCTATAAACCTCCCTGAGGGATCTAGTTTTCCTTCATCGTAAGGAATAAGAGCTCCATCGTTAAATCAAAATTAACATTGGCAGACAGCCTTGACTTGGCTTTTTCCAGGGAATCCAGAATAATCTCTATTCCTTCATAGCTCTTCTGATCCGCTTCTTTTCTAATATACTTTATTTCTTCCTTAAAAATCAAGTGATTTGCATCATTCGTAGCCTTAAACAGCAGAACATCCCGGTACCAGATGGAAAGGATATCCAGATAATCCGTCACATCCAGCTTGTACTCGCTGATCTTCTTAATCGCCGCCACTATTTCAGATATTTCCATATCATGAATATATTTTAAAAGCGTTACCGCTTCTTCTTTCACATTATCGAAATCCTCACTGGAAGCCAGCAGCTTGGCTCGTCCGATATTCCCTCTTGCAAAAGCCACACAGACATTGGCCTTATAATCCGGGATCTGCATGTCCTCCATGAGAAATTTACGTACGATATCATCCCTGACAGGCTTCATATTCAGCACCACGCACCGGCTTACAATCGTGGGAAGCAGCGCCTCCACGTTCGTGGTAAGGATGAGCAGCACCCCATAGGCCGGCGGCTCCTCCAGCGTCTTTAAAAGCGCATTCTGGGCCTGTACGGTCATTTTCTCCCCCTCATTGATAATATATATCTTATAAGGGCTGGAATAGGGCTTAATCGCCATATCGTTATTCACCTGGCTGCGGATATCCTCCACGCCGATGCTGTTGGGCTTCTCATGGGTCACCCGGATGATATCCGGCTGGTTATTGCTGTCCGCCTGCTTACAGGAATGGCACTCGCCGCAGGCATCCGTACCCCCCTTTTCACACTGCAGGGTTTTGGCAAAAATCCTGGCAATGAATTCCTTTCCTGAGCTTCGTTCCCCATTCATAATATACGCATGGGATACCTTGCCGGTCTTTATTGCATTCTGCAAATGCTCCTTCATCGCTTCCTGCCCGTAAATATCCTGAAATCCCGCCATATTTCCTCGCTTTCCCCTGTACCGGCTCGGTTAATCCCGCGTCTGCCTGATATAGTCCTTCACTTCCTCCAGACAAACCTCCAGGCTGTTGTTTTGGAACCGCTTCTCAATCCCCGCCTCCGCTATCTTCTCTTCACTGAAATCTTCACAGTCCGCCAGAAACCGTCTGCACATCTCTTCGTATTTCGGCTTTTCCTGTTTTCTTTCCCGATCCAACGCCCTCTGCAGGCGTTCCCCGTCATCCACTTCTATATACAGGGGCACGATGCTGCCGCCGCCCACATATTTCCTTATCGCCAGAAAGGATTCCAGCGTCCCTATCATCAGATAATCCCGCTTCGTCAAATCCAGCTGTCCGTCATCCACGGTAAAATAATACCAGGGGCCATGATAGGTGTGATAAACGCGTTCTTCAATCACCCTGCCGCTTTCACGCAGCTTCTCCAGCCCGGCCTCATCGGTAAAAAAATATTCCCTTCCGTTCATTTCCCCGGCCCTTATGGGCCGGGTGGTATAAGGAATCAGCTTATTCAGTCCTAAACTCTCACATTCCAGAAGGCTCCGGTAAATCGTATCCTTCCCGGAAGAACTCTTTCCTGCCAAAAAAAATATTTTTCCCATATTTGTTTAACTGCTGCTGCCAGCCGTCACTCTTCCTCCTCGGTACAGTCCGTAGCGTAAGCTATTGCACAGTTTACAGCCCGCTTCCAGCCCTTCAGTTTTTTATTCCGTTCTTCCTGGGACATAAAAGGAAGGAAGGTTTTCTCCAAAAACCAGTTTTTCCGGATATCCTCCTTATCCTTCCAGAAGCCCGTGGCAATTCCGGCAAGATAAGCGGCTCCCAGCGCCGTAGTTTCTATGCACTCCGGACGCAGCACTTCTTTATTCATAATATCCGCCTGGAACTGCATCAGAAAATCGTTTGCGCTTGCGCCGCCGTCAACCCGCAGATTTTTCAGCTTAATGCCGGAATCCTTTTCCATGGCTTCCAGCACATCCTGTGTCTGGTAAGCAAGAGACTCCAGCGTGGCGCGGATAAAATGCTCTTTCTTCGCACCCCTGCTCAGCCCAACAATCGTCCCTCTCGCATACGGATTCCAATAAGGCGCTCCCAGCCCGGTAAAAGCGGGCACCACATAAACACCGTTGGTGTCCTCCACCTCCATGGCGTACTCCTGGGACTGCGGCGCACTTTTTATCATGCGCAGTTCATCCCGCAGCCACTGTATGGCCGCTCCTGCCACGAATACACTGCCTTCCAGCGCATAACGGATTTCCCCCTCCGTACTGGCCGCAATCGTGGTCAGAAGCCCGTTATCGGAGGCCACAGCCTTATCCCCTGTGTTCATCAGAAGGAAACATCCGGTCCCATATGTATTCTTCGCCTCTCCCGCATCAAAACAGCACTGTCCGAACAACGCCGCCTGCTGATCTCCCGCCGCACCGGCAATCGGGATTTCCCCGCCGATTACCGATTCATCCGTATAGCCATAAATACAGCTGGACGGTTTTACCTGAGGAAGCATGGAGCGGGGAATTTCCAGCTTATTCAGGATTTCATCATCCCAGTCCCTTTTATGGATATCAAAAAGCATCGTACGGGATGCATTGGTATAATCCGTTACAAATACTTTTCCTTTCGTAAGGTTCCAGATAAGCCAGGTATCCACCGTACCAAAAAGCAAATCACCGGCCTGTGCCATCTCTCTGGCACCCTCCACATTATCCAGAATCCATTTGATCTTCGTCCCGGAAAAATAGGCATCCGGCACCAGTCCGGTCTTCTCCCGGATAACCTTATCGAAGCCCTCTTCCTTCAGCTTTTCAATCGTGTCCGCCGTCCGTCTGCACTGCCATACTATGGCGTTATACACCGGTTTTCCGGTTTTTCTGCTGAAACAGATTGTCGTCTCCCTCTGGTTTGTAATACCTATCGCCGCGATTTCATCAATCGCCGCGCCGATTTTTCCCATAGCCTCCACAGCCACACTCAGCTGTGAGGACCAGATTTCCAGAGGATCATGCTCCACCCAGCCCGGCTTTGGATAAATCTGTGTGAACTCCCTCTGTACCACAGATTTCATATGGCCTGCCTTGTCAAAAAGAATACAGCGGGAACTGGTAGTCCCCTGATCAAGAGCCATCACATATTTTTTCATACGTACCCCCATTCCGCGTATATGGATGCACGCTTTCCTTTAAAAGGCCGCGGCATCCTTCCCCCATAATATACGCAACAATTTTATCGTATTATACCATAATTTCGTGTGCCGCAGGCACACATGGAATCAGAAGTGAATTTATTCACATTTATACTTCAACCACACGAAGCTGGTTGGTTTTTCCGGATATACCCAGAGGCATACCTGCGGTGATAATAATTTTATCTCCTTTTACAATATACCCTGCATCCACAGCCGCGTCAATTGCCGCATGGAACAAATCCTCCGCGGTATTTTCTTCCTGGATGAGAAGAGGCATCACACCCCACTGCAGATTCAGCTGACGCCATACAAGACGCTTCACCGTACATCCGATAATCGGGCAGCTGGGTTTGAAACGGGAAATCATGCTTGCCGTAAAACCGGACATGGTAACACAGATGATCGCCTTCACATCAAGATCCGCCGCCAGTGTACATGTGGCATGGGAAATCGCGGTGGTTATGTTACCGTCCCCGGGAACCTCACGCTTCTTCAGACGGCCGGCAAAATCAATATCCTCTTCCGTTCTTTCCGCGATGCGGGCCATGGTCTGCACAGCCTCCACCGGATACTGTCCCTGTGCGCTTTCTCCGGAAAGCATGATAGCAGTGGTTCCGTCATAAATAGCATTGGCAATATCCGTAGTCTCCGCTCTGGTAGGGCGGGGATTATGCATCATGGACTCCAGCATCTGTGTAGCCGTAATAACCTGTTTTCCCTTGGCAACAGCCTTCTTGATGATCTGCTTCTGAAGCACGGGAACCTCTTCGAGAGGAACCTCCACGCCCATATCCCCTCTGGCAACCATAATACCATCGGAAACCTCGATGATTTCATCCAGGTTTTTAATTCCCTGCATATTTTCAATCTTAGAGATAATCATCATCTTGGAATTGCGCTCATCCAGAATCTTACGAACCTCCAGGACATCCTCCTTGTTCCGTACAAAGGATGCGGCAATAATATCGAAGCCCAGCTCCACACCGAATAAAATATCGTTTTTGTCAGACTCGCTGATATAAGGCATGGACAGCTCCGCACCGGGCACATTCACCCCTTTGTGGTTGGATACCGGTCCGCCGTTTACAACATTGCAGATGATATCCGTGTCCGTAATTTCCTCCACGGTCATCTCGATCAGGCCGTCGTCAATCAAAATCGTGGTTCCCGCACTGATATCATGGATCAGTTCTTTATAAGTAATGGATGCTATTTCATTCGTACCCATTATTTCCTTTGTTGTGAGAGTAAACTTCTGTCCTGCTTCCAGCATTACCTTTCCGCCTTCAAAATCACGCAGACGGATTTCCGGTCCCTTTGTATCCAAAAGCGCAGCGATGGGAAGATTCAGTTCCTTGCTCACCTTGCGCATTCTATCATATTTACCATGCTGCTCTTCATGATCTCCATGGGAAAAATTAAAACGGGCTACGTTCATTCCTGCCAGCATGAGTTCTCTCAGCTTTTCCTCACTTTGGGATGCGGGTCCGATCGTACAGATAATTTTGGTTTTTCTCATATTAACTCCTTCCGGTGTCTGCACACCTGTCATTTAAGTATTGATATTTGTAAGTCTCCGGTCAACCCCTTGCTGTCACCTGCGTTCTCCACCCCTTGTACGTTCAGCCTCTGCCTTACGTACATCTCTATTAACTTAATGACCTCCTCCGTAATAACCTCTCCCGGAATTACCAGAGGAATTCCCGGCGGATAAAGGTTCACATAAGTTCCTGCTGTCTTTCCTGCCGCTTTCCGCAAAGGGCAGAATTCCTTCGGCGCCGTCAAAGCCCTGTGAAGCGGCAGCGCCGTTTTCAGTTCCGGATATGGCTTACCGGTCAGAGCCTCTTCCCCCGGAAGACACTGTCCTTCCCTTCCGTCCGATTCTATTTCTGTCTCTCTGTCAATCTCCAGCAATGCTTCCGCCAGCCTTAACAGACCTTCCTCCCTGTCCCAGGGAGTCACTATGGCAATTACGTAAGTATCGGATGCCATCTCCAATTGAAGATAATACCGGTTCAGAAGCTCTTTGTAAAGCGTATTTCCAGTAATTTTCGTATTAATTACGGATATCAGCAGTTTTCCCGCATCAAAAGCTTTCATACAGCCTTTTTCCATAATATCCCTGTTCATCACCCGGATATGCTTCAATTCGGCCGTTTTTTCATAAAACAGCCGTAATTTATCCCCGAATCCATCCCAGCATTCCCCTTTTTCCAACAGGCGCACACAGGCGTCAATACTGCCCGTCAGCAGATAGGACGGGCTGCTGGTCTGATATATCCTTTCAAAATCCCTTACCCCTTCACGATCCACCAGAGGCCCGCTGACATGAAGCAGCGCCGTCTGAGTCAGCGCCGGCAGCGTTTTATGAAGGCTCTGTACCACCAAATCCGCTCCCTGACGAACCGGGCTTTCCGGGAAAAGAGGGCTGAAACCGAAATGTGCGCCGTGAGCCGCATCCACAATCAGGGGAATCCCGGCCCGGTGCACGATATCTGCAATCTTTTCAATATCGGAAACCACTCCGTCATAAGTAGGGGATGTAATGATAACCGCCGCTATGTCAGGCACGTCCTTCAAAGCCTCTTCCACCTGTTCCGGCCGGATCGCATCCGCTATCCCATATTCCCGCACAGTCCGGGGATACAGGAATACCGGATGCAGTTCCCGCAGGAAACAGGCATGATATACTGATTTATGGCAGTTCCTTGCCACAATAACCCTGCTGCCCTTCGGCGCCGCCGCAGAAACCGCTGTAAGAATTCCGGCCGTGGAACCATTTACCAGAAAAAAGGTCTCATCCGCTCCGAAAACAGCCGCCGCTCTTTCCTGTGCTTCCAGCAGAATCCCCTTCGGCGCATGCAGGTCGTCAAATCCTTCTATCTCCGTAATATCCAGCTTTGCCGCCCCGGCCAGCCGGGATATCTCCTCCGGCATATTCCGTTTATGCCCCGGCATATGAAAAGGATAAACCTCCGAAGCCGCATATTCACTTAACTGCTGAAGTATTCCTTCCATTTGCCTCCTGCCCGCTGTTGTTCTCAGGTGTCTCACTATTCGTTCTTACCGTAACCTTCCGGGGAATGACAGCCCAATGCCGCCCCAGATGCTTCATCTGCTCCAGACGCGGCTCCACCGTTTCCAAAAAAGAACAATACTTATCCGCCGCCGTCACAATCCAGGCTTCCCTGCACAGAGGAGGCACCAATGTGAGCGGCCACATATGCTTTTTGATGATATCCTGCTCTCTGGGCGAAAGCTGATATTCTTTTCTCGCATTATTCAGCGCTGTCTCCGGGTGGGTAAAGCCATGCAGATTCCTCCATCCCTTTTTATGAATATGATTATGCCAGTCATAGAGGAAATAATCATGAAGCAAAGCTCCACGGATAATATCACGCTCTTCGCTGCGTATCCCAAGCTTCTGCAGCTTTTCCCTGATCGACAGACTGCATTCGGCCACGCTGATACTGTGGCTGTGCACAGATACCCTTCCGTGCTGCATATTTTTCCGTGTTTTCTGAAAATTAACGGAATGCAGAATATCTCCGCCGTTTTGACTGATGCTTTCCCGGATCCTCCGGCGCCGTTCCAGCCGTCTGGCCTGTTTCTCCAGCTGCCGGACTGTCAATTCCCTGTTTTTCATGCTTGATCTCCCAAAAAAATTCATAACATTTAAGAGTGGAACAATTACAATGCCTTTTCTTTAATAATAGCAGACAATCGGAAAATTGTGCTCCATATACCCATAAATGATTTCCGCCTTATCCTTCGGCAGATTAATACATCCATGGGAACCGTTTCTCATATAAATATCCCCGCCGAAGCTTCTCCTCCAGCCTGCGTCATGCATCCCGATATTACCATTAAAGGGCATCCAGTAATCCACCGGCGTAGTATAATTTTCACCCCGCAGCGTGGCGTTACGTTCTTTATAGGTCAGACCGAATACCCCGGCAGGCGTTCCAAATCCCCTGGATATATTGCCGGACACAAAATCACTTTCCAGTATAATCTCTCCGTCAATATAAAGATACAAATGCTGATTTCCCATATCTATTTCCACATAGGAACTGCCGATATCCTCTCCCGGCCTGCCCGTGGCATAACCCCGTGCAAAATACAGAGGCTCTCTTTCCACCCGCTCCCCATTTCTGACAGACGCAAGCAAGGCTTCTGTTTCTCCCGCCCGATCCGTCCACCAGCCATAGGAACCGCTCTTTAATAGAATAGTATCTCCATTTGATGTGGTAAAATTACGATCTCTTCCATAAGTATCATGTTTTTTTGCCAGTCCATTGATATATGCCCTTACCGCTTCTTCATCCAGCTCCACCTGACTGCCGTCAATCGTAATCCATCCGCTGATCAAATCACCGTCAATGACTTCTTTTTCCCCGTTCCAATCGTAGGTCACTTCAGCTCCCACATACCGGTTCGCTTTTTCCAAAGCTTTATTCAGAGCCTTATCATCTGCTTTAACCGCCGCATCGCTATAGAAGCCTCCCTGGGTTAAATCCAGAGAATCCTCCATATCTTCCAGCGCTGCCGCCACCGCCGCCTTCACTTTGTCAAAATCCAGCACGGTACCCGGATACTCCTCAACAATCTCATAGCCTTTATCCGGACTGTATGCACCAATATAGGCATTCACCGGCGCATGAATATTCGCCTTATCAAAAAAGACAGAACCTGAAAGCCTTTCCTTCAGAGCCTTTTCACTGTAAGTAACCATTTTAGGCAGTTCATAATGATTCCTGTAAAATAACATCGTCGGCCATTTCAGCCCTGTCATCTCGGCATTCAGCCTATCCAGGGTATCATCAAATACATATATCATTTCCAGCTCGGCCGGAGTCATGGTATCTTCCATACCCTCTCTGCCCTTGATCTGCAGCTCATATGTAACAGACGGATTCAGCAGTTCTTCCCTCACCTGTTCCTTGGAACGGAAGCTGTAATCCGTACCATCTATCCAGGTTCTCCAGTAATAGTGACCAGCAAAAAAGAAGGTACCTGCAAGATAAATAAGAGCAGCCGCTGCCGCAATATAACCCGCAGCAATCATTGCCCTTCTGAATGCAGTCCCCCCTCTTTCTTCCTGCCCGTCTTTCAATTTTCTTTTACTCATTCGATAATTTCCTTTGTATCTTCTTTCCTTTCTATTGTAACACCTTTCCTTAAAAAGAAAAATAGATAAATACTGTATCGACTGAGAAATACAGGTAATTTTATTACAATTCACTGCCCTTTTGTGCCCGCCCCGCCGCCCCTGGGATGCCCCGCCCCGCTTTGGCCTGTCCCGCCGTCCCTGCCGTCCACCCTGCGCGGCGCTGTCCTGTAAGGTTCCTTGCAGGGGACGCTTCCGCTCGGATAATCACGCAGCGGTACTAAGGCTGCAAAGGACGCAGCCTAAGGACCGGCGCGCTTATAACGCCCCTTACAGGAATCCATGCAGGGCTGCGGCCGCACAGAGGGACGGCAGAAACCAGGCAGGCCGAAGGAGGACAGGGCAGGCGCGGGACAAAGGCCTGGAGGCAGGGCGGTAACCTGTGTCAGGCTTTCCAGCCGGAAAGGATATTGACAGCGATGGAAAAAGAACGGAATGCAGAAAACACAATCAGTCTGGAGCGGATTGCTCCTTATGTGCGATATGTGAACTATAAGATTTTTGATGGGGGTACGCTCCTTCCGGAACGTATTATTTATGACCATGAATTTATATACTGTCTCAGCGGGGAAGCTCGTTTTTTGTATGCGGGAAAAACATATACGGTAAAGAAAGGGGAACTTTTTTATATCTGCCCCTATCTTCATAACACCATGCTGGTTCCTGAAGGAAAAACTTTCCGGGTCCACTGCGTACATTTTGACTGGATCTCCCCGGAAGCCCAATATGACTTCCGGGCGGAGCAGGTTTACCTGCATATGGAAAACCCGCCGGCTGATGCGGAGGGTTCCGATGCCTTCTATATGAATAGCTATAAGGCAAATAACCCATATCATAATTCTCTTCCGCCTATAAAAGAAGAAAGGCTGCTGGAGCGGCCTAACCCGGAGGTGGATCCGGCTCTTTTTCCTCCTCTGATCACAGGGCTGGATTATGATACCACGGCGCCGCTTTTTAAGGAGCTTTATCAGAATTATTCGCAGCTGAGCACCGGCGCAAGGCTGCGCGAACGCTCTTTGTTCCTGCAGCTGGCGGCAGCCGTATGTGACCTGACTTCACCGGTCAGGGAGGATTCCTGCGGGCTGTTCCACCAGAAAACCATCAGCGAGGCCGTGAATTATATCCAGGAATATTATACGGAAGATATTTCCCTTCCGCTCCTGGCCGCTCATTCCGGCCTGTCCCAAAAATATTTCGGAAGGCTTTTCCGGGAACAGACCGGTTATACTGTGCGGGAATACCTGACCGGCGTACGGATCCGCAATGCAAAGCACCTGCTTTCCCATACGGACAGCAGTCTGGAACAGGTGGCCTTAAGCACGGGTTTTCAGGATAAATTTTACTTTACCAAGGTTTTCAAACGGCAGACCGGCATCACTCCCGGAAAATACAGGAAGTCCTACGGTCATCTGGACGAAATGAAACAAGGAGAACAGGCGTTTTTCTGGTAACGCCTGTTCTCCTTGTTCACGTACGCCCGGGGAAATACGTTTCCACCCGGTTAACCAGGCGGCCTATGGGAGGTATTTCGCAGATCACCTCGTCCCCCTGCTTCATAAACCGGGGCGGATTGCTTCCCATCCCCACACTCGCCGGGGTTCCGGTTGCAATGATGTCTCCCGGCTCAAGGGTCATCCCCTTCGATAAATCTTCGATGATTTTGGGAATGTCTGCAAGGAAAAGCCTGGTGTTGGAATCCTGGCGTTTTTCTCCGTTCACATAGCTGCGCACATCCACTTCAACAGGGAACGGCAGGGCTGACTTATGAAGGATGACCGGCCCCATGGCGCTGTAGGTATCCAGGCTTTTCCCCCTGAACCATTGCCCGTGGCGGTTCTGAAGCTTCCGTGAGGATATATCGTTGAAAATGGAATAGCCGAAGATATATTCCTCTGCCTTCTCCCTGGGTATGTCCTTTCCTTCTTTTCCGATGATGACCGCCAGCTCCACCTCATAATCCAGCTGATCATCCAAATCAAGCCTCGCTTCAATCGCTTCACCGCTTCCCAGTATGCGGATGGCGCGTTTGGCAAAATAAACGGCTTCCGGAGCCGCTTTAAAATCAGCCAGAGCACCCGCCGCTTCTTCCCTGTGATCCCTGTAATTCACCCCCACACAGAGGATATCATGCACGGGCCGTTCAATCGGCGCCAGCACCTTCACCTCTTCCAAAGGGACCTGGGGACAATCCGTCTCCCCGTTATACGCATCCCAAAGCTGGCTGCTTTCATTTTCCCCCGCGCCCTCTATTACCTGCTGCATAATGGTAACTCCAAATCCCGGATAGATCCGGGACAGCGGCAGGATACTGGTTTCCTCTTTATTTAAAATCCCTATCTCTGCCTTTCCTGCCATTTCAAAACGAATAAATTTCATGGCTGTTCCTCCCCTGGACTAGTTTTCCATTTTTACATTTTCAGTTTACTTCCCGGTATAGCCGGTGTCAACGTAAATGAAAGGAGTTTTGAGCTGATCGGATCATTCCAGTTCCAGTACCGCCGCATCACAGCTGCCAAGGCATATCCTGTTCCCTGCCGGTTTTATTTCCGCGTTATTGCTTAACAGCAGCTTCTTTATCCCGGAAGGCAGCTCCAATATCTGTTCCCCGGTACCATAATTTGCCGCAACCAGGATTTTCTGTTCCGGCGTGCTGCGTGTAAAAGCGAAAATACCTTTTTCGTCCTCGAAAGCGGGGCGGAATTCGCCATAGGTGAAGGCTTCTCTGTAAGAGTCCGACTTACGCAATGCGATCAGCTGCCTGTAATATTGGAGTACGGAGGCCACGTCCTTCTCCTCCTCCGCCGCGTTGACCTGTATATAGTTGGGATTTACCTTCAGCCAGGGCTTTCCTGTGGTAAAGCCCGCGTTCCTTTCCCCGCTCCACTGCATGGGCGTCCTGCTGTTGTCACGGCTGAAACGCGCCACGGCCTCCAGGGCTTCTTCCCCCGTAAGTCCTGCTTCCAGCGCTACCTTATACTGATCCTTCGTGCTGATGTCATCGTATTCTTCAATGCTGTCAAACCTGCAGTTGGTCATTCCCAGTTCCTGCCCCTGATAAATAAAGGGAATCCCCCGAAGCAGTACGCTGGTGGTTCCCAGCATTTTGATCCCCTTAGGATTTTGAGCATAAGAGGGCAGGTAGCGGGACGCGCCCCTTGGCTCGTCATGGTTTTCAATGATATTGGCCTTAAAACCTACCTTCTGTCCCTCCAGCTGCGATTCAAAAAGGGCTGATCGCCATTCCTCAAAGGTTACCTCCCTGCCGGTATGCCATCCCTTATCCCCTTCAGAAAGAACAGCCGCCGAGAAATCAAACATGGTGGAGAAATGGCCGTCATCACCGATGAATTCCCGCAGCTCGTCTTCCTTCATATTAAATACCTCCGCAACAGTGAAGGCACCGTATTTTTCAAAGGTTTCCTTCTTCAGTTCCTCCAGAAGCTCCCCGACGCCGTCAACCTCTTCCACCATTTTGGTGCAGCTCACCAGGCCGTCGGCACCGTCCGCGGGATAATCCGGGAACGCGGTGTCCTTTTTGATATTAATGATAGCGTCAATCCGAAAGCCGGCAACCCCTTTTTCCAGCCACCAGTTCACCATGTCGAAAAGTTCTTTTTTTAACCTGGGATTGTTCCAGTTCAGATCCGGCTGTTCCTTTGCGAACATATGCAGGTAATATTTATCCGTACCCGGCACCGGCTCCCAGGTGCTCCCGCCGAAATAGGAACGGTAATTGCTGGGTTCTTTTCCGTCCTTTCCCTTCCGGAAATAAAAATAGTCCGCATACTCGCCTTCCGGATCCGCCAATGCCTTTTGGAACCATTCATGCTTGTCGGAGCAATGGTTGATAACCAGATCCATGATGATATACATACCCCTCTTTTTCGTCTCCGCCAGCAGCTCGTCGAAATCCGCCATGGTACCGAATTCCGGCGCAATCGCATAATAATCCGATATATCATAGCCCTGATCCACAAAGGGCGACTGGTATATGGGAGAAAGCCAGATAATGTCCACTCCCCGTTCTTTCAGATAGTCCAGCCTGCGGATCACGCCGCGCAGATCCCCGATACCGTCTCCGTTAGTATCCAGAAAGCTTTTGGGGTAAATCTGATATGCTACTTTATCATGCCACCATTTTTTTATCATAATAAAATCCCTCCATATTCATGCTTTCTAAAGAATAGCACGGAAACAGAGGGATTTCTTGCATAAAAATATGGGAAACTAACACGATTCTAGGATCTGATAAAAATCGCCCTATCAGCAGAACCAATTTTTCTTTAGGGAGATTCTTTATTGTACCCCTCCCGCATTTTCAATAGCTTCCGTTCCGATGGTCGCCCTGTGGGCCTCTCCTTCATTCGAAGTAACCTGGTTCTTAAACACCAGCTTAAGCAGGACAGGACAGAATATGGACGAAAGCACGATCAGGAAAATCGTTGCCACCAGCGGATCGATTCCTGCCAGAACACCGTTTTCATAATATATCATGCTCTGCCCGGTGGAATAAACAGCCAGCGCCACCTCGCCCCTGGCGATCATCCCGCAGCCTATGGTCAGTGCTTCCCGGGAGTTATAATGAAACAGCCTGGCAATTCCTCCGCAGCCGATAATCTTTCCCACAAGACCGAGCAGTACAAACACAGCGGCAAAAACAAGCCCTGACGGCCTGAAATGGCTGAAATCCGCGCTGATGCCTATGTAAGCAAAAAACATGGGAGTAAAAATCATATATCCGCTCACCACTACCTTACGATCCACATAAGAGGTATCGTCCAGCCCGCTGAGCATCAGTCCCGCCATATAGGCCCCTGTTATGGCCGCTATATCAAAAAATTCTTCCGCGCAGAAAGCATACATGAAACACATAACCAATGCGAAAATACCTGTACGGCGGCGATGGGGATATTTTTTTACCAGCACCTTGAACAGCCAGCGAAGCAGCAGCCCGGCCCCTATGGTAAAGACAAAAAAGCCTGCGGCCTTAAGCAGTGTGATTCCCACGCTGCCGCCGCCATTCATACCGGTAATCACGCTGAGGGTTATGATTCCCAGCACATCATCAATGATCGCCGCGCTCAAAATAGTGGTTCCCACACGTGTGTTCAGCTTTCCCAGCTCCCGGAGTGTTTCCACCGTAATCCCTACGCTTGTAGCCGCCAGGATACTTCCCACAAACAGGGCATTCATAAGCATGCCATGGCTCGCCGCTTTTCCCGGCCAGCCCATAAACAGCAAAGCCCCTGCCGTTCCCAGCGCCACCGGCACCAGCACTCCCATCATCGCGATAGCCGACGAAGCGGCGCCGCTCCGCTTAAGCTCCCGAAAGTCCGTTTCCAGCCCGCTGGAAAAAAGGATAAATACAACGCCGATCTGCGAAAAGCTCTGCAGCACATCCATTTCCGCATCGGTAGGATGTATAATCCCCATAAAACCGCCGGGGTGGAATTGTCCTATGATCGCCGGCCCGATTAAAAGCCCGGCAATTATCATGCCTACCACCTGCGGCAGCCCAAGCCTGCGCGACAGAAGTCCGAGCAGCTTCGTGGCAAGCAGAATTACCGCACAGTCAAACAGAATGTCCATTACATTGAAGTCCATACATTCTCTCCTCAGGATGGGGCGCATACTGTGAGATCTCTGTTTTCATGCGCCCCATTCCGGTAGGAAAAAACAAAGACTATTCCGCCGCAGGCTGTGATCCTGTCCGGGAATCCTCAATTGATAATTCCATTACCAACATAGTATACGTCGCATCCTGTCCCTGTGCAAGAATTTTTATTATTCAAAACCGTATTGTTTTCTATTCAAAAGAGGCAATGTATGGATGATGCCCGAAAGGACTGATCCGCTCACTTTTCCTGTCTGTAAAGCTTCCAGCCCATCAGTACGATCCACACATAGGCGAGTGTTTTGGGAATCATGAGCATGCCTACGGCCGGAGCCACCCCGCTGAACAGAACGACCGGAAGATAAAAGCCAAAGGAAAGAGCGACTGCCAGCGGCATGAAACGGAAAACAGGATCCTTTCCTTTTCCGGCCTCTTTAGCGAAAATAACGATGATAATAACTCCCATTATGGCGAAGGGAATATTGCGCAGGATTCCGAACGTCAGCGGCTGACGGTATTCCAGCCATTGATTCTGGGGCAGGAAGCAAAGGGCAATCCGCAGAATGGAAAGCACCCACATCGTCAGGGTAAGCCCTTTTTTCTCCTTTATCTGATAACGTTCGCGCCAGATATAGTACAGAATCAAATAGAAGATTGTCATTGTGATGGATGTGATAAATTTACCCACGCCGAGCGCCGCCGCATTGGCCTCCAGCCCTGTTGTCCACAGGGAATAAGAACGGGGAACCAGATGGAAGGCGTCCCCTGCGCCGAGCAGTGCGGCCATAAGGCCCGCCTTTTTCACCAGAGGATCCTTTCCTTTAACCAGCATGGTAAGCCCTGCAATGAGAGCAAAGCTGAGGTATAAAACGTCAAAAACTGTTTCTGCAATTGCCTGTGCCATAATTCATTCTCCTTCTTTAATAAATGGTTCGTTTTACAATTTCCAGGAAAAAACAAAATTCCTTTGTACCCGCTTTTAACAGCATCGTCATATTCATCATAACAAAGCGGGCATATTGCTCCTTCGTAAAAGCCTCATCCCAGATGTCACTGCGCACCTTCCCGTCCTCTTCCAGCATCCGGACAATACTTTTCTCCAGAACAGCCTTCATGGATTCCATTTTTACGAGGCCGGTATCTTCCACATTTCCCAGACTGTGCATCAGTCTTCCCGCCGAACTGTCGATAGTTTTCCGCAGAAAGCGATAGATTTGCTCCAGCTGTCCGCAGAAGGATTCCGCCGTAACCTCATCCTTCATTTCCGACAGCGTTTTTTTCCAGTATTCTTCCGTAAGCGCCAGCAGGATTTCATCCTTGCCTGCAAAATAATTATATACAGTCCCGGCCGCCACCCCCGCTTTCCCTGCAATGGAGCGGATATTGACCGCTTCCAGCCCTTCTGAGTCCGCCAGCTCACGCGCGTATTCCAGCAGTGTATCCCGCAGCGTATCATCCTTTCTGCGCATAAGGTTCTCCTTTCTTTTTTTATCTCTGCCGCAGTAAATGAACGTGTTCATTTATATTATACGTATCTCTTCCGCAGGTGTCAACTCTTTTCTGAACATGTTCATTTATAATCCAAAAACAGCGCTCACAATCCGCAGATCGCAGGCGCTGTTTTCTGAATCGTTATTTGTATTTTCCTGTCAGCCCAAAAGCTTCTCCAGGGCACGGTATGCGGTACAGAATGCTTCTTCCCCGTCCGTACGTCCTCTTTCCTTCACTTCCTTTTCAAGAGACTTCAGTCCGGCGAAATCAGCCAGATGAGGCTCCAGGCTCAGAAAGCCCGCATAGCCCTCTTCATTCAGGCGGTTCAGTATTTCCGCCACGTTTCCGTCCCCTGTTCCGGCAGGAACCACGTCCCCGCTTTCCCGCATGGCGTCCTTTACATGGATATAGGAAATGTAAGGCCGCAGCATTTCATAGGCCTCCATAGTATCCTGTCCGCACTGGACAAAATTCGCGAAATCAAAGGTACAGCGGAAATGATCTCCATAAAACAGTTTCATCAGATCCAGGCACCTTGCCGCACTGTCCCCGTAAATGCCCTTTTCATTTTCATGAAGGAGCACCACATTCCTGCCGGCCGCATATTCCACCATCCTGTCTGTCCTGCGCATCACCTCATCCCGGAACTCAGCCGGTTCTTCCCCTTCCGGCATGAAAAAACTGAACATCCGGATAAATGAGGTATCCAGAATCCCTGCCAGCTCCACGATATGCCGGTAGGTTTCGAAATGAGGTTCAAAATCCTGGGTTATATCTATTTTTCCTATAGGCGAACCCACCGCAGATATGCGGATGCCGTTTGCGGACAGCCGGCGCATCAGCATTTCGGCTTCTTTTTCCGTGTAATCCGCCACACCCTTTCCGTCCCCGCTCCGAAACTCAATCCAGCCAATACCCAGCTCCTGAAGCAGTGCGATCTGCTTATCCACCGACACATCAATCTCATCCGCAAAGCAGCTGACAGGACATTTCGTTAAAATTTTCCTATCCATATCCTATTCCTTCCTGAAATCCTTTTTATTCCCGCGGTACCTCACCTATTCCGCCAGTTCAACAGTCTTTCCCGTATATGCCGATTCATAAGCTCCCAGCATAAGAAGTATGGTTTCCTTCATTCCTTCCAGATCCTGAGGGAACCGCTCTTCTTCCCTGACACACCGGTAAAAGTCTGCGATACAGTCCTTGTGCCCGCAGCCCCAATAGCTCTTGCCCAGCGCTTCCTTCTTATCAATAGCAGGTTTTTCCACACGGCCGTCCCTGTAAAAATAGGTCACATCCAGATCTTCAATACGTATTGTCCTGTCTTCACAGGCTATCTCTATCAGGGGAGGAACATCGTCGCAATAGGCCGTTGTGGCATAAAAGCAGGCTGTGCTGTCCGCAAAACGGATATAGGCCTCCATGGTATCCTCCACTTCAATAATACCCTTCAGATGATGGTTCTGTATCCCGGCCTCCACGCTCAGAGGTGTCCCCAGGAAATAAGCCAGCAGATCCATGGTATGTACGGACTGGTTGATCAGCGCGCCGCCGCCCTCGGTAGCCAGAGCTCCCCTCCAGCCGCTTCCGGTATAATATTCTTTGCCGCGGCTCCAGGTGACAATCCCTCTCGCTCCCCGTATTTTTCCGGCTTCACCGGAGGCAAGCAGTTCCTTAACCTTAATGACGCTTGGATTATAACGGTTCTGGAAGCAAAAGCCCAGTCTTCTGTCTGTCCCTGCCGCCGCCTTTTCCAGTTCTTCCAGCTGTTCCCGGGAAATAACAGGAGGCTTTTCCATAAACACATGTACTCCATGGTTCAGACCATAGATCGCCATGGGTACATGGAGATAATGAGGCGTACAAATATGCAGGACATCCGGTTTTTCCTGTTCCAGCATTTCCTCCAGGCTTCCATATGCCTTTCCGCCATAGCGGGAGGCAAAATCCTCCGCCCTTTCCTTTTTGATATCCGCAAAAGCTGTCAAAACAGCGCCCTGAAGCTGGCTGATGCTCGCGGCATGTACGGCGGCAATGCCTCCGCATCCTACAATTGCTGCTTTCATAATTGCATATTCTGCCTTTCTGCCTTATTTTTTCATTCCTTTACTTTAGAGCCGTAGCTTCCTGCCGTGCTGAAGGTCACTTCCTGTACATTTTCTTTTATCCGGGAATTCGCCCGCAGCTCATTCAGTTTTTCCAGGAACAGATCTTCATCAAAGGGTATTTCCACCATTTTGCCAAGCCAGCTGGACAGATGCATGGCATTGGACAGGGTCAGGCCGTTGATTCCTTCCTCTCCTCTCGCCACAAGCGGCTCTCCTCTTAAAATATTGGCGGCAAAGGCACGGAGCACGCCTGCATGCTGGGGATTTTCCCCGTCTGTCACAAGCTCCGTGAAATGGCCTGAGGGCTTTGCAAAGCCTTCCGTCGCCGTATAACAGTACTCTCTTTCGTTCACATCCAGTTCATAGAAGGTAAGCTTTTCGTCCTCACATACAAGCTTTCCTCTTTCCAGCGTCACCTCAAGCGGTTGGTGCCGGGCGCATCCCCTGTGGTTGTGACAAATACACCGGTGGCTCCGTCCGGGAATTCCAGATATGCCGTCACATCGTCTTCAATCTCCACATCATGCCATTTCCCAATATGGCAGAAGGCCTGCACCTTGGAGGGCATTCCGCAGATCCACTGAAGGAGATCCAGGTTATGAGGGCACTGGTTCAGCAGCACGCCGCCGCCCTCTCCCGCCCAGGTTGCACGCCATCCGCCGGAATTATAATAAGCCTGTGTCCTGTA
>ERZ826764.414-NODE-414-length-61777-cov-4.573199_pt1 | contig 61777 bp, 51 predicted proteins | sample MGYA00519870_ERZ826764 | MGnify/ENA primary metagenome ERZ826764 (study PRJEB31778, sample SAMEA3449239) | human gut metagenome | biome: human gut; feature: human-associated habitat; material: faeces | place: United Kingdom | collected 2010/2012 ... | reverse complement strand
AGCATGATTTCTGTGCATCGCGAAGCGTGTTACTGTGAACGGAGTGAACAGTAACCGTAATAGAAACTATACTGCTACAGCAGTCAGATATTTGTCTCTTGGATTTATAGTCAAACTATATGCGTCATAATCATTATCCAGATCAAAACATGGAATTCAGGAAAAAGAGAAATTCAGTTTCGTCACAGTCAAAATAATCCGGTTCTACCCATATCATGCTTTATACTGCCTGAAGAAAAGGGTCAGACTGTCCAGGGCCTTGGCAAGGACAAGCGCTTCCTTCTCGTCCAGTACATCAAGCACTGCATCTGTCATTTTGCGGTGAAATTCCGCATGGTGATGATATGCCTTTCTTCCTTTCAGGGTGAGATGGATAAATACCACACGGCGATCCTGCTCACTTCGCTCCCTTGTGGCGTATCCCTTTTTTACAAGGCTGTTCATGGAAGTAGTCAGGGAACCTACGGTGATATTCAGTTTGGCCGCAATGTCGGACATTTTGTTCCCACCAAGGCCTACAGCTTCAATAATATGCATATCATTATTGGTGATATCCTTATATTCTTCCGTAATGATTGCCTGCTCTTCCAGCTCCATAATCTCGTTAAACAGATGTACCAGTACATCATTAATAACTTCCCTGTTCTCCACTCTTTTCTCTCCTATAATGTGACAACATTATTTTCTATAAAACATTCAAGCAAATATTTACGGTAAGTATATCACAATTTGATATGTTTTTCTACAATTTTACAAATTTCGAAAACGCTTATAGCGCTTATTCAGTAATTTTTCCGGATCAAGCAACTGATAGGTTTCCAGGAATTCTTCTATTCTGTTTTTCAACTCTTCCATGGTATCTGCCATATTTTCTCTGGTAAGAGGCTGATTCTCAGGGATTACCTGCTCAATAATTCCAAGGTCCTTCAGATCTACGGCTGTCAGCTTCATTACTTCTGCGGCTTCCTTTGCCCGTGTGCTGTCTTTCCACAAAATAGATGCAAAGCCTTCTGGGGAAAGAATTGAATAAATGGAATTCTCCATCATCCAGACCTGATCACCTGCGGCAAGAGCAAGGGCCCCACCGCTGCCACCTTCTCCAATTACAATAGAAAGCACCGGAACTTTAAGGCTGGAGAGCTCATACAGATTTCGGGCAATTGCCTCTCCCTGGCCCCGTTCTTCCGCCTCCAGTCCACAAAACGCCCCGGGTGTATCCACAAGGCAGATCACTGGTCTGTGGAATTTTTCTGCCTGCTTCATAAGACGCAGGGATTTTCGGTAGCCTTCCGGAGAAACCATGCCAAAATTATGGGCAATATTCTCTTTTGTACCATTTCCTTTTTCCTGGGCGATCACAGTTACAGGCTTTCCTGCAAGGTATGCAATACCGCCAATCAGAGCCGGATCATCGCCAAAAAGTCTATCTCCATGAAGCTCTGTAAAATAATCAAACAGCCATGGAAGATAATCTTTTCCTGTTGGACGTTCTTTGCTTCGTGCAAGAGAAACATGCTCCCAGGCAGATTTTTTTGCTGTGATTTTCGTCGTAAAATCCACATTTAATTTGTTGTTTACAGACATGCCGTCAGCTGAATCAGATTTTTTTTCTGAAATCTTCTCTGCATTTTCCTGTCCTTCCAGACTTTCCGCACAATCATTTTTACAATGCATTTTCAAGAGTCTGGCCAGTGTTTCTTTCATGTTCTTTCGTTCTGCAATCTGATCAATAAATCCATGTTCCAACAGAAATTCTGAACTCTGAAATCCTTTAGGAAGCTTCTGCCGGATCGTTTGTTCTATCACTCTGGGACCTGCAAAACCAATTAATGCACCTGGTTCTGCCAGGATAATATCTCCCAACATGGCAAAGCTTGCTGTCACACCACCGGTAGTTGGATTCGTAAGGACACTGATATAAAGAAGCCCGGAATCGCTGTGTCTTTTTAAAGCTGCTGAAGTCTTTGCCATCTGCATCAGGGATACAATTCCTTCCTGCATTCTGGCACCTCCTGAGCAGGCAAAAAGCACTACAGGCAGCCGTTCCTGTGTTGCCCTTTCCACTGCTCTTGCAATTTTTTCTCCCACATTTTCTCCCATACTGGCCATGAGAAAACGGCTGTCACACACTCCAAGCACTACAGATATTCCGCCTATTTTTGCCTTTCCTGTGACAATTGCTTCGTCCAGATTTGTCTTTTCCTGAAGCTTTTTTACCTTCTCTTCGTACCCTTTATAGGACAAAGGATTACTTATTGGCATTACCTTATCCCACTCTTCAAAGGTTCCTTCATCTGCCAGCATTTCGATTCTTCTCCTTGCATGAACACGGAAATAATTACCGCAATGCGGACAGATATAGGCATTCTTTTTCACCTCATCTACAAATACAGCGGCCTTGCAGGCATTACATTTCTTCAGCATACCATCCGGCACTTCTGGTTTCAGTTCTTTATCTGCACCTGCAGCTTTGTTTGCAATTGTACGTTTAAAGGCATATCTAAGCTTCATTTACCTTCACTCCTCCGATCTGATGACTCTCCAAAAAGCCGATATCAAATACCCCTTTCTGATAGTCCGGATCGTTCATAATTTCAAACTGATAGTCTATATTTGTATCAACACCCTGAATGATCATTTCTCCCAGAGCGCTTTTCATTTTTGCAATTGCTTCCTCACGGTTATTGCCGTGTACGATCAGCTTTGCAAGCATGGAATCATAATACGGTGGAATCTGATAACCACTGTAAATTCCTGTATCTACCCGGATTCCCTGGCCTCCGGGAAGATGAAGATCTGTGATTGTTCCAGGTGACGGGCGAAAATTTTTCCATGGATTTTCGGCATTAATACGACATTCTATGGCATGTCCCTGAATATGAATATCTTTCTGGCAAAAAGGCAGAGCTTCCCCGGAAGCAATCCTTAACTGCTCCTTTACCAAATCCAGACCGGTAACCCATTCTGTTACAGGATGCTCAACCTGAATACGGGTATTCATTTCCATAAAATAAAATTTTCCTGTCTTTTCAAGGAGAAATTCAATAGTTCCGGCATTTACATAATGTGCTGCTTTCGCCGCTTTTACTGCTGCAATTCCCATCTCTTTCCGCAGCTCTTCTGACACTGCCATAGAAGGAGATTCTTCAATCATTTTCTGATGATTTCGCTGAATCGAACAGTCCCTTTCTCCAAGATGTACTACATTTCCATGACAGTCTGCGAGGATCTGAAATTCAATATGTCTGGGATGTTCCACAAAATGTTCGATATACATGGTTCCATCTCCAAATGCGATCTGAGATTCCTTCTGAGCTGTAAGAAATGCCAGTTCAAAGTCCTCCGGAGAGAAGGCAGTTCTCATACCTTTTCCGCCGCCTCCAAGAGCTGCTTTTATGATAACCGGATAGCCGATCCGATTGGCCTCTCTTGCTCCTGTTTCCACATCCAGAATAGCTTTTGTAGTGCCAGGGATTACAGGAACTCCTGCTGCTTCCATGGTATTTCTGGCAATCTGTTTGTTTCCCAGATTCTGGATTACCTGTGATGGAGGTCCCACAAAAGTGATGCCGCACTGCTCACAAATCTGGGCAAACCTGGCATTTTCAGATAAGAAACCAAAGCCAGGATGTATTGCATCTGCACCGGATACTATGGCGGCACTGATAATACTTTCCATATTCAGATAACTTTTAACAGAAGGTCCCGGTCCAATACAGATGGCTTCGTCTGCAAGCTGCGTATGCAGGCTTTCTTTGTCTGCCTCAGAATACACTGCAACTGCTTCTATTCCCATTTCCCGACATGCGCGGATGATCCTTACGGCAATTTCTCCGCGATTGGCAATTAATAACTTTCTGATCATAATTTCACCCTTCCGAGTATCATTATATATATCTATCTAACCTACCATAAAAGTAAGTTCTGCTTTTACTACAACCTTTCCATCCACAGTTGCCACAGCCTCTCCAACACCCATAGGCCCTTTCTGTTTCATGACTTTCATTTCCAGTTTTAGCTTATCTCCAGGCTGAACTTTTCCTTTAAACCTGCACTTATCAATACCACCAAAGTAAGCAATCCTGCCTTTGTTTTCCGGCTTGGAAAGAATCGCGACCGCACCTGTCTGTGCCAGTGCCTCCACGATCAGAACGCCTGGCATTACCGGCTTCTGGGGAAAATGTCCTTTAAAAAAATCCTCCCGGAATGTGACACATTTATAGCCAACAGCAAATTCTCCCGGTTCATAATCTTCGATGTAGTCAACCAAAAGGAACGGGTGACGATGAGGAAGAATTTCCTCAATTTGTTTTATATTTAAGTGATTCATATCTGCTCCTATTTCATTGAAAAACGAATGTATTTATCCTATTTTTGATAAAATGTTCTGCGTGTCAAAAGGGATTCTGACCTTTTAACATGGATATTATAAAATTTAGCTTCTGTCTATATCAACGGATTACAAATAGCGGCTGTCCATACTCTACAGGCTGACCGTTTTCAACCAGAATTTCTGCAACTTCTCCATCAAAATCGCTTTCAATATCGTTCATCAGCTTCATAGCTTCTACAATAGCAAGAATCTGTCCTTTTTTTACTATATCTCCCACTTTTACAAAGGTAGGAGCATCCTCAGATGGAGCTGCATAGAATGTTCCTACCAGAGGAGATTTCACAGTATTTCCTGTTGGTTCTCCGTTGGAAATCACTGTATCTGAAGCCTGTTTTTTCTCACTTGCAGAAAGTTCTTTATCCGCTATTTTTCTATCCGGAGCCTGTTCTGAAATGCTATATTTTTCTCCATATACGAAACCTTTTTCTCCTGTTTCAGCACCAGATAATATATTATTTTGCATGGTTCCAGGTATGATCACAGGTGCAATTTTATTATTTAAAGTCAGTTTCACTCCATCACTTTCATAGCAGAAAGACTCCAGATGAGAAGCTGATACATGGTCAACCAACTTTAATATCTGTTCAAATTCCATGATTTTTTCTCCTTATTTACAGCAATTTCTGCAGCAATTCATACTTTAAATGTAGCTGTTCAGTACCTTCAAAGTTACAGGCTTCGCAAACTGATATTACTCACTTTTACCTGTATTTTTTCATTAAAAGTACTGCGTTATGTCCACCAAATCCAAGAGAATTACTCATAGCATAATTTACTTCCTGCCGTGTTGGTCCGCCGATACAATAATCGAGATTCAACTCTTCTTCTGTCTCCTTTGTACCTACCGTCTGATGAATAAAACCTTCCTCAATGGACTTCACACAGACAACAGCTTCCACACCTCCGGCGGCTCCTAAAAGATGTCCGATCATAGATTTGGTAGAATTGATTTTTACCTTCTTTGCCGCATCTCCAAGTGCTGCTTTAATGGCTCTTGTCTCAAAGAGATCGTTGTGGTGTGTACCGGTTCCGTGCGCATTAATGTAGTCGATTTCTTCTGGCTGTACACCAGCTTCTTTCATGGCATCCGTCATAGCACGTGCCGCTCCGCTGCCGTCTTCAATCGGAGACGTAATGTGGTAGGCATCGGCAGTTGCGCCATATCCCACTACCTCAGCATAGATCTTCGCACCACGTGCTTTTGCATGCTCAAGTTCCTCCAGAACAACAACTCCGGCTCCTTCTCCAATTACGAAACCGCCTCTTTCTTTATCGAATGGAATGGATGCACGATATGGATCCTGACTGGTGCTAAGCGCGGTCAGATTCGTGAATCCAGCCACACCAACCGGGCTGATCGCACCTTCTGTTCCCCCTGCGATCATAACTTCTGCATCACCATACTGGATTGCACGAAATGCATCTCCGATACAATGTGTTCCAGACGCACAGGCAGTCACTACGTTGGTGCATTTGCCCCTTGCACCAAGAGCAATGGATACGTTTCCAGCGGCCATATTGCTGATCATTTTGGGAACAAGAAGAGGATCAACCTTTGAGGGTCCGCGCTGGATCAGTCTCTGATCTGCTGCCTCCATTGCCGGAAGGCTTCCAATTCCGGAACCCACGATCACCCCGACGCGGAAAGGATCTTCTTTTTCCATTTCAATTCCTGCATCTGCCATAGCTTCCTTTGATGCAGCCACTGCATACTGGGAAAACAACTCCATTCGTTTGGCAGCTTTAAAATCCATATAATCTTTTGCATTAAAATCTTTTACTTCAGCAGCAAGCTTCACCTTAAAATCTGCAGTATCAAATCTGGTAATTTCTCCGATTCCTATTTTGCCTGTTTTTACATTTTCCCAGAAGGTCTGCACATTATTTCCCACAGGTGTTACTGCTCCAAGTCCAGTCACCACTACACGTCTTTTACTCATAACATTCCTCCGTCTACGCATAAAACCTGCCCTGTAATATATCTGGCTTCCGGTGATGCCAGGAATGCTACCGCCTTGGCTACGTCCTCCGGTTCACCATAAGTTCCCATAGGGATATTCTTCAAGGTTTCTTCTTTTACCTTATCAGAAAGTACATCTGTCATGTCCGTTCTGATAAAGCCAGGAGCAACGGCATTTACGGTAATTCCTCTTGATGCAAGTTCCTTTGCTGCAGTCTTTGTGAGACCGATCACGCCTGCTTTTGAGGCTGCATAATTAGCCTGTCCGGGGTTTCCGCCGATGCCAACAATGGATGCCATATTTACAATGCGTCCGCTTTTCTGCTTCAACATCTGTCTGGCCACATGACGAATGCAGTTAAAAGTTCCTTTAAGATTTGTATCTATAACTCTGCAGAAATCATCCTCACTCATTGCCATCAGAAGCCCGTCTTTTGTAATTCCTGCGTTATTCACCAAGATATCTATCTGTCCATATTTTTTTACTGTTTCTTTGATAAAAGCACCGCAGGCATCAAAGTCAGATACGTTGCACTGACTGGTTTCAGCCGCACCTCCGGCAGCAATAATCTCAGCTTTCACTGCCTCCGCTTTTTCTTTTGAACCATTATAATTTATAACTACAAATGCTCCCTTAGCAGCAAGCTCAAGAGCAATCGCTCTTCCGATTCCACGGGAAGCACCTGTTACAACTGCAATCTTTTTTTCTGCATTCATGCCTTGTTTTACTCCTGTAAAATCAGGTGAATATCATATCTTTCCAGCACGACAAACATTAACTTTTCCTTTGTTAACCACTTCTAAATTTCTCCGTATCGGCTGCTTCTGATAATACCTGTATTGTTTTAATTAACTGTTTTTGATCTTATTTTCTATTGTGTATAAGATCTGAAATCTGCTCAAGATCTTCCACATTTTGGATATTATAGGTCTTCATTTCCGGTGCTATTTTCTTCATAAAACCAGCCAAAGTCTTTCCAGGGCCAATCTCTACGAAGGTATCCACACCCTCCTGAATCATCTTTTCCACACTCTGCTGCCAGAGAACAGATGAAGAAATCTGCCTTGCAAGAAGATCTTTTGTCTCACTGATATCTGTCACATACTGGGCGGTCACATTGGTCACATAAGGAATTTTCAGACCGGAAAATTCCACTTTTGACAGTTCTTTTTCCAGTTCTTTTCCTGCATTTTGAAGCAAAGAGGAATGAAAAGGGCCACTTACTGCAAGGGAAAGTACACGTCTTGCACCGGCTTCTTTCAGCTTCACAGAAGCTTCTTCTACAGCGGGTTTCGGTCCTGTGATAACGATCTGTCCAGGGCAATTGTAATTGGCAATTTCAGCTTTTGTTCCTGCAATTGCGTTCTGGATCTTATCTGCATCAAGGCCTATAACAGCTGCCATAGAGCCTTCTCCTGCCGGCACTGCATGTTCCATAAGGATTCCTCTTTTTCGCACAGTTACTATGGCATCTTTCACACTCATTCCACCTGAAACAGCGATGGCACAGTACTCTCCAAGGCTTAATCCGGCAGTTATATCCGGATAAAGCCCACACTCCTCCACCACTTTTTCCATTGCAAGACAGGTGGTTACCAGTGCTGCCTGCGTATATTCTGTAAGGTTTAATCTGTCATTTTTTTCAAAGCAAAGAGCTTTCATATCCAGAGAAAGCCATTGACTTGCCTGGTCAAAAACCTGTCTGGCAGAGGGATACTTTTCATAAAAATCCTGTCCCATTCCAGCCTTTTGTGCTCCCTGTCCAGGGAAAAGAAATGCGATCTTACTCATAAATTCCAGTTCCTTTCAACAACGCATCCGTCTCTTTTACCAGCTTCCTGATCAGTTCCTGACAGCTCATCTGCTCCTTCACAAGCCCTGCACTCTGACCCGCCATAACGCTTCCCATTTTCACATCTCCGTCTACAACAGCACGGCGCAGGCTGCCAAGCGTCATCTGCTCCAGTTCCTCAAACGGAACTCCTTCTGCCTCTTTTTTCAAGTATTCTTTTGTCATCTGATTGCGGAGAGCACGTACCGGATGACCTGTAGAGCGACCGGTTACCTTTGTATCAATGTCCTTTGCTTTCAGTATCATATCTTTGTAATTCTGATGTGCCCAGCACTCTGTGGTTGCCACAAAATGTGTTCCCATCTGAACGGCTTTTGCACCAAGCATGAAAGCTGCTGCAATACCTCTTCCGTCTGCGATTCCACCAGCTGCAATAACCGGAATGTTCACTGCATCTACGACCTGAGGCACCAGAACCATTGTGGTTGTCTCACCGATATGACCGCCGGATTCACATCCTTCTGCCACTACAGCATCCGCTCCGCATCGCTCCATTCTCTTTGCGTGAGCCACAGAAGCAATAACCGGAATGATCTTTACTCCTGCTTCTTTCCACATTTTCATATATTTCTCAGGGTTTCCTGCACCGGTTGTAACCACTGGAACTTTTTCTTCCACAATTACCTGTGCAATCTCATCTGCATATGGACTCATCAGCATAATATTCACACCAAAAGGTTTATCGGTCAGTTTTTTCACCTCCCGTACCTGCTGTCGAACCCAGTCTGCAGGAGCGCTCGCAGCTCCAATCAGCCCCAATCCGCCAGCTGCTGAAACAGCTGCTGCCAGATGATATTCTGCCACCCAGGCCATACCGCCCTGAATGATCGGGTATTCAATTCCAAGTAATTCCGTAACTTCTGTTTTCATGAAATTCTCCATTCTGTAATTCCGTTATGCCATGCCTGCCTGTGACAAATACATGCCGGAATCATCCTTTAAACAACTTATATTTCCTGACATTCCGGCTTATTATTTATGTATACTGCCAAAGTCTGAATACAAAATTTTCAAATTACTGGCGGCTCTGAAGATAGTTTTCCACATCACCGATGGTCTTAATATTCTCAAGATCTTCAGTAGGAATCTCTACCTCAAACTCTTCCTCCAGTGCCATTACCATCTCAAAAAGATCAAGAGAATCTGCTCCGAGATCTTCTTTGAAAGATGTTTCTGCTGTCATTGTACTTACGTCTGCTCCTAATGAATCTGCTGCGATTTCTTTGATTTTTTCTAACATTTTTTTGTTCTCCTTATTTTGTTTTTTAGATTTTTCAAATCCATTTTTCAACTTTTTATGATTCAAAGCTTTACGTGGTTGCTGTTCACTTTATATGACCAGAGTATGTTTGAAAAAAGCATTCTGCAAAATATACTGTAAAATAGGGCGTTCAGATTGCGGAAATGATTTTCCAGACACGCTCTAACAACCTGTATTTATCAGCCTGAATTACCTGATTTCAAGGGCAAAGCAGCCTTTTTATCTGCTATAGTTTTATTTTTCAAAGCCCTGATACACATTTTTACCACTGAAGCAGGCTGGCTCCATAGGTAAGTCCACCGCCAAATCCTGAAAGGATAATCCAGTCTCCTGAATTTAATCTGCCCTTTTTATTCCACTCATCCAGGAGAAGCGGAATGCTTGCGGAGGATGTATTTCCCAGATTTTCTATATTCATCGGATACTTTTCCAAAGGTTCGTTCATGTGTTTTGACACTGAAGCAACGATCCTTTTATTCGCCTGATGAAGCATGTAAAAGCGGATTTCTTCTTTTGTTTTTCCTGCTTTTTCCAAAACCTCCATAATCACTTCCGGAACTTTGGAAACTGCAAATTTGAATACCTCTTTTCCATCCATCTGCATGTAAGTTGAAGAAACATCTGCGTCTTTTTCTATAAATTCCTTCTGATTGCGGCTGACACAGGTAAGGGCTTCGCCTCTGCTTCCAATAGAATGAGCAGCCTGAATATAAACTGCATTTTCTTCCGCTTCCAGCACCACCGCACCGGCACCATCGCCAAACAATACGCAGGTACTTCTGTCCTTCCAGTTTGTAAGATGGGAAAGAGTTTCAGAACCGATTATCAATGCTCTGCGATAAATCTGCTGTCCCAGATAAGCCTGAGCTGTATTCAACGCCAGCAGAAATCCTGTACATGCACCGTTCAGATCAAAAGAGGCTGCGTTCACTGCACCGATCAGTTTCTGCACTTCGCAGGCGGCACACGGCATGATCCTTTCAGATGACATGGTAGACACCAGGAGCAAGTCAATCTCTTCCGGTCGCATTCCTGCATCTGAAAGAGCTTCCTCAGCTGCACAAGCTGCCATATAAGCAACGGTCTCTCCACCGCTTGCAATGTGTCTCTGACCAATTCCAGTTCGCCCACGAATCCACTCATCACTTGTATCCATCATGCGGGACAGTTTGTCATTGTCCCACACCTGAACCGGCCTGTAGGAACCGGTTCCCTTTATTTTTCCAACCATAATACCCTCCAGGTATGTTGTTTAGTTTCTTGTTTTTATTTTAAAATAGTTTGATTATCAAAGTATATCATATTTTTTCACTTTGTCAATAAAAAAATACTGTCAAAACCAAAACTTTTTTTGTGTGAACTTCCAGCGGAAACAGTTCCCATCTTTAGAATTTCTCTTGCTCGTTGTTTGTCTGTGTAGTACAATAAAAAATGTATACACATAAACAGGCAACGAGATTATTATTAGATAAAGGTTTAAAGGGAGGAGAAGCACATGAATCCTTGGGAAGCAATAGTTTACTGGCACAAAAATATTTTTTGTACCAGATGGAAAACTACATTTTTATCAGCTGCTATAACCGGAATTCTGGCACATTTTTTTTGTCTTACCAATGTTTTAAATAATTATGACAGTATCATGAATGTACCAGATGGAGTGGGAACTACGGTTAGCTCAGGACGTTGGTTGTTGTTGTATATGGAAAAATTTCAGGACAAATTCTGGCAGTCTTATTCACTTCCCTTTTTTAACGGCTTGATTACTATTTTAGTTCTTGCTATTTGTGCATGCCTGATTACAGAACTCTTTAGCATTCAGGATTCATTAAATCGTATTCTAGTGGGAGCAATTATAGTATGCTTTCCAACTATTACCAGTACTATGTTTTTTATGTTCTGCGCACCGCATTATGCTGTTGCTATTCTTTTTTCGATACTAGCAGTATATTGCGTAGATCAAAAGAGATTTGGATGGCTTGGTTCTATTTTTCTTCTTGCCTGCTCAATGGGAATTTATCAAGCATACCTGCCTGTTACAGCAAGTTTGATGATATTGCTTTTGATCTGGAAATCCCTTCGTAAAGAATGTGACTGGAAAAAAGTTTTGCAAAAAGGCATCAAATATTTTGGAGTTCTTGTATTAGGTTTTTTCGTTTATATGGGAATTACAAACCTGACATTGAAACATTATAATGTAGTTCTTAATGATTATCAGGGAATTAATAATATGGGAAAGGTTTCCTTTAGTCAGCTTCCTTTACTTATTCTTAAAATATATAAAAATTTTTACCATCTTACAAAGCAGAATTATTGTGGAATAAGCAGTACATTTGTTATTCAGAAGGGACTTATTATTCTGGGAATTTTATCTTTTATTTTGATTATTCATTATCTGATTGCCTATAAAAGAAGCATTATGGAACGATTTTTAATTATACTGCTTTTTATCCTAATTCCAGTTGCTGCAGACGGCATTGAAATTATGTGTCCGCAGAGTTTTATCTATACCTTAATGGTTTACGGAATGGTAGTTATATATTTAATTCCGATACTTCTGCTAGAGCTTTTTAATGACCGGATCCTTTTTACATATCAAACAAAAAAACAAACATGGAATTCCAAATTAAAACAGTTTACTATCTGGGGTATTAGCCTTTGCATGGTGGTTATGATCTTCAATTATATCTGGTCTTCAAATGTAAATTATACGTTAATGTATTATACGGATGTAGAAACACAGGAATATTTATCTTCAATGGTGACTCGTATGCGTTCCGTAGAAAACTATACAACCGATGCTCCAGTAGCTTTTATAGGAAAAAATATTTCAGATCCATCTTATGCCGAAATATGGAAAAAAGTAAATGTAATTTACGGCGGAAATGAGTCTTCATTGATTAATCATTATTCCAGAAATCGTTTCATGAAAGTCCTTTTAAGCTACAAATATAAAAAAGCAGATGATTCACAGATTGAAATGCTGAAAGATATGAAAAAAGTTAAAGAAATGAACTGTTATCCCAATGATAATTCCATTAAAATGATCGATGGAATTCTTGTGGTAAAATTAGAAGAAGATACAGAAAAATCAAAATGAACCAATTATCATTTAATACATTGTATTCTCCCTGATACAATAAAGAATCCGTTCTTCCAATAACAACCCCAATGTTTCTGAATAAGATAATCAAACTTGTACCTTAACTTCCAGATTTGAGTAGTCCTAATATATGAACTTCCATATCAACTTCCCTAAGCAAATTAGGGAAGTTGATATGGAATAAAAAAATTGAAAATCTGGCGATGATTCTGTTGAACGGCAGGAAAGGCAGCTTTAACAAGTTGTTTGGAGGGTACTCCTGCCTTTTGGGGATTTATTTTCGAAAGTTCACAAAATAGGTAAGTACCTCATAACATGGTGTAGTACAAAATAGCAGCATTTCTGCTATAATGCCTGCATCATGGTTTGAGGCACTTACTTTTATTTCTTTACTTTCACTTTACAGATGATTTTTTTGTTTCCTGACTTCACTGTAATCGTAGCTGTTCCTTTCTTTTTCGCAACTATTTTTCCTTTTGAATTTACTGCTGCTACTTTGGAATTGGAACTTTTATAAGTTACTTTTTGCTGGCTGGTGACTGGGGTGAGAGTGACTTTCAGCTGAAAGCTTTTTCCTTTTTTGGCAAGAATTATATTCCGTTTATTCACGGAAACAGCAGTTGTTTTTACAATGCCTTTCTGCACTTTTACCTGGAAAATTCTGCGGCTTCCGTTGGTATAAGTGATCGTTACCGTTGCTTTTCCGGCTTTTTTTCCAGTAATCTTACCTTTCCTATCCACTTTGACGATCTTCTTATTGGTGGTGCGGACCGACTTTATTTTACCACCTGACTTGTAGGTTTGTTTTATCCGTAAGGTAAGTGTGGTGGTAGTTGGTGTAGGTGTCGCAGTCGGTATTGGAGCCACGCTTACGGTCGGTGCCGGTTCTGCACTTGCAGTCGGGGTCGGTTCTACGCTTACGGTCGGGGTCGGTTCCGCACTTGCAGTCGGTTTTGGTTCTACGCTTACGGTCGGGGTCGGTTCCGCACTTACGGTTGGAGCGGGTGTCACACTTGCAGTCGGAGTCGGCGCTGCACTTACTGCCGCAGTTGGAGTTACTGTAGGCGCAGATGTAACTGTGGGCTCATTTTTCCCCTTATTATCTGCATAACTCTCTTCTGCCAGAACCGGCAAAATAAACACAGGACCCACCGTTTCTGCTGAGGTAGTAGAAAAACTGGTATACTCCACACGCTCCTCACCAATGGTAATATATTGTCCCATTGTAGACCGCCCCACCAGCAAATACCGTGAAGATGGCGGGGTTCCCACATCATCCCATGTGGCATCCACCAGATACCAGTTTCCATCATCCATCTGTACATAATTCCACATGTGCGCTCCAGGAGTTCCTGAAGAAGTTCCCCTGGCTGTTCCGCTGACACAGGCACAATTTATTCCCATATAATAACAGAAAATTTTCATGGATTTCGCATAGCCTTCGCAGACAAATGCAGGATCTGCATCCAGAAACAACGAGGCGGCAGAATGCACCCACAAAGTATTATTGTTCCTGTAAGTAACTCTCTGACAGATATAATCATGAATCCTCTTTATTTTCTGCTCCATATCCATGCCCACAGTCTGCTCATTCAGCTCTGCAACAGCACTCTGAACACCATCCATAAAATCACCCATTCGAGTATGGGCATTCTCACTGATTTCCCTGTTCGCTGGTTTAAAGGTGAAATTCTTAAATGTTCCCCTATATCCGGTAGAAGAGGACCCATCCCGAACACAGCTGACCCGGTATCCATAGTTGCTGCCCCTAAACCAGAATGCCTGTGGATAATCATAGGAAAAAGCATCTGAAGCTGCCTGAATGGCTGTTTTCACGTCATTGGTAGCCTGTACATAGCTTTCTCCTTTTCTCTGAAAACTGCCATCCTCCACAACTGCTTCAAATGTAATGGTATCCGGAAATTCAAAAGGAAAATCAACACTTTCCAGATACTGGCTGTAATCTACCACATAATTCTGTACCAAAAGATCATACAAGGCCTTTGCATTTCCATCCAGCTGAGCACCATAGCTGTCCGTGTAATAATAGTCCAGGGAAAAAAGGCTGATGCCGCTGTCAACGGAATCTCCAGCAATAGCACCGGAGATGATCTCACCAGATTCTACGCCCACAATCTGTTTTTCATCTTCTGCATGAATTTCTTCAGAACTGACAAAACTTTCAATTCCCAAATCCTCGGAATCTGTTTCTGACACAAATTCTTCTATGCCAGAACTTTCATCGATCCAATCCTCAGCTAGGGCAATTCCCGGATCCATTGAAAGAAATATGACCAGAAGCAAACCTATTCCCTTTTTCTTATTTCTCATTTTACTCCTTTTTCTTTATTACAAAGCTTTTCCAACTATCAAAAATTTATAAATGCATTCACTGCATAAGAGCAATCCAGCACCAAGCGAAACCTGATAATAATACGTTCTTGTCATTTTCACCTGTATTCGATCACCCCATAGTGCATAAGCAAATGGTAAGAACAAAGGCAAAAAATACCGAGCCTGCACTCCCTGAATGCAGTCTTCACCTATTGGCGAAAAAGTAAGATACATAGCAAGCCACACAAGCACTACAGATGCTACCGTTGCTACAATGCAATACCCCCGAAAAGTTCTTTTTTTATAAATGAATCGAGGTTCCCCCTGTGGTTCCACAAGAAAAATAAGCAGAAGCAAGGGCAGTAATATCAGTGCCCAAACCTCTTTTAAGGTTCCAAGAATATACAAATTCAAAAACATCTGATTGCAGACCAGCGTAGTGTTTTCAACTTCATCTCCGGCATTTCGGAAATTATCAAAGGAAAATATCTCTTGAATGAGCATTTTTCCAAAAGCAAACGGGTGCTCTGCAATATTCAGAAGCTGACCTGACACTCCTGTATCTCCGCCCCTCGAATCTCCCAGATAATTAAGATTTCCCTCTGCCATATTATACAGTAACGGCTTCATTTTTATTGTCGCCACTCCAGCTATCAGCAAAATAGAAATTCCAAGAATCAGCGCACATATATGGCGGTTTCTCTTTGAATTCAATAGCGGTTTCACTCGTTCCCAAATACATGGAACAAGAAGAAACATCAAGGGAAAATACACCGGTTTGGCCACACAACCCATTCCAATAAATGCCGCAGAAACAACCAGGTTTCTCACTTTCCTGGTCTCCTTTTTTCTTTCAAGTTCATTCACACAAAGCACAACGCCCAAAGTAATACAGGAGAAGCAGACTCCATCATAAGTATACATGCTGCTCTGGAAAATCACAGTAGGCATTATTCCCACAACTGCGATCAGAATTTTTTTACGATGTGCTATAAAAATTGCAAAAGCGGTTATTGCAGCGCAGAAAATAAGGTTGCCCATACGTCCCAGAATATAATTATCGGTATAAGAAAGCCCTATTTTTTCTCCAAAATGATAAGCAAGAATCATTGGAAAATGAGTAATATAATTCTTAATTCCTCTAGGGACTTCATAACTTCCTGCATCCTTTTTTGCCTCTTCATCCAGATAATTTTTCATCATACATTGTTCCTCGGCAGTATTCGCAGAGGTCCAGCTATTTCTGGAAAAATTAAATGCTACAGCCGAATTTAGCTGAATAGTTGAGGAAAAACCAGTATTATGTACCGTAGAATAATGCACTTCCTCATCCCAGGTCACTGCATAAGCCCCGGAGGTCACTGCAAGGATACTCCCAAATCCCAATGCCGCAATCAGATAAATTGCCCAGATATTCCTCAATAGCAACCGCTTTTCAAACAAAATAAGTATGCCAAGAAAACTCACCAGCCAGAAAAAGAACATTCTGATCTTATTAAAATTCACTTCATTGGAATAAGAAATACTGGTAAGATGGATTTTAGAAGGATGATTAAATGTAATTTGAATTTGCTTTACCTTCTGGTTAATATTGGTAAAAGCTGCATCCAGTTCAGGATACATGGAATCTTTCAATTTCACCTCTTTCTCTTTTCCAAAATCATTTACAGTTACTATTTTTATATGATAAGTGTTTTTCTTATCTGCAGTTCCCTGCAAGATTAGTTTCTTTATGTAAACTGGTTCTTCCAGTTCTTTCTGGTAAATCAGCTTACCTTTAGAAGTTATAGTATTCTCACTGATCATAACCGGTTCATAACCAGCTGTTAATGCATGGTAATTGAAAGCCAGTTCCACAAATATAGTGATCAAAGCAGCTGCTATTATCTCTATAATAAAGCGAATAATTGAAGATTTCCGCCATATCTCATTCTTTTTTGCCATATTTATTTCTTTATTCAAATTATTCTTTTCTCCGTAATTTTTTCTTAATAAAACGTACACTCTCCTTCAGCTTCCCTACTTCATCCAAACAAAGCCAGCAACCTACTCGCTGTTCCTGGTAAAAACGAACCGACAATTTGATATTCTTAGGAGGCTTTCATATACTTAAAATAAGTTGCAAAAAATCCTGCTGGTCTTTTCGACAACGGATATTTACATATTTCTTTTGTACTTTTCCACTTGAAAACCTGATTTCTCTACCCAGTTGTAAATTCTGTAATGTACACATTCCAACACTCCGGAACGAAACACAGTCGTTCTCTCTTCTACCTGAAGATACTGACCATATGTATAAAAATTGCGGTTCTCATCCACTGCCATGCCTGCACAATGTCTGGCGCACCCCCGCAATCTTTCTCTTTCTTTTCTTTTATGAAGTGATATTCTCTTCCCATAAGCGTAGCCAGTTGAACAGGAGCTCTACATCTAATTCTGATATATTTTCATGTTCCACGGTAAACGCCTTATAATCAACACCGCTATACTCCAAAAGCGCCATCATAGGTTCGCTCCAAATTCTGCAATATAGTTTTAAAATAAGTGACTATCTTATTAAACCGATGACCATCATTTGACTGCTGTTCCATTTCAAGAATCAACTGACTCACCTCATATCCGGTTTTCATTCCCCAAAAAGGGCTGGTCCATTATGATAAATTGTTTGCTGAAAATCATTTCTTTTCTTCAACAATGTAATTGTACTGCTCCTGTATCCTCTGCAGTTCCATTTCAAAATCCTGCCGGTTCTTCTGGACCATTGTCTGCAGGACCAGTCCGGAAAACAATGACTGAATTGCTCCCAAAACAGCAAAACCACATACGATCAGAGTAGGAATTTTTCCTACACGTCCGGTTTCAAGGAAGGTTACAAATACCGGGATAAAGAATCCAATTCCAAGGATCAAAAGCACTGCTGCCACCAGTCCGAAGAATGCCATTGGCTTATAATTGCGGTATAATCTGGCTATGGTTTTCAGTACCCGGAAGCCATCTGAATATGTATTCAGTTTGGATTCGCTGCCTTCGGGACGGTCTCTGTACTCGATCACTTCATTTTCGATATACATGTTCTTATCAACTGCGTGAATGCTCATTTCAGTCTCAATCTCAAATCCCTTGGATAATACAGGGAAGGACTTTACAAACTGATAGCTGAATGCTCTGTAGCCTGTCATAATGTCGTTTATCTGGGTTTTAAACATAATGTTAATACATTTACGAACCAGACTGTTTCCAAAATTATGGAATGGTCGCTTGTTCTCTGTAAAATAAGTGGATGACAGACGATCTCCCACTACCATATCAACTTTTTTATTCAATACTTTCTCAGCCATTGAAGGGGCAAATTCTGCGGGATAAGTGTCATCTCCGTCTGCCATAATATAGCACTGTGCATCAATTTCACGAAACATCCTGCGAATAACGTTTCCTTTGCCCTGCTGGTATTCGTATCTGACTACAGCACCTGCTCTGCGGGCAATTTCATCTGTATGGTCAGTGGAATTATTATCGTATACATATATTACCGCTTCCGGCAATACTTTCTTGAAATCTGTTACAACCTTTTCTATGGTTTTGCTCTCGTTGTAACAGGGGATTAGTACTGCTATTTTATCCATTTTAAATGCTTTCCTTTCCGGCGATTCTTAAGTAAGTTTTCTTTACGAAAAAAATCCGTCGATTGTCTTGTAGTTTTATTTTACTACATAGACAATCGGCGGGCAAGGGGATTGTTCCCCAAACTATCCGATCAATACTTTTTTCCCCTCAAAAGCAAATCCATAATGGAAAATATTCTCTTTCTGAATTCCCCGGCTTAAAAGCTCACAGTCATAATCTTTTTCGTTTATCTGCTGTAATGCGTTTGCCACAGTATCTTCCAATGTCTTTTCTTTACGTGGATTAAATACTTTAAATTCCAGAACAAAGGCATCTTTCGTTTTCTCCAGGGGTTCCAGCATAACATCATATCGCCCAAATCCACTTTCCCGATTAGAGGTAACCCGATACTTCCCAGCAAGTTCAACAATCAGTCCAAGTACAAATCCATGATAAAATCTTTCAGGGCTGGTATCATCAGACGGGTTTCTGCCAGTATCAAAGGTACTGAATGTCGCTTCTGCCACGCGGTTCATATATTCATTCATATAATCCAGATCTTTTGCCAGAAAAGCTTTCAGAAAATCATTGTAAGGAACAGCGTCATCAGAAAACCACCCTTCCACCATATCTTCAAAAAGCATTTTGACTTCCTGATTTGTCAAAGCCAATTCATAGCTGTATCTACCACTGGATATATCAAACTCACTCTTTACAACTTTCAGGTACCCACCGGCAAGAAACAAACTCCAGATTGCCCCTTTCTTCCGCTGCAGCTGCTCAAAAATAATTTCCTCGTCAATTTCCGTCTGAAAGCTTTTCCCTGCCAACAGATCTTCCATGACCATTTTTATCTGAGCAGAGCCTTCTCTTACCAGTATTCCCACAAGCTGATTGGAACTGGTATTTGCCCAGTAGGGTCTTAGCTTCTTCTCTTTTAAAAAACATGTGATTGACCATGGATTATAAATATCCTTTTTGTTTCCAAAGGAAAATCCGTCATACCATGTCTGTACTTCGCCTTGCCGATCTGCCATTCCATACTTTTCCAGGGCGTCAAATACTTCTGCTTCTGTAAATCCAAAGCAATCAGCATATTGCTCCGAAGTAGTAGTTATAACTGTCAAATTGTTTAGATCGGAAAAAATGGACTCTTTACTAACCCGCGTTATTCCTGTCAATAGAGCGCGTTCCAGATAAGGATTGGTCTTAAATGTGGAATTGAATAATCCACGCATAAAACCTGTCAATTCGTCCCAAAATCCATACATGTAAGCTTCCTGCAAGGGCGTATCATACTCGTCAAGAAAAATCAGAACCTTTTTTCCGTAATAACTGTGTAAGCACATAGAAAGTCGCTTCAGTGACATTGCAGCAACCGCATCAGACATCGTTGGCGTAACCAGAAAAAAATAATCTTTTTCTTCCTGACTTAAATGTTCACTTTCCTTTAAAAATCCAAATTCGGCATATAAGTCCTGAATCACCTGACAGATTGCCTCCCGGGCGGAGGCAAACGTCTGCCCTTTTATGTCTGCGAAACTGAAAAAAATCACAGGGTAAGTTCCCTGAATTTCTCTATATTTTTCATGATTCCAGATTGATAAGCCCCGAAACAGGTCGCCTTCTCCTCTGTATTTTTCTGAGAAAAAGCATTCTAGCATATTTAAATTTAAAGATTTTCCGAATCGCCTTGGCCGCGTTATCAACGTAGCAACATCCTGGCTTTCCCACCATTGGCAGATAAAATCTGTTTTGTCAATGTAGAAGCTATTGGCTTCCCGAATGGATGCGAATGCGGTATTGCCGAGGGAAATTGTCTGGTGGGAGGTATTTTTTATTTTCATTTTACTGCTTTGCTGTTCTGATGCTGATAACTGGTTATTTATCTGTTCCGATTTGGAGTTTTCACAAATCTTCATTTAAGCGCCCTCCCAATTCATAATAATATATTTTTAAAGAAATAAAAATACGCCGATTGCTTATGTAGTTACATTGTACTACATGAGGAATCGGCGGGCAAGGGGATTGTCTAGTCTTCTACAAGTTCAAATCTATATCGTTGCTTCACTTCCGGGTACTTATCACGATCCACTTCTGAGGCAAACATTTCTAAAGGCCTAATATACACTTTAAAGTCACCATACAAAGCCTGATACACAACAAACTGTTCTCCTGTTTCAGAATGCTCTGCTATATACAAAACTTTATATTCATTTCCTTTAAAATGCTTATACTTTCTGTTCGTCTCAATTTGTCTCATCGTTATGCTCCTTTTTATTGTCCCAATACTCTTGACTAATATCAAACTACTTTTAGTGGCTGTATTATTTTTCATCCCCTACTTTCTTATCACCAGATATGCTCTGGCAGTGCTTCTGACCACAGGAGAAGATTTAAAAGCAAATTTATATTTCTACCTTTTGCATTCACTATTACTTTCTTCCTCATTCAATTTTTTATATAATGCTAATTCCTGTGCTAACTCCTTAATTCGCACTGACATTTTGGAAATTGCAACAGTGAGTCCAAAAATGATACATAAAGCAAAACAAAATCCCACAAAGAAAAGCATATTAATGGGTTGTGCAATTCCTAATACATCAGCTAACCATATCATTGAATTTGGAAAAATATCCAAAACAAGAATACCAATACCAACCATCAGCCAGGCCAATGCATATTTCAGTTCCAGTTGCCTTTTTCTGATCATATTAACAATAATATATAAAGCAATAATAATGAAAATTGCAATAATAATCTGTGTTCTTATATTAATCATCTTAAATACCTACTTTCTGATTCTCTCTATTATAATTGCCAAAGACACTTTTATCATATAATAAACAGATTTTTTTAATGATATTGATGAAACACCGCCACTTCGCGCACGCATTACTACAGGTAACTCTTCTACTTTCTCTCCCTGACGTAAAACAGCAACTACACTTTCTGGCTCAGGATAATCTTTGGGATAGTTATCAATAAACATTTTCATTACATTTCTATTCACCATACGCAATCCAGATGTTGGATCTGTAATTTTCTTTCCAGTTAAACATTTAATCAGAATAGTAAAGTACTTTATTCCTATTCTTCTGGTTCCCGATGATTGAAATCCCTCTTTTTGTATAAAACGCGATCCAATTACCATATCAGCATTGTGCTCACGCATGCAATCTGCCATTTTTTTCAAAAAAATCGGATCATGCTGCCCATCGCCATCTACTTGAACAGCTAAATCATATCCATGAGTATATCCGTACTTATATCCAGTTTGCACTGCTCCACCAATTCCTAAATTAATTGGTAAGTTAATTAAATTAAACCCATTTTCTTCACAAATTTTTTTTGTATCATCTTTTGAGCAATCATTGATAACAATATAATCAAAATCACCAGCTTTTTTCTTGATTTCCTCTACAGTTCTCTTAATGCTTTCGCTCTCATTATATGCTGGAATAATTATTAATTTTTTACTGCTTGTTTCCTTTTTCATACGTTTCCATTTCCCTTTGACTATTTTTAAATACAAAGAATTTTCCAAAAATATAATTCGCCAATACAGCAACAAATGCTAAAATAACTTTTGCTATAAGCTTCCCATCAAACATTGCAATTTTAACATTTTTCATCCCTAACAATTCTACAGCTATATAAAGTCCAAATTCCTCTATTATTAAAAAAGTAACTATTCTTCCTGAAAAAAAAGAAAGTAATTCTCTACAAATAACAATGAACTTCCATGAATTGCTTTCAAAAACATATTTTTTATTTGTCACAAAAGCAAACAATGTCGCACATACAAACGCACCCACATTTGCCAAAAGATAAAATTTCTCACCGCAAATTTTCTCAAATATAATAAAACTTCCAAAATTTACAATTGTAGTAAAAACGCCAAAAACAAGATAAAGAATAGTTTCTTTATTTAATATAGTTTTTATAATACCTTTATTCGACATATTTTCTATTCTTTTCTCCATTTCATAAGTAATGAGACATTAAATCTAATAATGCTATTCCATTAAGAGTAATCACCAAAATATAGTAATAAGAACCTTCTTTCAACATTATTCCAACGTAATTATTGCTCTTTTCCTTAGTTTTCAATGAGAATTTTGCCCACATTGCTAGCGTAGCAATAATCGGGGTAAAATACCTTCCTTGTACTCCAATTACAACATCATTTTGATATGGAGTCCATTGAACATATAAGCTTGTTATAACTAGTGCTACTCCTCCCAGAAACGTCAGCAGTAATATTAGAGTATCATATTTATGCAATGTTACCTTAACATCCCGTTCTCCTAACATTTCGTATAAGAATAATACAAAAAAAGAAATCCAGACAATTGGTGATGTAATCACATTTAATGCCCCCAACGCATATCCCATCATTGTAGATATATAAAACTCACTGTTATTCATAATTGTCTTTACTGTAATCTCATAATATGTCCACAAATGTGTGATAACAAATTTAATCTGTGCCGGTACATCCACTCCAGCATGAAATTCCACCAAATAATCTGTTGCCATTGACAACCATACAAAATTTATTAAAATTGCCCCTTTCACTATCCGACTCTTTTTAGCATTTCCGATTTTCTCAGCTGGAATCATAAATATAAGCAATAATAACACTACATACACAATTTTACACAATGATAAAATAACACCAGCAAGACCAAGAATAATAATCTCTTTACTATCAATATTATTCTTTTTATAGCTCAAGTAAAGCACATAGGACAGCAAAAACAATGAGAGACTGGTTGTAAAGCCGTCAGGAGACATTGATATCATTTCTTGTAAAGTTAATGGAAATACCATTACCAAGAAAATCGTTTTTCGTCCAAACGGGATAAAGTATATTGCCAGTACAAGCAATATCATACTCACCAGAAAGTTTCCCAACCGTCCTCCATAAAATATCCAAAACACCTTATTAGTTATCAAACGAGCTACCTTTATCCCAATGACTTGTGGCAGATACGAAACCGGAGAATACAACGATGCATTGGTAAACTCATATTCCGTTGTATTATCCCAATCCAATTCAGCATTTCTATTAGCATAATTAGATAACTCCACAGGAAAAACATTTCCACCAGCTCCGCTCTCTCCTAAATGCTGTGAAACCATATTTCCGCAAGATATCTCAAAGGCTCTATAAAAATGTGTTTGTTCGTCTGGAATAGACCCAACAGGACTGCTCAGTAAATAAAGAATTGTAGCCATTATTATAATTTCTTTTACCCCACCGAGAACCATTAGAATAACAGCAACAAATAATATCATAGCACAACTATGTGTAACTCTCCGAAGACCTTTTTCAATATATCCCCACTTGAAGCAAATATGTGGTTCAGCATATTTTTCATTATTTGTAGTCCAGATTGCAATTCCGTTATTTCCTTCATATGTATCTTTTAAAACAATTTGATATTTTTTCTTAGAAGACAGTTCAACTTCTCTATCAAGTTCAAAGTTGTGATATTGATTATCTTTTAACAGAATAGTTTTACAATTCCAGGATTTAATCAACTTACTATTTTCATATAAATCTACCTGTAAGTCTCCAATATTATCTCTTCCATAAGTTCCAAATAGAATAGAAAGTCCCGAAGCACTAATATTTTTTCCTGATATCTCTTGTATTACCGTTTGATTGGATTCTAACAAAACTGCATTATCCATGCTGAATTCTTTTGTGTAATTCCAAAATTTATTTTTTGAATAAATTAAAAAAAATAATCCTATGATTATTGCTACAAATATAAATATTAACTTTTTTTCGTATTTCTTTATAATAAGCTTTTTCACTTCTCCTCCATACCGTTCCTTTTAAACTATGCTAATAGAAAGTAGCCATAACGAACATTTCGCTTTCTGACTACTTTCTATAAATATTACGTCTAATTCCAGTGGCAAGTTAAAGCAGCACCTTTTGTATTTTAATTTATAAAGCTTTCATATATGTCTCTAATTTATTTTTTTCTTCACACTTCATATACCCATAGCATTTTTTCTTAACAAATGGGCTATTTAATAATAACAATGAAGTTGGTTTTTCATATGGTACTGAATAATTCTGTAAATACTGGCAAATATAATAACTTTCCTTAATATATGGCGAATAAGAAAAACCAGCGTCTGCCAATATTTTGGTAAATTGAGATTCGCAATTTCCAATTACATCAATATAATTTTCATATACTGGCATTTCCTCCCAGAATTTCCAGAAAGTATCACTTGTAAGTACCGTTTTATTATATACAGTAAAATAACTCTGCAAATGCTCTGGTATACACCCTTTATGTATGTATGCTCCATCTGGCAAATATGGAAAAATACAATTCCCCCAGAAATCAACGTTTTCCTTTTCCATTTCAGCAAACATTTTTTCTAATGGGAACACCGGCGCTAGACAACTGTTGTTACAAAGAACAAGTTCATCATATTCCGTTATTTTTTCACGTCCAAGTGATAATATTACTTCTTTCCAGGCTCCAAAATCTAACCCTTTATTTTCCCTGCACATACATTGAGTAACATAAGGTTTTACTTTTTCTAGCTCACTATTTTTTAAATCACTATTCGTTATAAATATCAAATCATCTAAGATTTTAGAATATGCACAAATCGAGGTAATATCTTCCTCGGAGATAATATTTTCCCTATCATAATGTACAAAAATTCCAATACGTTTTTTTTCAGATAATTTAATATCCTCCCTGCAATTATTAAAAAGTTTTCGGTAAGTATATCCACCATGCTCAGCAACATAAATCCAGGAACGTTCTATTTGATGCGCTATTGTAGCATTAGTCTGTCCCTGCTCTTCAGGGAAGTCAGATTGTTTCAATCCATGTGTAAATATTGGTAAAACAGCTTCTGTTCGTGCCCAAAACATATTTCCAACAGGGAACACTGGGTCTGCTGGTAATTGTTCCGTTCTGCACTCCAATCGTTCCAAAAGAGCCTTTACTCCTTCCAAATTACCACCCCACTCAGCCTGCAGTTCCAAAACTGGAAAAGTTTCAGGCATAATAACACCTAATTTATCATTATTTTCAAATTCTGCAAATAATGCCTGCATGTATTCTTTAGATCCAAATAAGTGTCGGAATATATACTTTCTCCATTCATTTCCATATTCGCCGGTTTTTGTCTTTTTAGAATGAATATGACAAATATATTTATAATTACCGATTACTGGTGACATCTGCTCAATAAATGGTGCTACATCCCGTCCTCTGTTCTCAAATACATTTACTTGACAATTATTGCATGTACTCTTTAATTTGAAAGCACTCTCAATAATACGCTTTTTTTCCTCATTATCAGTACTTATATAGCAATCATATTTAAAAGGAATATAATTCAGGTTCTCTATTGTTTCATCCAAAGTTTCCAGGTAAAACATATGAACTTGTACCGCGATTGACGAGTTTTCTTCCATTTTTTCCAGTTTAGGAGATTTATCATTAACAAAAGTTATGTCATCTCTAAAAGGTCGATCATACAACGCCTTTGAAACCGTATTAATATTGGCATATCCATATTTTTCATCTGGTTCCAAATAAGTTCCTTCACCCCATTCATTCCAAGCATTTATAAAGATGAATCTTTCTTCGGAATCATAGTTCTTTCTTGCATTATCAACCAGGGCACTCACCCACTTGTATAAGCTTTTTAACGAAAACGCATAATAAGTAAACCACGCATCCTTTCGTCTGGCAGCATTATCCCATGCCAACATGCAGCCATGATGAACCGGAACTGTTGTTTCTGCATTTTCTTCCAGTTTTTGGGTCTGGTAATCAACCAGGCACTGGTAATTGTAAATAAATGCAGATTTACCGTGTAAATCAAGATCCCGAACAGCAATTGACTCTAACCACATGTTATGTGGTGGAAATTCAACTTCCGCATCTATACAATCACTAATATTCAAAATATCTGCAGAATTATTAGCAGTCTGACAAGTCCAAATTAAAATTTCTCCAATTCCAATTTTTTTTGCACACTCTCTCCACTTAGCAAAACTCTTATGGCAATCCGGAATCTGGCCTGGATTATATACGATTACCAGCGGTTTACCATTAATTCTAATATATCTCTTATCAGAAATATATTTTTCCAGATCAATCATAAATCGTTCATCATCTTCGTCACTATAATCCTGTGCAATCAAAATATTCTTATTCTGTCCATCCCATGCTCGTGTCCAGTTCTCATTAGCCCAGCATAAGCAGAAAGGCAAATCAATTTCCGGATGTTCCAGTAACATATCAACAGGTTTTTCCATCAGTCTTTTACCCGAAAACCAATAGTAGTAAAAACAAAAACCATAAATACCATGTTCTTTTGCCAATTCAGCCTGCCGTTTTAATACTGAAATATCTTCCAAATTATAATATCCAATATCTTTATGTGGAACGCGTGGCTGATAATGTCCTTCGAAACGCGCATCACCGTTTTTAACATTGACCCATTCCGTAAACCCTTTTCCCCACCATTCATCATTTTCTGGAAAAGTATGATACTGTGGAAGATAGAATGCTAACATTTTTACATCAGGTGTTCCTTCAAATTTAACATTTTCCTGATATTCGCAATCATATGGTAAATAGCCATCATTGTTATTCGCAGAACGATCTGACAACATTGCACCTGCCTCTTGAGAATGCAACGTTCTGTCAATAAACCTACGACACGCATGAAATACTTCTATTGGACCTTTTTGAAAAAGTATCTTTATGGCTTCTAATGCACACTGCGTAACATAAGTCTTCATCATTAAGCGATACACAACATTTCCAGTTACTCTGATCGGAGCAGTTATTTTCCAACAGAAAGATTTCTTAATTATCTCATTTTCATTTTCCTTCTCATCTAACTTATTTCTTAAATCAAGGATCATACTATTTAAAGCATCGATTTGAACTTGATTTTCAGTTGCTAGTTTTTGATATCGGCTTTCAAATTTACAAGATGCTTCACGTAATTGCACATTTTCAGCTTCTACATGAATCAATTTTTCTTTTAACTTTTGCTTTTCTTCCAACTCTTTCTTAATGTATAAATTTTCTTCTTCTAATTTTTTCATATTTCCCTTAATACCTTGATTTTCTTCTCGCAACTTGTCACATTCTTTCATTAATACTTTTTCATTTTCTTCTCTCTTATTAAGTTCTTCTTTATATGCTAAAACTTCTATCTCTTTTTGATAATTAAGCTTTCCCAAAATATCCTGTATATCTGACAATGTCAATATCTTCCCTTGTAGATGTACATCCATCTGCTCTTTTACATTTGATTCAACTGAAACTATAAAACAAGGGTCTGTACTAACAATCAATTTATAATCCTCAAATATCAAGGAGTTATCAATAATAGGTTCAATATCCATCCCCCCTATTTGAATTCTTAAATCATCGACTTTTATCAATACTGATTCAATAGGATCTATACGTATTTTTTTCACACCAACTGGTATTTCAAGCGAAAAATAGAACAATTTGGAATCGACTTCTTCCTGGTATTTAATATGTACAGTCTCGTCCTCCAGAAATCCATTACCGAAATCATAATAAATGATTGCTTCTGAAAAAGTAGTTGGCAAACTGCCTTCTAACTTACTTAATATATTATAATATTCTTCTAATATATCTGGAATATTATTGTATGTTTTGCCCTTCTCAATTACTTTTTTCATTTTTGTAAAATGAGCATTAATCTTCTCTTTTATGAACAAATCGTATTCAGAAGTCTTATTATAAGCATCATTAAACTTCGCTTCCACATCTGCTATATTTTTTACTTCCCATTCTGAATGTCCTAAGTTCTTTAATAATCCTGTAATTTTTGAATAGTTTGATGTATTAATACATATCGCAAATTTTTCATAAGCATATGATATCACAGCGCCATGCATACTAGTCCCTACATATCCTGCACTACCGGCAAGAATTGCTGCAATTTCAACAGGGGTTAACTTATCTTTTATCAAAATTTGATTAGTATTATCCGCAGAATATATCTTTTTTAAAAACAAAATATCCTTATGAACATATCCAATTGGTAATAGAACAACTTTTAATCCCTTTTCCTCTATATGCTGAACAACGCTCTTTAATTGCTTGATATAATACTCATCATCAATGTTGCAACAATTATGCTGCACAACAATATAATCTTTATCTGACGGAAGTCCGACTTTTTCTCTTAATTGATTTCTGTATATTTCCAAATCACTTTTACTATAAAGATCATTTATCGTAAGCACTGTATCTGGAACTACATTTATCGTTTTTTTCGTACATTGATTCAAATATCGGGCAGAAACGTCATCCCTTACGGAAATATATCCACAACATTCAAGCAGTTTTCCTACAATGCTTCGCATATTTTCAGCAAATTCAAATGGTACGCCAGGAGCATTGAACAAAACCGGGATATCATATTTATTGCCAAGCAGAACTGTTTTCGCCCATAATTCAAAAGATATACTTTTTCTTTCATCATACACTGATGTTGCTTGTACATCAGATCGAATGATATCGCCCCCGCCAATAATCAGTGCCTGATATTCTTTTTCTCTACATTGATTTTCTAAATCATCTATAGAGTAAACATATTTATCTTTTTCAAACGGCTTTGTGCTCCTTCCTCTTGGAGAAAATAAATCAATATCATATTCTGCAAAATTCTTTTCTAATATATTGGCAAATAATAAGTCTCCAAAATTTTCTACATCAAATGTTCCAATTTGAGCAATTTTTGGTTTCATTCTTTTTCCTCTTCTTTTTTAGCAATTATAGCCCATGAATTAAATTTAAAATAAAAATACGGATGAGTTTCAATAAATTTTTTATAACTTCTGTCTATATCTGTAATATCTTCTTTATTATACCATTCATGCATTTTTTTCATTTTAACTGTAAAACCTAAGTCATGCAAAATCTCTTTTGTATCAAATCCCCATTCCGTAACCAGAGAATGATTATTCAAAACAACTTTTTGATCTTTCTCTGTACGTTTTTTAGTCTTCTTCTGTTCAAAGACAGGGACTGTAAGCAATAATGTTCCGCCTGGTTTTAATAATTCATAAACTTTACTTAAAAGTCCCTCAGGATTTTTTACAAATGATAATACCCGCTGCATAATAATTAAATCTATACTTTCCTTTTCAGCAATAGGCAATTCTTCATTATCCAATAATATAACACAATCATGTAATCTATTCTGATTCAAACTTAAAAATCCTGAAAAGCGTTTCAAATATGACGATAATACGTCATTATGCCCACAATACATAATATTCATTTTAGATAATTGCTCTTCTATATCTCCTATAGATTCTGCAAAGGGGAATTCTTCACTCAAATAAAAACGTATTAGATCAGCAGTTCTTAATAATGAACCACATTTTGAACAGTATGCTTCTGTCTTATATGTCATACCAGGCTCGTTTCTAAACTGAGAAAGATTACCACAAATACTGCATTTCTCTTCTGAAATCACCTGTAATTTAGGGCTTGTCGATGAACTGTCTGGACTATTTTGCAAATTACGGTACTCATTACATACTTCAAAAGTCTTACCAACCATAATTTGTTTTCCTTTTTCAATCCACAAAACCCTGTCACACAGATGCTCTATCTGATCGATACTATGCGATACAATAAGAACAGTCGTACCGCCCTCCATCAATTCCTTAATCCTTTGCTCACATTTTTGCTGAAATAAGAAATCACCAACAGCAAGGATTTCATCTGCAATTAAAATATCCGGCTTTACTGCAGTTGCAATCGCAAAAGCGATACGTGCAGTCATACCTGACGAATAATTCTTTAAAGGCATATCAAGAAATTTCCACATTTCAGCAAAATCCACGATACTTTTAAATTTCTCGTCAAGAAATTCCTTACTATATCCTAACAACGCACCGTTTAAATAAATATTTTCTCTTCCTGTTAATTCACCATCAAAGCCAGCTCCTAACTCGATTAAAGGTGCCATCGTACCATGTGTATAAATCTTTCCTTTTGATGGTTCCAAAACACCTGCTATCATTTTTAGAAGTGTAGATTTTCCACTGCCATTCGTACCTACAATTCCAAACACTTCACCTTTTTTTACATTAAATGACACATTATCAACTGCTACAAAATCATCAAAAAATAATTTTCTAGACAAAGCCTTAGTAAGATAATCTCTAAGGCTATCAACTTTTTCTGTTGCCATATTAAAATGCATTGAAACATTCTCTACTGCAATGACATTTTTTAATTCTTCCTTATTTTCCATAATAACCTCAATTTAAATGTACAAAATAAACTTCTTTTGACGTTTAAAGAAATAACTCAATCCAATTCCCAAGAATATTCCACCCAGCAAAATACATACGGACATCTCCTGCAATGTAGGCGCTGTACCATATAACAAAATAGTTCTAAGGACTGTCATATAATGATACAATGGATTAATCAGCATTACTCTTTGTAATAATGGGGACATAGCGTCTACTGAATAAAAAATAGGTGTTGTATACCCTAACAATGTCAAAAAAATACCATATAAATACTGAGTATCTCTCATAAATACTTGCATGGCAGACAAAATAAAACTAATTCCAAGTACAAAACAAAAATAAGCAACTAATAATAATGGTAAATATAATATATTAAGCGTTATTGGGATTCTATAGTATATTATTACAAGCAGTACTGGAATAAATGATAAGACAAAATTAAAAAATGAAAACATGGTTTTGCTTAGTGGAAATATATATTTAGGAATATATATTTTTTTAATCATTTGTCCTGACCCTGTAATAGTTGTTGTGGATATCTGCGTCGCCTCACTGTAGAAATTAAAAATAACTTGACCGAGAATTAAGTATACTGGAAAGTTTGCTATATTGAATCTAAAAATAAATGCAAATACCGCAGACAAAACAATCATTGTCAGCAATGGGTTAAGAATAACCCAAACTATCCCTAAATAACTCCTTCTGTACTTTACTGCAAAATCTCTTCCAATCAATTGTGTCAACAGAAATCGATAATTTTTAAAAATATAAACACACTCATTTAACCCTGTCCTTATACCTTGTTCATCTTTTTTCTTTTGATGCAGGCAAATACAAATAAACAAAGCTTCAAAAGCGCAAAAAACTATTAGGAAATTTCTTGTATAATTCCCATTCCTCGTACTTAATGGCGCAAAATATAATGTTCCATCAACTTGTTTATTATTTACATATAGTTCACAGTCATCCTGCTTTTCTCCCATCCAAAGAGTAGCAACATTACCATCTGTATTATCAAGTTCCTTAACTTCTATTAATAATGTATCATCGCGTGAAACTGATACACTATTTTCAAAATCAATTTGCATATCTTCATTATCTTTTAAATCAGTTACAGGAATCTTTTTTTTATACAGCACATCTCTGGTCTCATTTTGTAATGAAACTTCAATGTTTCCTTCTTTCAAAGTGTTATTGTATGTTGCAAACCTTAATGTCAATCCATCAATAAAATCTGCATGCGTAACAAATTTCTGTATAACAGATGTATCGCTTGCCAAATTGGGGGTAATTTGTGTAGTGTCAGCATTAGAATATTCTTCTGTAAACGATATCATCTTCAAACTTTTCGCACCTATAAAATAATAACAGATTCCAATAAGTATAGAAATCAAAAGACCATATGTTAATATAGCTGTCCAAATATTTTTTTGTTTCATATTAAACCTTTCTCATAAATGATAAACTTTATATTTTAATACTTCTATCCATATTTAATAAATTTTATCATACCATATTCTAAATAACAAGCAGTTAATACTTTCCCAATAAAAAACAAATCCTCAACGCCATCCTTCCACCTACCGACGGTCGCAAAACTTCCTTAAACCATATTCTTCTCCACCATACAGCCAAACCTTTTGACCTCATTGCATATACTTCCAACAGTTTTTTTTCTTCTTCCTTCACCCTAGAACCATATACTTGATAAAAGTGTTCCAACACATAATGTGTCTCACGCATAGAATCCCCAAATATTTCATTCTGAATCCAGTTCTTTATCAAGGAAAGTTTGTTGGCATTATTTGCCGTAACTGCACTATCGTGCCTTCTATAATATGCCGTACATGTTGGATCGTAAATAATTTTCCCAAATGCTGCTGCTACTTTTTGAACCCAGCCGTCATGAGGAAGTCCGGTATGATCAAAGTTTCCCAACGCCAAACGTCTCAAATTTTCGTTTATAAGAATGGTAAAACCGAATGCCGGAGTATAAAAGAGAACATTTTCAAATTTTATGTTTCCAGAATAAACCGGACCTTCTTTTTTTTCACTTAGATCTTCATTACACTGATAAAAATTGGAAAAGTACAAGAGAGGCTGTCCTGAATATGAGTTCGCACTACTATTTTCTCTATGCTCTTTCTCCAAGGCATTTATACCTCGTTCCACCTTTTCCGGAAGCCAGACATCATCCTGATCACAAAAGGCATAATAATCTGCGCCGGAAGCTGACTCCAGCAATTTCCAAAAGCTCATCATGTAGCCCAGGTTTTCATGTTTTTCATTTGGTATCCACTGGGTTCTGGCTGCATGTTCCGGAAATCGAGCCAGATATTGATTTATCTTTTTCACAGTTGAATCCGTGGAACCATCATCTCTTATATATAACTTGAATTCCCTGTATGTTTGGCTAAATATGCTTTCCAACTGCTCACAAATATATTTCTCACCATTATATGTAGATAATAAGATATGTACCATTTTTCACCTATGCTTTCTTCACTAACTGATAATAATAAATTCCAATCAGTTGGGTAAACCATTTTCGAAACCAGGGAAATACTTTCGTTATACCATTCAAAATGTGATAACAAAAAAGTACTTTTTCTTTCCCATAAACCAATGGCATATCTTTCCAAGGTGAATTGTTTTTATATTTCTCATATTCTTTCCTATATGGACTATAATTTCCATGAACCCATGGACGTTCTTCTCCCATAAAATGGATCAATACTGGCTTCTGCCGAATGGCAGTATATTCTGCAGCTGTTTTGCAATAATATTCCGGCTGATAACTTCGGATAAAGTAACGTGGAAAATAGTAGAGCGCCGGATTGTAATTGTACGTGTGTGATAATTTCTGAATTTTCCCCTTGCAACAATGATTCAGAATATCCTGGTCATTATAAAGAAGTTTTCCATTTCGTTCTACAAAATACTGAAGAAACTGTTCTGAAATTCTTTTTTCACGCCAATAGGCCAGATTAATCAGCATCACACCACAGTTAAAATAAGTGTCATCTACACCAAGACCAATTTCTGCTTTTTGTTTCTTCGGCATACAAAGTTCCGGTACTGCTCCAAAGGCTTTATCCTGCAAGTTTATCTTTTCAAGTTCCCAGATATCTCCATTTACAACCACATCACAATCTAAATACAACACTCTTTCCACATTCTTCGGTAAATAAGAATCCAAAAACAGCCTCGCCAACACAATAGGATGAAAACCCGAAGTATTAAATTGAAAATCCATGCGCTTTGCATAATCAGAAACATCTATAAACTGAATAGTTCCATTGCAATCAGCCACCTGATCTGCCAGTTGTTCTTTATGCTCTTCTGTTAAATCCGGTGAACAGATATATAAATTTATTTTTTCTCCTTTTTTCCAGTTCATCACAATGGAATTAACAGAAATTCCAAGCAATGAAACATAGGAGTCAGTTGCTATATATACAATATTCATAGAATTCCTCTTTCAATCGCATATTCCATTTTATTATACCCCAGAATAAGTAAATATAAAAGCCTCATTTACTATAACAGCATGTTTATAACCATGAAAAAAGAGCCTTAGCAGAATCCAGGCCAAGACTCCATATATCATCCCTCAAAACAATTTATTAATATTAAACGTCGGCAACACAACACTATCAGTTTCTGGCTGTGCAGTCAGCAGTGTAACTTCACTCCTAAGATATGGCATCAAAATTGCTACTGCATTCTTCTCAATAAGCGCCTGCACAGTGCTGTCAGAGAGTTCATCTGAATTTTGTATCTCAAAAAAGCCAGTTAGGCTTATTTGCAATTCATACTCATCTTTTTTATCTCCCTCCAAAACCAGCGTAACTTTATATGCACTATTCCTATTTTTTCCGATCTGCACCTGCAGTCTGAATTTCAGTTCATTTTCATTTTTGAAGCCTTTTCTTTCAAATTCAATTTTGTCAAACACCATCTTAGTTAATGTTAATACACTACTATAGTTATCCATTTTTACTCCTTTACGCTGCATTTGGCAAATTGTATTCAGAGTCCTTTTTCAACTCTATGTTTACTGTTTCAAAATCTGTATGACTAAAACAGCCATCAGCTACGGTTTCAAAGTTTCCACTAATACAATAAGTATTGCTGCCTTTTTCTATTTGGGCAACACTATACTGAGGTAGATTGATAAAAGTTTTTGATTGTATTTCCCATGGTGTTTGCACTGTTCTGATAATCTCTCCCGCTATAATCGTTCCACGGTCTGGTGATATTATTAATGAAGCGGACTCACCAACAGATATTGAAGGACTACCAGATAACGACTCTGTTTTATTAACAAGCGGATAGTATTCACTTTGGGAAGCATACTGTATTTTTCCTTCAACATTCGTAAAATACTCTATATCATCATCAAACTCACCTGGTTCTGCCATAATATATGAGTCTTTCTTCGGCAGGTAAACGCTATCTTTTTCCCATTCCTTTGGCTCATATTTGCAATCATATTTTCTGTCCTTGTAATCGATTGAGAATTTCTCAGATGTATACATTGTTATAAGTTCTCGAATTGTAATTTCATCTCGAAGCATTTTAACTATTGCAAGCGGAGTTGTTTTCCCCACCATCCATTTAATGCCCTGTGCATTGTTCTGACAGCATACAGCAATAAAAACATCATTTCTGTCATTCTTGCATGAAAATAAAACAGGATAATAAGATTCAAACAAAATCCTATCTACATACAGCGTACCATATTTTTCAGTTTTTACAAACTTACGCATTTTCCTCATCTCTTTTTCTATTATATTCCAGAAGATACATTTCAAAATCAGGAATCAACTCAAAAGCTTTATAAGGAGTTGCATCTTTATAAAGCCACCAGTCAACGTGTGAATCTCGCTTTTTAATCCGTTCCCTTGTCCGCTGTGCCAGTCCATACACTGGTACAGTAAATCCTATTGCAATCTTAAATGGCACATGCATATCAGAATCCATTGATGCAAATCTTTTAACATCTTTGGGCTTCTCATATGTAGATAAAGAAAACTGTCGTGGATCATCCTCATCAAGCATTGGATCCACTCTAAAACCATTTTGTTCATACGAATTCATAAAAGAATCCTTATCACATTTTCCACTTCTGCAAGCCCTGTATACCAGAATACTTTCCTCTCTGGCTCCAGCTGGTAATTCAAAGCGCTCAAAATAGTCCGGAAATATTTTTTCTATTCTTTCCAAAAGCAATGTATCGTCCATCATTTTCAACCTTTTATTGTTAACTAAACAGCCTTATGTCTATGTTGGTTTTCTCAAATATCATCATATCATATTCAAGTTTCAGACGCTACTACAATGTCTTTGTCTTTCAGAAAATCGTTCGCCTTATTTCGACATTCTTTCACACTTTTCTATCATTTTCCACTCACACCTCATTCGATTCCTCACCATTCTGATAAATTTTCTCAATTCCTTTCGCTACCCATTCTGGCCAGAATTTGCGGAACATGTAAATGTCTTCAGCTCTTCGGCCCTTCTCTTCGATCAGCTCTGAGGTGGTAGAGCCCTGATGAATGCGGTGTTCCATTCCCGGGCGGGCAGTATAAGCGAATTCGCCTTTTCTTCGGGAAATTTCTTCCCATGCCTGCCAGTCAATATTGCTTTTCATGTTATTTTTAAAGGAAAAACTGTCCAGATTTTCTTTTACAAGGGTAACTGCAGGGCAACAGATAGCCGATCCTATAGAGAGAATTCTCCTCCGAACAAAACGGTTTTTCCAAAAGCCAGTCAGTTTCAGAGGAGTCAGAAGCAGACGTTTCACCTTAAGAAGCCGGTTGGTTGTCACTGTTTTTCCATTTCGAAGTTCATTATAGTCTGTAAAAATAATAAGAGGATGGCGACATTTCTTCGCAGCTGCCAGCACATCCTCCGTGTAGTTTACATAATACCTGTCATCCTGATGAGCGAGGGTTACAAGCGGTGTTGTTGCACAGCTGTAGGCAAAATTCCAGTCTCCGGCCAGACCTTTTTCACCATAGTTTATATAAACAGGTATTCCATACTTCTCGCCAATTCCATATATATATGGATTAGGTGTCGAAGTCGCAATCAGAATTCTGGTTCTGACTTTCTGTGCCAGAAGGGACTGTATACATTCTTCCAAATACGGACTCTCACCGTACGCGCATACTGCAAATGTATGAAGATTTATTTTATTACTATTATCAAAATTCTTTAATCCCATATTTTTCATTTTCTCTATAAACTTTTAGATATATTCATTCCAGAACATGTTTGAAAAAGGCTTTCTGCAAAATATCCCCCAAAGTGGGGAGTACAGATTGCTGGAATGATTTTCAAGGAAACCATTAGTCATCTTCCCTCTCCAATACCAATTTCAGCCTCTATCTCCTGCTTTTCTACTTCTTCCCGTTCCAATAGCATCTCTTTCTCATCCACTTTATCAATCTTCTTATTCTCAGCTTTGGAGCGAAGAGCCACTTCTGCGGATAAGACCCCAATTTTATCTTCCAGCTGAGACACGATTATAGATAAAGTAAATATTTTCTCTACCAGCAGGAAAATGATCACCAGAAACACCAGATTACTTGGTGACATAATTCCGAATATACGACACAATTCATAGGAAATTTCCGGAAAGATTGCCAGCAAAAGTAAAATGACTGCAAAAAAGATCCAGAAAATAGCGTCCTCCATTTTGACTTTATTTTTTCGGATTTTTCGAAGAATCCATCCAACAGTCAGAACAGAGGCAATAATAAGTAAACCTTTCAGCGTGTCGCTCATTTTTTGTCTCCTTTCTCTCGTTTACGCACCCATTGAAAAATAAAAATAGAAAAGAACATTTTCATCATATACCAAATGGAATTTTTAAAATCCAGGTAGCTGGTTCCGGCAATTCGCTCGTGCATTTCTACCTGCACTTCTTCAATCTTTACCCCGCAATTCAAAAGGTATGCCAGGGTATCCGGTTCCGGACTGTAATTGATATCGTAGCCAAAGCGTTTGATCATGCGCTTATTAAAAAGGCGCATTCCGGAAGTTACATCTCCAATATATTTCCCGCCTGTGGTTATCATGATGGCGTAGGTAAGCAGCTGGCTTCCAATCATTCTGGAATTAACAGGCTTCCGCTGGGTTTTAAATCTGGACCCGATCACAATGTCACAACCGGTCCGCTCCATCTCCGTAATCATATCCTCTATATACTTTGGATCATGCTGACCATCGCCGTCCAGCTGGAGAACGTAATCATATCCATAATAGTTCGCATAGCGCATACCGCTTTTGATCGCGCCGGAAAGCCCGGTGTTTACAGGAAGATCCATGAAATTATAACCGCGGCGGGCACATATCTTACGGGTATCATCGGTGGAGCCATCATTGATCACCACGTAATCATATTGAGGATAATTCCTTTCCAAATTATCTACTACCTTTTCTATGCATCCAGCTTCATTGTAAGCTGGTATAATGATCAGAATTTTTGATATTGTTTTTATTGAGGCCATGAATTCTCCGTTCTGTGTTTCTCCACAATCTCCACCAGTTCCCGCGCTCTCGCCTCAAAGGAATATTTCTCCTTAATCAGCGGCCACTGCTCGTCGACTTTTGCTTTCACTTCTTCATAGTTGTTCTCAATTTTCTTCACGCACTGGTGGAATTCTTCTTTATTGCTATAGTACAGCACTGCTTCCGGAAAGATTTCCCTGAGCTCATCGCAGCAGTCAGATATTACCGGGAGACCGCAGGCCAGGGCATCGAAAATGCGATTATTCACAAACTGGTAATCCAGCATGTCTTTCCAGTGGTCGTTCAAGGTGACGCGGGCACTTCGGTAAAGGGCGGGAATCTGGCTGTTTTCGATAAAAACATCCTGTACCATGGTCTTATCTGGCCCCAGCATAGCTTTCCAGCCGGCACCCCAGATTTTCAGCGGAAGCTTATCCTGTGCTGCCCATAATACACAGGGGCGGGCCACACCACGGGAATTTCCAATAAATAAATAATCTTTTCCACGGCTGCATTCAGCTTCCTGATCCGGGTAAAAAAGCTCAGTGTCTGTACACTGAAGCAATGGATAAACAGGAACCGTAAGCTTCGCCTGAAGCTCCCTGGCATAATGGCGGGAACCTACGCATACAATATCATAGAGCTGGTATTCTTCTTGGGTAACCATCTCCGGGTGGCTGATATTCCACATAATGTAGAGGCATTTGGTGTTCCGGCGATCCGGACGGTAAAATTCGCAGCCTCGAAGTACAAGAACCACATCTGCGTTTACTTCACAGTCCCAGTCTTCGTGCAGGTCAATTATAGTGTACATTCCCATTCGATCCAGATAACGTTTCAAGGCAACGGCATACGCATAATCGCCCCAACGGATCTTTTTTTCCTCAGGAGCAGGACATTTGATCACCCAGATCTGGCGGTCTTTCGCTTCACGCTTCACCTGTGCAGCCAGTTTTCCCCAGTCGTCCCGGCGATGTAGCTCCTGTGACACATAATCCTTCAGTTCCAGCATGGACTGGCTGTTTTTCTGAAGCTCCAGGAGAATTTTTTCCTGGCGTCTATTCTCTTTTTCCAGTTCACGCAGCTTATTGTCCATATAGGTGCGGCTTACCGGAATAAAGCTTCGTAATTTCTGTTTCAGGGTATTCCAAAAGCTCATATAGAAACTCCTTGTATAATAAGTTGTCAATCGGTAAAAATCTGTTTTTGAGTCTTTGATTTTTATTATAACGAAATATGACAGGAAACGCAACTCCCCACAACAAATCACCAGTAAACAGCAACAGCGCAGCCGCTCTGCGGTTTCCTCCTGTAACAGTAACCCTTCACAATTTTTTCACGTTTTTTTCTACCTTTTATCACTAGGAAAGTAATTTCGAATTTGCTATAATAGTTTCACGACATCAGAGCATGTTTGAAAAAGGCTTTCTGCAAGATGTGCGTCACAATTTGCGGGAGATTTTATCCCCATCTTTATTCAATGAATGCATCAAACTTTTCTGGCATCATAAATCTTAGGAGGATACCGAATTCATGCGAAGAAAAAAGAGCTTACTAATACCAGCTGTGCTGGCTTTTTCCCTTTGCACCGGTGCTGTTGTTCCAGTACTGGCAGAGGAGACCTCACAGACAGCTGATACAGCAGATACGACAAATGCAGATAATAAACAAGAGGCATCAGCGGGCAGCACTGATGGCACTGCACAGGAGACAGCCGATACTTCTGACAGCGTTCAGAATACCACTGAAGCTTCCGCTGATATCAAGGACAGTTCCCAGAGTGCCACAGATACTTCTGATACCCCTTATGAAAAAGGCACCATCACAGACACTGATTTTCAGAGTGAGTGGCTGAATCTGAAATTCACACCGCCGGAAACAGTAGTCATGAATACAGAGGAAGAGCTTCAGTCTGTTATGAAGCAGGGCCAGACTACTCTGGAGGAATCTTCCGGGGTGGAACTTGGAGAGGATGCTTTGTCCGGCACAGTTTATGAAATGATGGCTTCCTCCATCTCCGGTTTTCCTAATGTTTCCTTAGTTGTTGAGGATGCTTCTCTGGAGAATATGACTGTTGACCAGTATTTTCTGGCTGCACAGCAGATGTTGGATGCTACCGGGATGGGCTATACTTATTCAGATGTGACAGATATACAGATTGCCGGGCAGGATTTCCGTGTTATGGAAACAAGTGTGGCAGTCAATGACTATGAAATTCTTCAGAAATATTGTACCCGCAAACAGGGAGGAAAGTTTGTCTCCATTATTTTATCATACACCACAGATACCACAGCAGAAGCAGATGAAATTCTGGCAGCTTTCACTCCATTAAATACAGACACGGAGGCTGCACCTGCAGAATAAACTATGGTCTATACCCCCTTAACCATAAAAGCCATAAAAATTGCATATAAAGCACACGAAGGGCAATACGACCAGAGTGGGGTTCCTTATATTCTTCACCCGGTTCATCTTGCAGAACAAATGACAGATGAAACTACCACCTGCATTGCCCTGCTTCATGACGTTCTGGAAGATACTGCCCTGACTCTTTCTGATCTGGAAGCAGAATTTCCAAGAGAGATCACAGAAGCAGTCCAGCTGCTTACACACGCTCCTTCCGATGATTACCTGGATTATGTGCGCAGACTTTGCGAAAATCCGCTGGCTCGTAAGGTAAAGATTGCGGATCTCGCCCATAATTCAGATGAAACGCGACTTTCTTCCGTCACGCCGGATCCAATGCAGCTGAAGCACTGGCGGACGAAGTATGCAGCAGCGAAAAAGATTATACGAGAATATGAGGAAATATCCTAAATGAAAGCACACTCATTCTTATAAGCTACAAAGCCCAATTTTCAGCATGTTTTTTCCAGCTTCACCTGTATAGACTACTATGATGCTGTTATCCAGGCGAAATCTTTCACCCAGTGTGATGGAAATCTTGCAGCGAACCTTTTTGTGAACGTACTCCAGACTATGTAAAAAGGTACTCTATTATATTGATATCAATTATAATAGGGTACCTTTTTTATATTTTGCAAAAGCCAATGTTAAATTTTTATTATTTCACCCGCAAAATCGACCTCACCAGTTCCAGATGCGGCCTGTCTGCATCCTTCTGGAATACGGCAACATGGTTCAGGTCTGCGCCTCCATCTGTATATGCCGGAAAAAGAAAGCCGCACTCCGGCTCACCTGGCTCGTATTCATCTGCAAGAGGACAAATTACACAGATCAGATATTCAAAAACAGCTTCTGATTCCCCCAACCGCTCCTTATCTGCTGCCTTTGCCGGAATATCATATCTGTCGTGGAAAATATAAACTGCATAAGGTCTCCTGCTTTTATAATTCTCCATTACAAGATCATAGAAACTGTCCATAAGAGCATCGTTTTTCAGCCCACATTCCCGGATTGCCATCAAAAGCTGCCACACGGTTCCTGGCCTTCTGTCTGCATCTACAAATTCATAACGTTTCAGATTTACATTTGTTGCTGCAAAAGGAACTACCTTGGCAAGCTCAATGTTTTTCTTCTTTTCTGCGGCGGACAGCTTTAAAAAATTCACGTTAAAGCTGCCGTCAAAGTCCCCATCCTTATCCACATAACATCCCGCAATCCTTGTAAAAGAACTCCGGGCAACATTCATCCTCCTGGTCAGCGCCAGCATATCTTCACGGTCGATTTTGTTGGTCATGGTTTTCTCCTGTGTATGCGCAAAATGTTTTTTCCATTTTACCATTCCTAGAGCGTGTACACAACTGAAAGTAAAAATATCTCCATTTAAAACGCTTTTCTAATCCGCTCCAACGCCTCCGTCAGCGTTGCCCTTGGACACGCCACATTAATCCTCTGGAATCCTTCGCCTGCTTTTCCGAAAATCTTTCCACTGTCAAGCCAAAGTCTGGCCTTGTTAAGGATCAAATCCTCCAGTTCCTCAACAGTCAGGCCTGTCTCACGGAAGTCCAGCCACACCAGATACGTGCCTTCCAGATCTGTCATCTTTACCCCAGGCAGATATTTTTCCACATACTCTTTTGTGTAGTTGATGTTCGCCTCCACATAAGCATGCATTGCCTGGTACCACTCTTCCCCCTTGGAATAAGCAGCCTCTGTTGCCACCAGTCCCAGAACCCCAAGCTGGCTGATTCCTGCCGCATCCAGCTGCTTCCGGAATTTTCGGCGAAGCTCCGGATTGGGAATAAAAATATTGGAGATCATCATACTTGCAAGATTGAAAGTTTTACTTGGGGAAGTGCAGGTAATGGAAATATCCTGAAACTCCTTTTTCAGACCGGCAAACACCTGATGCTTTCCCTTAAAAACAAAATCCTGATGGATTTCATCACTGACAACGGTCACGCCATTCTTTACGCAGATATCTCCTAATTTTTCCAATTCTTCTGCGCTCCACACTCTTCCCACCGGATTGTGAGGATTGCACAGGAAAAACAGTTTTACATTTTCCTCCACGATTTTCTTTTCAAAATCCTGAAAATCGATGTGATAGCGGTTGTCTTCTCCCTGATAAAGGTTGCTGCTCACCACTTTTCTGCCATTGTCCTGAATAACTTCTGAAAAAGGATAATAAACGGGAAGCTGGATCAGCACACTGTCTCCCGGCTGCGTGTATGCTTTTACCGCCATCGCCAGGGCAAAAACAACTCCTGGTGTTTTGATCAGCCAGTCCTCCTGTATCTCCCAGTTGTGGTGAAGCTTCATCCAGTTTGCAATGATTTCAAAATAAGGAGTCTGAACCTCACTGTATCCGAAAATTCCCTCTTTTGCACGTGCCACCAGCGCATCTTCAATATAAGAAGAGGTCTCAAAGTCCATGTCTGCAACCCAAAGAGGCAGCACATCTGCCGGTTTTCCCCTTTTTACTGCAAAATCATATTTCAGACATCTGGTATTTTTTCTGTTAATCACTTTATCAAAATCAAGATTTCTTTCCGCCATGTAATTCTTCCTCTGTTTCTGCAAATACTTTTTCAAATTCATCAAGAAGATCCTGTGTATCCTCGATTCCAACAGAGAGGCGAAGGGTTGCCTCTGTAATTCCGTTGCGTTCCCGTATCTCCTTCGGCACATCCGCATGAGTCTGGGTAGTTGGATATGTGATCAACGTCTCCACGCCGCCAAGACTTTCTGCAAACTTGATCATCCGCACTTTTTCCAGGACAGAAAGGGCAAATTCCCTGCTTTCCAGCTGGAACGTAAGCATGGAGCCAAATCCTCTGGCCTGCTTTTTCATAATCTCATATCCCGGGTGATCTGGTAATCCCGGATAGATTACTCTGGTCACTGCGCTCTTTGTTTTCAGCCATTCTGCGATTTTGAAAGCATTTTTCTGTGCCTGCTCCATGCGGATTCCAAGAGTTTTGATACCGCGGAGAATCAGCCAGCTGTCAAAAGGAGCCAGGCCGGAGCCTGTGGTTTTAATAAGAAAACGAAGCTTTTCGCTGATATCCACTCTGTTGGTTACCAGAAATCCTGCCAGGGTATCATTATGTCCGCCCAGGAATTTGGTTCCGCTGTGCACTACAATGTCCGCTCCCAGTTCCAGTGGATTCTGGAAATATGGAGATAAAAATGTATTGTCTACTATGAGAAGGAGATTATGTCTTTTTGCAATTTCCGCAAGTGCCGCAATATCAGTGACATTCATCATGGGGTTGGTTGGAGTTTCAATATAAATTGCTTTTGTGTTTTCATTTACATAACTTTCCACATTTTCTTTCCAACAGTCGATTCTAGAAAAATGGATTCCGTTTTTCAAAGAAACATTGTCAAAAAGCCGGATGCTTCCGCCGTACAGGTCTGCATCTATGATCAGATGGTCTCCTGGTTTAAACAGCTCCATTACCAGAGTGATTGCTGCCATTCCAGTGGAAAAAGCCAGTGCGTCAATTCCGTTTTCCAAGGTTGCTACAATTTTTTCCAGATGCTCTCTGGTTGGGTTCTGCAGTCTGCTGTAATCAAAGCCTGTGCTCTGACCTACTACCGGATGCTCATATGTTGCTGTCTGATAAATCGGAAAGCTGATAGAGCCATAATTGTTACAACAGCCTTCCTCTTCTTCCAAATGTAAACACTTTGTATTGATTCCTCTTGCCATGATTTTCCTCCAGATTCGTATGATCGCGTTCAGAGAAATGTTTTCTCTCTTTTTTGTCTAAAGATATCATAGCAAGATAAGAGGATTTTGTATAATTCATTTTACCTTGAGTTCGTTATAGAATATTGCTATATCTGATTAGATACGTTAGATTTGGTGTATTGCCAATTTCAGAGCGTGTTTGAAAAAGGCTTTCTGCAAGATGTGCGTCACAATTTGCGGGAATACTTTTTCAAACACGGTCTAAAACACCCTCTGCACCAGCAGCATATACAAAATCGTTCCACCGCTAATACTAAGCAGTGTATTCATTTTCCACTTATGCAAAAATACGATAAACAAAATCGCAATGGCTTCTGGCAGCCCATAAGTTCCGCTTCCGTTCCTTCATAGTTACACGCTTCGCGATGCACAGAAATCATGTTTCCCATGTTTTCGCGCCATACTTCTTGTTTTTTCTGTAAACGAAGTTCACAAAATATCTCCTGGGATGGTATCTGCTGAATAGGAGCAGGCATTAATTACTAGCCAGTTCCCTGATAGCATCTGTCAAGGTAGTGTACTGCTCTTTCACCTGCGCGTAAAGCGCATCACTTCCTGCAGTCTCTCTTCCTCTTAATACTTCCGTAAGCTCTGCACTGACCTTATACAATTCTGTAAATCCAAGGTTCAGGCACACGCCCTTCAGGGTATGGGCTGCACGGAATGCTTTCTCTCCATCCTGTGCGGCAAGACCATCTGTCAGCTCCTGAAAACTCGGATCGTTAAGAAATTTTACTGCAAATCTTTTCACAAGTGCTTCGCTTCCCAGTCTTTTCAGAACTCCATCGTAATCTGAGCCAACTTTCTCATAACATTCTTTTATTGTCATTCCAGCCTCCTTAATTTTCATTCCGGTTCCCTATGTAACTGCTTTCTGCACTTTATTATATTAAATTGAAAGAAATTTGTCCACAGGTTTCTAGAGCGTGTTTGAAAAAGGCTCTGACATTACGCATCAGACCTGGAATAAGCATTCTTCATCTGATTACTCAGCTCATAAAGCACTTTATCCAGTGTGTCAGAAGCCTCTTTTTTCACCATATCCGCAATTTCCTGGTTGGCCTGATGGCGAAGGGACATTCGCTTCGCTGCGTCAGACTCTTTTTCCAAAAGAGCGTCATATTTGCCAATCAGCTGGTGGCCTTTTGACATTACACGCTCCTGATAACGTTCAATATGGAAAATGGAGCTCTTATAAGAAGCATCTGCCATGGCACCAATCATGCGGCTTACCCAGTAGAAACTGTCAGTGGTTACTTCCCTGGTGGTGCTGGAAAAATAGTCCGGAGTGGTATCAATTGTGGCATAAAACGGCACCAGCACATTAAATGCATTGGATGCAAACGCAACCCATTCCAGAATATTGCAGTCCTTTTCCATGCCTGGCCTCATCTGGATCAGAGACAGGAAATCTGTACGGTTCACACCGATAGAACGGAATGCTCCGCGCTGTTCTTTTTCTCCATAGGAAGCATATGGATCATAAGAGGTTCCTTGATAATGGGAGGACAATACATATTTCACATCCTCTACAGTAATCTTTTTTTCCGGAATCATGCACCATGGCAGATCATCAGAATATGGAGTAAATTCTGCATTTACGCCATCCCAGATTTTTGTCTTCGGATTCAGGTTTCTCAGCATATACCATGCACGAGGAGTATTATAAACATGGTCGGAATCGTCATGGCTTCCGAACGCATCTCTTGGACTCAGTACACCATCCATGGAAAGATCCAGGTGATTTTTGCTGATAAATTCTTTCAGGTCAGCAGAACACATGTATTCCAGATCCGCATATTCCTCACATGGGCACCGATATTTTTCCTGATCCCGCAATGCTTTTTCCAAGTCAAATTTATCAATTCCAAGCTGATTTGGCATTACCACATATGCCTCATCCGGAACCTTTCTTGCCATCCAGTGATGGCCGCCGATAGTTTCCAGCCACCAGATTTCATTCTGATCCTGGAAAGCAATTCCATTCATCTCATAGGTTCCGTATTTCTCCAGAATGCTTCCAAGACGGATTACCCCTTCGCGGGCGCTATGGATGTATGGAAGAACAATGGATACAATATCTTCCTCTCCGATTCCACCTGCTGCTTCCTCCTTACCGTCCTTTGCAGGCTGATAGGTTACCAGAGGATCCGCGCCAAGTACCCGGGGATTGGAGGTAATCGTTTCTGTAGCAGTCATTCCCACATTTGCCTCATTTACACCGCTTGCTGCCCAGATTCCTTCGCCGTCTACTGCATTTGGCACAGATGTATAGCCCATTGGATCATCTGGAAGATCAATTTCCACATGAGAAATCACAGATTTATATTTCCGCGGCTGTTCCTCCGGATGAACCACCACGAATTTTTTTGGCATATAATGACCGGAACCGGAATCATCATTTCTTGCGATCATAGTAGAACCATCATAAGATGCTTTTTTTCCAACTAAAATTGTAGTACAACCCATTTAAATTTCCTCCTGAAAATATTTCGTAATCTGCTATGCTCTATGTTAGCACAATCCAACGTTTTATGGAATACAGGATTCCGGAAATCATTTATTTAACGGTTGTATTGCCTGCCATTAAGCTTTATACTTATGTTATTCCCAGAGCAAAATGATACGCGAAAGAATCCGGCCCGTCAGGGCTTTTCTATAACTTAAAGGAGAATTCCTTATGCAGACATCTAAAGATTATTTGCATGTTTTTCTTGATATGGGCGACGCTCTGTTAAACAGCGGCGCAGAAATTTTCCGGGTGGAGGACACCCTGAACCGGATGGGTTATGCCTGTGGTGCTACCCATATGAACGTTTTCGTCATCACGTCCAGCATTGTTATTACTATAGAATTTCCCGGAGATGGCGCACGGACGCAGACACGGCGCATTCATGAATGTGGGGGGAATGATTTCACCAAGCTGGAGCAGCTCAATGACCTGAGCCGCCGTTTCTGCAGTCATCCGGTTTCTGCTGCGGAGCTGCGAAATGAATTTGAGAAGATCAATGCAAACAGGCCTAAGCCTCTTTGGAAACTGCTTGGAAGCGTTCTTGCAGCCAGCAGTTTTGCCCTTTTCTACGGCGGCACTATTCCGGATGCCATTACTGCCGGCGTTTCTGCAATCCTGATATGGAGCCTGCAAAAATATCTAAGACCAGTATGTATGAACGAGGTTACTTTCCAGTTTGCAGCATCTTTTCTCACTGGCTGCGCCATTTGCGGATTTACTTTTCTCTGTCCTTTCCTTCACATGGATAAGATCATGATTGGTGATATTATGCTTCTGATTCCAGGACTTATGTCAACTAATGCAATCCGCGATGTACTCATTGGTGATACCCTTTCGGGTATTATCAGGCTGATCGCCGCGTTACTTCTTGCAGCAGCACTGGCGCTTGGTTTTATGGGCGCAATTATTCTTTTTGGGAGGTTTGGACTTTGATCACAATGACGGTTATACAGCTGATTACCGGAGCTATCGGATCTGTGGCTTTTGGTCTTCTTTTTCACATGAAAACTAAATATCTGCCGCTGGCTGCTGCCGGTGGTTTTCTTAGCTGGCTGGTCTTTCTCTTCGGGAAGAGTCTGTGGGGAAGTGTTTTTCTTCCGGCACTGCTGGCTGGTTTTATTGCAGATGTGTATGCGGAAATCCTGGCAAGAATCTGCAAGGAAACTTCCACTTCTTTTTTCGTTACTTCCGTGATTCCGTTAATTCCCGGAAGTACCCTTTATTACTGCATGAGCAGTATTGTAGAGGGAAATCCCATGCAGGCACTTAAATATGGGAGGGACACCTTTCTCTTCGCATTTGGAATCGCCGCAGGGATGAGTATTGCATGGGCGATCTGTTATTTTCTGAGAAGTGTTAAAGCACGATAGTTTCTTATTCACAGTTTCTGGATTTCCACCTTGCGATTCCGCCAGCCCTTTTTCCAAACCATGAGAAAAACCTGAAAATCCAGGCTGTCTCTGGCTGTTGTAAAGGGCTCTTCTCTTAATATTTCTGCATGGATTCCGTCCCGGGCCAGTTTTTCCTGCATTTTTCCCGCTTTTGACAGCAGACTTTTTAACTGCTGATCAGCCTCATTTCCAAAATTCCGGTCAGGATAAGCTGCCGCTGCGCTTTTTATTTTTCCAGTAAGAAGATCAATCACTGCACTATGCTTATTCTTGTGTAATGCCCTGGCAAAAATCCTGGCGATAAATGTAGCTGGAAATTTCTTATAAACATGCAATAACCGAAGCAGAGAAAAATCCCGGGCTTCTTCTGCTAGCTCTTCCATTACCTGAAATGCTGCTGCAGACGGCTTCCAGGGGTCTTCCTTTGGCACAATATACTGTTTCGGCACTGCCGGATAACAACAATAATTCAACGGTGGAAAGTCCGCCAGCTGCACAAGTGCCCTTTCTTCTTCTGTACAAAACTCTTCTCCCAGATATTCCAGCTTATCTCTTGCAATGGCGATCCGATATTCCAGCTGACGCAGATATTCATATCCAGGCACCCAGAAATGACCGATCTCCCCATAGTTATAAAGATAAACCTCCAGATCCAGCATTCTGAAAAACAGAGTGACTACGTTCTCCCCCTGCCATACTACCAGTATATATTCATCCCCTTCCTGACTTAAGGATGATTTCAGAGGGCCTTCATAATTCTCCAGATAAGAGCCTGTAAGTCTGGCATCCCGGAAAATGAGAAAGCTTTCTACGGCATCATTCATCAAATAAACAAGGCGGATATCACCTGGAATTTTCTCTTTTCCCACTCTGGCAAGGCTGTCTTTTTCGCCCTGTTTTCCCTCATTATTTTCATATGTCTCATAACATTCCCATTCAGCCTGTGCTCCGTTTTCTTTCGGAAACAGCAATTCAAATTGCTCCTGTTCCAAAAGCTCCTCCAGCATTTCAAATGTATCCTGCATCTTGTGATTACCTCAAACTGTTCGATTCCTGTTTCCAATTTCACTTTTTATTATATGGGTATCTGACAGAAATGTCAAAATAACGACAACAGATATATAGCTATAAAATAAATAGCATACAATTTACAGCTTACATTTTTCATATATTTTCTATATACTTTATATTATGGATAAAGAAGCTGTCGTTCCATAATATAAGAACCCGCAGGCAATCAGGAAGCGGTGAAACCGTTCCATAGATTGCCAGAGCATGTTTGAAGAAACTGTTTGAAAAGGGTTTTCTGCAAGATGTGCGTCAGAATTTGCAGAAGATTTTGTTCAAATTGGAAAGCAGCTTAAATGCGTGTAAAATCGCAGGTAAGCCGGTTCGGCACCTGTTAAAAAGATTGGAGAACGAATATGAATCAGATTGATTACGAAAACTTAGGATCCCGAATGAAAGAACTGCGAATCAAAATGAAGCTTACCCAGGCAGAAGTTGCCAAAGCTCTGAATGTAACTCCTGGCTATATCAGCAACGTGGAGAATAACCGTACTGCAATGTCCCTGCGTATCCTTATTTATTATGCAAGACTGCTGAACATCTCCCTGGATTCCCTGATTGGCAGAATTGATTCTGAATACCGTGAAACTGCCCTGGACCGCGAGATTTCCGAGCAGGTACATAAAATGAGTATTCCAGAGAAACAAAAGCTTCTGAAAACCATGAAGGTATGGATGGAAGAAGATTGATTCTGAACGTAAAAGGGGCTGTCTATTTCCCGACAGCCCCTTTTGTAACTTTATGGTGTTTATAGTATTATATCAGATTTTATTCCCCATTTCTGTGATAGTATCACATACTTTTCTTTTTTACCTTGCGGACAAGTTTTCGGACCAGAACTACAATAAGGATAATAATTACAAGGAAGAGCAGGCAGATCAACACGATCATTACTGAGAATCTATTGGGATTTTTTACCAGATCAATAATATTTGTGCTGTCATCTACAACCTTACGGTTATGAGTGGCTGCATAATATTCCGGTACATTGGCAATTCCATCCCCGTCTGTATCTTCAAAGGACTTCATATATCTTGCAATGGCATCCCACGCCTTTAATTCTCTGCCGTCTTCCATGATTGCCTGGTCTTCCAGATTTTCAATGGGATTGCCGTCCTTGTCCTTTGGTTCAAGAGACAGCAGGCCATAGGACATTTTCATCACAGAGCCAAGCATTTGTCCTGTATACAAATCGGTCACAACATGATACAGCTTATCATCCTGGATTTCGATTCTTTCTCCGTCCTCTCTGGTCAGATAACAGTCCGTCACCTTGTTCAGAATCATTCGGTGAGGATTGTATGTAAAATTCAATCCGCTGCAATATAATCTTGCAGTTGTCATAAAATCTGAAACAGAAGCGTCTACTTCTGCTACCAGCTTCAATTCTTTTCCTGTCAGATATGCATTGATAAGAGGATATCCTGCTACACCGTCTTTTCCAATTCCCAGAGAAAACGAATTGTAAACATCTTCTACTGTAATATCACCTTTCGTGTATGTATCACGGACCGTTCCGCTTGGTACAACCGCTACGTCTACCGGATTTCCATCGTAATACTCTGAATTTTCCACAGCATATACGTACGCATCAGACATAATATCGCCAAGATTCAGTTCTTCATGCTTTGTGCCCATCTCTTCCAGACTGTTGAATTCAACATCGTTCTGAGCCAGAACCTCATCCCTGGTGTACCCAAAATCTGCAAGATAATTAGTGTCTACTGTATCCATTAATTTATCAATGCGTTTCTGTGTTTCCTGATCCGGCTTGATCTCATCAGACACAGGAATCAGCTCGTAGGAGGTCATTTCCCAACGTCCGTCCTCCTTCTGTGTCATCGAAAGTGATCCAAGATTTCTTCCATACTCACCGCAGGATACAATATATGTATTCCCATGCTTAATGGCTTCATTCAGCTCTGTATGGGAATGTCCACTGATGATCAGATCCAGATCCGACACCTTTTTTGCAAGAATTTCATCCTCTGACTTGTCCTCGTCCTCCCAGGTTCCTCCATGGGACACACATGCGATCATATCCACATTCTCGTTTTTCTTAATCTCAGTTACCGTCTGCTTTACTGCCTCTACCGGATCTTTAAACAGAAGTTCACATGTAGGCGCACATTCCAGGGCATCTTTTCCAAACACGCCAACCACAGCAATCCTTGTATCGCCCTTCTGAATTACCACATAATCCTTCACACCGTATGCTTCAAATGCTTCTTTGATCTGCTTCTGCCCATCATTTAAGCCATCTTTCTCCATAGCGTCCCAGTCCACATTGCACACTGCGATCTCCGGCACTGTCTCACTGGAATTTATGGCTGCCTTCAGCATATTTGCCAGTCCCTTTGACCGGTAGTCGTATTCATGATTTCCAAAAGTAGTCACATCATACCCCAGATATCCCAGCATTCGAAGCTCCGCTGCCTCCGTATCATATACGGTCTGGATCAATGTACCCATGGAAAAATCTCCGCCATCCAATACCAGGGTATCTGGATTGTCTTTCTTCTTTTCATCTATCAGGGTTTTTATTTTCGCAAAACCGCCAACTTCTTTTTGCTGTCCATCCACAATTGTTGAAAAGCTGTCCAGATGGGAATGTATATCATGGGTAAACAAAACGTCTACCTTTTTCGTCCCGGCTGCTGTCACAGGAATATCCAGTACAAGCAGAAGCAGTATTGCAATTGTTAATACAATTGACAAAATTCGTCTCCGTGTCTTCATAATTTCTCCTTTTTGTTCAAAAAATTTTCTTCTGATTTCTACAGCATTTCTTCTGCCAGCATCTCCTGATATCCGGCTGTCCTGAATTTTCTAATCAGCGCTGCCACGGGCTTTAACCTTTCATCCGTTACCCGTTCCAGTATCTTCAGCCGCTTCGGTGATATAACCTCTTCAGACCTGCACCTTTCATAGTCAGCAGCTTCCATATGCCAGTAATAAAATTCGCCCTTATAATACTGCGAAAGTTTCTGTGCGATCAACACACCTTCCGGATCCAGATCTCCTGCATAATAAACTCGGGTTTCGGATTTTGCAAATAAATCCAATGCTATCAACCCCGCCAGTCTTGGCTGACCGTTCATACACATATAGGCTTTTCCTTTTTGATCTGTTTCTTCTTTTCCACAAAGCATTGCAAAAATCGAAGGATTTTCCACAATATATATTTCGTTTCGGGGACAATGAAGTGACTCCCATTCTGTAAGCACTGCAAGAGGAACCTGTACAATGTGCTGTTCTTCTAAAAAGCCTGCCATACCTTTATGATAAGTTCCATCTTTTTTCACAGCCTGCACCTGATACATCATCGCATAATTGGAAACATCATCCAGCATAATCCCTGCCAGCAGATAACTTTTCTGACGTTTATACGCAGGAAATATTGCAGATGTCTCTACTGTAATTCCTCTTATTTCCAGATCCATCTGTATGATCTGGTATAAAAAATTCCCATCGGCTGTTCCAATATCAAACGCATGTGGATTACCTGTCAGCATAGCTGCAAATACGGCAAGATACATCTTTGTGTTGCGATATGGCAGATTGTTATAGATTTCTGCTCCAAACCGCAGCGTCCTGTCCCATTTGGCCAACTCCTGATTCCCATTGTCTTTCACAATGCTTCGCAACGATTCTAAGGCTGCCTCTGCAGGAGTTTCTTCATAGTCTCTCTGAAAAATCTCCCATATACGCTCTTTCTCCTGTTCCCGCAAGGATTTTTGCTCCTGTCTTCCAAGCAATGGCTCTTCGAAGAAATTCTCTAACAGGCATTCCGGCGTTATCTCTTTATATCTGCTTGTTTCCAGCGCCTGTCTGAATTTTTCTGCTGACACCGTTACACTTTTCTGACTGTGAAAAGATTTTCCGAAAAATCCTTCCAGCTCTTCAATATCTGTTGGTTTCAGATTCTTCAGAATTACTTTCCCACCAAACCTTCCGTAAGAAATATATTTCTCCCGGAAGCCTTTCAGAACCTTCTCCCAGACCGGGCTCAGGCGAAAATAAGCCAGACAGTCTTTCATTTTATTCTCAGATTTATACTCCTGCTGCCTGTCCAAGCTCTATTCCTCTCTGTTCTACTTCTTCCTCGTGTTCTAACAATTCTTTCCTGCAGCCATTCCATAAATAGGGCATAACAGTTACGAATTTCGCATTTCCCGGACGGATTAACTGATAAATTGCCAATGCATCCAACGTATCGCAATCTCCCCACAGAACCTGTGAGTTAATAATAAAATCAAACTGGAATTCTGTCATCAGACGGAACATATCACGAATATTCTTATTATCAACTCCGGCAAATGCCTCGTCCAGAGATATCAATCTCGGTGCATCTTCTCTTCCTCCCTGATACTTGGCCACAACTGCAGAAAACAGCGGTACATACATGGACATTGCTTTTTCCCCGCCACTGAAGGTTCCAAATACACTATTTGTCAGCTCCTTCTGACGTTCCCCGTTTTTCTGGGAAAACAGCTGAAATTCAAACCATTTACGGTAATCCAGCGTATCCTTCATGATCTGATAGAAGGATACCATTCCCGCACTGTCTTTCGCATTTCTTCGTGCCTCTGCCACTTTGGAACGGAAATGGGCAGACAATCTGGCTGCCTCATCTTCACTCATCAGCCGATAATCTTTCTTCAGTAATTCTACCAGTTCTTTCGTATCCAGCTGGTCTTCCTGTTCTGCAGTCTTACTTCGCCATCTAAGGCTAAGCTTTAATCCGCTGGATGTATTCATACCGTTCATCAGGGAATTCATCTTCTGTACCCATGTATTAGACCCGTTAATCTTTCCACGGATTTTTCTGCTTACCGTATTGGCAAGAATGTCTTCAAACAACTCCCGGTCTCCATCTTTGATCAGATTCTCAAGTTCTGTAATGTCTTCTTCAAGATGCAAAAGAAGACTGGCAAATGATATCTTTACGCCTTGATATCTGGCCGAAATATCCAGTCGTTTTGCAGGAAATTCCGTTTGTTCTTCTTCCGTAAACAACTCATTCTGCATTAAATGATAGTCTGTAAGAAAGCCTCTGTTTTCAAAATATACCTTATTCAGATCGCGGATCACACTGTCTTTATCCAGCGCTTTTACATCTGATTCCAGATAACTTCTGATATGTCCGGCATCTTCCGGTATCTCTTTGGGTATTTCCACATAATGCAAAGCCTTTTCCATATCATAGCATTCTGAAAAGTATTTCGTTTTCTTTTCATATTCTTCAATTTTCTTCTGGTTTTCGTCTAAGCGCAGTGTCAGTTGTCCCACTTCATCTTCTTCATGTGTCTGTCTGCTTACGCATACACGTAATTGCTCCGGATACTCCTGCAGCCAGTTAATACATGCATCAAGCCGTTCTTTAATTTCTTCGTAATCCGTCAGACGTAATTGTTCCTGGATGGAAGTCTGTTCTTCTGTTTTTCTCCTGATTTCTTTTTGAAGCTCCTGCAGATCATACCGTATCTGTTCCATATCTGCATCCAGATCTTCCAGATGTTCTTTTCGCTCTCTCAGATACATCAGACTTCTAAGATACATTTCGTGTGCGGCAATCAGGCTGATCAAATGCTTTCCATATTCCTCTGCTGCTTTTTTTGCTTCTTTAAATATATCATAAGAACAGGTCAGATATAGTGCTTCTGCAATTTCCAGTGCTTTCTTTTTCTTTTCTTTCAGTATCTCGGCCAGTTCACGGATCTGATATTCCAGTTTATCACTCTCTCGCTTCAGCTGTTCGCACTCTCGTTCCTCGGCCTGCAGCATCCGAAGTGCTTCTCTCATATCTGTGTCTTTCGGAAGATTCTCGTATTCTTTTCTGAGAATAACTTTTCTGTCAGACAGCTTTCTATGCAGTTCCTCCAGCTGCTGTAATGCGGTTTCCAACTCTGTGATTCTCTGTCTGCACTCTTCTATCTTTGCCTGTCTGTGTTTTTCACGGGCCTTTGTTCCAAGGAATCCTGCCTCATATTCTCCTGTTACAGTTCCGGCAAGCACTCCCATTCCGTAAGTTCCATCTTCTGCAACCGTAAACAAGCTCTCACTATCATATGCAATACTTCCGAGAATTCCGGTCAGACGCTGATTGGAAAATATGTCGTTCACTTCTTCATTCAGTTCCAATACATCTAACAGACTTCTGTCTGGCTGCAAATTCTTCTGACTGTTCTTGCAGACAAACAGATAGTGATCTTCACATCCTTTTTCTGTTTTCAGAACCTGCTCTTTGTATTGCTCATCTATTACCAGTGCATCCAGAATTCCCATCTTTAATAAAGCTTCTTCCAAACGGTTACAGGCTTCTTCTTCCAGATTATCTCCAAATTCTATGACCTTGTAAAATTCCTGATATGGAATTCCAAGAGCATCCAGTCTCTTACGGTTACGTATAACTGCCTCTGAGCGTTCCGGCTGTGGTTCTTTCTGATTCTCCCATTCAGCCAGATCAGCCCTTACTTCTTCCAATTCCTTTTTTGTATTCTGGCTCTCTGTATCATTTACCGAAAGTTCAGCTTCGATTTCCCCATTTTTCTTGATCCATACATCTGCAATCCTCTGACGAACTTCAGCAAAATCAGAAGATTCCTTATACGCATCTGCAAATATACTTAATTCTCTTAATAATTCTTTTTCTAATGCCAGCTCCTGGTTTGCACCGTTCCACTGATACAATGCTTCTTTCCATTCATTCTGTGTCTGCACAAATACAGATTCCAGTTCTGACACTTTTCTCTGAAGAGTATCCAGTTCACGAATCCGTCTTTCTCTTTCTTTTATCAGATCATCTTTCTGTCTTTCCAGGTGATCTGTCTCTGCCAGTATCTCTGTTCCCTCATTAATTTTTTCTTTTGTGTTATCAAATTGCTGCTGGTGTAAATTGAATTTGTATGGTTCTTCCGGATGTTTTTCCAGCTCTTCCTTCATAAATGCATGCTCTTCAAAGGCCATGGTATCAGCCTCATCCTGCATCTCTTCTATAAGCTCTTCCAGTTCTTTTTCTTTCTCATATTTCCTGTCTTCTTCTGTTTTGATCTGATTCTGTGCATCCTGATATTGAGTCTGTTTCTGCTCCAGGAATCTCTGTTTTTCCATTAGATTTTTTTGTTGTCCGTTTAATTCCGTAATCAGCTCCGCTTCTCTTCGCTTCAATGCTACAGCGTCACTTTTATTCAGAGATTCTTTTTCTTTCTCCATGGATTCACGTTTCGCATCCAACTCCTGATGTTCTATTTTCAGAGCTTCAATCTTCTTTTTGCATTCACACAGCTTTTTCTCCTGTTCTTTTTGCTGTGTCCTTGCATTTTCCAATTTTAGCCCAGCCTGTTCGCAGCGTTCTGCTTTTTCATATAATAATTTCTGATTATATTTTGAAAATACTGCCTGAATCTTTTCTGCTGCCTGTCTGGCTTCTTTCCTGTTTTTCAGATTCATGGTCATGGTATCCATATTTTCAATGGCTTCCGACATAGGACGTAGGTCATCATCAGACAGGGGCTGAAGGGAATCACTTAAAATATCATTGATTACAGATGGCTTAAAATCCTTGGAAAGCTTCGGTGTACGCAGCTGAATCAAAAGATCTATCATTTCCTTATATTCTTCTGTTGTCTCAAATCCAAAAATCTGGCGGTTCACATATTCCATATAATCAACCTGTCTGTCAATAACGCGGCCGCCATCCCCAATCCTGTTTTCCAGCTCTTTTTTGGAAAGTGTAACCTTTTCTCCTGAATCCTTGTATAAAAAGAAATCCTTACCGATACGTCTTCCATCGGTCAGGCTAAAATACCATTTGTCCAGATTCTTTCCTCTTCTTGCGCGGATACCCATTCCAATCGTTAAATATGTGTCACTGTTTTGTCTTTTAAGCTCCAGATACAAATAGCCAGTGCGTTCTTCACGTCCGTCATCTTCTTCCAGAAGATAGCTGCTCATCTTACGGTCCCTGGAACCGAAGGGATCCAGTCGTTCCGGACTCATATTTCCATCCAGAAGAAGAGGCACCACACTCTGCATGGTTACTGATTTTCCCGATCCATTTGAACCTCGAAGGAGCATTCTGCCCTTCACAAACGGGAATTCCTGTTCGTCATAATACCAGAAATTAATCAGTCCGATCTTATTTGCCTGCCATCTGCTATTCATCATTTCTTCCTCCCATATAATCCTCCGGATAGCTTCCCTGTATTTTTCCGGTGAGCGGACATATTTTTATATGATGAGCGAGTTCTTCTTTTCTTATGAACATCCACAACTCCATCTCATCCAACACACTTTTTACAAATTCCCCTTCCGGCATCTCGCGATAATTTTTCGAAAATCCACTTCCATATTCCTGTTTCATTTCTTTTATCATATTTTCAAATTCAATCTGATCTATAAGACAGGTTTCATCCAATCCGGTCTTCCATTGACCCTTCTCAATTTTCTTGCGTATTTCACGAAAACACAAAAGCAAAATATCGGATATGGAATTATTGCCGGGAAATACCGTTCCCATCCTGCAGTCGTCTCCGGATAGCAGATATGCACTTCCTTTATGAATGTGCACATGACAGTCAAATATCTGCTCCAGTTCTTCGCTTAATCTGCGTCCGTAATATTTCAGATATTCAAAATCCTCCGATGAGCCATCCGCTTTGTACATACCAGGTGCAAAAATCAGTCTTTTATAAACCCTGTGTCTTCTTGCAAAGCCTCGGTCTTCATCCACTTCAAACCAGTCACTTTCCTGAAAATCTTCCGGTTTCGTGTATTCCATAATGTCTTTTGAAAAGCTCTTCATAAAATACCTGGATGCCCCTGTATTTTCATAAAGCACTTCTCCTCCTTCATCGTCCATGAATGCCTCGTCTTTTCCATCTGTAACTCCAATAAGCCCCTGATCTGCTGCAAATCTCATTACACGAATCAGCTTTCTTCTGTTCGTATACAATGTCCAGTCAGAGATTTCCCCAGGCAGATTTGCTGTAATATATTCCGTCAGCTGTGATATGATAAACTGCTCCTGTGCATCTCTGTCTTCCAGAAACATCAGCAGAATACAGAGATATGCATATTCTTCTTTTGAGGAAAATTTCTGGATCCCCATAAAGCTTTCCGGTATCACCGGAATCTTCTCCATCTTTATCAGAAGTGAATTGTCAATGATCTGGCAGCCCATTTTCTCTGTAGTAAATTTACGCAGTTCTCCAAGGGCATCTCTTAATTTATAATAGGTTTCCTTATCTCTGGATTTTAATACCCATCTTTTATTTAACAGGATCTCCAGTTCCTTCATCACGTTTCCTCCTGAAATACAATTGACAAATCAGGCATAGTAAAATTACCATCCAGACAATGCACAACACAGGTCTCATCTGCCCGGCTTCTGTCTAATATGTATCTTCTTCCATCATCCGTTCTTGCAGAAAAATCCGCAGATTCCATGGCATCCGACAGCCATTTCAAAAGGATCTCTCTGATTCTTGGTTCCAGCACCGGTAATTCTCCAAAATGAATCCTTCCATTTACTTCCAACGCCTGCAATTTTTCCATTTCTTCTCTCTGTTTTTCCAGCATTTTACGTCTTGTTTCCTGCTTTTGCTCTGCTGATTCGCGGATCGCACTTCTTCTGGATTTCTCCCTGTATGTACGTATCCTTGGCTTTAAACTGATTTCCATGGGTTGTTCTTCGTATACTCCGATATTCATGCTATCCGTTTCACGTACCAGATCTCCGGCAATATGCTGCGGGCACTCCATGCCAAATACCATTGCAGACATTTTGTGAGCTTCTTCCATATCCTGGCATTTCAAAAATAATTCTGCCACCTTGCGGTATTCTTCTTTTCTGTTAGCCCCCAATGCATTCTTTTCACTTAACTGCGCTGCATATCTTGTGATCCTGCGAATAATGTCATTTGTCGCATCAAAAAGCTTTCCCGCTTCATTCTCCTGGCCTTCATTTCCTACGAACCAGTCATAGATACTTTGATAACGGCCCTTAACTTTCTGCCAGATCATTTCCTTCGATACTTCTACATCCATTCGCGGTATCGACAATTCATAATCAACTACTTTTTCAAATACCTGATTTTTCATCTCTTCCTTCTGCATGCATAAGCTTTCTTCTATCACACCTACATTTCTCTGTAATCCCTTAATAAAGCTGCGCAGATATTCGATCAACCGGTCTTTAAACACCAGAAACTGTTTCGTATGCATCATTTCTTCTGCCCGCACACTGTTCAAATCTCTGATATAGTCCTGATAATTCTGATTCAGGCGTACAAAATCATTATTCAGATCTGTCCACCAGGTATATACTTCATTTTTATCTCTTTCCACCATCTCCGGAAACCGTTCTATACCTCTTCGTATCCGCTCCAATAATGTGGGTTCTAGGGATGCACCTTCAATAAACAGGTTCTCAAGTCTAAGCACCAGACGTTCTATCTCTACACTATATTCTGTCATCTGATAGCGGTACTTTTTGTTCTTAAATTCTTCAATGGATGCCACCTTTTTCGTATCCTGGATCGTATTCAGATTCTTCCATTCTGTCAACATTGTGAGATCCTGCTGACACTGCTCTGGTCTGTAATCTGCAAAAAAAGGATCCTTCATCATTTCTTCGTAAACCTCTTCCTGATACAGCCAGTATTTCAGTTTCTCGTAATGCTCAAAAAAAATACGCATAATACAGCGATATCTGCTTACATTATCTGCATTTAAATATTTCGCTTCTGTTAGTGGTTTGATTAATTTATCTGATACCTGCATGAGGCCTCTCCTTCTTTTCATACATGGGGTTACTTATATATAATGTCGGGGGCAAAAGTCCCAGACTACCATACCTGCGGATTGTTTCACTGATTACATTGTACCAAGACGTTGTCCAGTCGACCAGTCCTAATCTGTAAAAGCTACTATTTTTTTGCACGAAAAGAGGCTGCAGGAATTCTATCCTACAGCCAATTTCGCTTTTTTGTTTATTTCACTTTTTTATTCAAACTCGCAAATAAAATCTTGTCACTATACACTTTTGTATAGGAATTATGGTTCTATCTGGTTTTATATGTGTTCCACTGTCCAAAGTCCACAGACTGTACTGAACGGTGTTATCAATTTGTTATCAACTAACTGTTATCAATCAATTCCTTTATAATTTTTCATATTCCAAGTACGTTAATATAGCATTAACTCTTTTTTTACGTGCCGACTTTGATCGACTTGCAGATTGCATTGATTGTTGATAGATTACTGTTTGCGGTATCGTTTTATCACTTCGTAAATTTCTATAAAAAATATTCATCTTGTCACATATGTCATCTGCGTTAATTTGATTATTATTTATATACAATGCCAAGTACCATAATGCATATAAATGGCTAACCCCCTCAATATTATATGCAGAATAGTCTATATTCCATTCTTTTAGTAAATTTATATTTTTTTCGAATTTCATCCTTACAGATATGGAACATTCTTCGTCATACTTATCCACAATATCTGCAAATACTTTATCTATTTCATTCTCATTACCGTCAAAAATCGTATTTTCCGCAGTCATTATATATAGCTCAGTTATAAATCCTACATCTTCCATTCTATTTTTATTTAGCTTATACGTTAACTTTGTCATGTATTCATCATTTCTATAACTAATAATATCATTATATAGCAACGTATCATAATACTGTGCTTTTCTTAATTCCTGTGCATTTAATCTACTTCCTTCTCTGTTTAACCGATCAAATATGCTATCTACAATTTTATAGTCCGGATTTTCTATATATTCTACCGATATTGAATAAGCCCAAAAATCCGAAACTAAAGTCTTTATCTCATCATCTTCTTTTGCTATTTTCTTTATTTCATTAAATGAAAGACCATTTATTATATTATTTCCATATATATCATTTCCAAATTCCTTCGGTAATGGTATCTCATTATTAATAAAACCTATAATCGTAGATAACCTTTGCTTTCCATCAATGACATCGTAATTGGTTATTCCTGTATCTGAATCTATTTTTTGTTCCAAAAAAATAGGAGGAATAGGAAAGTTTTTAAAAATTGTATCAAGTAAAAAAGATTTTTGTTCAATATCCCAAACATTCATGTCTCTCTGATATGGTGGATCAAATCTATATTTTCCCAGTTGATACTGTTCGTAAAAATTAGAAACTGTAATAGATGTAGATTTTCTATAATATCTGTTACTCGCCATCTGCAATATCCTCCACAATTAACTTGCTGTTACTAAAGTGTATATAATTCTTAAATAG
>ERZ826764.410-NODE-410-length-61908-cov-9.903271_pt1 | contig 61908 bp, 45 predicted proteins | sample MGYA00519870_ERZ826764 | MGnify/ENA primary metagenome ERZ826764 (study PRJEB31778, sample SAMEA3449239) | human gut metagenome | biome: human gut; feature: human-associated habitat; material: faeces | place: United Kingdom | collected 2010/2012 ... | reverse complement strand
TTTTGAAGACGAGGGCATTGGCGATTCGTTGCCCCTCACTTTACAACGGACATTTCTTCGTCGAAACGCAGGTATCGAAACAGAAAATTTTCAAAAAATATGCGCTCCCGCTTTTGCGAAAGCGGGAGCGCATTGTATCTGCGGATATGAGATTTGAGAGAGTAGCAAGCACATCCGGTGTCCGTACACACCGGAAAATGAGCGGTTCAGCTTTGCAGCCGATACGCCCATTTTGATTTTTGGGGAAGCCCCAAACCCTTGATTTTTGAGTTGAAAATACTTCCTGAACTTTTCCGAAAAGCCCTTGCTTTTATTCGCTTTGGCGATTATAATTATACTGTGATTTTATAAGCAGACGCAGAACTGAACTGCAACAGGAGTGCTGCCCATGAAGTATTTATCTATCGCGCAAACCGCCGAACGCTGGGGTATCTCCACCCGCCGTATTCAGATTTTGTGCGGCGAGGGGCGCGTCCCCGGTGCTATCCGCATTGGCACGGTCTGGGGGATTCCAGAGGACGCAGAGAAGCCAGCGGACGCGAGAATCAAGAACGGCAAGTATATCAAGAAGTCTGCCGAAAATGAAAAATGAGCCGCAGATTATATTAGCGACTCTAACTCGAAATAATGGGGTCTATTCCATCTCATGGGTGCGAATGGGCGCACTGACCTCTTGTCACGAATCTGCCTAAATTGTCGATTCGACAGATTATAGCAGAGTTCTACAAAGGAGCAACAATTATGAACAAACAACAGCTTGCCAATAAAATCTGGGAATCTGCAAACAAAATGCGATCCAAGATCGAGGCTAACGAATATAAAGACTACATTCTTGGTTTCATCTTCTATAAGTTTCTCTCTGACAAAGAAGTAGATTTTCTAAAAAAGGACGGATATGAAGAAGCTGACCTTCAGGAACATGTAAATGAGAACAACGAGGATCTTGTTGATTATTGTCAGCAGCAACTGGGCTATTTCATCGCCTATGATAATCTTTTCTCGACATGGCTGGATAAGGGAAATAGCTTTACTGTTGACAATGTGAGAACTGCTCTTTCTGCATTCAATCGCTTGATCAGTGATACGCAGAAAAAGGTGTTCAGCAAAATTTTTAATACACTGGAAACTGGTCTGAGCAAACTTGGTGACAGCACCAGCAATCAAACCAAAGCTATCCGCGACTTGATTCAGCTGATCAAGGATATTCCTACCGATGGCAGGCAGGACTATGACGTTTTAGGCTTTATTTACGAATATTTGATCAGCAACTTTGCTGCAAATGCTGGGAAGAAGGCCGGTGAGTTCTATACACCTCATGAAGTATCTCAGCTTATGTCTGAGATTGTCGCAAACCACTTGAAGGATCGCGAGAAAATCGAAATATATGATCCTACGAGCGGTTCTGGCTCTCTTTTGATCACCATAGGCAAGAGTGCAGCCAAGTACCTGAAGAACAAAGACGGCATCATGTACTATGCGCAGGAGCTGAAGGAAAACACATACAATCTGACCCGTATGAATCTTGTTATGCGCGGCATCAATCCAGCCAATATCTTCACTCGCTGTGGCGATACATTGGAGCAGGACTGGCCTATGTACGATGATGTCACTCAGACGTATAACCCGTTGTATCTGGATGCTGTGGTTTCCAACCCACCGTATTCCCAGCACTGGGATCCGTCTCACAAGGAAACCGATCCCCGCTATCGCTATGGCATGGCACCAAAAGGAAAAGCTGACTATGCCTTCCTGCTTCATGACCTGTACCATGTAAAACCGGACGGTATTATGACCATCGTCCTCCCTCATGGTGTTCTGTTCCGTGGTGATGCTGTTGGAGGCGCTGATGGACTGGGTGAAGGCGAGGGACGTATTCGCCGAAATCTGATCGAAAATAACAACATCGAAGCAATTATCGGACTGCCCGCAAATATTTTCTATGGCACGGGTATTCCCACCATCATTATGGTTTTACGGCAAAAACGTGAAGCTTCTGATGTGCTTTTTATCGACGCTTCCAAGGGATTCACCAAAGTTGGTAAGACCAACAAACTAATGGCATCGGACATCAAGAGAATTGTGGACGCTATTGCCGCCCGCCCTGAGAGTATTGAAAAGTTTGCCCGACTGGTCTCCAAGGAAGAGATTCGCCGCAATGGATATAACCTGAACATTCCCCGTTATATCGATTCTTCCGAAGCGGCGGAAACTTGGGATATTTACGCCACCATGTTTGGCGGCATTCCCAACCATGAAATTGACCTTCTGGAACAGTATTGGACTGCGTTCCCTCAGCTGAGAAGTGTTCTGTTTGCCGCCGATGAAACCCCGTATTCAAGATTGGCAGTTGAAAACATCAAAGAAGCTATCGAAGGCAGTGCCGATGTACAAGCGTTCGTTGCAGCACATCAGTCAGCGTTCGCAGATTTTGATACATATCTGGACGGCGAACTGATCGGAAAAATGATGGCTCTGAATGTCTCCAAGGCTGAGAATACTATTACGCAGAATATCTTTGGCCGTGTTGCACCGCTTCCCCTGATCGACAAATATCAGGCGTATCAGTTGCTGGATGACAAGTGGAATATAATTTCCACCGATCTTGAAATTATCCAGACAGAGGGTTTTGCTGCCACAAAGCAGGTAGACCCGAATATGGTCATCAAAAAGAAAGACGATAAGGAAGAAGAAGTACAGAACGGCTGGGTAGGCCATGTCATTCCCTTTGATTTGGTGCAGACTACGCTTTTGCGGGAAGATTATGATGCGCTCAAGGCAAAAGAAGCCAGATTGGATGAAATTGCCGCTGAACTGACGGAGATCATAGATTCCATTGATGAGGGTGATCGCGGAGAGTTTCTGAATGATGACAATACTGCATTTGTCCCCAAAGTGTTTGCCGTAAAGCTTGCGGAAATCTATGCAGATATCTCTTTCCCGGAATTGCTTGGTTTGCAGGGATATGCTGCATTGATAGATGCCAAAGCCAGAAAGGCGGCGAAACTGCAATATATCTTTGAGCATAAGGAAGTGAACTGGGCGTTTGTAGACGGAAATGCCCCGTATACCAAGGGCAAAGTCGCGGCTTATATGAAAACGCTGCGCGAGGCATATTCCTTCCCGGAAGATTCCTTTGAGGCGAAGATGGTCTGTGCTGATAAGCTGATGACGGAAGAAAAAGCCGTTAAAAAGGATGTCAAAGAAAAATCCTATGCGCTCCACATGAAAACCAAAGAAACCATCGAAGGGCTGTCCGATGAACAAGCCCTTGAGTTGCTGCGCCTGAAATGGATTGTTCCGCTGTGCGCATCTCTCCGTGCCATGCCGGATGCGATCATCGACACACTGGAAAAATCGGTACAGACGTTGGCGGATAAGTATGCCGTGACCTATTTGGAATTGGATGAGCAGATTCAGAAATCCGAGCAAGCGCTTTCTTCCATGATCGATGAACTGACAGGTAATGAATACGACATGAAGGGATTGGCAGAGTTCAAAGCGCTGTTGCAGGGTGATGCGAATGAGTAAAACAGAAATACCCTCTATTCGTTTTTACGGCTTTGACGACGATTGGGAACAGCGTAAGCTCGGAGAAGTAGGTAAAGCTCGTTCCGGTGTTGGCTTTCCTGATACTGAACAAGGCGGGACGATTGGAGTGCCGTTCTTCAAAGTATCTGATATGAACTCGGACGGCAACGAGAATGAAATGACAGTCGCTAATAACTATGTTACAGCAGAACAAATTGCAGCTCATAGATGGTCGCCTATCGAGGAACTACCAGCTATATTTTTCGCTAAGGTTGGAGCTGCTGTAATGCTAAATCGCAAGCGTTTATGCCGTTTTCCGTTCCTTTTGGATAATAACACAATGGCGTATTCTCTCAGCTCAACTGAGTGGGACGCAGACTTTGCAAAGGCTTTGTTTGAAACAATAGATTTAACTTCTTTAGTTCAGGTTGGGACGTTACCATCCTACAACACTGGGGATGTTGAAGCAATGGCAATATCTATGCCAAGCCTATCTGAACAAGGACAAATTGGCGAATTTTTTAAGCAACTCGACCACCTTATCACCCTTCATCAGCGTAAGTTTGAAAAGTTGACGAATGTCAAAAAATCGATTCTTGAAAAAATGTTCCCTCGAAATGGCAGCTGCTATCCCGAAATTCGTTTCAAGGGATTTACTGACCCTTGGGAACAGCGTAAGCTCGGTGATATTGGTAAAGCTCGCTCTGGAGTAGGATTTCCCGACGCCGAACAAGGAAGGGTAACCGGTATACCGTTCTTCAAAGTTTCCGATATGAACTTAGGCGGCAATGAGAATGAAATGACTGTTGCTAATAACTATGTTACAGCAGAGCAGATTGCTGTTCACAGGTGGTCGCCTATTGCAGAATTGCCAGCTATTTTCTTTGCAAAGGTTGGAGCTGCTGTGATGCTAAATCGCAAGCGTTTATGCCGTTTTCCGTTCCTTTTGGACAACAACACAATGGCGTATTCTCTCAGCTCAACGAAGTGGGACGCAGACTTTGCAAAGGCTCTCTTTGGAACAGTTGATTTGACTTCCTTGGTTCAAGTTGGAGCGTTACCGTCCTACAATGCCGGAGATGTTGAATCAATGGAAATATATCTGCCGAGCCTTTTAGAGCAAGAGCAAATTGGTGTTTTTTTCAAGCAGCTCGACCACCTTATCACCCTTCATCAGCGCGAGTTGGAAAAGCTCCAAAGCATCAAAAAAGCACTGCTTGAAAAAATGTTTGTCTGATACAGGAGGCAAGCTATGACATTTGAACAGGAAGCCGCCTTTGAAACGGCGCTCATTAATTTGCTGACAGAAAAATATGGCTGGGAGCCGGAAATTCTGCGCTATAAAACAGAAGAAGATCTGATCCAAAACTGGAAACAGATCCTCTTTGAAAACAACCGGGATGTGGACCGGCTGAACGATGTTCCGCTGACCGACGGAGAAATGCAGCAGATTCTTGACCAGATTACCCGTCTGCGCACGCCGCTGAAACTCAACGGTTTTATCAATGGTAAAACTGTTGCTGTCAAACGCGACAATCCCGCAGATGAACTGCACTTCGGGAAAGAAGTCAGTCTGAAAATCTATGACCGTCAGGAAATTGCCGCCGGTCAGAGCCGCTATCAGATTGCAGAGCAACCGGTGTTCAAGGCAAGAAGCTCTGTTTTACCCAACCGCCGTGGTGATTTCATGCTGTTGATCAATGGTATGCCACTGATTCACTGCGAACTGAAGCGCAGCGGTGTGGATGTCAGCCAAGCCTACAACCAGATTGAAAAATATGCACATGAGGGAGTTTTCTTTGGATTGTTTGCTCTTGTGCAGATTTTTATTGCTATGCAGCCGGATGAAACGGTCTATTTTGCCAACCCCGGCCCGGACGGAAAGTTCAACAAAGATTTTTACTTTCACTGGGCAGATGTCAACAATGAGCCGTTGAACAACTGGAAGGACATTGCGCAGTATCTGCTTTCCATCCCTATGGCGCACCAGCTGATCGGCTTCTATACCGTTGCCGACGATACCGACGGCATTTTGAAGGTTATGCGCAGCTATCAGTATTATGCGACTTCCCGGATTACCAGCCGCGTTGCTATGCGCCGATGGGCTGATAGGGATCAGATGGGCGGCTATATCTGGCACACCACCGGTTCCGGAAAAACACTGACCAGCTTCAAATCGGCTCAGTTGATTGCAGCTTCCAAGGATGCCGACAAGGTTGTATTCCTGATGGACAGAGTTGAACTTGGCACGCAGTCCCTGTTGGACTATCGCGGGTTTGCCGACGATACAGACTCTGTGCAAGCTACAGAAAACACGGATATTCTCGTAGCAAAACTGCGGAGCGATGATCCCGCAAACACGTTGATTGTCACATCTATTCAGAAAATGAGCCGTGTGGAAGAAGAAAACGGCTTCAATGCGCACGACATCGAACTGATTCAAAATAAACGGGTTGTATTTATCATTGATGAAGCTCATCGTGATGTGTTTGGCGAAATGCTGCGGACTATTAAAGAGACTTTCCCGAACGCCATGTTTTTTGGCTTTACCGGCACGCCGATCCACGATGAAAATCAGAAGAAAATGAGCACTACTTCGGATGTGTTCGGCAATGAGCTGCACAGGTACAGCATTGCGGACGGCATCCGTGATAAGAATGTTCTGGGCTTTGATCCATACATGGTGCCAACATACAAAGATCGTGATCTTCGGAAAGCGGTTGCACTTGAAAGAGCTAAGGCAACTGCTGAGGCAGAAGCGTTGGCAGATCCTAAAAAGAAAAAAGTCTATCTGCATTATATGGATCACACAAAAGTGCCGATGGCTGGATATGTTCAGGCAGATGGCAGCTATTTGAAAGGCATTGAAGATTATCTGCCTGTTTCTCAGTACGAACGCGAAGAGCATCAGTGTGCCGTAGTTGATGATATTTTGGAAAACTGGACAACCCTAAGCCACGACAGCAAGTTTCATGCGATTTTTGCTACCAGCAGCATTCCAGAGGCAATCCAGTATTATAAACTGTTTAAAGCAAAGGGCAATCTGAAGATTACCGCTTTGTTCGACCCCGGTATTGATAACAATGGTAATGGGCTTTTTAAAGAAGAGGGCATTGTTGAAATCATCAAAGATTACAATAGCAGATACAGTATGGAGTTCCAAATGGCAACTTATGCAACCTTCAAAAAGGACATTTCCTATCGTCTGGCGCACAAAGAACAGTACAAAGGAATTGAACATACTGCCGACCAGCAAATTGATCTGCTGATCGTTGTCGATCAGATGCTGACTGGTTTTGACTCCAAATGGATCAACACGCTGTATTTGGATAAGATTTTGGTTTACGAAAAGTTGATTCAGGCATTCTCACGTACCAATCGTCTCTATGGTCCGGAGAAGCCCTTTGGCACGATTCGTTATTATCGTAAACCGTATACAATGCAGAGAAACATTGAAGAAGCGTTCAAGCTGTATTCAGGTGATAGACCTCTTGGTCTATTTGCCGACAAGCTGGAACACAACCTCGAAAAAATGAATGCGTTGTATGATGATATTGGGAGCATCTTCCGTTCTGCCGGAATTGAGAACTTTGAAAAACTTCCGGTTGATCATACGGAGCGCGGACAATTTGCTAAATTATTCAAGCAGCTTAACAGCTATCTCGAGGCTGCTAAGATACAGGGCTTCACTTGGAATAAGCTGTCCTATGAATTTGAGAACGTTGACGGAAAAGTGATCATAAATCTGCACCTCGATGAAACCACCTACTTGATTCTTGCTTTACGTTATAAGGAACTGTTCGCTGGCGGTAGTGGAGAAGCCGGTGTTGAGGATGTGCCGTATGAAATTGACTCTTACCTAACGGAAATCAATACTGGTGTAATTGATGCGAACTATATGAACTCCCGGTTCAAAAAGTACATTAAGGCGTTGCAGGATGGCGCGGAAACTGCCGCTGTGCTGGATGAACTTCACAAGTCGTTTGCAACGCTCACACAAGAGGAACAAAAATACGCAAACATCTTCCTCCACGATGTCCAGAACGGTGATGTGATAGTTGACGAAGGAAAAACGCTCCGGAATTATATTACAGAGTATATGACAAGCGCCAAAAATGACCAGATCCACCGTTTTGCCACCGCCATCGGAGCTGATGAAACGATACTGCGTAGCTTTATGCAGTCGAAAATCACGGAAGCCAATATCAATGAGTTTGGTAAATTTGACACATTGAAGGCAACCGTGGATACGGAAAAGGCGAAAACCTTCCTTGAAATGATAGAGGATAAGCCTATCAAGAAATTCCAGATCAACATGAAGATTGACCAAATGTTGAGAAGATTTATTCTTGAAGGCGGAATTGATATTACATAATAGAGAAAAGGATGCGAAAACATTATGGTGAGTAAAACAAGAAAAGTATCGTTTTATCGTCTATCGCTGGAAAAACAAACACTGATTCCGGGAACGCGCACTGTCCGGGTAACACAATTAAACAACAGCGAAATCGAAGACTGCTTTAGGAAAATATATAACGGAAAAATGCAGGTACTTTCCGATAATCATAAAGCAATTAATATCACGACTTCAAATGGACACTATGTCATTGAAACAATATCCTTTGAAGAGCATAGAGCTTTCTTAAAGATCGGTCAGCAAAATCCTTCTAACACTGTTGCTCTGCGAGATCGAACAACATTGGAAACAGAAAATGTACCAATGCGCGAAAGTCAGCTGCTGGAGCTTTATACTTTCTGCCTTATTGATTTTGAGAGCGGAATTGTGAGCTACATTGGAATTAACGGGGCTCCCAAAATTTCAGCTGTCCGCAACCTGTTTGATCAAACGCTTGAACCGGGAGAAAATACTTCTGTCCACCTTGCAGCAATCATGACTGATGATATTCTACAAGTATTAGTTCGGAAGCATATTATCAGCAAGGTATCTGTTACGGTAGCTGTACCTGAAGATCAAATTCTAAGCGACATCGGGCTGGATATTGAAAGTTTTGATGCGATTCGAAATGTACGAACAAAAACTGCGACATACAAACTGGTAGGTCGCCGCAATAAGAACATATTTACTTCTAGTTCAAAACTCGCTGAAATGATCGCTGCAACAAAAATTAAATTTGGTGACAACCTGCAAGGGTTGACTGCAAACGCAAAGGATTATAACGAAAAATCACAGACATATGATTTGCAGCAATATAACTTTACAAAAACAGTCGTCCTTGGTAGAGAGGACGAAGGTTTGTTGACACTTGATGATTTCAAAGATGCACTCGTAAATACATACGATTTATATAGGACAGAGCTTTTGAAGTATTGTCGAAGTTAACCTGAATTGGTGGTGGAATAAATGACAAAGCTAAAAAACTGGATACGGATAGGTTTAGTATTAGTATTGTCGATTGGAGTATCTATTATATTATTTAAAAGCGCTTTCTTCGATATAAGCAAGTTTGAAGAATTGGCTCCGGATTTTCATTATAATGCAATATCTATGTCCGCGATAATTGGAGGCTTTTTATTTACAGGGATTAGCATTCTGATTTCTGTGATTGACAAAGAGCGCATTGAACGATTATGGAATAACAGCTATTTAGACAATCTCTATCGGTCAGCCTTCGTGGGAATGATTGCAAATATCATCACGATTATTGTTGCGTTTTCATTAGTCTTTTTAGACATTCCCTCAAAAGCGGAAGACATCTTTGTTGAGATCGAAATTGCAGCACTAATAATTGGTGTTGTATTCTTTGCGTGGTGTATAAGGTACTTGTTGTTTATAATTTCTAAGCTTAAAACCGAAAAATAAATTTGAGATTGTTGCGAGTCCCTACTGTTCACACAAGAGTTTCAAAATCCGGGTTGACTATATCCCGGATTTTGAATATACTATTATCAACCCGAAAAGGAGGTTGCTTTCAATGAAACAACTGGGTATCAGACTGCGTACTCTGCGTGAAGGTCTCGGCATCTCCCAAGCAAAATTTGCCGATGTGATCGGTTCCACACAATCCAGCATCAACCGCTATGAAAACGGTCAGGCAACTCCGACAGTTGGGCTTCTGCGCAAGTATGCGGACTATTTTGACGTTTCAATGGACTACATCTTCGCCCGCTGCGATGATCCGCACGGCAAGCTGTATCAAGCAAAGCCTCCGGTTGACGCGAACAATCCTGAACTGAGGAAGTTCGTTGAGATGTGCTTCGATCCGGAATCACCCATGCACGACAGATTGAAAGCCACTCTAATTGAAATGGTAACGGGGAAAGTCGATGGCTGACACCCGAATCAAAAACCGGAAAGGGGGTCGCGGATAGATGAATGTTGTAATCTACGCGCGTTTCTCAAGTCACAGCCAGACCGAACAATCCATTGAAGGTCAGCTCAAGGTCTGCAACGAATATGCTGCTGCCAATAACTATGTTGTTGTTGGCGAATACATAGATCGCGCACAGAGCGGTACAACAGACAATCGTTCCGAATTTCAGCGTATGATTGCCGACAGCGACCGACATACTTTTGAAGGTGTTCTCGTTTATCAGCTCGACCGCTTTGCCCGTAACCGCTATGACAGTGCTATTAACAAGGCAAAACTGAAAAAGAACGGTGTGCGCGTTTTATCTGCAAAAGAAAACATCTCGGATGATGCATCCGGTATTCTCGTTGAAGGTGTTTTGGAGAGTATGGCGGAGTATTATTCCGTGGAGCTTTCACAAAAAATTCATCGCGGTATGCAGATCAACGCACAGAAGTGTTTGTCCAACGGCAGCAACCCCGGACTGGGATATAAAGTGGATTCCGAACGGCGGTTTTATGTAGATGAGGACGAGGCGAAGATCGTCCGCGAAATCTTCCATCGCTACGCCTCCGGTGAAACAGTCGCCGATATTATTCGCGACCTGAACAGCCGTAAAATCACAACTTCTCTGGGGCGTGAGTTCAACAAAAACAGCTTGCATCGCCTATTGAGAAACAGACGCTACATCGGAATGTATATCTACAAAGACGAAGAAACGCCGGGGGGTATGCCGCAGATCGTCGATGATGGATTGTTTGAGCGAGTGCAGAATATTCTTGACCGAAACAAAGCTGCGCCTGCCCGTTCCGGAGGTAAGCAGGAATATCTTCTTACCACCAAACTGTTCTGTGGTTATTGCAGAGAAATGATGACAGGTTACACCGGCACCGGCAAACAAGGCAACAAATATCACTACTACATCTGCAATGGCGCAAAGAAAAAAGTCTGTGACAAGAAGACTATCCAAAGGGCTCTGATTGAAGAACGTGTCGTGCAGGCTTGCTCCGAATTGCTTACCGAAGAGAAGGTCCAGTATATTGCCGATCAGGTTTATGCCGCTTGCAAAAATGACGGTGATTTGCTGTCTGTGAAGAGACTGAAAGCTGCTTTGAAAGAAGCAGATTCTGCCATTGAAAACCTCTGGGTTGCGCTGGAAAAGGGACAGTCGGTCGACATGATTACCGAGCGTATCCACAGCGCGAGTCAGAGAAAAAGGAACTGGAAAAGCAGCTCGCCATCGAGATCAAAAAGCAGAGCGGCATGGAATATTCAGTCATTCTTTCCTTCCTCGATTACCTTCGTATGCTGCCGAATGATAATGAATACAAGCGCAGAGCATTGGTCAACATTTTCATCAATGCCATCTATCTCCACGACGGATATTTCACGATGATCCTGAACGCGGGCAACCGTCCGCTCAGCGTCGAGAATATCCCGCTGGACGATATCGAAAAGGCCTTTGAAAACGATGATGTGGGGTGTTCGTCTAACTCGCAGTTGGTTGCGGATGCTCCACCAAATCTGATAGGGTTCTTGATACAATTCCATCAAGAACCCTATCGTTTTTTATGCTCTGTTTTTTCTCTTTTCGCTTATACATTTTTTGAAGTGAAGGGTGCATTGCATTCTCGTTTCGGAGGTTTTCTATCGCTTCAAAATCGGTTTTTTCGCTCTTTTCGGAAGCTTTTCAGAAAAGCTATCGTTTCAAAAACTGCTATCGTTTCATTTTCGGACTATCGTTTCACAATCGCTTCGGGCATAGAAAAAGCCCGGAGTTCTGCGCTCCGAGCCATGCTTTTCTCAAATGTTTTCCGTTATAGCCGCGCCGTTTTTGAACAGAAACTCAGCTCTTCCGTCCGGGTAGATCGTGAGCTTCTCGACGAAGGCGTTCCACAGCTCGCCGCTGAACTCGACCGGCAGCTCCTTCATTGCGGTCAGGTCGGAAATGAACCCGTTGAGGACTACGATCTCCTGTTTCCGCTTTTCGAGCTTCCCGTCGAGCTTGTCGAGCCTTTCGGAAAGGGCGTCGTGCTTTTTGACGTACTCCTCGTATCTGCGGTTGAACTCGCTCTGGTTCATCGCCGTCATCGCGTTCTGCTGTATGAGCGCCGCGGCTAAGGTCTCCGTTTCCGACTGCTCCGCTGCGATCCTCGCCCTTTCGCCGTCTATCTCCGAGGTATCGGAAAGCATGCCTTTCAAAGCCTCGCAGTCGGCGATAAGCGTTTCTCTCTGCTCGTGCAGCTTGGAGAGCGCCTGCATAAACAGCGCTTTTATCTGGGCTTCGCTCAAATGCGGAGTTTTGCAGCCGGTCTGCCGCTCGTACTTTCCGTTGCATCTCCAGACCACCCTGCGGTACTTGTCGGTCGAGTGCCATATCTTCGAGCCGTACCAGCTCCCGCACTCTCCGCAGCAGATTTTCATCGAAAAAGGGCTGAGACTGTTCTGGCTTCTGCCCTTGGCTTTTCTTTTCGCCATTTCCGCCTGCACCAGCTCCCATTCGGCTTTATCAATTATCCCCGGATGGCTGTCCGTGACGATGTACTGAGGAACCTCGCCCTCGTTTTTCTTCATCTTTTTGGAAAGGAAATCGACCGTGAAGCTCTTCTGGAGCACAGCGTCGCCGCTGTACTTTTCATTCGTCAGTATGCTCTCGACGGTTTTATCCTGCCACCTTGCTTTTTTCCTCGGAGTCGGAACGCCGGCTTCTGTCAGTATCTTCGCAATGGCGTTGACGGTTTTGCCGCCCATGAACAGCCTGTAAATGAACATGACTGTTTCCGCTTCTTCAGGGTCGATCTCCGGCAGACCATCTGGGCCTTTTCTGTATCCGAGAAACTGTCCGTAGGGCATATTGACCTTGCCGTCGGCGAAATGCTTCCGTTGTCCCCACGTCACATTGTCCGATATGGAGCGGCTCTCTTCCTGCGCAAGCGATGACATTATCGAGATCAGAAGCTCACCTTTGCCGTCGAATGTCCATATGTTCTCTTTTTCAAAATAAACCTCAACGCCGTGGCTCTTGAGGTCGCGGATCGTTGTAAGACTGTCGACCGTGTTTCTTGCGAAGCGGCTGACGCTCTTTGTCACGATCAGATCGATATTCCCGGCAAGAGCGTCGGCGATCATCCTGTTGAAGCCCTCCCTGTGCCGGGTGTTGAGGCCGGAGATGCCTTCGTCGGTATAGACGCCAGCGAACATCCAGTCGGGGTTCCTGCTGATATAGTTAGTGTAGTAATCGACCTGTGCCTCATACGAGGTCAGCTGCTCGTCGCTGTCGGTCGATACCCTCGCGTAACCTGCGACCCTGCGCTTTTTTCCTTTGTTCTATATCTAAGAGGGTTGTTTTCTACAATCTTTTCGCCATCCATATCACAATCATAAGCGACGTCGCTGCGAATATTGATATAGTGTACCTGAACTTTTTTATCCCTGTGTCGTTCGCATACTATGCCCGCAGTGAAGATATACAGGTCTTCGCCTCCGGTTACATCTATGATGCAGTCAGGATACTGTTCTATGATCTCTTCGAGAACGCAGACAATAGCTGCAACGTTGTTCTTGTTAACTGTTTTGCATTAAAAATCGATTTCGAAACCATGTTTTAGAAAAAGCTTCGATACCTAATCGCGTGTTTTTGAATCAGGTTTTTCTGATGCCCAATCGGGATAACCCTGTCTGGAGCATGAGCGATGCTTGTGAATATGTCTTCAACTACACTTTTTTCAAAGAATTCTATGAGAGTCATATTTCGGATCTCCAAGAGTAAGGGTTAATAATCCGGCATCGGTTCAAAAAACGCTGTCCAATGACAGAATCGATCTCATCCGGCGTTTGTTTCTGTTACTTTCTCTTCTGCAAAACTGCTATTATTAGACTTTTTTCAGGGAACCCGTATTTCCTTTTTGGGAAAAAACGTGCCCTATCTACTTGTATTTCAACACTCTCGTTCTCCGGTATCTTGTCCACATATAAAACAGGTTTTGATAACACCTTCGTTAGTTTAGGTCTGCTGTATGCAACCATTTGCAATGTGCGGGTACTAATAAGATCATGATCTTGAATATGAAAACGGTAAAGAACACAATTCCACTTCGAAAACATTGTGCTTGGATCGATAGGGAATGTTTCGACACTGTCTTCTAAATTGATATCGCTCTTTTTGCAGATTACTTTTAGCCTAACAGAAAAGTCCTGCTTTCGTTCTATTCTATACCTAAAAGGAATCTGAATAAGCATAGTTGATTTGCTCCTCTCAAAAACCCGGGGAGAGAATTCTTGCATATAGGTGTATTCGCCATCATCGTTCTTGAGGCCATAACTTGCGGTGACCAGATAATCATTGAAATCGGCAAATATATGATGATTGATAAGCAGATCAAGCTCACTTATCTTATGTTTTGCTTTTATTTCGCTAAAAGTTCGGATAATTGTGGAGTTAGCAATGTGTCCATCGTTTGATTTGTCTATCGTGATATCTAACTCAATCTTTTCAACGCTAACGCCTTTATTGGTAATCCTGGGGAAAACGATTGTATCAATTAGATATGAGAGCGTGCTTGGCAGCATTTCTTCGTCTTCAATAAAACGTTCCTTAATAGACCTAAGCGTATCTTTCCTGTTTCTTTTGGAAATTGCGTACACTGCTACAGGTGCGAAAATCGTTAAAACAACGAGAGAAATGTATACAAAGTAATTGTTTGCGGTTTGTTGCCCGTTTAAACTAACAAGGCCGCTAACAATACCCCAGATACCTACGAACAATGATAAGCCGCTGTATAGATAGGTCAATATTCTTTTCATTCTACGCCCCCCTGTAGCAATTGGAGTGTTGATAATAAATTCCGATTGAAAACGATCACCAATCGTTATCCCTATCCTTCTCTCTTGCTTCGGCAATCTCCTTCTCAGTAACGCCGGAGGTCTCGTTCAGAAACTGCTTCGCTTTGTCCGAGAGCTTCTTGTCCCATCCTATGATGTACCGCGTCAGATCGTCGATCTCCAAGCCATGGAGCATAATGCTGTCGGGGAAAATCTTTTCGGCTGCTTTTTTTACGGTCTCGGGAAGGTAATAGTCAATAGCTCCGAACTGGTGCAGAACCTCATGTATCATCGTTCTGACACAGGAATCAGTATCGTCATTGAATGAAACGAAGGAGTACTCGCTTCCGGAGGCGCCGGACTCAACGTTCCTTGCGAAAGAACGGAAGTTGCGATTTATAATGAAAATCAGAGGAGCTTCGTCCTTTTTGAACTTCTTCTCATAATGCGCCTGATAGTCGGCGGCGTTGTCAAAACCGTACTGCTTTAGTACCTCGTGGACGATGTGCTCATAGTTCTCCCCGTCGTATCTGAACTGGATCGGTACGTCGTCAAAGGCGTAGGATACTTTCAGCCTGTTGTCTGTTAGCCCGCTTTTTTCCTTGATGAGCTTAGCGGCTTTTTCAAGAACGGACTTTATCTTGTCGATGTCGCCGTCTTTCCATGCGCTGCTCCGGTCATGCACAAGGAAAGCAACGAGCGTGACATTGCCGTAAAGCTTTCCTGAACAGCCCTTGCCCTTTGCCGTGAGCGCGAAATGCTCACTGTAATCAGGCTCTGCACCGTGGTTGGTTCCTTCTGTGTTTTTTGCAGTTTCATCACTCATATTCTTACCTCTCAGTTTGCCGCGTAGGGAGTCGTCGCAGAAGCGGGATAATCCGCGCACTCCCAATCTCTGGACAAAGCCATAACGTCATCCGTAACAAGGAAATAATCGTCGGTTCCGCTTCCGTCGTTCCATGTAACGTCCAGCTGATACCAGTCGCCGCCTACCTTAACAAGATTCCAAGCATGACCTCCGTCTACAGGGTCGTTGTCACAGTAGCCCACAACGTAATAACATTCGAGACCTGCAAGCTCGCACAGTATTTTAGTCGCTCTCGCATATCCCTCGCACACGGCTCGTCCGGAGAACAGAGCGCCGTACGGGGTGAAATCATGCGAGATATATGGCTTTTTCGGATAGTAGACGTTATCGCACAGATACTTGTTGATCTCTTTTACCTTTTCATAATCGCTCATTCCGCCCAGCTTCAGATCGCGCACGATCTCCTTTGAGCGGGTATCTATCATGGAGCGAAGCTCAAGAACCTCCTCTTGAGAACAGTCGTCAATATAGTTGAACTCAATGAGAAAGGTTCCTGTCGAGCCGCTCGTAGTAACAGTTACACAGTAAGAGTACAGCCCGAAAGCGTCTACCATATGGACGTCATGGATCCGATAGAAAACAATATCATAGAGCAGATCGTCGGTAAGCCACCCGCCAATGGTTTTAAATCTGACTTCCTTATCCGCAGCGCGGACAACATCGAATATCAGCTTTTCAAGCTCTGTCTCGTTATAGACGGTCGTATTCGCGCTGTCTATGAACTCCTGCGATTCGGCAGGATCGACAGTTGTGCTGACTATGGAAGACGGAGATGGATAGGATAGGCCGCTTACATAGTCAGCAAGCATCTTGTCCAATGTGTCTGAAACGCTGTTGACCGGAGGCTGCGTCCCATTCTGGTCTATATAGTTATCGTAGCCCTGCTCCATCGAGGATATGGCGTCGTCAATGTCATCCGCAAAATTGCTGCATCCGATGAAGGCAGAGAAAGATATTAGTATAACGATTAGTAAGCCGAGAATACGCTTCACGTTTCACACTCCTCACATTTTTGCGATATGCTGAAAGATATTCTTGACGGACTCATGCTTCATACGCTCATTCCAGTAGCGAAGACCTTCGGAGTATTCATCTTTTCCGGATTCGATCATCCTCTCCCAGAAATCCGCGTATACTCTCTGACCCAGCAGTCTGGAGCACTCAAGCTCGACATAGACGCAGTGACCCTCGATGAATTTCTTGTCCAATTTGGTCATGTCGATGTTTTCATGCTGCCATGCATGGGTCAGCTCATGCATGAGAGTGGCAAGCACGCAAGGAGCAGGTCCTCCGCGTTCGACCCATACCACTCTGTGCTTCAGATCATAGAAGCCCACTACGCGGCTTCCCGGAGTCACGCCGCCTGCTTTTCTGATAGAATTGGCAGTCTTAAAGCGTATCTTAATGCCCTTTGGCAGAGCTATCTTGTATTTGCTCTCCAGAGTGTCATACGCCTTTGCGAGCAGCTCGTTTATCTCCTTACGCTCTGTAGTGCGATGCTTTTCACAGTCAGAGCAGATTATCCTGTCATCGTCAAATTTAGAGTAGGAAACGGCAACAGGACGCCCGCAGAAGCTGCAACGCACACTTCCCGAAGCATCGAACCCCACCAGACGTTCATGAAGCATACCGGCCTTATCGGGCGAATGATCCGCTATCCGTTTGAGACAGTCGTATACAGTGGGAAGATTGAATATCGCCGGAATCTGATTATATCCGAATTTAAGATACTCGTGCCCATATTCCGTATTTTTTATCGTCCAATCAAGATAACCGTACAGAATGTTGAACATGCGCGTCATCTCTTCAGCAAGGATATACAGCAGATGGCTGCCGTTATCGCCGAAGTCAATGAAATAGATATTGATGCAGTCTGTCCCATTCCTCTCGAAATTAGTTTCGTCGAATACAGGGAAAAGCTTCTTAAACCACTGGCTGATAGGCAGATCGTAGTAATCGGTCTCGAGCCAGTCCGAAGGCAGAGGATCCTTTCTCATAGCGTCCTGGGGTGAGTTGTCGAACCACTCTTCCCTGAATGAGTCTTTATCAATGTGGGAGACCACCGCAATATCCTGATAGTTCTTAGGGATAACAGTCTCAAGTATTCCCCGGAAGAGCATCACGAACAGCGCGGCGGACGTATCGTAGTCGTCCCCAAACGGGAAGGTCAGACGGAGCCGCAGACACTCAGTGCTCCTGCTCTCAATAATAGGCTGATCCATTCTATAGCACAGCGTGCTGTCGCCGCAGAAATCAAGCCCGTTGATATGAGAGAAATACCCCTTTATGCTGCGGGTTACATCGATTTTGACTATGTCCCGCGAGAAATCCTCGCTTTTACCATAGGATTTGCTGACGTCATCATGCAGGATGGCTTTGGGAAGATCGAAGAAAGCGGTGTACTCTTTTTCTCTCTCTACGGTTTCCTCGTTCTTTACACGTATAACTCCGTCGCCAACCATGTCGATCTCATATCTTGTGCCGTCTATCGAGATCTTCTGTCCACGCAGATAACGGTTATACACTGAAACGCGGGGTATCGGAAGCAGGCCTTCATACGTTCCCGTCACGCGAACGTTGTCTTCGGTCGACTTTATGACACTGTTATAAAGCGCTTTGTTTGTCAGCCGGATGGAACGGGAATACTGATAATCCGAGCCGATGAAGGAGGAAGTTTCCTTCTCACCGAACGAGAAGCAGTTGTAGACCGTGAACGGATGGTTGTCGCCAAGAACTTCACTAACGGCAATCGAAAGACAGTTTTCAACGTTCTTCTCATCGCAGCCGAATCTGCTCATCCATTGAACTATTTCCTCTCCGGTCATCCCGCGCTCTCTCAGGCGTACCAGCAGCGCAACGGACGGGGCGCGAAGATCGGTAAAGAAAGTAGGCACGAGCATCTGAATGCCTCTTCTGTTCGAGGCAAGGGCATTCATGTTGTGCGCGAAGTAATCTCGCAGCATATATGGTCTTGAAATGATGTGAACCATTGAGCTGAGCTTTATATCCCCGAAGAGCGCGCGATTTTCAATGTCGGGGATATTGTTGTACTCGTCATAAATAATGTCAAACATCAGCCCGGCGCCGTCGAACACAGCGAGCGGGTTATGGGTGATGGTCGAATCAACGTTAAGAGAATCCTTGAGCAGATAGTGTTTCACTATTGACGCGGAGTAATTCTTAACGGTCGCGGCATAGGACTTAAGTGGTATGCTGCCAGGAGCCTGAATAGAGATCCTCGGGACGCCGCTGTTCAAGGCGATAAGCGACAGAGTATAGCCCAGTCCGAAATCGTGGTAAAGATCGAGAGCGATCGCGTGCTGGGTCTTGTAATAGGACTCTCCGCGCCAACTCATTATTATCACGCCTGTTCTTTCCCTGAGGCTGTTATAGTGTTTTATCTCAATACCGTCAAGATGGTTCTTCAGAGCAACACCTATATCACGATTATTCTGAGGAAGAATAAACGCATATCTGACTCCGTCGTTTTCTTTTTTCAGAGTATTGAAGAACCTGAAGACAAAGGAAGTCGAGCGGCACAGCTTCGCGTAAGGATCGAACACAAGGATGTTGTAGAGCCCCGCATAGAAATCGGGATACTTATCCTTGATCGGCGCGTCAAGCAGTTGTCTGTCGGTGAGGATCAGAACATCGGTGTTGGAGTCGTCCGTTCCGACGCCCGAAATATCGTTGATCGTCCAGATGCTGTGAACCTTATTCATTCTGAGGAAGATATCCTCGAATTGTTCCTTGAGGCCTGCAACCTGTTCCTCGTTCTCACACACGACCATAGCCTTTCTGCGAAGGAAAAGCTCCTTCTGCAAAAACGCGAGATAGTAGAACAGGAACTCGCTTGAAAGAGAATCGAACACCGCAACGCTGTCACCGTTTATCAGATCGACGACAGCGTCGATATAATTTGAAGCCATGGGCTGAACCAGATTGTTGATATTACGGCAGATCGACGACAACAGCTCGGGATTATCCACACGATCAAGCTGTTCGGAGGATACTCCGGAGAACAACTCCTGTTCCTGAATGTTGTTGTTGACTATATCGTCAATAAGAGCATCTCCTCCGAAAAGCTTTCTGTAGAGTTCGGCAAGTCTGCTCAGATCTCCGAAATGAGTGAGGCCGTTTTCCTCAGTTTCGAGTAAGAGCTCGTCGTTATCCGCCGCAGCCTGAAGCATTATCACGATCTGGTCGAGCACGAAATATGAGACCATAGGTATCATATACAGGCTTTTGACGATGCTTGCGAAAAGAGCTTCATCTATAAAACTGAGCTGAAAATGAATGCATGCCGGTATCGCAAGCGACTCGACGATCAACATCGCGGCGAAGACGTTGCGCATATGTCTTATCCAATTACCAACGACGGCGCCGATCGGTTTGATCTCGGCGGCTCCAGAGTCTAAGTTGTAAAACAGCGATCCGATGAAATTAAAGACCTTGGTTATGGGGTTCTTTGTTGAAAGATACGTCTTTTTAGACACGGGCTTGAGCCACAGCTTGCAGATAAGGAACATGCCGAGACAATAAGCCGAAGCGAGCAGAAGGTTCAATACAAGAGTGATCATCCAGAGCAACCCGCTTGATACGTTTGCGCCTGGCATAATGCTGTACAGGAACTGCCGAATAAAACCGATTGAGAAAACAAGATTCAGAAGGCTGAGTATTCTGCTGAACAGAAACACTGCCGCAACGCCCAAGGCAATGGCCGCCAGTACAGAGCGGACATGTATTATCCTATGGGCGAAAGGCAGCTTAAACCTTCTGGCAAGCAGCGCGACGAGTAGTATTATTAATAGAAGAGCTCCGGAAATCGCCAAATACATAAACTATAGCTCCTTTTCTCAGTCATAATCCGGGTTCTGTCAGAATATCCGCATTTGGTAAAACTCGCTGTGCATCGCGTCGTCCTCGAACGGGTCGAGCTTTGGGCTAGCAGTCTCTTCCTTCGGCACGACTCCTGCGATAAAGCCGTCAAAGTACTGCAGGTTTTCAAGAGTCTCGGCAATTTTACGTCTGTGCCAGAGTATCCTCTTTTCATACTCGCGATCATTCCTTCTGCGCTGCGAGGCTCTGTTATTTTGTTCCGTGATGCAGTAATAGTTCATGGCGGAATTGATGTTCTTTTCGAACTCCTCAGCCTTGCCGGCAAAGCTTTTCAGATAATCCCTGACAAGCTCCATGCACTTTTTAAACAGTTTCCGAACCTTTTTCTTGTAATAAGCCTTTACGCTGAAATAGACCAAAGCGAACGGTATGGCAATTACGGCAAGGTACAGAATAAACACATACAGTGTATTCTCCCTGTCAAACACACTGTTTTGGACACCGTAATAGTACAGACCGACTGACGTAAGAGCAAACAGAATGGTGAGCAGGAAAGGAAGAAGCTTCATCCTTTCAAGACAAGCTCCTATCTTGTATATCTTCTTTCCGATAAGATCCAACTCCTGCTGGATCTTAAGCTCCTCGGAATAGCCGGGAAGCTCGTTTGCTGAATACTGATTCATCAGCTTTGCCAGCTCAAACTCTGCCTCTCTTTCGTTATCAGTCAACAACTCGTCATTCTCCCTGTTTATGACGGCGGAGTCATGCTGGCGGAAAAAGATTGAAAAATCACGGACTCTGTCGCCGCAGAACGCTTTTAGACGCTTATCCGCGTTCGCAAGAAGCTTCTGAAGGGAGTCCATGGTGCTTGAAGTGAACTCATGCCCGCACATTTCCCTAAGGGAGCACCTTTTCATAGCCTGCCGCATCAGCCGGTTCAGTTCATCCGCGGATACATTTTCGATCTCTCTTTCAAACTCTTTATAATGCTCCTCGTTTTCAAATACAAGAGGATCTGCCTTTTCAACTTCCGCCGCCTCAGGGGAAGTCCATTCCTCCAGTCTGCGTTTTAATACCGCTATGCGAAGCTTGATCATATCCATATCGGGATCAAACTCAGAAAAATTCTTGTCAGTAAGAAAATCCTTGAACTGGAGAGCAAAATCCTGTTCCGGATTGTACTCTTGCACGAATGAGCAGACGTACTCCACGGTTTTGAGAAGCAGTTCGGTTTTCCTCGATACGTCGCCGGAGAAGTATGAAACGTGGAAATCCGAAATATCAGAAACGGTCTCACTGCATTGTCCGAGGAATCTGGTCCTGTACCAGTCTTCATGAGTAAGAACCCCTTCAATAGGATCGGCTTTTCTTACGCTGTCAAGAACGCGCAGATAAAACTGCTTCGCGGTGGCGTCGCCAAGCGTGCAGATAAGCGCTTCGGTTTCCGCAGCATCGGCCTCTTTCGGGACGAATGAGGCCGGAAGGAATACATTCCGCAGCTCGGGGTTGTTGGATGAGAAGGTCTCACATACTTCCCTTATGCGTCTGTACTCCGAATCATCCCTGGCGTTGCGGTCGGCTTTATCAAGAAAAAAGCATACAAACCTGAACCGTTTATCCAGATGCCGGGAAACGAGCTCATTGACGCAAAGCTTGACATAAATCTCGTAGTCCATGGGAATGCGCCGTCCGGTCAGATCTCTGGGGATAAAGAACACAACTACCCCGTTGTCAATACTGAAAGGATTGCGGTTTACCTCCTCCGTGAGCCAGTCGCGCACCAAAGAAAGCTCGTCAAGCGAAGTCAGCGAACGCTTAAACAGCGCAATGCGCCCTTCCCTGACGTCCTTAAAGAAGAACGTCTCATGGTGCGGCAGCTCAAGGCAGCCCATTATGTCTACAAGAAACAGTTTCATGGTATAATTCCTTTCTTACCCCGCTCCGGCTTATGGAGCAGGGTAAGCAGCGAGTTGAGGGTTACAGATATGCCTCTATGAGCATCTTGAACTCTATGGAAGCATCCGGGAAGGATACAAAGTTCGCGCCGATAGCTTTGGCTGCGGCATCGAACAGCTCTGCCGCAGCGCCGGGCTGATCGTTGGTCATTTTGAGGCAGTACTCGTTGAGATAACCGCTCAAATTATCGACGAGCGTGGAGACAAGCTTCAGGTCGTAGCTGTCGGTATAAACCGAATAGATGACCTCGAGAATATTGACGGGTTTCTTGGTGTCGTTGTAGATACCATAGTACACCTTGCCTAGATCCTTAATATCGGCTGCGGTATAACTGTCACCGATGAAGCCCTCGACGATTGGCTGTTTTAGAAGATCGGCTGTCGTTATTCCTCCGACACGGATCTTGTTATACGCGTCGGTGACGTCATGCCTCGCCTGATTATGGATATCGTTTACAACGACGGTATTCTCGTCGACCGCGAGGAAGAGCTGATAGAAGGAAGGTCTGGTCACGGGCTTCTCCTCCAGTATCATCCTGTTGGGAAGCCTCTGATCCTTCTTTCTGAACGCCCAGCACATCTCACGGTCGATCTCGATATACCACATCCTCCTGCAGGCGGTTCCGAGAAGGAAAGCTCTTGCGATGCGCTTCTGTTCCTCCACCTCATCGTCTATCATAAGAAGAGGCAGATATGCGTGCGCATGCCAACGTCTGTCAAGATGGGGGTGGACCGTATCTAGATACGCGGTGTTTCCCGCGCCGACGTTGTAGTCGGATTTGATAACCCTGAGCATACGCTTGTTGTATTCCTTGTACGCCTTCGACTTCTTGGCATACTTGTCAAGGTTCTCTATGACGAAATCATAGATGGAGGAATAACAGATAAGCTTAGCGGGGTCGAAGGAGTCGTCGTTTACAACGTAGTAGGTTTCACCGTCCCTCATGCCGAACATCGAGTTGAGCGCATCGCGGTCGATAACATCGCTGTCCTCTTTGTGCTGGTGCTGCGCCACAATGCGGTTATTAACGCCCCAATAGCACAGGAGCCTTCCTGCGGAGGGAAGAGTGGTCACAGTGTCCTCGTCTTCCTCGTCATCGGCTATGTCACTTGCATCGGCATTAGGGGTAAGGAGCTTGTGCACATTTTCCGAAACGGTGTGGTAGGAGAAATACGGAGTCGAAAGCTCCTTGACCTGACGCATAACGGAGGCGAAGTACTGCTCGAAGTCGTACGCGCTCGGGTCGACCTTGGAGCCATTGACAGTCAGGCAGTCCTGCTGAGAGTGGATGGAGTACTCAAGCTTGATTGCCGAGATGATATCCATGCGAACGTGAAGCAGCTCCTTCTCCATGAACTTATCGGTAAGAGGCTTGATGATCGCGGACTCAAACATCTGTTCTGTGGACAGAGGCTTTCTTGTGAAGGACGTCTTGTCCACTATTTCCTTGTGCTTGTTTTCATACTCCCCGAACACGGTATCGAAGAAGGTCTGCTTTACGGAGTCGGGAAGTGTGGAATCGAAGCCGGTTATACTGCTTTCAAACTTATCGTACATCCACCTCTTGCATACGGTGTCGCTGCAGACGTACACGTCGGAGAACTGTATCCTGGGCTGTTCCTCCTCGAGGATCTCTCTTTCCTTCCTCCTGTAAAGCAGTATCTTCTCAAGGTCGTGGAAGAAGTCCTCATAGATGCCGATGAGTATGTCGACGCGCTTAATAACGGTGTTGTATATCTCCGTCTTGAGGAGAAGCCCGTTGAGCGCGTTGACATGCTGAACGAAGGCGTTGGAGTCCCTGACGATGGTGCGTACAAGCCTGTTGTAGGCGGCGGAGTTTACGCCAATACCGCTGAGCCAGCCGGGACTGGTAATAGACAAAGCGGTGGGAGGATCCTCATGAACCGTATCCTTTTCGCCGTTTTTGCTCTTTTCCCTATAATAATCCTTGGTGAAGATGGTCTCCTGATCCTTGAGGTCGCTGATCTCGGTTTCGAAGGAGGCGAGCCTTTCAGAGAGCATCTTCCTTACATAATAGAGCATATAGCGCGCGACGATCGGGTGTTTGTCCCTTATCGCGGCGCAGATGTTGTACGGATACTGTACGGAGTCCATATAGGTGTCCGCGACGACCCTGTCGGCTCCCATAATGCTGTCGACGGCTCCGGCGGCAACCATGCCGACTCTCTCCTTCGCCATTTTCTCATACCTACGGAGAGTCTGCAACTGCGCCGTAGCGTAAGCGACGGCATTGTCTGATGTAAGTCTCTTCGTCGACATCTTGCATTTGTTCTCTTCATCCTGAAGGTCGGGAGACTTAAACAGATCTTCGGTGAAGCCTTCTATCGATGTGAAGAGATTAACCGCTCTGTTGAGCGTTTCGGAGTGCTCGACGCCCCTGCTGTCGACAATGATCGCTTCAGAGACTATCTCACGCTTGAGCTGTCCCATCTCCGCCGTGACCTCGCTCTTGGTTGGGTCAGTGAGAGTGTCGAACACGGTCATATACTCCACATGGGGATCCTTGGGCATGAGAGAGGGGTTGGTGGCCATAAGGCGCTTATGCTGGGCCATATTCAGATCCACCATGCGGTCTATCTTAAGCCAGTGACCCTTCAGTATGGACTCGGTGAACCTGAGCGTGCAGTAGCGGATGTTCTCCTCCTCGGGGTATACGGCTTTGGATACGCCGGCTCCGCAGTACCGGTTCATTCCGTTCCTCTCCACCGCCGAGACAATCAGGTTGTCCTCGGAAGAGTGCATGCTCGCTGTCATATCCGAGGCAAAAAGCTGCATTACGACTATCTGCGCTGCCTTGCTGATATAGGCGTCGAAATTGCCTATGTTCTGACCGTGGACGTTACTCTTCTCGATAAGGAACAGGAAGTCGTAAGGGGCGGGACGGCTCATAACAGTGTGATCCTTGCTCGGATCCGTATCCGCGCGGCGGTAGTGCTCTATCCTGAGCCTCTCGGTCCCGCGCTGGAAGGTCTGAGCCTTGTTGAACGCGTTCAGTTCACGCAGGAAAGCGAAACCGTTGACATAAACCGATCTGCGCTTCTGATCGGTATCCTGAACCTCCTCGACGATATCCGGCATGATGAAGAGTCCGCGTACGATCGCGTTGGGCATATTCGATATCTCGTCTATCATGTCGCGGACAAGGAAGGGAAGCTGAATACCCATGCCCGAACCGGTGCCGCCGCACACCGAGCCGACGATCATAACGCGGACGGTCTTATGTATGGTGCTTCCGACGTTACGGCTTACCTCGGTGATGGCGTCTTTGATCTTCTCGAATCTTCCGGCGGCTTCGCTTGCGAGAGCGCCGAGACGGGAGACGGAGCGTACCTGCCCGGCGCCTTCGATAAGGTTCTTGCCGTTCAGAAGGGGGTTATAGGGGAACCAGTCCTCAAACCGCTTGTTCCGCCTGAGGTAGTCGCTGACCGTCATGTTCTCGCTGGTCTGGACGTAGGGGATATTGGTCTTATCAAGTTTTGAGAGGTCGTTGGTGTTCGTATCGAGTACGAGCATCCGAACGAACTTTTTGTCGTAGTTCTTCAGCTCGTTGTCAACAAGCCTAACGATCTGCCCGCCGATACCGCCAATGCCGATAAGAACAGTCGGAACTCGGGTCGCGTGTTTTTCGGGTTTTTGAGCCATAATGTCAACCTCCGTAAATAGTTTTAATCTTGTAAGGATCAATCATCGATCCAGAACTTCACGTAGGATTCGCCGTCCCTGATAAAGAGCTTGTCGTCCAGCTCAATCGAGCTTATGTCGCTGACGGAGTTGGGCTTCGGCATGGTGGAACTGACAGCCTTATTCTTGACGTTCCTAACCATGAGGAACTGGTTCGCGCTCCTGACGAGAGAACGCTGTCCGATAAAGGTATAGCCTCCGAACCTCGTCCTCGAGGCCATCGGGAGCAGCAGTACGATCAGATTGAATAGCACGCTGAATATGTTGCGGTGCTGGAAGCAGCCGAGCCAGTTAAGGTCGATCTGATCGCTATCGCTGTTGTTGTAGGTTATCTGTCCGAACTGATTCCGCCTGCCGTGGCCCATGCAGAGCGTAACCCTCGGGAAGTGCTTTTTGAACAGTATCCACCAGATAATGTAGAGTATCAGCAGCATCCAGAGTATGGGGATGATGATCTCCCACGGATCGTAGAACAGATTGAAATCAAGCTTGCCTTCCGCGCTCATTCCGTCAATGGTGACCCCAACAGTCTGTTCTCCTTGATGCCTGAGATAATAGATGAGCGTCGGCACATACCACGGCTGCTTGGTCGGATACACAAGGAAGGATCCGTCGTCCTTGACCTCAACAATGTAGTTGTCAAAATCCGCATGGATGCACTCCCTGAACTTATCCTCGAGCGCAAGCGCGGTCTGCTTGTCTATGGGCTCCCCGTCAACGCAGATCGTAAAGCGGTAGCCGGTATGGTTGTCATTGAGTCTGGTCACATATACCACTTCGTTACCGTCAGCTATACCGTTAACCACTCTGCGAGAACTGCCGTCATATTCGAGCTCGGCGGTAATGCTGTCGATCTGCATGAGCGCGGGAGAAAAATCGACGGTGTCTTCAAGGTGGAAGAAGCCTTCAAGATCGAGCTCGGCGTGGACTCTGTTGTTCCCGACCTCGGCTTTCAGCGGATCGACGATGAACGAGTCGTTGGACGTTATTGTCTTGCCGTCGATAGAATGCTCCATAGTCTTCGTATAACCGCTCGGGAGCAGTGATTCCAGTATCTCCACGTCGGTACCGTACTCGTATACAGCGGCTTTAGCGACGAGTTTCGGCATGGTCACGGCTATGAGGTCGGGATCGGTTATCTCCTGACCGTCGCTATAGAACTTGACCTTCAGTTCGATAGCGGGCTCAAACATGATAACTATATCTTCGGGGCTGATCGCTTTGGACAGAGTTACCGTTATACGACCGGCGGAGATATTCTTCCCCTCCTCACCGGCAAGGGTTATCACTCCGTGCATATTGGCAATATCCGGATCCAGAAGATTTAGGATACGATTCGGTATGCTGACCGGAATCTCATGTTTAATGGGAACAGGCATCATATCGGGGTCGAGTAAAGAAACAACCTCCGCGTCAACATTCTGAACGAGGATACTTATGTTGAGAAGCGGGATATTCGAGGAAACAGTCAGGGTATGATCGTCAGTGAATGTTATCGCAGAGGAGTCGACCCTGAACCTTCCGGTAACGCTGGAAGCGATTTCGAATAGGCTGTCAGCAACGTCACGACCACTGTTCGCGGTTATGATCTTGATATCAGGGTTAGAGGGGTGCGGAGTGTATGCGCCGTACTCGTCCCCGATAGTCATAAAGATGATGTGCGGTTCTGAGCCGTTAACCATTTGAGACCGGCTGAACTTATCAAGAGCCCTTTCGACCTCCGGGATTGCAGTGCTGTTAAAGCCGCCATCCGTAAACACAACGAGCCAGTATTGTGTGTTGGGATCGGAGTCCTTTGACTGCTTCAGCCGATTCATGGCGGTTTCGACGGCTTCGTAGGGAGTATTGCCGTTTGACGCATGATTTCTGATATTGCCGACAGCGTTCAGAAGATCGGATGTGTCGATTCTTCTACTGTTCATGCAGTCGGACATATAGGTTATGTAAAGCTCATCCCCCTTGTTGACCATTGCGGCAAAGGTCTGCATGGAGTAGTTGGCATAGGCTTCGTTATTGCCGCTCATGCTGCCGGAGTCGTCATATACAACAGAAATGATTTTCTTGCAGCGAAGGGACTCCGCGTTTGTGGTAAGAGGAAGCGTAAGCAATACGATGATTGCCAGAAGGACGACTGAAAGATAACGTGTATATTTCTTGCTCATGGGAACACCTCCTCAGTAGGCTGCTTGCAACTTGCTGAAACTCTCATATGGATTATGATCAGACCATTATCTGAACCGCCGCTATCAACTCATCTCGACAATTCGACAAGATTCATTCGATGTTGATATTATACCTTCTTTTTCCGCTTTCGTCAAGATAGATACGATCGGTTTTTTGTTTAATTTACAAACTTTACGGGGCTTTACCGCGTTTGATCCGAAGACATATGGCTTCAAGCCGACTTTTTACAGCAGCCAATAATGCCGGGATTATTCTTGTTGTTTTTCAAATGCTGTACAGGAAGATAAATCCAAAGAAAATCGACAAAAACACAGCAATAAACGTCTTTGTTATGTGTTGACTTCCCAGGTAAAATGGGGTATAATCAGAGATAATTGATACCAAGGAGGTCGAATCTATGAAGTTGATATTACTTGATAGTGCGACAAGTAAGTTGTATATGGACTCGGTCGGTGACAAAGTCGAAGTGTTTTACTTTTCGTCTTTTGACTCTTCGTCTTTCGAATCTAACACGCTAACTCTTTCGTTCAAAGCAGATTCTATGTTCAATGAGTTGAATCACTTTGTTCAGGCTGGAGAGTTTTATATTTGCGACGCCGGCCAATCTTTCTCAATCAAGCCGTGTGGAGAACGTTGGTGCGTAAACTTGGATTCTCAGTGTCAATCTCACTCCATATTGAATGTCGATATCGATATGAAGTCGATTATAAGTTTTATTAACAGCAAATAAAGGCAGGAGCATTTCATGAAGAAAAAAGACTGTTATTCCGCTGCGTTCAACAGTATGTTTCGAGAGTACGATGTACGGGGACATGTTAGTGACGAGGAGTTAAACGATGCTAATGTATACCGTATTGCTAAAGCATACGGATACTATCTGGAGAGGCATGGGATCAGTAAGGCGATAGTTGGCTACGATAACAGAAAGTGTTCACTTGGCTTTGCTGACGCAGCAATCAAAGGTCTTACAGAACTTGGCATCGATGTTATATTCATTGGGCTTTCTTTGAGTCCGGTTGTTTACTACGCCCAGTATCGATACAACTGCGAAGGCGCGTGTATGATTACTGCCAGCCATAATCCAAGTGATTGGTCTGGTTTTAAGTTTGCTAAAGGGTACTCAAAGACACTTGAAGCTGAAGACGTCCAAGAGTTATACGATTTGATAGACTACGCTGAAGAAGTTGTGCGCACCCCCGGTAGTGTTACCGTATGCAATGTGCGCGACGACTACATCAATGAAGTAGTTTCCAGAATACATATGGGGCCGAACCCTCCTCGGCTTGTAATTGATGCCGGGAATGGCGGGGCTGGCGTTTTTGCTTATGAGATTTTTCAGCGTTTAGGTTGCATGACCTTCCAACTTTACTGCGATCCTGACGTTGAGTACCCGCAGTATTTTCCGAACCCGTCGAATGTACAAGCAAGAAAAAGGATGCACGATATGATCTTGCATCCATACATACATGCAGATCTCGGTATTTCATTTGACGGAGACGGCGACCGTATCGGCGTTATCGATGATAAAGGCGAGAATATCTGGAGTGACGTGGTTCTCGCCATTCTTGCCAAACAACTGTTGTTGAGGAAAAAAGGCGCTAAGGTCGTTTTTGATGTGAAGTGCTCGCAAACTTTGACTCAAGTCATCGAACAGAATGGCGGTATTCCTGTGATGTGGAAAACCGGTCATTCATATATTAAGGCAAAGATGCATGAAATCAATGCCGAATTGGCAGGAGAAAGAAGCGGACATATTTTTGTTGGCGGAGATGACTATTTCGGATTTGATGATGCCATCTTCGTCGGTGCAAAACTGGTGGAATTCTTGTCAAATCAAGAGAAAACTATTTCTGAAGTTGTTGACGAATTTCCACGCTACATCACTTCCCCCGAGATAAAGGCTTATTGCGCGGACGATGTGAAGTATGGCGTAGTTGAAAAGATCGTGGAAGCGTTTAAAAAAGAGTATCCCGGACGTGTTAACGATATCAACGGCGCAAGAGTCCGTTTTGATCATGGTTGGGGATTGATTCGAGCTTCCTCCAATCTGCCTGAGCTGGTGATCATCTTTGAATCGGATACGATGGAGCACCTGTTAGAGATTAGATCGGTACTCAAAAAAATGACTTCGGAATTTAAAGAGATTTCAAAAGATTGGGAAAACGACAACTATTAATGTCGATGTTCTTGTCTTTTATTAACTTCATTTGAGGGCTTAGCAGGATTGCTAAACCCTCGGTTGTTAATTAAACTAATTAATTTAAGGAGTATTTATGCAGCTGCAGGAAGACGGAAAAACTAAGTACGAAGAATTGGAAATTAATGGAGCGAGCGTTGTTTTCTCTACCGTCAGACTGTTGGATAACCCCATAACAGAAGATGGCATCTCCTCTTTCTGCAATGATAACCGCTACAGAGAGATAAAGGAAGCAGACTATGGGTATATTGAGAGAATGTTCAGTGCGGATAACCACTCTGACAACATGTTGTTTAGAATAAACGCAATTGATCCAATCCCTAATGTGTGGGCAAACGATGATGGTACGGAATTCTTAGACATAGAGCTAAATCATTATGTCCTAATCTATGCCAAAAGAGCTATACTGCTTCAAACGATCTTAATCTTTGACAAGCGAGGAATAATCGATGCCGGTAATGCTGATATAATGTCTATAAAAAAACCTTTATCCATTACTAACCTGTTAGCGATTATTCACGATATAAAGAATTCAAACCCTAATGCAGGTAATGCAGGGCAAAAATTTTGGAATATCATAGAAACGAGGCTTGATCAGATTTGCAGCTCTTTAAAAATTGATGATAGTAGCTCTTTCGGGGACCCCGAGCAAAACAAGCAAACCAAGGAAAATGAGCAGAACATCGCGATTCAGATATGGGATATTGCAAATTTACCAACTAACCTTAATCAGAATAATATCTCCGGAGAGTATCTGGAAAAAAGATATGAATTAGAGTTGGCAGCTTTATTATTGCTTTATGATGAGCACCATACTCGGAATGGGGAATGGAAAAGATTGAGCTTAAATCAGATTAAGAGGGTTGTTGGTAACAAGACAGATGTGCTGAATGATCATCGCATATTAGTCAGCGAAAGAATCTGTGTAGAAATCTCGCAGGTTGATAAGCCCTCATTCAGCGATATTTCCCGGCGTCGTCTGTCGGTGTATGGGTATGACAGCACCTCGACTTTTTTATGGGGATACCTATCCATAATTGAAATCGGATTAAGAAAATGCGTGAGGGATCTTAAGAATTTATGTCAATGCATTTCTGAAGATAAAGCTACACCTGTGAATGAGATTCTGGACTTGTCAAAGAAAAGGCAGCAGGTTCTCCGCCTTAGGGACCAGTATCAGAGCGTAGACGAAATGTGCATAGAGCGTCGTCATAAAGCATTCATAGTCAGAGGCACAACTGTGAAACAATTAAACAACGTAGTAGAGAACATAGACAGAGCAAATCAGCATTTTCAGAATTCGGCAAACCTTACAATTTCTGAAATGACAGCTGCAACAAGTGTTGAGATTAGCACCCTACTTAACGCTTTTCAGGAATACACCAAAGAACAGGATTGGTCAAACGATAAGGTAACAAAATTAGGTTTAGTACTTGCAGCTACTTCCATTATCGCCGTAATTGAATATATAGAAAGCTGGTTTGGTGATGCCAACCATTTAGAAAAAGGAATCATATTAGGTTTTTTTATTCTATGTGTTGTAGTCGTCTACCGTGTTTTTAAAAATAAAAATAAGGGAAGCTCAAGCAAGGAAACAGAAAAGAGGAAAGAGAAATCGGAGGATGAACAGTGATAATTAAGTCCCCTTTTAGAATGGATCTTGTGCCGGCGGGGATTAGCGATATGGAATGGTGGCACGGCATCGGAAAATGCATTTCGGCATGCTGCATTTTTGATGATTCAGAAATAAGCATGTCTTTTAGGTTTGCAAAAGGTTCCGGGATTGTGGCAAATGGTTTCTTGCCAAGTGGTGAAGAGTACCATTATTCTCAACGAATTGATTCGGAAACCGGTATGTTGCTTTTGAATTCCTCTGTTACCGAAGCTCTCAGTATTCTAAATGATAGGAAAATATGCGTTCAGGATAAGAGTATAGTTATTGACTACTCTTTGTGCAAGGCTAAAGGTATGGGGGGAAGCAGTATTATTGCCGCATGCATAATTAGCGGCATTTGTGGCATTTGTTCATGCGAGTTGTCTTTTGAAGAACTCATTCTCTCAGCAGTCGACGCAGAAAAATCAGCAGGTATAGGCGGCGGATGGGAAGATATCGCAGGAGTCTGTTCCGGCGGCATTAATCTAATTGAGAAGAGTGATGGCAGTTTCTATATAAAAAAAATCGACAGAAATCAGGCAGACTTAGATTTTTTGTCAGATTCAATTTGTATTTTTGAGTCAAATATCCCTTCATTTACATCCAAGATCCTAGGCAACGCTCATACGAACTATACTATACAAAGGAATTTTGCAGAATCGTGTTCTATGCAGTTGCAGGAAGAGTGTAAAATGATTGAGCATGCTATAGAAACGAACTCTGCGGCTGAAATAGGAAGTTCGTTTCTGAGACAGAGAGAATTATGGAATAAAATAACATGTGGAGTTTCGGCTCATCAAACCATTACCGATTTGATGAGGGAGATTGACGGGACTTTTTACGGGTATAGGGAAGCCGGCGCCGGCGGAGGCGGAACCGTTTATGTTGTACCTAAAGAAGGCAACAGAAATGATATTATTGCTTTTTTAGGCGAACATGGCTTTATTCACCGATTGTGGAGAGCTTCCGAAAAGGGTATTGAGTGCGATAATAATATGGAGGTAGTGAGCTAATGTTGGAGGACAGATTACATGAATTATGGGACTTCGATTTGATGGGTAATCCGAAAGCAATAAATATCGAGATACTAAAAAAATCCGGGACTCATGGGGGGAAGGATGTTACTCCCTTGCTGGCTGCGAACATTGCGGCTGCGTTCTCGACAAGAAGCTTTTTGGGCAAAGCAAATAGCTACAATCTTAAGAGCATAAAAAACCGACTGGATATGTCAGCGGCATTTACGTTTGATGAGATGATAAAAAAAAATATGTTTCGCAGTTATGTCGCGGCTTCGGAGGGAAAAGATGAAACGGGTGAAGCTGTAATCGATCCATTAAAGGACTTATCCGCAATAAGCGGAGAAGGGTTAGGGCTTGCCGTAGATGTGATCGACGGAACGACACTTTCCGCAAAGGGAATTCCGGGAGCATACACCCTGTCGGCTGTTTCCTATGGGTTGCGCTCATTTCCGGATCTTCAGGCATATGCTGTTATCGGACCAAAATCGGTGATCGACGGATATAATTTCGACATGGACGAGACGGAAGAGATAACAGAACTATTGAACAGGGTATCAGAACACTCTCACAAACCAATATCCGAAATATGCGTGGTAACTCATAGCTCAGATACGGGAAAGCATCATAAAAAGCTTATAGAAACGATCACTAATCTCGGGGCAAAAGTGATTGTTCCAGAGCCTGTAATAGTTGAGCCTACACATGTACTCGGACTTGGAATGAGTATTGGGAGTCAGAAACCTGATTTAATTGTCGGAGTATTTGGTCTTCCCGAAATACTAATAAACTCTCTGATTTTGTCAAATATCACATCAGAAAAAGCAGTTAGGTTCAGGATCGCATCAAACGCTATGTTGGCATCACCAGAAACGGAGGATCTGTCAGAAAGGTTTGCTTTTTCGGAGGACGAACAAGGCTTGATTCAACGGTCCGGGTTAGAACGTGACAAGGAATTTACCAACAACGACATTGCGGAAACCCAAAGGGGTTGCGGCTTTGTTGCTACATGCTTGACCGGGGATCCCGTTCTCGGAATTCCCGCGATAACGCAGATAGATAATGATACGATCATACACACTATATTCGGTGATATGGATGGAAATGTTTATAAAGTGACAACTGTGCATTCAACAGGCAATGAGGTGGATTATACAGCGAGATACAAGTTAAAGATTGATGATCTTTCCATAGTATCTTTTTGTAAGTTCGATGAACAGTTTTCAAATGCTTTGAATGCCTTTGAGTCGAAGGTTACCTCAAAGTGCAAGTGGAACTCCCTAACCGATATGCATATTACTCTGTTTGAGATAGGCGTTCATTATGGAGGATTCTCAGGCGGTGAGTTTAAGCAGGCTGCACTGGAGTGGAAAAAAATTGCCGACAATCTGCTAACTCCCAAAACACGAATAAAAGCTTTTATCAGAAAAGCATATGGAGTAGTGTGTGAAACGGAAACCGATTCGTTTGAAAAGCTCCGTCAGAAAGAGACAGGTTTGTTCAACAATAGATTCTGCAATATTATGAGGGAACCAATGGCCTCTCATATCACGCTCTGTCAATTTGCGTCTCAGTTGACAGCTGACGAGATCGCGGTTATTGACAGTGAGATCCTCAAGATGAATCAGCTTTTTCATGAAAGTGATATTATTCTTAGCAAACCTGAATTGATCCATATTATTAATACGCCGTTTGTTTTTGAGGAGAAGATAATTTGATTTCGAGAGCAAAGAGGAATAATATTTTTACATATCCAGATCTGTCTGAAGCTCAGATATTTAATGCACGGACTAATAACATCGAGTATGCAGCCGGTAAGACTGTTTTGTCATCATATCCGAGACGGATCATATTGGAATTGACAAATGCCTGCAACTTGCACTGCATCATGTGCGGTCGCGAAGCAGTTCGTTTTAAACCGTGCTTTCTATCAACCGAATATATACATTGGCTGCATGATGCCCTACATTATATAACGGAGATAACTCTCATGGGATGGGGAGAACCTACACTACATCCGGAATTTGACAGTGTATTGATGCAGATAGGCCAATACCCATGCAAAAAGTATATTTGTACAAATGGAATGCTATTGGATCGGTACAAAGAAAGCATCGTTAAAAACAAAGTCGATCTGCTTTCGATCAGCATTAACGGTGCGATGAGTTCCACAAATGACAGAATCAGGGATGGTTCAAGTCTGAACACAATCCTTTCCAATATTGATGCCTTAAATGCAATGAGATGTTCTGAAGTACCTGCTATTTCTTTTGTCTTTTGCATTATGAAGTCGAACTATTCGGAAATATGTGAGCTTATAGAGCTTGCTTATCAACATAATGTAAAAAGAGTAAAACTTGTTCATATGACTGCATTCTCAAAAAAGATGCTTGAGGAAATAATGCTCGATAACATGGAAGAACTTAGTCAGATATTTTCATCCGCGAAAAAGTTGGCAGAAAAATACGGTATAGAACTGGAGCTGCCGTATTTGTATGGCGAAGATCCTGCGGGGAGAAAAAGGCATGCAGATTGCTGCATGCCTTGGAGAGATATGTTTATTGGATCTGACGGAGTTATTCGACCTTGTATGTCAAGCAGCCAGACAATAACCGATTTGGATACCTCCAAGCAGTTCTTTGAGATATGGAACTGTACCGAATACCAGGATCTGCGTGCAGCGGTTAATAGTGATAACATGCCTGATCAGTGCAGTCGTTGTTATCAATCCTCTTTTTGCAATTGGAATCTAGTAAAATCTTACATTCAAGTATCGGAGGACTTTGCTCATGAATGGTAAAAAAATATATGTTTCAAGGCCGTCGATCCCCCCGTTTGAGGAGTTTATAGAGGAAATTAAGCCGATCTGGGAAGATAGAATGTTTACTAATGTCGGAGAACGCCATAATAGATTTGAACAGATGTTATGTTCTTATTTAGAGAGTCCCTTTATTACATTGACAGTAAACGGTCATATGGCATTGGAATTAGCAATCGAAACGCTCGGTTTGTCCGGAGAAGTAATCACCTCCCCGTTCACCTTTTCATCCACTATTATGTCATTGCTAAGATTGGGATTAACTCCTGTTTTCTGCGATATTAACGAAAAAGATCTATTGATCGATGCCATAAAGATCGAAGAAAAAATAACGGCAAACACATCGGCTGTCATGCCTGTTCACTTATTTGGAAATGTATGCGATCTTGAGAGGATCGAACAGATATGCTGCGGTAATGGATTGATTTCTGTCTATGATGGCGCACATGCTTTTGGAATGAAGTATAAAGGGAAATCCATAAGCAATTATGGAGATGCCTGTATGCATAGTTTTCATGCTACAAAGGTATTTCATTCGATAGAAGGTGGAGTGGTATGTTTTTCAAAGGCAGAGAATAAACAAAAGGCCGATGTGATTAAAAATTTCGGCTTGATTGGCGATGAAGTAGAATACCTTGGTTTTAACGGCAAGATGACGGATGTTTCTGCGGCTATGGGCATATGCAATTTGCGTTACTTTTCCCAGAATGTTGAGAAGAGAAAGAAATGCGCTCTGCATTATGATGAGCGATTATCGACTATTGCGGGAATAAGACCATGCGTCGGACAACCTGATGTGGTCACAAATTACAGTTACTACCCTGTTGTCGTTGAAAACGAGTATGGTTCCACAAGAGATCTGCTTTGCTGCTATTTAAATGAAAATGGGGTCTTCCCTCGCAAGTATTATGTCAGTATTGCTAATCATTGGAAAATAATTAAGGAATTGGGATTAGATTGTGAATGTCCTGTTGCTGAGGATATAGCGCAACGAATCCTAGTATTACCATTGAATCAAGACCTTTCTCTTGAGGATGTAGACTATATTTGCGATTTGATCGAGAAGTTTAAGAAATCTGCAGTAAACAAGTAATAGTAGGCTATAAGAATAGTTGATTCAAAATATGAATCGAACTGTTTGAAGAGTTTACTGAAGGTGTATCTTGACATATACTTTAATGATAGTATATGTGCGGAGAAGGAGAAAGGGAGGAAGTATAAGGATGACCATGTATACGACCCGTGACGGTTAGGGGGTAAGCGGCAAAGTGGTGGAAAGAAGATTTCTCAACGGACAACTTGAGGGTGTTCGTTATTCAAAGTCTACTTATGCACCGCCGTGGAGAACGAGGCGGCGGACAACGGTGCGTGCTGTCTGACTGCATCACAAGCTGTGCTAAAAAGAAACTGCCCGAAATGCTGAATTATTATGAAAGCAAGGGCTGTTCGGTTCAAACGCTTGATGAAACCATGCAGTTTTGATTTTTGACAAAGTTTAATGGAAACAGGAGTTGCAATCGGATAAATTTGACTATGATTAACTTTAAAGAAATTACAAATGCAAACATATGGAAAGTTTGCACACTGGAACCTTTTGAAGAACAAAAGGATTTTGTTGCAGAAAACATACAGAGTCTGGCAGAAGCCTATGCAACAAGAAACGAGGGCGGCAATGCGCTGCCGTTGGCAGTTTATAATGATGAAACGCTTGTCGGTTTTATCATGATCGGCAAAGGCACCGTCGGCAACGAGAATGAAAGTGAATTGATAAAGAAAAACTACAGTCTGTGGAGGCTGATGATAGATAAAAAGTATCAGGGCAAAGGTTTCGGCAGGCAGACATTGGACGCAGCAATGGCGCTGATTCGCACTTATCCGTTCGGAAAAGCGGATAAAGTTTGGCTTTCATATGAACCCGAAAATGTGCGCGCAAGAGAGATTTACAGAAAGTACGGCTTTGTTGAAAACGGCGAAATGTGCGGCAATGAAATCATTGCTGTTTATGATTTGTGAATCCGATTCAGATGCTGCGGCTCCACCGCTAATGTGCGGCCGCCGAGGGGCAGCAGGGGAACCGCAGCAAAGCATTATTATAACCAATACGCTTTTATTCCAGCGAGATGTATTCTTCCAACGAGTCACAGATTTTATCTGCTTCGCAGCCGGGGCGGGTTCGATAGACGGTTCCGTCCGTTGCCTGCCATATGACGATTCCGTCAATATTCGCCTCTTCAATCACGTACCAATCAGCGGGAACGGAGTTATATTGCCGCTCGTCCTGCGTAACGTCCACAACGTTAAGACGTGCGGACTTACATATGCCCGTAAGTTCATGTTCGCAGTATGACGCTGCGCCGAACGCGGAAACGTATTCTCGGTAGTCCGCGGCAAACCGCAGCGCAAGAGCTTTTTCAGCAGAAAGAATGTCCTTTTCCGCGGCGGCATCAAATACATACAAGGATTCCTTTGTTTGCAGCAATTTTACTACACTTTTCTGTTCCATTTTTATCCTCCAACTAATCTTGCAAAGTCTTTCCAGAAATGTTTGCGTTGAGTATTCCAGGCACTATCGTCTATATGCACCTCCGAACCCTTTTCGAAGAGGTGCCATAGCTTATGGTTATCACCTTCTCGATGTTCTTTTCTTGTGAGAATCGCCAGGGGAGAATCAACTTTTTGTCCCAAATGATGCAATTCGTAAGCTTTACCGGTTGGGTCAAGAGGAGCCAGTCCGGATTGCATTCTTTGGAGATTCGTTCGTCCTTTCTCATCCAAATAGTTTAAATCAATATCGCGTATCAATGCATTTTTTCCGTCAACCATATAAGAGGTTAAACCGATTTCCTTGCATGCATTGTATTGGTCGAGATTTTGGTATTGTTTGATTACCTCAACGGGATAACCGGATTCCATCTGCATTACGGCTGCCTGCTGCTTTGTAATTGCCTTATTCAGCTCGACACCCTTTAATGCCCGCATGGCTTTTGCGTATTTGGCTGTCTCTTGTGCGCCCCCTGTAATCGCTCCGGTGATCGCGCCCCATTTGAAGCTGTCGCTTCCTGCGAGTGCGGCGGCCTTGACGGCCTCCTCCATATTGCCCGTTTCGATGCCTTTAATAACGCCGGCAGAAACGCCACTGAAAAGGCCGGAGGAAAGCCCCATGATTGCGCCGGTTTTTGCGGACGCGGCAAAGATAAGGCTTACAGCAGGTGCGCCGAGACCGCCCGTAACAGCGGAAACCGTGACACAGAGCAGTATTACGCCGGAACCTATGATAACGTTTCGGATTACCCTATCGTATGTATCATCATATTTTTGAAATTCCCGAACGGTGGTGCTTCCGTCGTCGCCAAGCGTGAATACATAGCGCGTTCCCTGGAAAACTTCATCCAGTTCGGACAATTTGAAACCAAAATAGATGTTTTCCTGAGAGTTATAATCAATTTCCTCAAGGTATTCCTTTGAAACATACAGCGCGCTGACATTTTCAACGAAATAATCCGCACTGTTAAGCTCGGAAACAAGCTCGGAATAAACCGAATCCTCGAGATAGGTCGCCAGCGCCGTGTCATCAAGGCCGGTGAATTCGGGCATTGTCGGCTCGTTAAGGATGAATGAATCATCGGTAGGTGGGGCGTCTGTTTCAACAACAGCAGCTACGGAAACCTCGGGCGAGGCAGTCACATGGGGCTGTACGTCGTTGTTACTCGGCTTCGGAGTGCAGCCCGTGATAAATGCGCATGCGAGCAGAAGCGCAATAAGTTTATTGATCAGTTTCATTTTTCCTCCGATTCGCTATCGTCAACATCGGCAGAGGTTGACGAACCGGTGTTGTTTGTTGAAAATCCGGCTGTTTTAGACTGTTTTCTGTTAATGATTACAAGCGCGACCGCGCCGCCCATGACTACAACAGAAAGAACGGGGATGAACCATGTGATAAAGTTCGCTTTCGGCTTTTCGGCAGGTTCTGCTGTCGGTTCGGCGCTCAAGACAGGAGTGCCGCTTGGCGTCGGCGTGCTTTCGGGTTCTGCGGTTGCGGGCGGTTCTGTGGGTTCGACCGGCGGCAGCGTTTCGTCCGGCGCCGGAATAAGCGTGCCGTCATCCGCTATGGAAGCGCCGACTGCAAGCTGACTTTCGATATCGCCTATCGAAAGCCCGGTCACAACATGCGCTTTAAGAACGCTGTCCGTACCGACATATATAATTTTGGTGGTTGTTTGATTCGTGTAAAGATTGCTGACGGTTATGGTGTAGATACCTTCGTCGGTGTAAGCTTCGCCATCCTTTGCAGGCTTGTTGAAGCGTGTATCCTCCGTAAGTCCTTCAGCCCCCGTCCTTCGTATTTCCTTTTTGATATCGATGTTAAGGTATCTGGATCTTGCAAGGTCCAGATAAAAACCATTCTCTGTTATTGAGCTGTTTGTAAGCTCCGCACCTGTTGCAACATCAAAAGGATATACCATACAGTTGCCGTTTCTGACGGAGAAACGGAAGAAGATGCGGTAATCGTTATAAGTAGGCAACGGATTCCAACCGAAGATGTTCATGTTGTTTTTACGAATTTCATAATTCAGTGCGACTTCATAGTCACCTTCTTCACACAGTTTGACTTCAACGGCTGCATCTTTTGTTGCGGTTGCAGCAAGATAATTGGTATATATGATTGGGCTTGAGACACTGTTGCGATAGTCCGTATGACGGACAATCAACGTTCCGCGGCCGAAATCCGTTTTTTCAATTCCAAAATACTCATCATAACCGTTTTTGTCATCGTTGATAAGCAATTTATCGTTTCCGTTCAGCTTATCAATGTCCTGAACTAATTCGAACCATAAGGTAACGGTATCTCCGACCGTTTTAAGAAAGACTGGGTCTCCGGTTTTGTTTTCGGTAACACGAGTGTAACCGTCAACATAAAAACTACCGAGTTTCCAACCGAAATGAGGATCGTCATCTTTAATTTTTTGATTCTGAGAATAACCTGTGTCGTGTCCTGCATTCACCGCTTCACCGAGATAGCGCTTTGTTTCGTTGACGCTTTGTGCGGCGGAATATGGCATAAGTACCGATGCTGCAACAATCAGTGCAGCGATAAAGCACACAGCACGGGACATTTTTTTCACTGTACCCATAACACTCCTCCAAAGGAATAAAACTTCACGTGCGGTATTATAACAGACTATGGCGACTTTTTCAATGCAGATAAATTGAAATGCGGCTTTAAATTCATTTCGGAATTTAATTTCATTCAAGGGTTTGGGTTGCTGCCGCAACAATAAGGGGGTTTAGAACACTGTGTTGGGATTAAACAGCAGGCTCCCAGCAGCTTGCTGCGGGGAGCCTGTTTAAGCGCAAAGTTTATTCAATTAGGAAATAAACAGCGGATATTAAAGCAAACTTATGCCTTTTTGGTCTGAGCCATAACTTCTGCCGCAAAGTCTTCAGTGCGCTTCTGGAGACCTTCGCCCATTTCGTAGCGGGTGAAGCCGATGACTTCGAACCTGCCGTTGATCATCTGGGAAACGCTCTCATCGGGGTTCTTAACGAAGGGCTGCTCAAGCAGGCAGACTTCCTTATAATACTTCTCGATGCGGCCTTCAACCATTTTTTCAATGATTGCAGCGGGCTTGGGCTTGGGATCGTTCTTTGCCTGTTCGCGGAGAATCTCGCGCTCATGCTCGAGTTCGGCCTGGTCGCAGTCCTCCTTGCGGAGGCAGGTGGGCTTTGCAGCCGCAATTTGCATGGCGACATCGTGTGCAACGGCGGGGAACTCATTGTTGCTGATCTGAAGAAGTACGCCGATTTTGCCGCCGAGGTGGACATAGGTATCAACGATGCCTTCAACGCGATTGAAGCGGCGGATGGTGATCTTTTCGCCGATCTTTGCAACTGCGCCGTTGATAACGTCGCTGACGGTCTTGCTCTCGTCTTCGGAGAAGGACTGAGCCATCATATCTTCAACGGAAGCGGGATTCTTCTTTGCAACATGCTTTGCAAGGGAAGCAACAAGGTTTTTGAAATCGTCGGTCTTTGCAACAAAGTCGGTTTCGCAGTTGACTTCGATGATGACGCCGACGCCGCATTTTTCACAAACGAAGCAGTCAACAATACCTTCTGCCGCAATGCGGGAAGCCTTCTTTGCGGATGCAGCAAGGCTCTTCTCGCGCAGATAGTCGAGAGCCTTTTCAATATCGCCGTCACACTCTTTGAGTGCCTTTTTGCAGTCCATCATGCCTGCGCCGGAACGCTCGCGCAGAGCCATTACGTCTTTAGCGGTGAATTCCATTAAATTATCCTCCTGTAGTTATAATGCAAACGTTGACCAACACGGGAATCGGGCGCGGAACGCCCTGATATTTGCCCGCATTTAATCAATGTTACGTTCAAGCGGAGGAAGCCCGGCAGGCTTCTCCGCGGAAAAATCATGGTTGAATGATTGGATTAGAAGTTATCTGCTTCGTCGGCAGCATCGTTGTCGATGGTTGCATCAACAGCGGCATCGGTCATCTGTTCGCCCTGCTTGCCTTCAAGGACTGCATCGGCGATCTTGGAAGCGATGAGCTTGACAGCGCGGATTGCGTCGTCGTTGCCGGGGATAACATAGTCAACATCATCGGGATCGCAGTTGGTGTCAACGATTGCAACGATGGGGATACCGAGGTTGCGTGCTTCCATAACGGCGATATGCTCCTTGCGGGGGTCAACAACAAACATGCAGCTGGGCAGCTTCTTCATTTCTTTGATACCGCCGAGGTTCTTCATGAGCTTTTCACGAAGAGCGCAGAGCTGGATAACTTCCTTTTTGGGAAGAAGATCGAAATCGCCGTCCGCTTCCATTTTGTTGATCTGGTTGAGCTTGGCGATACGGGTCTGGATGGTCTTGAAGTTGGTGAGAAGACCGCCGAGCCAACGCTGGTTGACATAGAACATTTCGCAGCGCTTTGCTTCCTGTTCGATGCTCTCCTGAGCCTGCTTCTTGGTGCCGACAAAAAGAACGGTGCCGTCGTTCATCGCAACATCGCGAACGAAATTGTAAGCATCGTCAATCTTTTTGACGGTTTTCTGAAGGTCGATGATGTAGATACCGTTGCGCTCGGTGAAGATGTATTCCTTCATCTTGGGGTTCCAACGGCGGGTCTGGTGACCGAAATGTACGCCTGCTTCCAAAAGCTGCTTCATAGAAATAACTGACATAACTAAAACCTCCTGTTTTTATTTCCGCCCCGCACATCATCTTTTCGGAGAACCGCAGAGCGGCACAGCCCCGAAAATCCGCACGGGTGAGTTATTTCATACCGAGCCATTATACCATGGCCGTGAACGGTTTGCAAGCATATTTTGCCCGCAGGAACACCGAAAAACAAATATATTTGAAGCCGGAATCATATGTGCGCACGGAACGCAAAGTGCTGATATAAAACAGAGTCGTTAAGCAAAATACGGCAAAAATATGTCTTAAACATGAAAAAATAATCTCAGTACGGAAAAATGCACAACGCAAGCACAAAAGGACAGTTTTCTGCCAAATTCGGCAAAAGAAAGCAGGTAAATTCAGATGATTAGGTGTTGACAAACTGAAAACAGCGTGATACACTGGATATGTCAAATGAACTGCGGCGATCCTGCACGACTCACAGCGTTTTTTCCCGCAGCAAAATTCAATCACAGAAGCCGATAAATCAGTGCGCAGTCCGATTTGAAAGGATTCAGATTAAAACACGCGTCTGTATTCAATGTATAATATGTGTGCTTGCGGAATGCTGATTTGAAAGACAACACCCGTCGGTGCGTATTTTTGCGTACGGCGGGAATCATCCGACAACGAACCGGGGGGAACGGAAGAGGATGCGGGGTTCGGATTGAGACGTTAAACAAAATATAATGCTGTATTTGCAGCTGCACGGAGCATTAACATTCAGTGCCGTTTCGGTTTCGTTAAGCATGTTTCGCCTGTGCGGAAGCATCATCCGAATGCGGAACGGGCTGATTCAAAAGATTCGTGCGCTGCGGCAGCTTTATACAGTCATGCATGGCTGCATTGCATATGCGGGAACAGGGCAGTTTCCCGATCCCGCCGTGCTGCGAGGCAAGTTTTGCGCCGCAGTGCAGCACATGTGTGCAAAATATTATTAATGGGAGGCACTTATTAATGAAAGAACTCAAACGCATCTCTGCCTTTTTCATGGCAATGCTGATGATGCTGACTGTGTTCTCAGCATTCTCCGTCGTTTCGGCGGAAGGCGAAGCAGCGGGCGGCACGCAGCCCGTTTGGCCGGCGCCGGGCTCCATAAAGCTCGACAAAGACGCCGCCGCAGTTGAAGGCGCGCAGAATCTCTGGGAAGTTACCCTCGGCATTCAGGGCAAAAACTTCGAAACCACATCCGACGTTGTGTTGGCTATTGACAATTCCAACAGTATGTACGAAAACGATCGCATGGTGCAGACCAAAGCGGCTGCAAATGCGTTCGTTGATGCACTGCTTACGCAGGACAGCGCGACCCGCATTGCGGTTGTTGTTTTCAACCTCACTGTTAAGCAAACAGGTTTCTATGATTACAGCAACAAGGAAGAACTCAAAGCTTACATCAATGCTGTTTCGCAGAATAATAAGGACGGCGGCACATTCACACAGCTCGGCATCAAGACTGCCCGCGATCTACTGAAATCCCCGGCTTCAACCGGCCTCAACAAGAACATTGTTTTGCTCAGTGACGGCGTCCCGACTGCGAGCTACCATGTAACAGGCACGGCAACGGGAACGTGTTTTTTTGGATTTCACAATACTGGGTATGATGAAAGCACCGTAAAAGTTAACGGATGCAATTATAATGAGCAGGCAGGTAACGGAAAAAGTGCAGATGATGGCTCAATCACCTTGTCACTTACATGCTCACACGGTAAGACGGCAACCAAGATTTTCGACATTAGCCATTCATATGCCACAATTTGGGAAGCACAGCAAGCCGCAAACGACGGCATGACCGTATTCTCAATTGCGCTTCAGGCCGGAACGACTGGTGAAAACGTTCTTCGCGCTTGTGCAACAAACCCTGCAACGGGCTTCTACGCAATCGCTTCCACCGACAATATTGCGGAAAAGCTGACCACCGCTTTCACATCCATTGCGGGCAGCATTGCGATCGCTGCACGTAACGGCGTTGTTAACGATCCCATGGGCGAACATGTTAAGCTCAGCTTCAGCGGCTCCGCTCCCGTTATCACCACAGACAAGGCAGTTTATGATGACGGCAATGCGGATATTTATATCAGCCAGGGCAGCGCGGTTTATGACGCGACAACCCGTTCCATCAGCTGGACCGTCGGCAGCGTTCGTGAGGGCGACAACCCCATCATGAAATACAAAGTCGGCATCCGTGACGGCTATAATCCCTCCACCAACGATGTTCTCGACACCAACGGCAGAACAACTTTCAGCTATAAGAACTACCTCGGCGTTGACACTGTCGGCGATTTCCCGATTCCGAAGGTCACCGTTGGCGGCGGCGCGATACTTGTTCACTGGTATCAGGTCAATTCAAAGGGCGAACCCATCAACGAGCTTGGTCAGGTCGTTGATGGCCCCTCCTTTGCAAAGCAGGTTCAGCCCGCAGAGTATTTTGCGTTTAACGGTTCAACCGGTCTCAACTACAACACACAGTACACCGTTGCAAAGAGCGACTTTGCAAACTACACCTATTACGGCAGCTACATTGTCAACAACGGCAATCTCACCTCCGGCGATGCGGCAACCGTAACTCTCAACGCAGCGAACTCCAACCAGCATGTTTGGTTCGCATACACTCAGAGCTTCAACGTGGCGCATGTTCAGTTTGACGAAACCGAAACCAATACCGTTGTGAAGAAAATCACCACCCATACCGTTGAGCAGTTCAACCTGACTTCCGTTGTTTCGAACGGGTTCATTTACGGCGGCGCATTCAGCGATGAAGCATGTGAAGAGGTTCAGAACTTTGATCCAGGACAGAATGCAACCGCGTTCACTCCCACAGCAGGTGATACCTATTATATTTGGGAAGCGGACGCACAGTTCCTCTCCCCGAGGAACCTCAGCTGCTGGAATCATGTTTCCGAAAACACCGTTGACGTTACCGGCTTCTACCTTGTGACCCCGGTCGATCGCCTGAATTACAGGGAAGTCGGCTTCATGGTCGGCAGCGAGACCCTGCCCGCAAAGCAGTTCACCGAGACCTATATCAATGAGTCCGGCGTTGAGAGCACTCAGGTTCTTACCGGCAGCAAGTGCTATGTTTACGACACCGTAAAAGTCGATTTAAACAACGGCACAAGCGATGTGTACAACGTTTCAAACGTTAACATCGGCAAGACCCACGGATACCTTGCCTGCTACGGCATGGATAAGAACACCTATTGGCAGAATGCAGACGCTGAAATCACCTTCACACCCTATTGGATCACCCTTGACGGCGTTAAGGTTGCACCGCAGACCCGCACCGCAAAGTATTACGGCCCAGGTTTGGATGCTGACGTTACCTACAAGAAGTTCCATGTTGTTAAAACTGCTGCAAGCGGCATTGCGAACGCTTTTGTTGACGATGCACAGCAGGAGAACATGCTCGTTCTGATGAACAGCTATTTTGCAAACGGAGCACCCATCAATCCCGTTGATGAACCTGTTCAGGGCAATATCGTCACCGTTCACGACGGCGAAACGCTTTACACCGTTGCAGCGGAGAACAACGCGGTTCAGCTTGATTATATCGGCGTTGAAGGAAAGCTCTTTGCAGGCTGGTTCGCGGATGAAGCATGCACCGTTCCCGCAGACCTTTCGAACATTACCGAAAGCATTGATGTTTATGCAAAGTACGTTTCCGATTCCTATCTCGGGCTTCGCTACTATCGCAACGGATTCTTCAGACTCCGCAGCCTGACCCTCGTTTCCGCAATTGACGGCAGAAATTACGCTGAAACAGGCTTTATCGTTAACGGCGAGAGGATTTCCGTTTCCGATTACAGCACCCGTTACGGTCTGCGCAGTGCGCGCAGCCTGTTCGGCAGGGAAGTTGCAAACAACGCTCTGCTCATGACCTGCGATTACGCTTTCGACGGCGTGACCTATGGCGCAAGGCTGAACATCACCCCCTATTGGGTAACTCTGGACGGCACGACCGTTCGCGGCGAGACCCGCACCCTTACCTATAATTGGTACGGAATCACCGAATAAGCTAAAGGAAGGATAATACGCATGAAAAAGTTTGATCCGACCCTCAACACCGTTTTCACCGATGACGGCAAGCCCGTTATCGCTCCCGGGGGGCCGCCCAGCGGCTCAACCATTGAATCAATCGGTGAGAATCTGAACGTTATGACCCTTGGCGACGGAACTGTTATCTACTTTGATAACTTTGGAAACATCGTCAATCCGTAACATATAAAACCATGATGATTGCATAATTCATGAAACTCATGAAATCGGTGCAATTGACACGAAGGCGACGGGGCAGATGCTGCTCCGCCGCTTTCAACATAACTGCGGATGCGCACGGACATTGCAAAAGAGCTGAACGGAGGCACGGAACAGGATGGAAAAAATCAATATCGAGCTTGCGGGCATCCCGCTTGAGCTGACGCTCAGATACAAAATGTTCCGCGATAGATATGCGGATTTTCAAACGGAAAAAAAACCCTGCGCCTGTATTGAAATCACGCCGGAGCAATGCGCCTGCGCCGCACGCGGTTACGAACCGGGAACGCTTCCCGAAAGCGTTGAAGATCTTGAACTTTGCGCCAAGGCCTGCGCCGCGCTTCTTCCGCACGGGCGGGCAATCATTCATGCGGTTTGCTTCGTGTGGTGCGGAAAGGCATGGCTCATCTGCGCTCCGAGCGGAGTGGGAAAAACAACGCATTATAAGCAGTGGAAACGCCTTTTCCCGAATGAAGTGGAAATGCTGAACGGCGACAAGCCCGTGTTGAATTTCGAAAAACAGTATGTAACTGTTTCGGCTTCGCCGTGGGCGGGGAAGGAAAACATGCGGCAGCTGCGCACGGCACCTCTCGGCGGCATTGTGTTTCTTGCTCAGGATAAGCAAAATATAATTAAACGCTTGTCTCCGAAAGAAGCGGGTGTTCGGCTGTTTCTGCAATTCATAATTCCGTGCGACAACGCGGAACAGGTGCGTTTTGCAGCGCAATATACGGAACGTATACTTGAGCGCACGCCGGTTTGGCTGCTCAGGAATCGCGGGGACGGAGCATCGGCCGAGCTTTGTCGAAGGACGCTTGAAAGCGAACTTTGCTGCGCTGACAATTAACGATGCAGTGTTTGGAATCATCTGGCTTTTGAAGGGTGCTTTTGAAGGATAATCGACCGAACGGAGGGTTTGAGAGTTTATTATGGAATACAGAGTTAATCCGAATGCGGTTTATGTTGAAGTTTGTGATGAATACCTGCTTGTTGCCGTTGGTGAGGCGCGGGGAAAACTGCCGCAGCTCAGGAAACTTTCGGAATCCGGTGCATTTATTTGGCGCGGGCTTGAAAAGGGTCTTGCTTCGGAAAGCATTATTTGCGCTGTCATGCAGGAGTATGAGATTTCTCGTGATGAAGCGCAATCGGGGTTTTCTGCCTTTGTTTCAACTTTGATGAAAGAGGGGTACATAACCGAATCCGAGTGATTTTACACGATTGAAACGCTGAATTAAAACCGAATTTAAGCGCAGTCGATTTAAAAAAAGCAAGGCGTCCGCCCCGTATGTTGGGACGGACGCTGTTTAGCATCGGCCTTATTTGTTTGGATTCCGAAGTCCGTTATGATGCTTATGCATCAGCAACACCGCCGTGCATGTTGCTGAACAGCTGAAGAATCCTGCTGTAAGCTGCATCATCAACAAAGATGAAGTAGTGCAGAGTGCCGGCATCGGAATACTCAATTCCGAGTTCGGACAGAGTGTATCTGTCGATGTAACCGTAATCATCGATGAAACTTTTATCATACATTCCATCGTCAAGCTCACTGTTGTATCTGCCGGAAGCTATCGTGCTGAACCACACGGACAGAACATGCTGACCCGGCTCCGGTGTTTTGCCGCGGCTTTGTTCAATGCAATTCAACAGAGTATCGATTGTTTCGCGGTTTACATAAGCCTGCTGCGCAAGTGCCGGAGGATTCATGCCGTCAACATTGAAATAGACAAAATTGCTTTGGAACATGTCATCCAAACCTGAAATCGAGCCGCCGACAATGTTGAACGAGCCGCTTTCAAGTGCATTGAGCGTTTCTTTGAACCCGCGTTTTTTTTCTGCTTTCCTGTTTTCGTAAGAAATAAGCATACGAAGAGATTCGGGAGTGTTTTCATCAACCGCAACAACGCGGCAATAGTTTCCGCTTATGTCGGAAAGCACTGCGAATTGGAAATCGTTGCCGAATACACCGCTTTCCATAAAGTTCCATGGATTCATGAATTCCGCCGAGTCTCCGTCGTCCTCACCGCCGATGCCGAACTGGTGCAACAGCTTGTCGGAATCCAGAGCTTTCAGCTCACGCATAAGCGTGTCATGGAAGCTTGCGTCAAGCCCGTGCGGCAGGGCGACTTTTCCGTTTTCGAATCGGGACAGGTTGACATTGCTTTCAACATAATCCGTGTTCATCAAGAGAATGTCGCGCAGCGTAAACTCTTCGTTCTTCCACAAATAGTCATATGAATCAAGGGAGGCCGGATAATAATATGTCTGCCCGCTTTTGAGTTTTATGGCGAGGGTAACGGTGTTTTCGAAACGGTCTACGGATCTTATGACGGATGATGGATTGAACAGGGAATGTCCGATTATTTGCGATTCGGATGACGTATACGCATAGGTGGAAATATAATCGAAATCGGCTTTTGAAAGCTGTTCACAGTAGTCAAAAAGCATTTCATCATGAAGCTTCATGCGTTCCGAATCCTTGTTTCCGCGCCAACAGAGCGAGTAAAAGCCCGAAGAAGGAATCAATCCGCCCTGCACGGTGACGTATTCGATATTGCTTGCGCGAATTTCGATTTTTTCGGAGGCACTTGTCATTGCTGCCGAGCAAAGCAGAACGATTGCGACTCCCGCAAGCACGGCGGGGAAGAACATCAGCCGCTTTACTGCGGATTTGAATCTGCGAAGTGTGATCCAGCTGAATCCGAAATACACAACAATTCCGACAATTGCGGGTGCGATGAGATGATTCCATGCAATTTGGGGACTGCCCGAATAAACATCGGGATAGAACACATCATTCGTGAACATGAGCGATGCGGTGAGTGCAAAGCCGATGCTTATCAGGACGTGGATCCAGCGGGTTCTTGCAGGTTTGCCCGCTGTTTCCGCCTGCGCATTGACAAAAGCGAAATATGCAGCAATCAGAACCGCCGCACAGCACAGAACGCGAACAAGACAGTTCAAAAATGTTGACGCGGCAGGGCTGACGGGGAACAGCAGCTCCGTAAGCGAGAAGGCTGATTCAGTGTTGTTCATGAGCGCATTATATGCAATATTCGGCAGAAGAAGACAGACGAACGCAAGCACAATGGTCGGGAAAGTACGTGTGGACAGCGAAAAAACAAGCACAAAGCCGCCGAACAGCATCAATCCGCGAAGCAGTGACTCACCGATCGCCTCCGCAACCATGGCGAAACTCGGAACAAGGACGGATGAGTTGGAAATTGTTGAAACAAGGCTGCCGACGAATGCTCCGAGAATGTTTGCGGCGGCGCAAATGCCCGCCCACGCAAGCATTGCGGTGAAGGCCGAAATGAGCATGGTTCGTTTTGCGACAGGAATGCTTCCGCGGAAATCCCATGCGGAGCGGACCAGGTGCTTCACAACAAAAACAGATCCGGCAACAAAGCAGAAAAGACTGACGTAACTTACGGCGGAAGATTGGATATACACATTTGCACCGAAGAGCAGCATTGACAGAAGGTTTTGCGTAATACCGAAAAACGACAGCATGGATGCAACAAATTCGATCGATGCAAATACGATTCCCGTGGTTGAAAACTCCCTCAGCATTTCGCGGCAGTAGGATTTGCTGAAAAACGGAACGCGATTCTTTCTCATGGTTGGATTCTCCTTATTTGATTTCATCAAAATTGTAGCCGAGGGAAGACAGCTCATATGTAAAAACTTCCTCGATTGATAAGGGAAGCATATCCATTATCAGCGGCTTCAACGCTTCGATTTTTGCCGAGGTTTCGGCTGCTTCGCCGCGCACAAGAACGTATACAATGCTGCCTTGCTTGGTGAAAGAAAGCAGTTCAACATCCTTGAAGTCCTCCGGCGTAACCTGTCTTGCGAATGCAAGCTGAACCTTAAACAGCTGTGATTTAGCATCGGCAAGGTCGTTTTGAAAAACGATTTTTCCCTGATACAGCATTGCAAACCGATCGCAAGTGTCCTCAAGTTCGCGCAGGGAGTGACTGGTCATAATGACGGTTGAACCGAAGTCACACATATCGCGATAAATAAGACGTTTGGCAATGTTGCGCGCAATCGGATCCAGTCCGTCAAAGGTTTCATCGAAAAGAAGAACATCCGCATTGCAGCTCAGCGCAAGCACCGTCTGCACCTGCCTCACCATACCTTTGCTCAGGGAACGAACGCGGCGTTTTTTATCGAGCTTAAAAATGTTGAGCAGCGCATCAAACTTTTCAAACGAGAACTTGGGATAGCATGAAGCATAAAAATTTGCCATGCGTTCGATCGTTGCCCCGCCTCCCGTAAGGTGCATTCTGTCCGGAACAAAAACGAGGTGCGTTTTTGCGGCGGGATTGTCATAGACCGGTTCATCGTTAATGAGCACGGAACCGTCATCCGCAGTGTAAATTCCCGCAATTATGCGCATAAGAGTGGATTTGCCCGCACCGTTCGCCCCGACAAGCCCGAATATGCTGCCCTTTGGGACAGAAAAACTGACTTTGTCCAATGCTTTGAGTTCGCCAAAGTTTTTTGAAAGGTCGGTTACTTTAATCATATGTCATTTTTCCTCCGTTTGGTTGTTTTCGATAATGTTTTCATCATAGGCTTTGTTCACTGCGTTGATAACATCCGCCCTGTTGAAACCTGTCAGCTTAAGCTCACGGGAAAGTGCGGTTATTTCGTCAAGAAGTTTGCTGCGTGCTTCGTGCAATCGCTGCATTGCGTCCGGCGAAACGAACCTCCCGCTGCCGGGAACGCTGTAACAAAGTCCGCGCCGCTCCAGTTCGGTATAAGCCTTTTGAAGCGTGTTCGGATTCACGGAAAACTGCACCGACAATGCGCGCACGGATGCGACGGGCGAATTGGGTTTCAGCTCGCCTGTGAGTATTTCTCGCTCAATGCCGTCTATGACCTGTTCATAAATCGGTGTTCGAGAAAATTTATCAATCTGCAAAAAAGTCCACCTCCGTTCGTACTGAATCAGTTGCCACAACTGTGCTATTGATTATAATACAGCAGCGACGGTTTTGTCAACGCCTTTTTCAAAAAAGGTGATCCTGCAAAATTTCCCGGGAAATACATTGAATTCATCACTTATTAAGTATTCATGTGCGATTCAGCGGCAAAAAAATGCGAAAAATGAGTGCAGAATTCGAATATTCTGTGACAAAAGTCGAAAAATTACAATATGAGTTTGGAAATGGGTTGAAATGAACCGTGAAATATGCTAAAATAACCGATATGTTTGCGAAAATTCTATTTTCGGAGGAGTTGCTTGTGAACAAGCTTTGCAGGCGCGCACTGTGTGCGATAACAGCATTGCTGTTTGTGCTCTGCTCTCTGCCTGCCGGCGCAAGAACCGAGACGGAAGCGGGCGGGATTACTTCATATGCAGAGGATTCAAACGGAGTTGTTGAATACGAGATCAAGCCCCGACATTCGGATGGGGTAACTTTGGAATACAGCGAAACGGTTCTGCGCGGCAACCTGCATTCAGGTGTTTTCACGTTTGCGGAAACGAAAACGGTGACCCTCGTTGCAAGGTTTGCGGAGGGCTGGAGCTATAACGATAAATACAGCGTGTTCTTCCCAAGCAATCCGGCGCGAAGAACCATATTGCTCAACAGCGATGCGAGCATACGTTTTTCGTTTTCCGCAATCGCAGGGGAGAGCGTGGCATTCTCTGACTTATATCTCTTGGGAATTTATGCCGCAGTTGAATCCCTTCCGCGGCTGGATATCACAACCTTAAACGATTTTTCGCTTATCGGCAAGGATAATTGGGTGTCTGCAAATTTCAGTTTGACTCTCGGCACGAAAAAGTATTCAAGCGGCGAGTTCAGCGGCTCGGGCTATGTTAAGGGGCGCGGGAATCTGTCTTGGACGCAGCCGCAAAAGCCCTATTCGATTAAGTTGGAACAAAAAACATCGCTGCTCGATATTCCTGCAACAAAGCGGTATGCAATCGTTGCAAGTTACTCGGATCCCTCCCTGATGCGCAATCTTGTGACATACAAAGCCGGTGCATTGCTTTCGGGCATGGACTATGTTCCGAAATGCGAATTCGTTGACGTTTATTTTAACGGAGAATACAACGGAATTTATATCCTCATAGAACGTCCGGGCATCGAAAGCACAAAAATCGATATTGACGAAGCGGATGAGAGCGATATAACGGGCGGTTATTTCATCGAAAAGGATATTGCGATGAAGGTTGATTTTGCACGGGATATGTGGTTCGACTGTCCGTATTGGGCGAATCAGACGCAGGATTATTTCGTGCTTAAACAGCCGGAACCCGCTTCATCCGAACTCACGGCGCGAATGCTTGAATACCTTGAGGAACACATGAAGAGCGTTCATAATGCCGTGATGGGAATAAGCGGCGAAGATTATCAAAAATACATTGATGTCGATTCATGGATAGATTACATTATTATTCAGGAAATAACAAAGAACATCGACGGTAATTTTAAAACAAGCTGTTACCTGTATAAACAGAGTCAGGACGACAGGCTGTACATGACCGCAATATGGGATTTTGATATTGCGTTCGGGCTGACGGCATTTAATAATGCCAGTGCGGAACACAATGATGTTGAGGACTGCGTCGGCGGAAGAGGGCCGGTCGGGTTCATTGCGATAAACAGTTCCGCTCCGTGGTTCAATGCGTTGTATCACAACTATCCGGATTTTCAGGCGCGGTTCAAACAGCGCTACAAAGAATACCGCAGCACGTTGATTCCCGAGTTTTTTGCACTTATCAACGAACAGGCGGCGTATTTATACAATTGCACTGCCGAAACCGAAGAAAAATGGGAAAAGAACTTTGATCACGGCGTCAATTTTCTCACCAATTGGCTTACGGGACGAATTGAATGGCTGGATTCTCAATTGCTCAACGGACAGAGCGGAATTACCGATCTTAATTATGCTTTGAACGTTCCGGGCGGCTCACTTGAGTTCACATCCGGGACGGATGATCCGTTTGTCGGCAGCACGACAGTTTCAAGAGGCATGGTCGGCAACACCGTTGTCGGCGGACGCATTGCTGCCGTAAGCTCGAATGCGGGCGAAAACAATTCCGAAAGCGATTTGCGTCTGACAGTGACGATGAAAGCGGGGGACACACTGAGTTTTGATTACTGCGTCAGCAGCGGGGTTGACACGGACAGGTTTATCTGCACCGTCGGAACAAAGGTCTTGATGAAGATATCGGGCGAAACGGGATGGACGAAATACATTTTCACCGCACCGATCGACGGAAGGTATTGTTTCCGCTGGAGCTATGAAAAGGGAAACGACAAATCGGCGGGTGTTGATGACTGCGCTTATATTGACAACGTTGAGCTGAAAGCCGTGGGGCTGGATGCCGCTCGCGGGGATGTGAACATGGACGGGAAAATTACCCTTTCGGACAGCATGGCGGCGCTGCGCACCGCGCTCGGACTGGACGGGTTTGACCCGGAACGGCGCGAGCTTTCGGATTATAACTGCGACGGCGCAATTTCCGTTGAAGATGCGGTTGCAATCGCAAAAAAAGTCATGCATATTGTGTAGCCGTTAAGCAGAGTGCCCTCTCTGTGCATTGAACATTACATATTCAAAAATCAAAAAACTGCCGCAGATGCAATCACTGCGGCAGTTTCAATTGCGGACAAATCATGAGAAAAGTTCTCTGCTCCGTTCGGGTTTTCATGAAACACTCTGCACAAACTCGGGAACACTCGATTCGGCTCTCCGTAAAAGCCGAATTTTCGGGGTATTCCCGATTCAAAGGTTTCCCGGGATGGGGGTAATCATCCGTACAACTCGGGGGAACATCGAAAGCATCCGGTTGAAATGCCCTGCGGGTCGGAACATTTGCATCACTGCGCCGCCGTTGACGGCGAGCTGCTGTTCATCCGCGGCATTTACAGATCGTCCGCATCCTGCACCGGAGCCTCATAATCCTCGGCGGTGCCGGTGTAGCTGCCCAACACATCCGATTTGATCGCGCCTCTGCCTTCGGTTGTGAATGCGGTTTCTTTATCCGTCACATTCGAATGGTCTTGCTTGATCCGCTCCTGAAATTTTCCGTTCGCTCTTTTCCTCATGGGCTTATTATGCCCGCCCGACTCAGCCGTATGCACGAAACTCGGCATTTAAAAACCGGTATTTTTTTACAATCATGCAATTGAATCAAAAAAAGGAGAACGGCAATTGCCGAACTCCCTTTTGCTTATGGTTTGATTTATTTGTCGCCGGAACGGAACGGTGCAGAGTGTTTACTTGATGGTAACTGCGGTAACGCCGGAATAGGCAACATCCGTAGAACCCTGTTCAGTTGTATGCAGAGTGAAATAGCCGCCGTTATCGGGTGAACCGATGGGTTTTCCGTTGTTTGCAAATGCAAGCGTGCAGTCGAAAAGGCTCAGCGCGGAGATTTTGTCGGAAAGATCCTGCTCGGTGCCGCCGGCTTGGGTGAGTACAAGCGAGTATATGTTGGTGGTTTCGGCATCGGAAACATCAACACCGACGGAATCGAGAACGGCCTTGAGATTCACTCCGTTGAAGACGTTAATGGAGCCTCCCCTGACGAGTGCGTTGGTCTGGTCGAGTGCGGAAACATTTTCGGCACCGAGAGCATAGAGTTCACCTGCGGTGAGTTTGTATTCGCTGCCCTTGAAATTGAGCGTCATAACAACGGTATCCGCAGCAAGTCCCCAGTTCGTTTCAACAACGAGAGTGCGGGGGTCGGTTGTGGTGTTGGGGTTTTTGCGTGTGTCATTGCCCGGATTCGGTTTCGTGGTGGTCGTGGGAGTGTCGGGGGTTTTTTTGTCGTCCTTGCATGCTGTCATGCAAAAGGCGGCAGCAAGCAGAAGAACGGACAGCATGATTGCGATCATTCGATTGACTTTTTTCATAACGATATTCCTTTCGGGTTTGTTTTGTTAATTGCCGTATCGTTTCCGAAAAAACAAATCGGCACAGCGTGAATGCGCATTGATTTCACGCTGTTCGGCATGAGCCTAAGTATACCAGTTTTTTAAAAAAAGTTCAAGCCTTTTAACGAATGAAATTGAACATACGCCAAGCGAAAAAAAGCGTGAACGGGGCGGGTCATTTTTCGTATCCTGCCGATATGACGAATGCGCCGCTGCTTTCGGAAAGGCTTGATACATTCATGCAGCCGTAAAGCCTGCCGTTTTCGCCCGCGTTAAGGTAAGATGAAATATCGGCTGTTACGGAATCGAGGCTGCATGTATGCGTGTTCAGCGCGTGGATAAAATGCGCCGCAACTGTTGACACGCTGCCGGGTTCAAGAGCTTCAAGAACTTCGGGTTCAAATCGGCAGGTAATATAGGTTATCCTTCCGAACTCGTCCGTGAGTCCCGTAAAAAGTATCCCTCTTGTGTCGCGGAGCGAAAATTGCGAGCCCGGTTTACCCGTGCTGCCCGCCTCAATGCGTATGCCCTCGGAAGAATACTCTGAGTTATAAGCTTTGATGAAGCTGTTCAGCAGAACGGGACTTACCGCAAGCCGACTTCGGCAGGTTTCGATAAGGTCGTCAGAATTTTCAAATTCTGTGTTCAGCGATTGAAAAAGCAAAACAGCATCTTCGTAATTGCCGACGTTCATAAGTTCAACGGCTTCATTATAAATTTTCAAAAGCTCTTCAATGTTCCGAAGGTAGGCCGCACTTGATTCATAGCCGCATGCATCCGCAAAACTTGAATATGCTTCGAGGTAGCGGCCGCTTTCATAAAGCTTTACACCGCTGTCATAATGAACTTTGAGCGAATCAATATATTCAACAAAGTCAGCACTGTTGAGGTATCCGGTAATTCCGACAAATATCGCACGCGCCTCGTTCGGCTTGCCGGCAGAAACCAATTCAACCGCCTGAGCATAAAGCTTTTCATATTCGGCAATTGATTCAAGATACTCCGTGTATTTATACGAATCACCGCAGGTGAGGAAGCAGCGTTTTGCATTATTAAAATCAAGATTCTTATAATATAAGAGACCTTCCTCGGCAAGCTTTTCCCTTTCTGCTTTCGACTGACAGCCGCAGAAAAGCAGTGCAAGCGTGCAGGCAAGTGCGAGTGCCGCCGCAAGCGCGAGCGTGTTCAAGCGAATAAAACCGGGTTTTAATTTTGAATGCATCTGCCTTTCCTCCTTGATGAAATAATACAGGCGGACGGAGCGGAGGGCCGACACGGTTGTTCCGCTCCGTGCATGTATTCAGGTAAACATTGTCCAATGATTTCGTGAAGCGCGAAGACACGCATAAGCGATTTCCTTATGCTTTTTTAACACCGAGAGCGACCTTCTCGCCGTTGATATCCCACTCTTTCACATAACCGTAGGGAATGCCGAAAGTGAGTTCATCGGCAAGAGTCGTTCTGCGGATTTCGTCCGAATTGCGATCCAACACCGCAAGCAGGTTTTCGCCGCATTCGATGCTGATTATAATCCTGTCGGTAACAACAAAATCGGCTTCTTTGCGCATGGTCTGAATCTTGCTGATGATTTCGCGGACATAGCCTTCTTCAATCAGTTCATCCGTGAGCGCGGTGTTAAGCACAACGGTCACGCCGTTATCGCCGACTGAGGCAAAGCCTTCCTTTTTGACGGTGTCAACAAGCACATCTTCGGGATTCAGCGAGACGGTGAGCGTTTCAAGCTCAAATTCATAAGCGCGTCCCTCTGCATGGGCAGCAACAACCGCATTGCCTATGCCGTCTCCCTGCAAATACTGATTGATTTTGGGAAGAATCTTTCCGTAACGCGGCCCGAGAAGCTTCAGCTGGGGCTTTACGCGATAGGTTATGAATGAGGAAGCATCCTTAACAAAGCGAACGGCTTTCACATTCAATTCATCCTCGATAATCTCAGTATACCGAGCCGGCAGTTCATCAACACCCTGAACAAACAGCTCCGAAAGAGGCTGGCGGTTCTTGATGTTCGCAAGATTGCGTGCCGACCTTCCGAGTGTGACAACTTCCAGAATTTCGTCCATGCTGCGTTCAAGTTCCGCGTCGATGAAACTTTCGTCGCAAATCGGGAATGCGCAAAGGTGTACGCTCTCCGGTGCAAGGTTGTTCACCGTGCGGACGATGTTTTGATAAATTGCTTCCGCCATGAACGGAGTGAACGGTGCGGTGAGGCGGGAAAGCGTTTCAAGCACTGTGAACAGCGTCATATACGCCGCTTCTTTATCCACAGTCATTTCCTTGCCCCAATAACGTTCCCTGCCGCGGCGAACGTACCAATTGGAAAGGTCGTCAACAAAGCGGTTCAATTCGCGCCCCGCTTCGGTAATGCGGAGGTTTTCAAGATAGTTATCCACTGTTCGAATGAGCGTGTTAAGGCGTGAAAGCAGCCATTTGTCCATTACGGAAAGGTTTTCGCGAACGAGCTCATGCTTCGTGGGGTCAAATTCATCAATATCTGCGTACAAAACGTAGAACGCATATGTGTTCCACAGCGTACCCATATATTTGCGCTGCATCTCGCTCACGGCGTCGCCGCTGAAACGGCTGGGCAGCCACGGACTTGAGGCGGTGTAGAAATACCAACGCACCGCATCCGCGCCCTGTTTTGTTAAAACGTCCGCAGGCGCAACAACATTGCCGACGTGCTTGCTCATCTTTTTGCCGTCCTTGTCGCAAACAAGTCCCAACACGATGCAGTTCTTGAATGCGGGCTTGTCAAAAAGGATGGTTGAAAGTGCGCTCAGCGTATAGAACCAACCGCGGGTTTGGTCAACGGCTTCGCTGATATAATCCGCGGGGAAGCGGCGTTCGAATTCCTCTTTGTTTTCAAACGGATAGTGCCACTGTGCAAAAGGCATTGAGCCGCTGTCAAACCAGCAGTCGATAACAACGGGCTCGCGGTGCATCGTTCCGCCGCATTTTTCGCACTTAAAGGTTATCGGGTCGAGCATGGGCTTGTGCAGCTCGATATCCTCTGGCGTGTCCGGAGCATATTTGCGCAGTTCCGCACGGCTGCCCATGACATGGTAATGTCCGCAGTCGGGGCACATCCACACGGGCAGGGGAGTTCCCCAATAGCGTTCTCTGCTGATACCCCAGTCGATAACGTTTTCAAGGAAATTACCCATGCGGCCTTCGCCGATGGATTCGGGAATCCAGTTTATCTTTTTGTTGTTTTCAATCAATCTGTCGCGCACAGCAGTGGTCTTCACAAACCAGCTTTCCCTTGCATAGTAGATGAGCGGAGTGTCGCAGCGCCAGCAGAAGGGGTAACTGTGTTCATAGGGAAGTTCCCTAAGCAGCCTTTCGCGTGCTTTAAGGTCGGCAATGATGGACTTATCGGCGTCTTTAACGAAAGTGCCGTCCCACGGGGTGCCTCCGGTGAGCCTTCCGCGGGCGTCAACAAGCTGAACAAACGGAAGCTCCCATTTCCTGCCAACGCGTGCGTCGTCTTCGCCGAATGCGGGGGCAAGGTGAACTATGCCCGCACCGTCGGTAAGGGTTACGTAATCGTCCGAAACAATGCGCCATGCATCCCTGCCTTTGTGGTTGACGGGGAAATCAAACAGCGGTTTATAGTGAATGCCGACAAGCTGCGAACCTTTGAAGCGTGCAAGCTCGGTTGTGTCCTCGCCGAGAACATTTTCAACAAGCTCAGCCGCAAGAATGTATTTTTTTTCGCCGCAAAGAACTGTTACATAGTCTTCGTCGGCATTGACGCAAAGACCGACATTGCTGGGCAGCGTCCACGGTGTTGTTGTCCATGCAATAAAGCTTTCGCTGCCGTCAACAAAGCTGTGTTCCGCATCGGGAATGACGGGGAAGGTCACAAAGATGGAAACTTCCTTAACGTCCTTATACCCCTGTGCAACCTCGTGGCTTGACAGTGCGGTTCCGCAGCGCGGGCAATAGGGAACGATTTTGTGGCCTTTATAGAGCAGCCCTTTTTCGTCGATTGTCTTCAATGCCCACCAAACGGATTCAATGTAATCATCGGTATAGGTAACATAGGGATGCTCCATGTCCGCCCAATAACCGACGGCATCGCTCATCTGTTCCCATTCGCCTTTATATTTCCAAACCGACTCCTTGCATTTGTCAATAAAAGGAAGCACGCCGTAACTCTCGATCTGCTCCTTGCCGTCCAGTCCGAGCAGCTTTTCCACTTCAAGTTCAACGGGAAGTCCGTGCGTATCCCAACCCGCTTTGCGCAGCACGTCAAAGCCTTTCATCGTGCGGTAGCGGGGAATGATATCCTTCATGGAGCGGGTCAAAACATGCCCGATATGCGGCCTGCCGTTAGCTGTGGGCGGTCCGTCATAGAAAGTGTAAGCAGGTTTGCCCTTGGACTGTTCAACGGATTTCTCGAAGATGCCGTTTGCCTTCCAGAATTCCAGAACCTCTTTCTCTCTCGGAACAAAGTCGAGCGAGGCGGAAACTTTTTTGTACATTGTTCAAACACTCCTTTTCTTTTAAGGAAATTTTTAAAAATAAAAAACCGCCCCGAAAAACGGGACGATCGAAACCGCGGTACCACCCGGATTCAAAGGCATAACAAAAACCATGCCTTTGCACTCCTGCCCTTTAACGCGGGGGCTGCGTCGAAGGATAATCCCGCATTGCCGAACATATTCGGCATGAGTTGAGCAAACCCGCCTCTTATTGCGGTTTCCCCTTCGCTCTCATGGGTGATAATGCATCCGAAGTCCCTTGCCGCCTTTCACCCTGCACGGCTCTCTTTCGGCATGTTCCGACTGCAAAAAACAGAGGTATGCCTTTAAGGAAAACTGCGGCGCACCGCGTCCCAATCTGCGATTTGGTATTTGCCCGATTGCCGCCGGGCAAAGGGACATAAAAATATTCAGCCTTTATTATAATGCACGAAAAAGCATTTGTCAATCACAAAAATTTCGATATCAAAATTGGGGGCAATTTGCTGATGACCTGTTTTTCACGATGCGAAAACAGCGGAAACAAAAACTGCCGCCCGAGCGATGAAGCCCGAGCGGCAGGCGGAGGTTGATTCAATTCCGCCCGTATATTTAAATTATTATCGTTTTTTGTTATCGGAAACGATTTAACCGAAACTTAGGTTCAAATTGTTTTGCGATCAAGACTGAATGCATGATTGATCAGCCCTGCGGTGTTTGTTTCGGATAGGTAGTGGCAAAAATGACAAATTCGGCATAGATTTCTTCATATGCCTTTTTATTTGCTTCCTGCCAGGTCAGCCCTTCCCTTCGATAGTTTGAGGCAAGCGGAAGCAGCCGATCAGAATATCGGGTAGCGCAAAGATTGGGCTCAGAGTAGGAGATTATGACCATTCTCTGCTTATCAACGGTGATCCGAAAATCCATGCCGGTGCCGCTCTCGGGAATAGAGGGAGCTGGATGCATCGTGAATACAGCCACATCCGCCGTGATTTCGGTTTCTGTTTCATCCACAATTTGTTTGACATACGCCTCCTCAATGGTTACATTGACAAAATTGTATCCCTGGCCGAGTTTTTTTAGATCGATCTCAAGCTGATTATCCCAAAAGAACAGATCCGTATCCTCGTTCCTGTCCATAATGTCGGAAAAATCCATAAGCTCAAGGTTCATACAGCCGACGTAAT
>ERZ826764.392-NODE-392-length-63612-cov-44.761317_pt1 | contig 63612 bp, 50 predicted proteins | sample MGYA00519870_ERZ826764 | MGnify/ENA primary metagenome ERZ826764 (study PRJEB31778, sample SAMEA3449239) | human gut metagenome | biome: human gut; feature: human-associated habitat; material: faeces | place: United Kingdom | collected 2010/2012 ... | reverse complement strand
GGAAAGAAGCTGCGCCGCGGGGGAGGCGACCCAAATGGCTTTCTCATATCGTCTTACGTTGCTTCGAACGTTGCTTGAGTGCCTCGGAAAGCCCGACGAGCGCCGTGGAGAACGAGACCAAAGCGGTCAGAAGTCTCACGAAATCAATCAGATCGGTCATGGGCATCACCTCCCATCAGATGGAGGGCGCTGCCCGGCACATGGAACTGCCGTCAACGATACCGATTCTACCAGAGCCTAGTTATATATACGAATATATGTTCGTATTCCAAGAACAAGGGGCCCATACGACAAAGGGGCAGTCCTTTTGTCGCATTATTCGATGACAGTGCGGGAGTTCTGCTTGTGCATGGTGGCGAGCATGTGTTTGGGGACGGCGTGGACCATGCAACTACCGATGGTCGCGGTCGCGGCGGCCTTAGCTGCATCGCTGCCGTTTTTGGTCGCGTAGCTGTGGCGGAAGCGCTTGAGCATGGCAATGTCGTTACCGCCGTCGCCGTAAACCGCGACCTCGTCCTCGGCAATGCCGTAGTAGCCCGCCAGCCAGGCCACGCTCTCACCCTTGTTGCACGCCACGTCCGTGATTTCGAACATCACCGGATCGAACGGCGCGTTGACCACGCGGTCCGATCGCTCGGCCAGATACGCCTTAAGGTCGCGCTCCAACTCGGGCGAGGTCACGCGGCAGTTGATCTTGCACACATCGTGGCGCAGGATGTCGCCGATCGACTGATCGAAATACTGCTCCTCGTGATAGCCGCCACGCGCGCGCATGCCGCGCATCACGATGCGCTTGATAGGGCTGTCCTTCTTAAAACCCGCCTGGTGCATCTCGAACGATCCACTCGAAAACATGCCATCGGGCGTGGAGCAGTCAAAACAGATATCCGGAAACTCCTTGAGCAGTTCCTCGGTGATCTGCGGGTCAATGGTCCAGGTTTTGAGCACCTCGCCATGACTGTCGCGCACGATGGATCCATTGGAGCAGCAGGCGTCAAGCGCCAGGCCCGTAAAGCCATGCTCGCCGATCGGCAGCGTCGAGCGTCCGGTCGCGGGAACCACATGCAGGCCAGCTTCGGTCAGCTCGCGAATGGCACGGCGGATGGTCCCATCCGCCTCATGCAGGGCGTTCAGCAGCGTTCCGTCTAAGTCACTCGCAAACATCTTGATCATGGGCGTGCCTCTCCTTCGTCTGCACGATATTGTAGACGAAGGAGAGGCACGCCCAAACAATGCCGTCACGACGCGACGTGCCACTGCCTTCACAAATTCACGGTGCCCCAGCGCGCTAAGACAATCGCCACAAGCGACTTTTCAGCCGATAAAACAGCGCCGTCGTCAACGTCAGCACCGCCAACATGCCTGCGAATACAATCGCCGGTGTCCATCGATCATATGCGAGCCCGTAAACCAATTGGCCAATAGGCGTTGCACAGGAAAGCGTCATATAAACGAGTGCCAGCACTTTTCCGCAGAGTTCCTTTGGCGCTGACCGCTGAACAAATGAAACGATTTCGACCGATGTAATGCTTGCCCACGCCATGACCCATGCCGAGCCGGCCGCAAGCGCGGCAAACGCTAATTCATCAGGACCGCTCAGTAGCGTGACAATAATCGGCACGACTCCAAAACAGATCATCGCAACATATCGACATATGCCCTTGAAGGAAAAACGATGCGGCCAAATACCGACCAAACCACTGCCGACAAGACCACCTAAGCCCATAGCCACCTCAATAATCCCAACGAAGGATGACTGCATTCCGAGATGCTTTGCAACAATAACGGGAGCACCAATCGTTAACCCAACTAACGCAAGGTTCAAAATAGCCGCAATCAAAAACACAACGAGCAATGATGAGTTTTGAGACAGGTACCGAATCAACTCCCGAAAATCGTTTCGGCGTGTCGTACGAGTCGCGCCGTCTCCCATCGTTTCAGATGAGGCATTTTGCTTGAGTGCGCCCCCGAACAGCAGGGCTGAAATCGTAAACGTCAACGCCGCGGTTTCGCATAGAGTATCGATACCAAAGCACCCATAGACTGCCGTCCCGACTACAGGCCCCAAGATATTGCTCATCATGATTATCTGCGAGACCAACGCAGTGGCACGCTCAACCTTTTCTTGGCCCGTCATGCGCACCGCCTCAATTTGAAGCATCGGTTTCAGCAGCGATTGGATGCCATATTGGACGCAAAGCATTGCTGCCACGACAACCGCAAGAGGCAGCGAACGCTTCATGGGGATAAACAGCAGTGATGCAGCCATCAGAACAATGCCGAGTACCACAAGAACCCCGCGATGTCTTCCCCGATCCGCCAAAATCCCGCCAACCGGAGTCGCGAGCACGCCCGGTATGAACGCTATCGCCGCGACGGCGCCATATAACGTTGAGGAGCCGCTGCAATCGAACAAGTAGAGCGGACACGCAAAGCACAGTGCCGACAGCATCGAATACGCACACAGCTGTGCAACAAGAAGACCAAATAGCCTGATAGATCGCACTGTTTTTGGCGCCAATGAAACGCTAATTCTTCGCATCCCAGCCATAAGCCTGCCCCCAAATACATACTGTCAGTATGTATTTAATGACTTGAAAAGGGCAGCCGTGGCTACCCTCACAAATCAATTACATACCGTTGGTATCTATATTACCACCCGGCACGGTTCCATACGTCCCAAATCTGAGCCGTTGTCTGAAGCACTTCATTACCCAAATCGAGCCCCACCGCGGCCGCCATCTGCGCCAAACAGTGCGCGCGAGCGAGCATTCGATCTTTGGTCTCGAGCGGACGGAACAGCGGCAGCAGCCAAAGATTCGCCAACAACGATACGGCCTCAGCCGCTTCGCGCGGGCATTTGCACGCAATGGAGCCGTCGGCGATGCCCTCCTCGATCACTGGCAAGAGACAGCCATCGGCCGACTCGTCGAACGAGCCCTGGTACTGCATCGCCAGTAGACGCGAGCTTTTTACCGGATCTGCCGCAGGATGCATGCGTGCCCATAGCTCAATTTGCGGAACGACAGACTCGGGCGCATAAAGTCGTTTGAGCTTTTGAGCTCCCGTCATATTGCCAGCACCGAGTGTCGCGCGACGGTGTTCAGCAATCGGAGCCGTTGCCCGATCAAATGCGGCGTTGAAAATCTCCTCTTTGCTCTTAAAGTGATGATAGACAGCACCCTTGGTCATGCCATCGAGGCGGTCGACGATGTCTTGGATGCTCGTCCCCTCATAACCCTGTACGCAGAATAGCTCCAGCGCCGCGTCGAGAATCTTCGCGACAGTCTCCTCGGGATATTTATTACGACCCATAATCCGTCCATCCACAACGCAAGTCTTGTGCCTCATTGCAGCATTTTAACGTTGCGGATGGTAGACGGTCGATTCTACACCGCGGCGGGGCCGTGTTCGCCGGTACGGATGCGGATGACTTCCTCGACCGGCTCGACCCAAATCTTGCCGTCTCCAACGGCACCGGTACGAGCGGCGTTGCAGATGATGTCGACAATTCCGTCGACATGCTCATCGGCACAAATGAGCGTGAACTGCACCTTAGGGATCGTGTTAACAAGCAACTCGTTGCCGCGCACGTATTCCTTCCAGCCATGTTGCGCACCGCAGCCCTGCACCTGGCTGATAGTCATACCGCGAACATCAGCAGCAAACAGCGCATCTTTAAGAACCTCAAGCTTCTCGGCGCGAACAATCGCCGTAATCTTCTTCATAGTGAATTCCTCTCTTCAATAAAAGAAATGAATTGTCCCTCACATGGCACGGGTTTTCCAGGTACCGCAAACCAACCTCAGAGATCAAAAAGTTCAACTGACTGGTCTTAGCAGGTTTCCCAAGTGCCGCAGATTGCCGTGAAAGAGGAACGAAGCGTACTTAAGTACGTGAGCGACGATTGAACGGCAAGGTGCGGTGCTTGGGGAAGCTGCTAATCAAGTCCGGAGAACGAGGGATAAGCGCTCTCGCCGTGCTGACTCGCATCCAGGCCCAGCGCCTCGTCGGCCTCGTCCACGCGCAGACTGCCGTGGAACAGCACCTTGACCACCGCGGCGATCACCAAATCGAGCACCAACACAATAGCGACCGTCACCACAATGCCCAAAATCTGCGAGATGAGCAGCGACACGTCGCCCGTGTAGAACAGGCCGCCCTTACCAGTCCACGAGAGCTCCGGCACACAGAACAGGCCTGTGAGCACGCCGCCCAAGATGCCGCCGATGCCGTGGCAACCAAACGCGTCGAGCGCATCGTCGTAGCCAAACTTGGTCTTAAGATGGCTGATGGCCAGGTAGCAGACGGGCGATACGATCAGGCCCGTGACCAGCGCCGCCCACGGCTCGACAAAGCCCGCACCCGGCGTGACCACCACAAGGCCCGCAACCAGACCGGTGCTGGCACCCACCAGCGTGGGGCGGCCGGTGCGCACGCGCTCGACGGCAAGCCACGAGACCATGCCCGCCGCGCTGGCCGTCACGGTGTTGAGGATGGCGAGCGCCGCCACGGCGTCGGCCTTAAACTCGCTGCCGCCGTTAAAGCCAAACCAGCCAAACCAAAGCAGGCCGGCGCCCAACGCCACAAACGGCACGTTATGCGGACGGTAGCTCACCATGCCAAAACCGCGACGACGGCCGAGCATTAAGCAAAGGATCAGGCCGGTAAGACCGGACGAAATGTGTACTACGTCGCCGCCGGCAAAGTCGAGCGCGCCGATGATGTCGCCGATAAAGGAGCCCTCGCCGCCCCAAACCATGTGGGCAAGCGGCGCATAGACCACGAGCAGCCAAATGCCCAGGAAGGCCGCCATGGCACCAAACTTAACGCGGCCGGCCAGGCCGCCCGTGACGATAGCAGCCGTGATCATGGCAAATGCCATCTGGAAGGCGATGTTGATGATTTGAGGGTAGACGACACCGTCCGCGGCATTACCCTCGGCCGTCTGCAGCACCTGGTTGAGCACCGGCAGGCACAGCAGCTGGTCAAGGCCTCCAATAAATGGGCTGGAACCGTCGCCGCCGTAGGCCAGCGACCAGCCGGCAACAATCCACAGCACACCGACCAGGCCAATGGCGCCAAAGCACATGAGCATGGTGTTGATGACATTTTTGCGCCTGGACAGGCCGCCATAGAAAAACGCCAGACCCGGTGTCATTAAAAACACGAGCATGGTGCAGATGAGCATAAACGTTGTCGATCCCGTATCGTACATTCGTCCCCCTTGGTCGCATGAACGTTGTCGGCGCCCATAATGCGGCCGAGGGACAACTGGTGTAGACCAGATACGGCGTTGTTAAACGCCGCGTTGTCGAATGGAAACGGTGCCGCAATCTTGGAAACGGCGCGGCAACGGGCGCGAAACGAATGGGAAATACGCGAGCAAGGGAGCCGTGAGCGCGTCCGTCCCGACTAGCGCCGAAACAGCTCGTGGGCGCGGTCACGGAGATTAGTTGCTCGAATGACACCTTCGTAGCGATTGATGCGCAGACGCGGGAAGGCATTGAAAAAGCGCAGGTCGCGACGACTGAGTGACACGCTCGGTACCGGACGGCTCATGCGCTTACCGGCAAGGCGACGGCTGAGCGACGGACGCGGCATGCTCGGCGCGGCATCGGCCACGCGACGGGCAGCGAGCGCCAGACCGCGAGCACCATCCGAGATAAATGTCGGCATCGAAGCCTTCTCACGAAGGGCATCGAGCGTCGCGTCGCCCAGCTCGGCCAGCCACGCGTTAACGGCACGGCTGCGGATATGCGTCTGTGCCACCGAGTCGATTGCCGAATCGGGAATACGTTCGAGCATGGAGTCGGACGCATCGGCAAGCGACTCGTTGATGCGGTCGGCAAGGTCGGCGCGCACACGCTCCAGCTGATCGGACAGACGCCGCCAGCTCGCCAACGAGCACGCCGCGTCGACCATCATCGCGACCGCGACGATAAAGGCGGACAGCCGCACAATCAGCACCGGCAGATGGCCAAGCAGCCCCAGCAATGCCGGCTCCACTAAACGGCAAATGCACAGCGCACCCAGGCCAAACGCGCAGGCCCAGTACAGACAGATGCGTCCATGCAAATTAAACGGCAGGTGCGAGTAATCCCAAAAGCGCGCGCCTGTTGTTTTTTCCAATAGAAGGCCCACACTGTACTCGATTACGCTGCACACAAGCGCCGCGGCGACAAACTGGCTCGGGGCATCCGGAATCCCGCGCAACAGCAGCCAGCAGGCAATGCCGCCCGCGCCATAGATGGGGCAGCACGGCCCCAGCAAAAAGCCACTGTTGGCAAATCGTCCGTGATTGAGCATGGCACATACTGTCGACTCCCATGCCCAACCGCAAAACCCGTAAAAGGCAAACGAGAGCACCAGTGCCGAGAGTGGGCAGGCGGCAAGCGTCGCGCCGCCAAACGCCATATCAATCGCGGTCCCCACCGTCTACCCTCTCCTCTTTTCGCTCGAATCTTTGCTCGAGCCGTCACTCGAGTCCTCGTTCGAATCGTTCGCGCCGCCTTTGCGCCGCAGACGACCGGAGACTGTCTCGCGCAGAGCGCACCATTTATCCGCCAGGCATACAATCCAAGCCTCACGACACGTCGGCGGCACTGGCACCAGCGGAAACATATGCCGCACGATGATATTCCGTTCGCGCGACGTCAGCTCAAAATCTTCCTCGGCACGTTCCAGGGCAAAAAACGGGTGGCGAAAGCCATGCAGCCGATGGCTTGGGTCGGGATCGTGCCAGTCATAGAGAAAGTAATCGTGCAGCAGGGCTCCGCGCAGCAACGAGGCGCGATCGACCGAGACACCGACGCGGCCCAGGTGCTCGGCAAAGGACAAACTTGCCCGCGCCACCGAGGTCACATGCGCATACACCGTCACGTCGCCATGCTGGATAAACTCGTGCGTCAGGTCCAAGCGGCCCGCCTGGGCCAGCTGGCGGGCGGCATAGTCGACCTCGTGCGCGATTTTCTCGGCACGAACGGTATCGGACATGCTGCCTCCTTCCAGCGACTCACGGCGACAAGCCACGGCCTGTGCACAATCGATAAAAACATCATGGAACATATCAGTATGGCATCGGACAAAACGTTTTGCCCCACCAGTTGGCGAATTACCGCGCCGCCGTCACATATCAAACGCCAAAATGTGCGAGACTGTCTTGTGCAATTGTGTCGGCCGAGGGAGCGCCGGCGCTCGATTCGCATGGAGTAACCCACAACGATGCTGCTTACGCAAACGACAACGCCCGAGGACGTCAAGGCTCTTAATCGTGCCGAGCTCCCGCAGCTCTGCGACGAGATTCGCCACGCCATCCTCGAAAGCTCCGCCGCTGTCGGCGGACACGTTGCCCCCAACCTAGGCGTCGTTGAGCTCACGGTCGCGCTCCATCGCGTGTTTAACTCCCCCATCGACAAGATTGTCTTTGACGTTTCGCACCAGACCTACGCCCACAAGGCGCTGACCGGGCGCGCGTATACCTATATCGATCCGGAACGTTTTGGCGAGGCTTCTGGCTTTGCCAATCCCGACGAGTCCGAGCACGACCTGTTCGCCATGGGCCACACCTCCACATCGGTGAGCCTGGGCTGCGGCTTGGCACACGCCCGCGATCTGGCGGGCGACAGCTACAACGTCATCACCATCATTGGCGACGGCTCGCTTTCGGGCGGCTTGGCGTTTGAGGGCTTCAACAATGCCGCCGAACTCGATAGCAACCTGATCATCATCGTCAACGATAACGACCAGTCCATCGCCGAGAACCACGGTGGCCTCTATCGCAATCTGGCCGAGCTGCGCACCAGCAACGGCACCTGTGAGCGCAACGTTTTCCGCGCGATGGGACTCGACTACCGTTATTTGGACGCCGGCAACGACGTGTTGGCCCTGGTCGACACGCTGCAGGAACTGCGCAATATCGATCATCCCATCGTGCTGCACGTCTCCACCGCCAAGGGCAAGGGCTTTGAGCCGGCCCAGAGCGACCCCGAACGCTGGCACCACGTGGGTCCGTTTGACATGGCGACTGGGCGCAAGCTTTGCCCGGGCCATCCGAGCGAGCCTGCGCCGCGCACCTATGCCGACATTACGGGCGAGGCGCTCAGCGCCGCCATCGAGCGCGATCCGCAGGTCGTGGGCATCACGGCCGCCACACCCTACATCATGGGCTTTACACCCGAGCTTCGCGCTGCCGCCGGCAAACAGTTCGTCGATGTGGGCATTGCCGAGGAGCACGCCGTGACCTTTGCCACCGCGCTTGCGCGCTCGGGCGCCAAGCCAGTCTTTGGTGTGTACGGCACGTTTTTGCAGCGCGCCTACGACGAGCTGTGGCACGATCTGTGCCTCAACGACGCCCCGGCAACCATTTTGGTGTTTGGTGCGTCGATCTTTGGCACCACGTCCGAGACGCACCTTTCGTTCTTTGATATTTCCATGCTGGGCGGTCTTCCCAACATGCACTACTTGGCGCCGGCCTGCATGGAGGAATATCTGTCCATGCTGAGCTGGTCGCTCGACCACCGCGAGCATCCCGTGGCGATTCGTGTGCCTGGTATTGGCCTGGTGAGCCGTCCCGACCTTGCGCCTGCCGAAGACACCGACTACAGCGCCGTTCGCTACAACGTGGTGCGCCAGGGTCGCGACGTAGCAGTGCTCGCGCTCGGCGATTTCTTTGAGCTGGGCGAGCGCGTGGCAAACCGTCTGACTGCCGAGTACGGCATCGAGGCCACGCTCGTCAACCCGCGCTTTGCAACCGAGCTCGACCGCGAGTTCCTCGACAGCCTTGCCGCCGAGCATCGCGTTGTCGTCACCCTCGAGGACGGCGTCTTGGACGGCGGCTGGGGCGAGCGCGTCGCGTGCTATCTGGCATGCACGCCGTTGCGCACGCGCACCTTTGGCATCGCCAAGGGCTTTCCCGACCGCTACGAGCCCAACGAACTGCTCGCTCAGAACGGCATGACGGTTGAGAACATGGCCGCCGAAGCCGTGAGACTACTCAACGAGTAAGAAAACCTCCGCAAGGGAAGCACCCCTGCGGAGGTTTTTATTTTCGCGACGCGATTATCTCAATCTGTAACATCTAGGGCCCGAATTCCCGTCTAACTGTTACAAATCTAGACAAGACGTCTTAGTCCCTGACCTTTGTCTCAATCTGTAACAGATAGAGACCTTTTAGCCATCCAGATGTTACAGATCGAGACATTCGAATTCCCCTGAAGTGAAAATCTCGATCTGTAACAGGTAGAACCCATTTCCTCGTCTAACTGTTACAGATTGAGACAAAGCAGCAAGGCATGCCGCCGCACCGACCATGCCGTCTGCAAAGCGCTATCTCAGCTGCAATAAGCGACGTTTACCCAGATAAAACCTGCCAAAATAAACCTGTCCCTTTTTGGTAGGTAGAATTACCCATAAGGTAAGTATGTTTTTGAGTTATTTCGTGTTGACCCATTTGAGCGCGATAGGGTATAACTCTACTCAACCGCTAGGGATTTTATTGAGAAAGGTGTTCTACCATGAGCAAGAACCTCTCCCAGCAGGTCGTTCTCGACCGTCGCGGCTTCGTTGCCGCCACTTTCGCAACCGTCGCCGGCCTTGGTCTTGCCGGCTGCTCCGACACCAGCGCCGAGGCCGACAAGGGTTCCGCCGCCGGCTCTTCCAAGAGCTCCAATGATACCGAGGTTTCCGCCACGCTCGATGCCAAGGCATTCGACAAGCTCGTCAACGACGGCCCCAAGGCCGATGACGACGCCATCACCGCCAGCACCTGGGCCACGGCCGTCAAGGACGCCGGCGTCTTTACGATCGGTGGCGTTCAGACCTCTACGCTCTTCTCCCTCCTCAACGAGAAAGACGGTCAGACCCGCGGCTTCGACGCCGGTATCGCACAGCTCCTGTCCAACTACATTCTGGGCGAGAACAAGGTCGAGATCACCCAGGTGACCTCGGACACGCGCGAGTCCGTCCTGCAGAACGGCCAGGTCGACGCCGTCTTTGCCACCTACACCATCACCGACGAGCGCAAGAAGCTCGTCTCCTTTGCCGGTCCCTACTACTACACCCAGCAGGCCATCCTGGTGCTCGCCGATAACGACGACATCAAGGGCGTCGACGACCTGGCCGACAAGAACGTCGCCGTCCAGTCCGGCTCCAACGGCCCCGCCATCCTGGAGGAGTTCGCTCCCAAGGCCAGCCAGCAGGAGTTCAAGACCGACGAGGAGGCCCGCCAGGCACTCCAGCAGGGCCGCGTTGACGCCTACGTCATCGATAACAACATGCAGCAGAGCGCCCTGGTTCGCGAGCCTGGTAAGTACAAGATCGCCGGCAAGCCCTTCGGCAACAAGGAGCCCTACGGCATCGGCCTGCCGCTCGATTCCGACGGTGTCGCCTTTGTCAACGACTTCCTTAAGAAGATCGAGGACGACGGCACCTGGACCGAGCTGTGGCAGATCTGCATCGGCGACCGTACGGGCGACACCAATGTTCCCGAGCTGCCCGAGATCGGCGCCTAGGCAGCGAGCCTGGTAACGGCCGCAACGAAACCATATGGAAACGCATGATGCGCTTTATTGCGGTAAACTGTTTCCTCACTGAGTTGTCGGGGCTTCCGTACACACGGGAGCCCCTTTCCTTACCGGCAGGAGGTCCGCATGAGTCTCTCCGAGCTCTGGTCGCTCTATGGCCAGAACTATATCGACGCGCTGCTAGCAACCTGGGGCATGACGCTTGAGTCGTTTGCCATCGCCATGGTGCTGGCCGTCGCCGTCACCGTGATGCGCGTGTCGCCGCTCAAGCCGCTGCGCGTCTTTGGCGACCTGTATGTTCAGGTCTTCCGTAACATCCCCGGCATCGCGCTGCTCATTATCGTCGTCTACGCGCTGCCGCCGCTCAAGGTCGTTCTGCCCTACCGCGCCTGCGTTATCGTCGCTACGGTCCTTTTGGGCTCAGCCTTTGGTTCCGAGAACTTCATGAGCGGCATCAACACCGTCGGCGTCGGCCAGGTGGAAGCCGCACGTTCGCTCGGCATGAGCTTCAGCCGTATCCTCGCCAAGATCGTGATTCCGCAGGCACTGCGCTCAAGCGTATTGCCCATGACGAACCTCTTTATCGCCGTCATGCTCACCACCGCGCTCGGCAGTCAGGTGCCGCTTAAACCGCAAGAGCTTACCGGTGTGGTGAGCTACATCAACACGCGCTCGCTCGGCGGCGTCGCCGCGTTCTTTATCTCGGCGCTCGGCTACCTTGGCACGGCCTTTATGGTGAGCCACATTGGCAACTATATCGATAAGAAGGTGAGGATCCTCCGATGAGCAAGCATTCCTCCCCTGCGCTCACCATGCGCGATGCGCTCTACGAGGCTCCCGGCCCCAAGATGCGCGCCAAGATTCGCATCGGCACCGCCATCTCGCTCGTCGCCGTCGCCGCGCTCGTCGCCCTGGTACTGCAGCGCTTTTATGTGACCGGCCAGCTTTCGGTCCACTATTGGTATTTCTTTACGCACCTCACCACCTGGAAGTTCTTGCTTACCGGCTTTGAGGGCACCGTTAAAGTCGCACTCACCGCTGGCGCCATCGCGCTGGTGCTGGGCCTTGCCCTTATGCTCGGCCGTACCAGTGACATTAAGCCGCTGCAGTTGGTCTGCCGCGTGCTCACCGATTTCTTCCGCGGCGTACCGAGCCTGCTGTTCATCTACTTCTTCTTTTTGGTGCTGCCCCAGTACAAAATTGCGCTGCCGTCGTTTTGGATGCTCACGCTTCCCGTCGCGCTCGCTGCAGCTGGTGTACTCGCCGAGATCTTTCGCGCCGGCGTCAACGCCGTGCCGCGCGGCCAGGTCGAAGCCGCCCAGGCACTCGGTCTCTCCAAAGCTAAAATCACCTTTAAAATCGTGTTGCCGCAGGCTATTCGGTTTATTATTCCGTCGTTGATCTCACAACTTGTAGTCGTGGTCAAGGACACCACCGTCGCCTATGTGGTGAGCTACCCCGACCTCATGCAAAATGCCCGCGTGCTCATTACCAACTATGATGCACTCGTATCGGTCTACCTGGTAATCGCGGTCATCTACATCCTCATCAACGTCGCGATCAACAAGGCCGCTGTCTATGTTTCGCACAAGACCGGCGCGACCATCATCCGCTAACGCTTTACCATTTCGAGTCATAAGGAGCCGAGCACCATGGCACAGAGCACCTCTTCTACCGGCAATCAGCCGCTGATCGAGCTCAGGCACGTCGATAAGCACTATGGAGACCTGCACGTCCTCAACGACATCAATCTGTCGGTCGACCGCGGCGAGGTCGTCGTGGTGATTGGCCCCTCGGGCTCGGGCAAGTCGACCATGTGCCGAACCATCAATCGCTTGGAAACCATCGACTCGGGCGAGATCCTCATCGAGGGCGAGCCCCTGCCGCAAGAAGGCAAGGATCTTGCCCGCATGCGCGCCGAACTGGGCATGGTGTTTCAGCAGTTCAACCTGTTTGCACATATGACCGCACTGCAGAACGTCATGCTGGGGCCGGTCGACGTGCTGGGCGTCTCCAAGGAAGAGGCTCGTGAGCGCGCCATGGACCTGCTGAGCCGCGTGGGCGTGGCCGAGCAGGCCGATAAGGTACCCGCACAGCTCTCGGGCGGCCAGCAACAGCGCGTAGCCATCGCCCGCTCGCTTGCCGTGCAACCCAAGGCCATGCTCTTTGACGAGCCCACAAGCGCCCTTGACCCCGAGATGATCAACGAGGTGCTCGAGGTCATGGTACGCTTGGCCCAGCAGGGCATGACGATGATCGTCATTACGCACGAAATGAACTTCGCCCGCCGCGTGGCCGACCGCGTCGTGTTTATGGCCGACGGCCAGATCGTAGAAACCGGCACGCCCGACGAGTTCTTCGACCACCCCCAGACCAAGCGCGCCCAGGACTTCCTCAACTCCATTAAGGGCCACTAACCAGACCGCCCACCCGCCCGCCATGCCCATCCAAACTCGAAAGTTACACCTATGATCGGAACTCGCACTTCATCGTCCTACACCCCGCACGTCGACGTCGCCCCCGCCGACCGCCCACTCATCCTCGTCGCACCGCGCTGGGAAGAGGCAGAGCCATTTTTAACCGAGATGCTCTCCCCCAACGAGGAAATCGCAAGTGTCTTTGTCGATGCCATCCTTGCCGCCGGCGGCCTGCCGCTGCAGATGTCCATCACCGAGGACATTGAGGTCATCCGTCATTACGTCGATATCGCCGACGGCATCGCCATTCCCGGCGGCCCCGATGTCAATCCCAAACGTTGGGGCGATGATCGACCCTACGACCCCACCCTCTGCTGCGAGATCCGCGATAGCTTTGAGTTTAAGCTGGTCGGCGAGGTGCTCCGCGCCAAAAAGCCGCTCTTTACCACCTGCCGCGGCACGCAGTTGCTCAATGTCGCCACCGGCGGCACCCTGTGCATGGACGTGCCAAGCCTGGGTGCGCGCGAGGGCCGCACGCAGTGGCGCCACACCCACGTGCTCAACGACCCCGTGCATCCCGTCGAGGTCGTGCCGGGCTCGTTGCTGGAGCGCGCGCTTGGTGGGCACAGGCTTATCCAGACCAACTCCGCACACCACTGCTGCGTCGATCGTCTGGGCAAAAGCACGCGCTTGGTCGCCAAGGCAACCGACGGCGTTCCCGAGTGCATCGAAGTCGAAGGCCAACCCTTCTGCCTGGGCGTGCAATGGCACCCTGAGTACACGTGGAAGACGCTCGAGACCGACTTTAACCTGTGGAAGTCGTTTGTCGAGGCAGCAGCAAAGGTCAAGCAGGCCCGTTAGCTCGCGAATCACTCAGGTTAAAGCCTCCTAAGCCAGAGGGGGCGGACACCAGCCACGGTGCCCGCCCCCCCTATATTTGGTATGCTCGGTATGATCATCCCTCACAAACAATCAAAGAAATCTCGACCGCAATCGGTCTACAGTAAAGCAAATGGCAAAAACGCTTGCTACGTTTATTAGGCAGTCAATTAGAATCGAAATGCATTGACTATTCCCCAACGGGGTCACGCCACAAATCCACATGAGTATCGAGGCTGGAAGCGGAAGCATGGGAATGGCCCCGAGCTGTATGTAGACCGCTACGACGTTGACAAGCAGCAGCATGCCAATAGGACCGAAGCCGGACCCAAAATAGGAAACAGCGATCACGCAAGAGACCACGTATGCAAGGCAGACGACACTCGCCAGAAGAAGTCGATAGCAAAATATATTCAGGTTGAAATACTGCTGAGCATCCAAAACGATTACGCAGTTAAGACAGTACAAAACGACACTCGACAGGATAAACGCGCCCAAAAGGGCAAAAGAAGACAGCGCCACTCGCGCAACGATAGCGCACACACGCTTCCCTCCCCGAGCCTCCGACAATCCCCAGGGTTCCTCAATAAAGCCCGAACTGACAAAGCGAGGCACAATGCAAGCCGCGATGAACGGAAAGAACAATGCATGAGCCAACGGGGCTACGTTGAACAGCAGACCGCGAAAAACCTCTGCATTACCAAATAGAAGGACATCCTCTGCCGATAGCCGAAGCGTCGGGTCTGGGAAAAAGCCCAAGAAACTGTTCTCACGGAGGCTACAGAACCACATCGGGAAAGAATTAAGCTGCAATACCACCATGCACGCATAAATTACCAGGATTAAGGCGTACGTCCACTTGCTCACATGCTTCAATTCTGAATGACGGAATCTTCTAGTCTGACGAGCCATTGAGCACACCCCCAGCACGAAAGCTCACGAGAGCGTAAATCAATACCGATAGACAGCTGGCTGCCACGCCATATCCCAGAAGTGTCAGCTGACCCATATCGCTATACCCAAAGGCACATCCGACTCCAAGGTACGGCCCCGGAAGAAAGAAGATCCATCGCAAGGACGGTATGGGCGTCTGAAGGTAAGTTCCGTAGAGCGTCAAGCTCATGACAAATCCGATTATTACCACAGCCCCGCTCAATACAGCGCTGCTCGTAATCCGGTAGATGGCCACCGTCTCCAGCACAAGCGATATCACTAATACGGCGTTGACTATCATTGCAGGCAAAAATACAGTTAGCATGTCGTGCGAGTAGTTATGCCCTCCACGTATTATGGCTATTGCAAAAAGAAGAAGGCAAAGCGCACTATATGCTGCGCCAATTATTAAAGCAGACGAAAATGCATGGGCTAGAGCCCCATAAAAGCGGTTGAGACCTCTTGCCAAAGAAATTCGGCAGCCCTCTTCATAGCCACGCTCCTGTAGAATTACCAGGCAAACGATGAGCGGCACAAGCAGAGATGTGCCGGCAAAGGCGCTACGCACAAGGGACTCATCGGGTGCAGAAGGATCGATTACATTCCAGCAGAAGCCAATATCCTCCCCAAAAACGCTATTGCCAAAGGCGAGCAACGTTGTTCCGTTTTTTAGAAAGATGCCGAAGAGAAGGCCGAACGCCAGCATAAGCGCAAGACCAAACTTCGCCGGAAACATCCTGTGTAAACGTATCATGTCCGCCTTTATGGGATGAATCGCCCGCTTCATAGCGAGACCGCCTTCATCAAGCGCCTGTAATACTCTTTTAGGGACGGCGCCTCGTCCCTTATGACATCCATCGATTCCTTTTTCAGCAGTTCGCCGTCATGAATAAACAGGCAACTTGTTGCAACTGATGCCAACTCATCCAAATCATGACTAGAGATGAGCATGGTCTTACCCTGCTCTCGATTCAATCGGCCGATAAGGGTCCATATACTCTCGATGCCCAGCGGGTCCAATCCATTTGCTGGCTCATCGAAAACTAGCAAGTCAGTGTCACCCAACAAAGCCGTAGCTATATCCAGCCGCCGCTTCATTCCCAGAGAAAAACTGCTTACGCTCTTTTTTTCATCGACGTCCAGGCCGACTAGGCTCAAAACGCGAGGAATCTCACGATTCTCATCAAGTCCCCATTCCGCACATCGGATTTGAAGATTCTCAACCGCGTTGAGAGATTGGTATGTTCCGCTGGAATCTGGCACATAGCCGACACGCGTCCGCATCAGACCAAGCTCTTTTTTTGATTTGCCTCCAAAGAGCTCCACGCTCCCCGACGATGGCTCGCAGAGGCCCAAGACGATTTTAATAAGCGTGCTTTTGCCCGCACCGTTTGCACCAACAAGGGCGCAGAGCTCAGACTGGTGTACCTCGAAGGAAACGTCATGCAAAACGCGCCGTCTCCCGTAGCGCTTTGACACCTTTGATAACTTTATCGCTGATGCGTTCATTGGCCTCCCGTTCTGCTTGATAGCAAAACCGCTCATATCGTTCCTTCTTTCCTTTATCGTTTTCAATAGTTATTATTGTTTTTCGATAACTCATATTTGTCAAGATAATCTAAAAGAAGGGACCCGTGTTAGACACGGGTCCCTTCACGCTGATACTTCGTTTTAGTTGTTCGCCTTAAGCTACTCGTCGCTCAAATCGACAGCAAAGACTGATGTCGGAAGCGACGCCTCGTTGCCTCCGACATCCCGCATCTGTCTCACGACATTTTTTGCGCGCTCGACAATAAGCTCCTCAAGCTCTTTCTCGCTCACGCGCTGAATAATATCTCCCGGTTGACAATCAAGCTCATCACAGATATCGAGGAGCGTCTTTAGGCGAATAGCTTTTATCTTTCCGTTTCTCAGCTTTGAAATATTAGCCGGAGTATGCCCCGTCGCCCGAATCAGATCAGCGCTGGTCTTTCCGGTCTTAAGCAGCTGCGTCTCAAGCTCGATGATGAGATAGCTCATGTTTCCTCCTACACAAGCTCGTCAGACTGCTCTTGGAGCAGCGAGGCATAACTCCAGATCGCCGAGATGAACAAACAGACAACTGCGCCGATAAGCGATCCCGCATCAAGGGTAACGCCTTGGCAAATCTCAATAACGAAGGAATGAGGAACGACGTAAAGCTCCAGCCCACCAATGGTAAGATTGACCGATCCGTAGGCACCAATAAGCGAAACCGCGGCGTTAACAGCAAAGGCAAGCGCAAGAACACGGATAAGCCGCACATGCGTCTTGGTAAAGGGCGAGACGCCTCGCGAGATGTTACGGCTGATCCCACACAGAACGACAAGCGAAATACCCACGACGAGTGCCAGGCACAGTCCGCTTGGGATAACGATGCACCCGCCATCGAGAAGCGTCACGACGCCGAAAGAATCGACAGAGACAACGTTTGCAACCGCATACCAGATCACGTAAACAACCAACGCGGCAAAAGCGACGAGCATCCCTGCAAAAACGGCTGCCATGCAAAAGCCAAGCTTCCTGATATTTTCGCCCGCTTTGGCCATACGCTGAACGCTGTTAGACATACACTCACCCTCATCGACTCTATCGTTATTCGAACAGTTTATCGAACAACGATATTGATTGCATGCGGAAAGCCCCGCCAGTGCGCATAGGCCATTTACTAACCCGGAGGGGTGAGCGTGGATTTTTGGACACATATCGAACGAGAGTGGATAATCTCCCACTTTGAGGCCGCCACGGGCCTAAAACGGGAGATTATCCACTCTCATAGTCATCAAGGCCCGCAAGCTCTTATTCAGCCGCTTCGCGCAGGGCCGACATCGTAGCCGCATATTGCTGCTGCAACGCATGCATCCCCTCGCGAGCGCCGTCAACGGCATCGGCGCCGCGCAGCGCCTCGGTCACCACAACCGCCGGCTCGTACAGATTGTCGAATCCCAAGTTCTGGCTCACGCCCTTGAGCGTGTGCGCTGCCATAAACGCACCTTCGGCGTCTCCTGCCGCCATGGCGGCCTCCAGCTTGTCCATGCTCTCGTCATCCAAAAACTTGAGGGCAAAGCGGGCAAGCATTTCCTCGCCCATCAGCCGAGCGCACGCGTCATCATAATTAGCGCCGATCTTCTCATACGCCTCACGCATGGAAATCATGGATTAAAAACTCCTTTGGTCAAACTAAATCGTGGGAAACGCGACAACGTCGGCGGGGCGCGCCAACGTCTCGGCGATACGGTCTTGCACCTCGAGCAGGCAGTCGAGCAACAGCGGGTTAAAGGTGCCGCACTTACCGTCCAGGATCATCTGAATCGCCTCCTTGTGCGGGATGGCGCCCTTGTACACGCGCACACTCGTCAGCGCATCATACACGTCGGCCACCGAAACCACCTGTGCGGCAATGGGAATTTCATCGCCCTTAAGGCCATCGGGATAGCCCCTGCCGTCCCAGCGCTCGTGATGCCAACGCGCAATCTGGTACGCATATTCCATAAGCGCATTGCCGACGTGATGGCGGCCCAGCTCAAGCAACATGTCGGCGCCCATCGTGGTATGCGTCTTCATAATCTCGAACTCCTCGGGCGTAAGGCGTCCGGGTTTGTTGAGAATCGCATCGTCAATCGCCATCTTGCCGATATCGTGCAGCGCCGAAGCCAGGGCAATCGTGGAGCGCTCCTCATTGTCGAGGGAGATCGTGTCGCTACGCTGGACCAGGCAGTCAAGCAGCAGCTCGGTCAGCTTCTCGATGTTCGTAACGTGTCTGCCGCTCTCGCCGTTGCGAAGCTCCATGACGCCGGCCATGATGTCGATGAGCATGCGACTGTTCTTGACGCGCTCGTTGTACTGCTGGGACAGCAAACTCGTCAGGCGGCGCTGTTTGGCGTATAGGCGGATGGTGTTGCTTACACGCCGGCGCACGACACGGGAGTCAAACGGGCGGTTGATATAGTCCGAGGCGCCCAGCTCGTACGCGCGCAGAACCATATCATCGGAATCTTCGCTCGAAATCATGATGAAAGGCAGATTGTCGATACCCGATCGGCGCGACAGATCGGCCAGCACCTCAAAGCCGCTTATGCCCGGCATGACAATGTCCAGCATCACGAGCGACAACTCATCGCCATAGCGGTCGACCATGTCGAGCGCCGTACGACCGTTATCGGCCTCGAGGATGCAATACTCGTCCTTGAGCATCTCGTTGAGAATGGCTCGGTTCATCTCGGAGTCATCGGCAATAAGCACCAAAGGCTTTTCGCTTTGGAAGGCCTCGATGGAATCGGCATCGGTCACGACCGTACCGGCTTTTGTCTTAGCACGGCTCAGTAACTGGACAGCGCGGCCAACGCCCTCATCGACCGTCTCGCCATGAATGCGAACGCCACCAACACATGCCGTCAAGCTCACGTACTCATGACCCGGAATAACCGTGGCATGAACGGCATCGGATACCTGATGCAGGCGACGGGTGAAGTCATCGGAGGGAATATTGGGCATGACGACCACAAACTTGTCGCAGCCATAGCGCACAAGCTCGTCAGTCGAACGAATTCCGCTGCGTATGGCTGTCGCCACAGCACCGAGCGCAAGGTCACCGGCATGACGGCCACACGTATCGTTGAAGACCTTAAAATCATCAAGGTCGATCACCGCAACGCCGGCCTTCATGCGGGCGCTACGGAGCTTTTCCTCGTAATATCGGCGATTGTGCACATTCGTCAGCACGTCGGTGTAGACAAGGTCCTCTTCTGCAGCCTCTTGCTCATCAATCGGACGCACCATCAACAAGACGTGAGGCTCGCCCTCGACCTTCAGAGGGCGCAGGCGAGCGCGGTACTCGGTACCATCATTGAGTAGCCGCTCCGACACCTCATCCGAATCTGCCAAGGCCTCAAGACTCGACTGACGCAGACAAGGGCAGCGATTGCCGGCGAGCAGGCAGTTAGGCTCGCTCTTAATCTGATCGGCCGACAGCAAACGCACCACGGGGTAGGTCTTCGCGACGTGGGCGACCTCAGCGGCAGCCTCCTCGTCGGTTAGATTGACCTCGTGATTTTTGCGCATATGGGGCCCTTTCTATCGTTATGCACGGCAACGGTGCATATCAATTGGTGCAAGGGTAACATCTAACAGCTGAAGGCAAACGCGCGATTATCGTTACATTTTTATGACCTGGCAAGCGGCGGTAATGGAGCCGCGGGCGCGCGGTTATGGACGCATTCGTTAACAATGACGAAACGCTAACAACCCCTCTCCCCGCAGGTCATCGAGCGTGCTAACGCTCCAAGACATCACGAACGGCGTTTGCCGCCGTAACGGGGCGATCGCGCAGACCGTTATGCGCGCCCGGAATCGTCACAAGGGGGCAATCGAGATATTCGGCAGCCACCCTCGTGCCCGCCTCGCGGGGCGTGCCAACCGAGAGCTCGCCCAAGAACACGGCCGACACCGCCTTTGACGCGCGAGCGCGCTCCCAGTCGGGAGCATATGTCATATTTGTTCCGTATTCATTGGCCATAAAGCAACGACCATTGCGCAGGGCATGTTTGACTTCCGCTTCGGTCGTCCCAGGAGCCTCGGGGTCCAAGTCGCCGAGGGCTCCCAAGAAAAGCCGGAGCGCCCTTGAAACCTTTCCCGCCGCAATCATATCGAGCAAAACCGGAGCTGCGCCCATACCGACGCCTTCGGCCGACACAGCCGGCTCATGCAGAATCGCACGGGCGACGAGATGGGGTTCGGTGCGAAGAAGCTCCAGCGCCACCAACGTACCGGCGCTATGCGCAAGCACATTTGCCGGAGCGCCAACGTGTTCGATCACGGCCTGCAGGTCGGCGGCCTGAGCGGCAAGATCATAGCTGCCGTCTGCCGCATCGCTGCTGCCACCGCAGCCGCGGCGGTCGTAGGCAATTACGCGGTAGTTGCGGCTGAGCTCACAAGCGATACCGTCGAAAAATGTGCCGTCGACACAAGCGCCGTGCACGCACACCAAGGCAGGAGCATCAGGCGACACATCCGGGCCGGCATATTCGCGACAGGCAATCGTGGTGCCCACATTCTCAACCGTAAAATCCATGTTGTGCCCCCATCATCAATGCTCATCCAGTTGCACGTCAGTGCGATTGGATGGACCCGCATTGCCTTGCGCCTTGTTAACAGATTAACTGTACCCGACCCGAGACTTTCTATGGCACGGCATAATGAGCGACGTTAAAAAACGAAACTTGTAAGGCAAGAGCCCGCACCTTGCTTTGGAGCCGATGCTATGCTTAGGCACAATTGTCTTGAGGAGCATATGCCTATGTCTACGTTTTTGAATGCCAGCCCCATCTTTGGGCCCGTTCGCAGCCGTCGCCTTGGTCTCTCGCTCGGCGTCAACATGATGCCGGCCAGCGGCAAAATCTGCACGTTCGACTGCATCTACTGCGAAAACGGCCTCAACGCCGAGCGCCCCTGCCACGAGCCGTATAACACAGCTGCCGTGGTACTCGACGCGCTCGAGGCAAAGCTGCGCGAGATGGCAGCCGAGGGCGAGCTCCCCGATGTGATCACCTTCGCAGGCAACGGCGAGCCCACCGCCGCACCGGAGTTTCCGCAGGCCATCGCCGGCGCCGTCGCGCTGCGCGACGAGCTTGCCCCAAACTCCAAAATCGCCGTGCTCTCCAACGGCACGCGCGCCGACCGCCCCGAGGTACACGACGCGCTCATGATGGTCGACGACAACATCCTCAAGCTCGATACGGTCGACCCGGCATTTATCCAGCTGCTCGATCAACCCGTTGGCCCCTACGATGTAGAGCACCAGATCGAAACGTTCGCGAGCTTTAACGGTCATGTCATTATCCAGACGATGTTTTTGAGCGGTGAGTACCGGGGCAAGTCTCTCGATAACACCGGCGAGGAGCACGTTGGTCCTTGGCTCGCGGCGCTCGAGCGCATTCGCCCGCAGGAGGCGACCATCTACACGGTGGCGCGCGAGACACCAGTCGCCGGCCTTGCCAAAGCAGCACCCGAGGCCCTCGACGCCATTGCCGCGCGCGTGCGCGCCCTCGGCATTCCCTGCCAGGTGAGCTACTAGCAAAACCACGCAGCAGCTAGTGCCCGCCATCCCGCCCCATCAGTTGCGGTGATATAGTTCCTATTTGTGCTGTTAAAACGCTTAAATAGGAACTATATCACCGCAACTTTTATGGACGCGTGGGTGGGCTATACTAGCTGCGAATGAAAGGAAGTTAGCCATGTTTGACAACGGACCCGTGCCCGGCCGCAATGACGCTTGCTGGTGCGGCAGCGGCAAAAAATATAAGAAATGTCACAGCGCCTTCGACGAGCGCCTCGAGCGCCTGTGGGAGGAAGGCTGGGAGGTTCTGCCCCGTACGCTCTACAAGACACCCGTCGATATCGAGGGCATCAAGCGCTCGGCCGCTATCAACGTGGGCGTGCTCGACTACGTAGGCGAGCACATCGCCGCAGGCATGACCACCAATCAGATCGACCAGATGATCTACGACTACACCGTCGAGCACGGTGGTACGCCGGCCGACCTCAACTACGAGGGCTACCCCAAGAGCGTGTGCACCTCGATCAACGACGTGGTCTGCCACGGTATCCCCTGCGATGCGGATGTGCTGCACGAGGGCGACATCATCAATGTGGACTGTTCCACAATCCTAGACGGCTACTTTAGCGACTCGAGCCGCATGTTCTGCATCGGTGAGGTCTCTGCCGAGCGCCAGCGCCTGGTCGACGTCACCCGCGCCAGCGTGGAGGCGGGTCTGGCGGCCGTCAAGCCATGGCTGCCGCTGTCCGTTATGGCCGAGGCCGTGCAAAAGACGGTCGAGGACGCCGGTTTTAGCGTGGTGCGCGAATACGGCGGGCACGGCATCGGTAAGGAGTTCCACGAGGACCCGTTTGTGGGCTTTACCACCGAGGCACCCGATGTGGACACCATCATGGCCCCGGGCATGGTCTTCACCATCGAGCCCATGGTCAATGCCGGAGCGCCCGACATCAAGATCAGCAAGGGTGACGGTTGGTGCGTGCGCACCAAGGACGGCAGCGATTCGGCTCAGTGCGAGGTACAGCTCGTAGTGACCGAGGATGGCTACGAGCTGCTGAGCTGGTAACCGTGCGGACGCCGGATGCTAACGGGCACGCCCGTCTTGCATCCGGCGTTTTATTTGAACGTTTTGCCTGATAAAACCTGCCAAAATAAACCTGTCCCTTTTTGGCAGGTCGAGCGGAGAGGACTGCTAGTGAACATCCTGGTTTTGCTGCCCGTCAATGACCGCCATCGCGCAATTCTTGAGTCGAGTGCTCCGGGCGAGGACTTTATCTACACGAGCGCCGACGCCGCCACACGTGAACAGGTCGCCGATGCCGACGTGATCTTGGGCAACATCGACCCTGACATGCTCACGGCATGCGAGCATCTCCAGCTGTTGCAATTGCAGACCGCCGGCTATGACGACTACCTTGCCGCCGGCACCGTGCCGGCCAACGCCAAACTGTCTTGCTCGGTGGGCGCCTACGGCCAGGCCGTGAGCGAGCACATGTTTGCCATGGTGTTGTCTATGATGAAGCGCCTGCCCGGCTACCAGGATCTGCAGCGCGAACATCGCTGGGAGGACTTGGGCCCGGTCACCTCGCTCAGAAACGCCAACGTGCTGGTGCTGGGCGCAGGCGATATCGGCGGCCACTTTGCCACGCTCTGCCGCAGCATGGGCGCGCACGTCCGCGGCATCAAGCGCCATCCGCTCGTCTACCCCATTGTATTTGAGGACATGGACGGCATGGATGCCCTGTCCGAGCGCCTGGCCGAGGCCGATATCGTCGCATCCTTTATGCCGAGCACGCCCGAGACCCGTGGCTTGGCGAATGCCGAGTTCTTTGCCGCGATGAAGCCGGGCGCGTTCTTTGCCAACGGCGGCCGCGGCGATCTTGTGGTCGCCGACGACCTGGTTGCCGCCCTGGAGTCGGGGCATCTCGCCGGCGCCGCGGTCGACGTCACCGACCCCGAGCCGCTGCCCGAGACAAGCCCCCTGTGGGATGCGCCCAACATGCTCATCTCGCCGCACGTCTCCGGCTGGTTCCACCTGGCCGCCACGCTCAATAACGTGGTCGACATCGCCGCGGAGAACCTGCGTCACCTGCAGGCCGGCGAGACGCTTCGCTGCTGGATCGAACATTAAGAATTACGCCGTTTTACAAACGGCGTAATGAGCCGACGCTGCGAGCCCGCCGTTTGGCCAATCTGCCGTTCAATTTTAAAGGCGCGACCAGAAGGTCAGCGCCTTTTCATTTCACGGCACCTTGGCTCAAACGGCGGGCTCTCGCTGACTTTTATTCGACCTGCGGGATCTGACTAGCGCAGGCTCTGCCTATGAAGTCCTAGCAGTTCCGTCTTGTCGTTGGCGTTGGCGTTGGCGTTGGCGTTGAAGCATTTGCCCAGATAAAACCTACCAAAATTGTCATCTCATCTTGGTCGATTTTAGAGTTCCACACTTTCGGCGCCGTTGATGGTTAGGTCGCGCTCGTAGAAGGCCGTGAGGGCGCGGATGGCGTACATCACGTCGCGCACGCCGCCGGTCTCGTAGCTCGAGTGCATGGCAAGCTGCGGCAGGCCCACGTCTACGGCGTGCATGCTCGCCTGCATGTTAGACAGGTTGCCCAGGGTGGAGCCGCCGGCCATATCACTCTTGTTGGCGAAGGCCTGCGTGGGCACGTCGGCGTCATCGCAAATAGCCTGGAACACCGCGCGGCTAAAGGCATCGGTGCAGTAGTGCTGGTTGGCGGCTTCCTTGATAACGATGCCGCCGTTGAGCACCACCTGGTTGCGGACATCGCACTTCTCGGCGTGGTTGGGATGCACGGCATGCGCATTATCGCAGCTCACGAGCATCGAGGCGGCAAGTGCGCGATGGTACGACTCGTCATCGAAGCCCAGCGATCCGTTAATGCGGCGCAGCGCATCGGCCAAGAACGTCGACATGGCTCCCTGCTTGGTCTCGGAGCCAACCTCCTCGTTATCAAAGCAGCAGAAGACCGAGATATCGCGCGCGTTCTCAGCACCCAAAAATGCCTGCAGCGAGGTATAGGCGCAGGCCAGGTCGTCGAGCTTGGGCGTCGAGATAAACTCGTCGGCCCAGCCCCAAATGCGCGCATCCTGACGATTGACCAGGAACAGATCGCGACCCAGAATCTGCTCGGGCTCAACGTCCAACTCGTCGGCGATCAGAGCATCAAAGTCGCCCTGCTTAAGATCACCGGCGCTGATGAGCGGGCACAGGTCGACGGCGCGGTTGGGCGCAAAGCCCTCGTTAACGCCACGATTCATATGGATGGCAAGGCTCGGAATGATAGCGACCTCGCGCTCGGTGGCAAGCAGGCGGCTCTCAATACGGTCGCCTTCGCGCACCAACACGCGGCCCGCGAGCGCCAGCGGGCGATCGAACCAGGTGTAGTCGATCATGCCGCCGTAGGCCTCGGTGTTCAGGCGCAACGTCTCACCTGCGCCATCGAGCTCGGGCACAGCCTTGACCTTAAACGTCGGCGAATCGCTGTGCGACGCCGTGAGCTGAAAATGATAGTCACCGGCAACGCCGTCCTCGCCCCACGTCGCGGCCAGGTCCTCGCCCACCTTAAAGGCAACAACGCTCGAGGTGTTGCGCTGCGTGTAATAACGCCCGCCCGGCTCGATGTCCCACGCCGCGTTCTCGGGCAGGTAGGTAAAGCCCGCCTCGTCGAGCTCGGCCATAATGGTCGCCGCCGTATGGAACATGCTGGGGCATGCCTCGATAAAGTCGATAAGGTCGTTGGCGGCCTCGATATCGTCGGCCGTCACATGCGCGCGCTCGGGCGTTTCCTGATCCGTCATGCTCTCCCCTTTCGCTGGGTTGATGGTCCCTTCCAGCATACCCCGCCGCGCCAGCGCTGCACTCTTCATTCCGTGTTTAATCCCGCACCGCTCACCAAGTTGAGCTATCATGCCCGTGCACCTTTTGCGACAATTACGCTAACAGGACGAGAGGAGCCGCCATGAAGCCACGCAACATTGCCATCGCCTGCGGTGTCGCGGGAGTCGCCGTCGGCCTTGCCGCTGCCACCGGTATCGTTTATCACAAGCAAATCAAGTCCGCCGCGTCGCTCAAACGCTTGACCGGCTACGCGGATGGCTATGACCTGTACGCAATCGACATCGCCTACGACTACGATCTTGATCGCATCATCGCCGCTGGCGTGCGCGACGACCAGACCTACATCGATGTCGTGGTGGCGCAGGTGCTGCCCGGTGTGCCGGTACATGTCCAGGCGCCCCAGTTTGCCTGCAGCGCTTTTGTCGCCGTAGATGCCGAAGGCCGCGTGCGCACCGGTCGCAATTAGGACTTTAAAGACGACACCTCGGCGCTGCTGGTGCACAATCACCCACGCGGCGGCTATGCCTCCATCGGGTTTGCCGCCCTTAACAACTTGGGCGCCAACACTCCACTTGACTCCGTCGCCGGACGCGCCGCCGCACTCATGGGCCCGTTTGCCCAGCTCGACGGTGTTAACGAATGCGGCGTGTCCATTGCCGTACTCACCCTGGATTCCAAGCCCTGTGACCAGGACACGCAACGCCCCGTCATCAACACTTCGCTCGCCATCCGTCTGGTGCTCGACCGCGCGGCTACCACGCAAGAGGCCGTCGACCTACTTTCCGCCCACGACATGCACGCCATGGCCGGACGCGATTACCACTTCTTTATCAACGACGCCGCCGGTGACGCACGGGTGGTGGAGCGGGATCCGCGCGATCCCGACCGCGCATGCAAGGCGACGCCCGTGCGCCAGGTCACGAACTTCTACGCCTGCTATGGTGACGAAGTGCTGCCCAACCAAAAGAATGGCGAGCTGGGCCATGGTAAAGAGCGCGCCATCGCAATCGCCGATGTCCTTGACGCCCATGTCGGTGCCCAGGACGAGGCAGTCGCTTGGAAGGCCCTACGCGCTGCAGCGCAAGAACCCAATCCGAAAGACATCACCAGCAATACGCAATGGGCGGTCATCTTTGACAATACCGAGCCCGCTGCCGCCATCACGCTGCGCCGTCACTGGAGCGACGTCGACGCCTTCGCACTGTAAGGAGCTGGCACCGTCGTCCTTACGCCCGCCTGACGTTGTTTACATTTCTATACGCTTGAGCTAACACGTTTTACCCCCGCATCAACAGTGTGCGGGGGTAAACTTATGCGCATGTTATAACTTGCCCGGAAGGATTCACCATGCTTAGGATCGGTCTTCTTACTAGTGGCGGCGACTGCCAGGCGCTCAACGCCACCATGCGCGGCATTGTCAAAACGCTTATGACCAATAGCGAAGAACCTATCGAGATTTATGGCTTTGAGGACGGCTATCAGGGCCTTATCTACAGCAGGTTCCGCGTCATGACGCCCGCCGATTTTAGCGGCATCCTTACCCGTGGCGGCACCATCCTGGGCACGAGCCGTACGCCGTTCAAGCGCCTGGATATTCCCGAGGCCGACGGCGTCGAGAAGGTGCCGGCAATGGTCCACACCTATCATAAGCTGCAGCTCGACTGCCTGTTTATGCTGGGCGGCAACGGCTCCACCAAGACCGCCAACCGTCTGCGCGAAGAGGGCCTCAACGTTATCGCCCTGCCTAAGACCATCGATAACGACACCTGGGGCACCGAGCTGACGTTTGGCTTTACGAGCGCCATCGACGTCGCCACCAAGTGCATCGACGACATTCACACCACCGCTTCGAGCCACGGCCGCGTGTTCGTTATCGAGATCATGGGCCACAAGGTTGGCTGGATCCCGCTATACGCCGGCGTCGCGGGCGGCGCGGATGTCATCTTGATTCCCGAGATCCCCTACGACATGGATAACGTCATCAAGACCATCGAGCATCGCATGGAGACCGGCAGCCGCTTTACCATCGTGGCCGTCGCCGAGGGCGCTATTTCCAAGGAGGACGCGGCGCTGTCCAAGAAGGAGTACAAGAAGAAACTCGCTGAGCGCACGAGCCCGTCGATCGTCTACGACATCGCCAAGGAGATCGAGGCCAAGACCGGTCGCGAGACCCGCGTCGCCATCCCCGGCCACACGCAGCGCGGCGGCCAGCCCGACGCCCAGGACCGCATCTTTGCGACCCAGTGCGGCGTCGAGGCGGCTCTCGGCTGCCTACGCGGCGAGTTTGGCTACATGATTGCCCTGCGCGACGGCAAGATGTGCCACATGCCGCTCGAGGATGTCGCCGGCAAGCTCAAGTATGTCGATCCCCAGAGCGATCTGGTGCGCGAGGCCAAGGCGTTGGGCATCAGCTTCGGCGACGAATAGCCTCGGCCGAAACTGCTCTCATCGGAGGCCCCAGGGCTTACCTCCCAAATCGTCCTCGGACATGTCAGGATCCCGCCGTGTGCTTCGCGCGGCGGGATCCTTCCGTCCTGCGGAAAGATTTGGGAGGTAAGCCCTGGGGCCTCCTGCGGTAACTAGGGAGGCCGTGGCTATTCGTCTTCTTGCTGCGGGTGCCTGGGGTAGGATGCGGCGTGCATTTTTGGGAGTATTCAGCAGCCGAGGGTGCCTGCATACTGGATTTTGGGCGAGAGACAGGCGCCGCGGGCCGCATTCTGTAAAAAAACGAGCGGCTCTAGAGGCGTTGGGGCTCAGAATCGGGGCTTTCAGCGCAGTTTTGCACCCCCGCCCCCGCGCCCGCGGACCCCGGGACGCTGAATACTCCGGAATTTGCACGGCGCCCCCGGGGGTACCTGTGGGCAAAAAGCAACCGCCCTGCCGAAATATGCATTTTTCGGTGCGGTTTATGCAGCACAGCGGCTGTGGATGCGTATGTCGCTCAGCGTTCTTGCCAGCCGATGCAACGTCGTGCGTAGCCCTTAATGTCTTCGGTGAAACCGTCAAGGTCGTCGAGCGTGATCACGTTATCGGAAAGCAAGTTGGCTATCTCATAACGCATGGTGCTACGGCGAATACCGTTTACGAGCACTCCTGAGGACAGCTTGTCCCTATTGACGCGCTCTTCTAGCGCCCAAAATCTACTGGACGCTTCGCTGTCACCGTTCAGTATCTCGATGTACTGGCCAATGAGCATTTCCATATAGCTTTCTTGCCATTTTGGGAGCAGCTCCTTGAACAGCTTCCAGTCGCTTTCAGTTACCTCGCCCATATTGCCTCCGTTCGCCAAACAAACTTAGCCATTCGATTTTTATTCTATTTGGAATTTTCGCTCGCAGCCGTGGATGAGGGGACCATCGGTCTTCAAGTTCGAGCTTGAATGAGCCGTTTGCTACAAAATGCGCCTAATTACTACGATGATTTGAATGCCTTCGACCATGCCGAAAAGGGTGGACATTAAACCGCAGGTAGAAAGCTTGCCGATTTTTGAAAAAGATGGGTGTGGTCGGCCTCATCGAGTTCATCGTAGTAAATCGGCCTTTTTCTTGGCATGCAGTGAGTTAAATTCCAGTTCCCGTGCTGGAATTGCCCGCCCCATTCGTGAGTTGCGGTGAAATCGGGACTGTTAGACGCTCCAAGGTCCTCAACGGTCCGTATTTCACCGCAACTTGGAAGGGGCGAGCGGCGTTGGCCAAGCATTGCTGACGGGTTGGAACGGCTTAGGCTTGTTTGCGGCGCTTCCATTGCTTTCGGCACCAGCATATGAGTGCCTCTATGAAGGGAATCGTGATGAGGATGACCCATGCGGGATGGGGCTGTGCCAAACAAAGCCACATATAGAGGAACCAGGCAATGGCGGCTGTTGCATAGACGACGCCGATCAGCTTGGAGAGATGATATCGGTCGATAAAGTCGCCCATCGCCTCGTAGATGGGAATCAGAAAGACCAGAAAGAGCCCCATACCCCACGTGCCGCAGATGATGCCGAGCGCGAGATAGGCGAGGACGACAAGTGCAGGAAAGGGAAACTCGTTCCATGCGCGACCGATCTTGGTGTGGAAATGCTTACCATGATGGTCGAGCTTGTCGTGTGCCTCTTTCCAGCTGGAAAACGTCTCGCCGTCGATGGTGACGGTGCCGTCGTCATTGGTATGTACACTGTGTCCATCGTCCTCTAGCGTATCGATATGCAATCCGCCCGGCCCCACATGGACCTCTTCACCCTTGCGCTCGTTAGCCACGTGGATGCCACTCCAACCAACATGAACCTCTTCGCCTTTGTTGGGATCAATAACATGGATACCGCGTGCGAGAGAAATATCGACAAGTGGCTTGCCGTCAGGATCCACGTGCTCGGTAGAAGACTCGGCGCCTTCAGACTCGCCTGAATTATTGGCGTCAACGTCATCGTCGGCCGAGGTGTCGACATCGCTAGCCGCTTCCCCATATAGCAACTCATCCAGTGACACGCCATACAGCGCGGCGAGCGCAATAAGGTTATCGGTATCGGGCGAGGATTCGCTGCGTTCCCATTTGCTGACAGCTTGGCGGCTTACGCCCAACTGGGCAGCAAGAGCCTCCTGAGAAAGACCGGCAGCTTTGCGGCGATCGACGAGGCGCTGTGCCATCGCAAGATCCATAGTGGTTCCTTTCATGTGGCGACCGTAATCGAGTGAGCCGAGTATGCCGAGAATAACCGGTAGCGACCACCATTTCTAGTTAGAATCTGCCCCAACCCTACCGCAGCTACGAGTAGCAACCCCCTAATGGCCTGCCATTTCATAACAAATGTCAGTACGCATAACAGCCAAGAACCCTCTCAATATGTTGCGGTGGAATAGTTCCTGTTTGGCATAGCAGAGCCATAAAACAGGAACTATTCCACCGCAACTTACTATCAGGCCACGCACCCGCAGAGTAGCTACGGGTGCCTAGGGTAGGATGCGGCGTGCATTTTTGGGAGTATTCAGCAGCCAAGGGTGCCTGCATACTGGATTTTGGGCGAAAGGCAGGCACCATGGACCGCATCCTGTAAAAAACGAGCGGCTCTAGAGGCGTTGGGGCTCAGAATCGGGGCTTTCAGCGCAGTTTTGCACTCCCGCCCCCGCGCCCGCGGACCCCGGGATGCTGAATACTCCGGAATTTGCACGCCGCCCCCTGGGGTACCCGTGGACAAGTAGCAACTGCCCCGCCGAAATATGCATTCAACGAGGCGGTTTATGCAATAATGCGGATGTGGGTGCGTCGGTAGCTCGCTACAGTTTGAATCCCAGGACAGGTTACTCGGCGCTTTTGAGGGCGCCGACCATGTCGATCTTGTTGAGGGTTCGGTTGGTGGCGAGGTTGACGATGATCGTAAAGCCGAAGGAAAGCACCACGGCAAGCACGTAGCTCAGCGGCTCGACTTCGACGTCAAAGTACAGCGACGGCATCTGCAGGATGTACGTAAAGCTCTCGGCAAGCAGGCCACCCAGCGGCACGCCCAGTGCAGTGCCAATCGCCGTGAGGATCAACGTCTCCTTGTTGACGTAGTGGTGCACCTCGCCACGGCGGAAGCCCAGCACCTTGATGGTCGCCAGCTCGCGTTCGCGCTCGGAGATGTTAGTGTTGGACAGCGTAAACACCACCACAAACGACAGGCACGCCGCCATAAAGGTCACGAGCACCACGACGGAATTGATGATAGTGAAGTTCGCCTCGTAGTTCTGCCAATGTTCGGCCGTGCTCGAAATGGTGAGCCAACCGTCGCTCTTAAGCTTCTTGCTAAACGCAATCTGGTCGGCCGACGAGCCCTTAAGCAGCACAAAGACGCCGTTAAGACGCGCGCTTCGACCGAACGCGCGCTCATAGGTGCCCTGCGTCATGTAAAGCGTGTTGCCCAGGTAGTTGAGCGAGATGTCGCTGACTTTAATCTTGGCGACGTTGAGCGACGAATCTTGGACCTGCGCCGTGTCGCCCGGCTTGATCCCCAGCACCAGCTGAGAGCTCTTGCTCAAATACACATCCCCGTCACGCAAGGCGAGGGGCTCTTTGGACTCGCCCTCGAGGCACACGTAGTCATTCAGATCGCCGGTGCGATCATCTGGCACCACGATGAGCTGCACGGTCTCGCTCTTGCCGCCAAATGTAAAGGTGACGTTGTCGGTCATAATCGGCAGCGTCGAAGTCACGGTCACGTTGGAATCATTGGCCGCGCTGCGCTCATCCAATGCCGCGCACGTCTGCGAAAAATCGTCGGGATTGGCAACCGCCAGCAAGTCATAGCGCGTGATATGCCCATACTGCTTGGGCGAAAGCGCCACCGACGTATCGCGGATGCCCATACCGCAGATCACAAGCGCGGTGCAACCCGCGATACCGAAGATGGTCATAAAGGCGCGCTTTTTGTAGCGGAACAGGTTACGTGCTGCCACCTTGTTCAAAAAGCCCATGCGGCGCCAGATAAAGCCGATGCGCTCGAGCAAGATACGCGAGCCGGCGCGCGGGGCCTTGGGGCGCATGAGCGAGGCCGGGGTCTCGGCCATCTCGTGGCGGCAGGCGATAATCGTGGCGCCCACCACGCCCACGGCAAACAGCGCCACCGAAACGATCGAGGACACGATGTCGTACGAAAGCAACATCTGGGGCAGCGAGTACATGTCGTCGAACACCGTAAACAAGAACAGCGGCAGGCCCACAAATCCGATGATGTTGCCGAGCACGCCGCCGATCAGACAAGCCCACAGCGCATAGTCCACGTATTTGGACAGGATGCGTCCGCGCGAATAGCCGAGCGCCTTATACAGGCCGATGAGCGTGCGCTCCTCCTCGACCATACGCGTGGCGGTGGTAAGGCTGATGAGCACGGCGACGATAAAGAAGATGAACGGGAACACCGTGGCGATGGCTTCAATTGACGAGCTATCGCTCTCCACGCTCGAGTAGCTTGCGATATTGCCGCGGTCCTGGATGTACCAGGTGCATTCTCCCAGATCGGAAAGCTCGGCGCGGGCATCGGCAAACTGCTGGTCGGCGGCGGCACGGCGCTGATCCAGGTCGGCCTGCGCTTGCACGCGCTCCTCACTGCCCTCTGCCATGCGGTTGATGTTGTCCTGCTCAATCCCAAAGAGCATATTCGCCTGGCGCTCGGCCGCATCCAAGCTTGTCGGCGTGTCGACCGTCAGCTCCTGAGCGCGCGCCTTCTCACGCTCCTCGCGGATCTTCTCTATATTGCCCTTGACCTCATTGATCTTTGCCGCGTAGGCATCCGAATAGGAGTTGAGATCCTTGGCTCCCTCGACGATCACGTGGACAGCGGAGTAGGAAGAAGATGTCGCGGCATCCTCGCTCACATAGAACTTATAGTCCGCAGCCGAAGCAGCGCGAAAGGCGTTGACTGTCGAGTCGGAGCTCACATCAGTGGGATCGAGGACCTCGGCCGTAATGGTGTAATCGCCCGCGGCAAACTGATCCTTGGCGCTTTGGTTCGACGAGCTCGCATCGTTGGCAGCAAAACTCACCGTATCGCCGAGCTTTTTGCCCGAAGCCTTCAGGAACTTCGAAGTCACCGCGACCTCATCGGCGCTCTCGGGCAAATCGCCGTTCACGAGCACCGGCTGATCGATGTTCTCCTTGGAGAGACTTTGCACGACCACGCGCTCGCGCGTTGTGCCCACGGCGGTGTAGGCGGTCTCGGTGTAGATGCCCTCGGCCGTTTCGACGCCATCGACCTCTTGGATGGCGTCGAGATCATCGTCAGTCAGGCCATAGGTCGACTGCACGTTGATGTCATAAACATTCTGCTGGTCAAAGTAAGCGTCGACCGAATCGCACAGGTCCTCGCAACCCGCCTTAAGGCCGCACATCACGCTCACGCCGAGCGCGGTGATCACGACGATAGACAAGAAGCGTTTGAGGCTGCCGCGAATCGTGCGGTAGACACCGCGGCGAAACACCGTCGGCACCATATCGTTTGAGCTTTGGGCAGTGCGGTAGGTCGTAAAATCCTGCTCGCGCTCCGTGTTCTGCGCGTCGCGGCGTTGGCTGTTTTGGCGGTCCTGATCCATGGGCGCTACCACTCGATCGTCTCGATCGGCACGGGATTTTGCTGGACCGTCTCGCTCTCCACGCGACCGCTCTTAAAGCGAATCAGGCGATCGGCCATGGGCGCGAGCGCGGAGTTGTGCGTGATGATAATGACCGTAATGCCCTGCTTGCGGCAGGTATCCTGCAGCAGCTGCAAGATCTGCTTGCCGGTTTTATAGTCGAGCGCGCCCGTGGGCTCGTCGCACAGGAGCAGCTTGGGGTTCTTTGCCAGCGCGCGGGCGATGGACACACGCTGCTGCTCGCCGCCCGAAAGCTGCGCCGGAAAGTTGCCCAGGCGCTCGCCCAGGCCAACCTGACGAAGCGTCTGTTCGGCATCGAGCGAATCGGGGCAGATTTGCGCCGCAAGCTCGACGTTTTCGAGCGCCGTCAGGTTGGGGACCAGATTGTAGAACTGGAAGACAAAGCCGACGTCGGCGCGGCGGTATTCCACGAGCTGCGCCTCGTTAGCGGAGCTCACATCGCGCCCGTCCACCGTCACGGTGCCGGAAGTCGCCGTATCCATGCCGCCCAGAATGTTGAGCGCCGTGGTCTTGCCGGCACCCGAAGCACCCAAAATGATGGCGAGCTCGCCGCGCTCGACCGTAAAGCTCGCGCCGTCGAGTGCGTGAATGCGGGCGTCGCCCTCGCCGTATGCCTTGATGACGTCTTTGAATTCGATATAAGCCATCGATCGGTTCCCATCTGGTCGGATAACTCTTTAGTATTACCCATTTCGCACCGACCAAAAAGGGACAGGTTCATTTTGGCAGGTTTTATATGGGAAAACGGGGAACGCAGACGGGCGCCGGGAAGGCAGAGACATCATCGACAGGGTCAGGCCGACCGCCAAACACAACGCACGCATCTCAATCTGTCAGCCAAATCATTCGAACAGCTGTTCGTTTCTATGATATGATTCCGTTATCTAAGCAGGCCAATACGCAGAAAGGCGGCCAACATGGCGTTCGACTTTAAGAAGGAATGCAAGGAGCTCTACAGACCTGCGAGCAAGCCGAGTATCGTAACTGTCCCGCCTATGAGCTACGTTGCCGTTCGCGGAAAGGGCGACCCAAATACCGAAGGTGGCGAGTATCAAAACGCCCTGCCGCTGCTTTACGGCATCGCCTATACCGTCAAGATGTCGAAGAAAGGCTCAAGGAGTATCGAGGGCTATTTCGGCTTTGTGGTACCGCCGCTCGAGGGTTTCTGGTGGCAAGAGTCCCCGAGCGGCGACATCGATTATGTACGCAAGGACGATTTCAACTTTATCTCGTGTATCCGCCTGCCCGATTTCGTCACCCGAGATGACTTTGACTGGGCAGTCGCGGAAGCCACGAACAAAAAGAAACTGGACTTTTCCGCCGTCGAGCTGCTTAAAGTTGACGAGGGTCTCTGCGTTCAATGCATGCACACCGGGCCCTACGACAACGAACCGGCGACCGTAAACGCTATGCATGAATACACGACCGAGCAGGGCTATGTCCCCGACTTCTCAGATACCCGTTTACATCACGAAATCTATCTCTCCGATCCACGCAAGTGTGCGCCGGAGAAACTAAAGACCGTGGTTCGTCATCCTATCAAGCGCGCTGAATAGCGTGGAGCGTCATTTCACGCGCTAGGTTTTAAGCCAGCCAACCAGCCGCCTCCTAGGCCGTCCGGTAATTATCTTGACGCGGCCCGTCGCATCTTATAAGTTTGTTTTGCTAAAGCTGGAAAGCCTCTCAACGATGCGCAACTCCAGCTCTTTTTCTATCAAGAGAGCAAGTGTCGGAAAACAAAATGTCGGAAAGCAACGTATCGAGCAGAATCAAACGCTTGCTCAACACCTATAGCGGCCTCGTGCTTATGGGTGCCGTCGGAATCCCTATCGGCATCATCGTTGGCGCCATCTGCGCACTCTTTGGACGCGTGCTTCTGGCAATCGGCGCCTTCCGCGACGAACACATCACACTGCTCCTTCCCTTCCTCGCCCTCATGGGCTTGGCCATCGTATTTTCCTACCGCACCTGGGGCAAAGGCACCGATCGGGGCATGAGCCTGGTATTTGACGTAGGTCACGGACGCGAGGACGCCATCTCCCCGCGTTTGGTGCCGCTCATTATGTTGAGCACGTGGTGGACGCACCTCTTTGGCGGCAGTGCGGGGCGCGAGGGCGTGGCCGTGCAGATTGGTGCAACCGTCTCGCACTGGATCGGCAGGCGTCTACCTTTCCGAAACCCCGGCAACACGTTTTTGCTCATTGGTATGGCCGCTGGCTTTGCCGGGCTCTTTCGAACGCCTCTTGCTGCCACGGTCTTTGCTATCGAAGTACTGGTCGCAGGACGCATGGAATACCGCGCGCTGTTTCCCGAGCTTACGGCCTCGCTCGCCGCAAGTATGACCTCCGGCGCCCTGGGACTCGAGAAGTTCGAAGTCGCCATTGTCGCCTCATACGCGCTTGATCTCCCCGGTCTTGGACGGCTTGCGGTGCTGGGTATCGCGTTTGGCATGGTAGGCGGCGCCTTTGCCTGGTGCCTTGCCCACGCCAAGACCCTTGCGGCGCGACTGCTCCCCAACCCCTATGTACGAATCGCCGTTATGGGCATCGCGCTATCAACGATTCTGTTCACACTGTGGCAGGGGCGATACTGCGGACTTGGTACCAACCTGATATCGGCAGCGCTCAACGGTGACGGCAAGGACGCCATCATGCCTTGGGACTGGGCGCTCAAATTCGCACTCACCATTACCACGCTTGCCGCAGGATATCAGGGTGGCGAGGTGACGCCGTTGTTCTCCATCGGAGCGAGCCTTGGCGTCGTGCTCGCCGGAATCCTCGGCATGCCCGTCGAGCTCTGCGCCGCACTGGGCTACGCAGCCGTCTTTGGCAGCGCCACCAATACGCTGCTCGCACCCATCCTTATTGGCTGCGAAGTCTTCGGCTTTGGTAACTTGCCGATGTTCATTATTGTCTGCGTTGTGGCTTACCTGTTCAACATGGATAAGTCCATCTACGCCCTGCAGGAGCGGGCGTAGATCGATGTCCAGGCAGGTGGTCTCAGCCGGAAACGGTGTCCCACTCTGAGGCTGTATTCCGGGACACGGTTTCCGCTTGGAACGCCATTCGGAAAGCGCATCCCGCTTTAAAACGGAATTCCGGGACGTAGTTTCCGTCTGAACCTCCATTCGGAAAGCATGTCCCGTTCTTTCACGGCATCTTGGCTATGCAAAGCGCTCGAGTGTTACTCCTCGTACGCGCCCTCAAGCCGAAGCAGCCACTCCTTGCGATCAAGCCCGCCGGCATATCCGTTAAGCGAGCCGTCGGCCGCCACCACGCGATGGCATGGCACGATAATCGAAACAGGGTTGCGAGCGACCGCGGCCCCCACGGCACGGGGAGACACAACGGGTGTCTCATTTCCCGGCACACGATGTCGAGCCGCAACACGCTGGGCGATCTCGCCATACGTAGCGACCTCGCCACGCGGAATAGAAAGCAGCTCGTACCAAACTTCACGCTGAAACGCCGTGCCAATCAAATGCAACGGCGGCGTAAACCGAGGTTCCTGCCCTGCAAAATAAGCATTCAGCCAAGCCCACGAACGCTCAAGCACCGAAGAAGCCGCACCATTTGCAGGACTCACCGACGACATGCCGCCAGCACCAGAAACTGCATCGGCGCCTTCAACATGTTCAGGATCTTCTTTGAGAAGCGTGGAGCCAAAATGCTCCTGTCCCTCAAACCAAAGCCCCGTCAGACCGCGGCCATCAGCGGCAAGCAAGATTTCGCCCAAAGGCGAAGCAAACGTCGTCGTGACCACCAGCGGCTCCTTTCAAAACTCCGCAACATAATACCGCGAATTGTGCAGACAACCCCAATCGACCCCAAAGTCACCCAAGGCAGCAGGCGCGCAGCGCCGAGGCCGCCGCCGGGACCAGGGCCCGCAACAGCCACGCGCCCCCACATCAGCCCAGCGGCCTCAACCAACAACGGCCCCGTCGCAGGCCGCCTGCAGCAGCGTCACCGCAGGCGGGGGCCGGGCTTAGTTTTCAGAACACTCCGCAGACCAGTGTGGCGCCTTGTCCGCGGCTCCGAAGGAGCAGGACAAGGCGCCACACATGGTCGAGGACGTTCTGAAAACTAAGCCCGGCCCCCGCCGGACAGGTCAACCTACTCGCAGAGCAGCTTGGCGATCTGGACGGCGTTGGTTGCCGCGCCCTTACGGATTTGGTCACCGCAGCACCAGAAGGTAATGCCACGCGCGGCCTCCGGGTTCGAGATGTCGCGGCGCACGCGACCGACCCAAATCAGGTCCTGATCGGACGCATCCATCGGCATGGGGAAGCGGTCGTGCGCATCCTCGGCGCTCATGTCGTCAACCAGCTTCACGCCCGGAGCGGCAGCCAGCGCAACACGGGCCTCGTCAACCGTAATGTCACGCTCGAACTCGAGCGTAATGCTCTCGGAGTGCGAGCGCAGCACAGGCACGCGCACGCAGGTGCAGTTCACGCGCAGCTCGGGCAGGTGCATGATCTTACGGCCCTCGTTTTGTAGCTTCATCTCCTCAGAGGTAAAGCCCTCCTCCTTGACGCCGCCAATCTGCGGAATCAGGTTGCTCGCCAGCTGGGCGGCAAATGTGCGCGGCTCGGGAATCTCCTCGCCACGGCCCAGGGCAGCAAGCTGCGCTTCGAGCTCGGCCATACCGGGAGCACCGGCACCAGAAGCCGCCTGATACGTCGAGACGATCATGCGCTTCACGCCGGCAAGCTGATGCAGCGGCCACGTGGGAACCAGGCCGATGATGGTCGCGCAGTTGGGGTTGGCGATAAGGCCGTGATGCCACTTGATGTCGTCGGCATTGATCTCGGGCACGACCAGCGGCACCTCGGGATCCATGCGGAAGGCATGGCTGTTGTCGACCACGACGGCGCCGCGCTTTACGGCCTCGGGCAGCAATTCCTTGGCGATATCGTCGCCGGCAGCGCCAAGCACAATGTCACAGCCCTCAAAGGCCTCGGGGCAAGCCTCTTCGATCACGATTTGCTCGCCGCGGAACTCGACGGTCTTGCCCGCGGAGCGTGCGCTTGCCAACAGCTTGAGCTTGCCGACCGGGAACTCCTGCTCGTTGAGGCACTCGAGCATCTGGGTGCCCACGGCTCCCGTCGCGCCCAAAATAGCAACCGTGTACTGTTTCATGCTTCCCCCTTTAAAGGTTGTGGCTTTTGCCCGCACGCCGAGCAGGCCGATTATTGTTGCCAGTTTATACAAGAACAGGGCGGGCATGAAACCCGCCCCGTCGAAACGAAACCGAAACGAAACGCCCCGCCGTAGATTTTTGAGACATGACCCAAAAATCTACCGAGCAGTCGCTACTTTTTGAGCGCGGCCAGGGTGGGATCGGCCGGCGCGGGAGCCTCCAGATCGGAGACCTTCACAATGCCGTTCTCATCGGAGAAGGCACGGTAAATGGTCCGAATCGCAAGGTCGAAGTCCTTCTCCTCGACACCGATAATGATATTGATCTCGTCACAGCTCTGCGAAATCATGCGCACGCTCACGCCGGCCTGGCCAAGCATGCCAAACAGGTGGCCCGAGATGCCTGCACGACCGCGCAGGTTACGGCCGACGGTCGCGATGAGCGCCAGACCCTCGACAACCTCGATCTCGAGCGGCTCGACCTCCTGCTGAATGTCACCAACGAGCGAGTACAGCGAATCGTGCACGTCCTGCTCCTGCACCACGGCGCCAAAACGGTCGACACCGGTGGGCATGTGCTCGACGGAAACGTCATAGCGTTCGAACACCGAAAGTGCACGGCGCATAAAGCCAACGCGGGGCTTGGTGCGGTCGCGGGCCACGTTAATGGCAACAAAACCGCGCTTGCCGGTCACGCCGGTAATGATGGGCTCTGCCTCGCCCTCGTCGGCCGTCTCGCTAATGATGGTACCGGGGTCCTGTGGCGCATTGGTGTTCTTGATGACCAGCGGAATGCCTGCCTCGCGCACGGGGAACACGGCCTCCTCGTGCAGGACACTTGCGCCCATGTACGAAAGCTCGCGCAGCTCCTCGTAGGTAACGCGCGCAATGGGCTGAGCCTCGGGAACAATACGCGGATCGGCAGAATAGAAGCCCGAGACGTCAGTCCAGTTCTCGTAAAGGTCGGCGCCCAGGCACTTAGCCAAGATCGAGCCCGAGATATCGCCGCCGCCACGATCGAGCAGCTTGATCTGGCCCTCACGCGTCGCGCCGTAGAAACCGGGCATAACAAAGCCGCCCTGCTGACCGTACTCCTGCACCAGCTCGGAGGTGCGATTCATGCTGAGCGTACCGTCGTGATGGAACGCCACAACCGTCGCGGCGTCCAGGAACGGTAAGTCCAGGTACTCGGCCATCAGGCGGGCGGTAAAGTACTCGCCACGGCTCACAAGCTCCTCGGTGGAGTAGCCGCCCGAGCGGGCGCGCTCGGCAAAGGCCGCGAACTCCTCACGGATGGGATAGGTGAGCTCCAGCTCGTCAGCGATATCAAAATAGCGCTGGCCAATGTCCTCGAGCAGCTCCTCACACGACACGTGGTACTTAACGTGCGCATTGACCAGATAGAGCAGGTCGGTCACCTTGGTGTCGCCCTTAAAACGGCGACCGCAGGCGGAAACCACCACAAAACGGCGAGCCGGGTCGGCATCGACGATGGCCTTGATCTTCTTGAAGTGTTCGGCGTCGGCGACCGACGAGCCGCCAAACTTGGCAATCTTAATCATGGGCTGGAGGTTACCTTTCTAAAAAGCCTCTGCGAACCTATTTTGCACGCTCTGATACCATGGGTTCACCGATTGGGACCAAGGCATCCGAGGAGCAGTGTTATATGGGAACTTATCATAGTACACGAGGACGCACTTTATCGTGCTCAAGTAAGGTGGCAATCCGTACCGCCATCGCTCCCGACGGGGGTTTGTTTGTCTCGGACGAGCTCGGCACCCAGCAGGTCGATATCAGCTCGCTTGCAGATAAATCGTACTTTGAAATCGCTCAAGATGTGTTGGGAATGTTACTGAATGATTACACGGCCGAAGAAATTTCGGCGTGTGTCGACGAGGCATATCGCGGCACGTTCGCGAGTGAAGAGGTTACGCCGCTCGTCAAACTCGACGCTGCGCCGGGCGCTGACGCCCCCCAGACCTATGTGATGGAGCTCTTTGGCGGCCCCACGAGTGCCTTTAAGGACGTCGCCCTGCAGATGCTCCCCCGCCTCATGGCCCGCACTTCCGCCAAGGACGGCGGCGCCGAGCGCATCATGATCGTTACCGCCACATCGGGCGACACGGGCAAGGCAGCGCTCGCTGGCTTTGCCGACGCCCCGGGCACGGGCATCACCGTCTTTTATCCCGAAGGCAAGGTCAGTCGCGTCCAGAACCTGCAGATGTCCACGCAGGAGGGCGACAACGTCGCCGTCTGCGGCATCCGCGGCAACTTTGACGACGCCCAGAGCGCCGTCAAGCGCATCTTTGCCGATAAGGAGCTTGCCGAGCGCCTGGAGGCCGCTGGCACGGTGCTTTCGAGCGCCAACTCCATCAACGTTGGCCGCCTGGTACCGCAGGTCGTCTACTACTTTGCCGCCTATGCGCAGCTGCTGCGCGCCGGCGCCATCGAGGCCGGCGATGCCGTGGAGTTCTGCGTGCCGACCGGCAACTTTGGCGATATCCTGGCCGGCTACTATGCCAAGCGCATGGGTCTGCCCGTCGCCAAACTCGTCGTGGCCAGCGACAAGAACAACGTGCTCGCTGACTTCCTGACCACCGGCGTTTACGACCGCAACCGCCCGTTCTTCACGACCATCTCGCCGTCGATGGACATCCTTATTAGCTCCAACCTGGAGCGTATGCTTTATTTCCTGTCCGATGGCGACTGCGAACTCGTTGCCGGCCTTATGGAGCAGCTGGCACAGACTGGTCGCTATGAGGTGCCCGCCGAGCTGCTGGCCAAGATCCAGAGTGTGTTTGGCTGCGGCTGGGCCAGCGAGGACGAGGTCCGCGCTGCTATCAAGAACTGCTGGGATGCAAACGGCTATGTGATCGACCCGCACACCGCTTGCGGCTATCACGTCTTTGAAAAGGTCGCCCCCGCCGAGGGCGCCAAGGCCCGCGTGCTGCTTTCGACCGCCAGCCCCTATAAGTTCCCGCGCGCCTGCTGCGACGCCCTGGGGCTCGACGTTCCCGAGGACGACTTTGAGGCCATGCGCGTGCTCGAGCAGACAACCAATACGGTCGCCCCGGCCCAACTCGCCGAGCTCGAGTCCAAACCCGTCCGCTTCGAAGACGTCTGCGACGTAGCCGACATGGCCAACTACGTAGAGTCTGCAGCAAAAAAGATGGCTACCAACTAAACCCCATATAAGGCGCCGGCGAAAGCCGGCGCACTTTCTTTTAATTTGGCTCCCCAGCGCGGTGAGGAGACGGCGTAGGTCGGTTTCACGCTTGCTCCGTCGCGAGTTCCGCACGAGCCGAAGGCCACTAAATGTGGCCTTCGTGCGAGCAGGACTGTCCGAGCAGCGGAGCAAGCGTGAAACCGACCCCCAGGAGGACCAACAACAATGATCAAGATCACCGTCCCCGCCACCAGCGCAAACCTAGGCATTGGCTACGACACCCTCGGCATGGCCGTCAGCCTCTACTCGCACTTTACCTTTGAGCGCGCCGACAAGCTCACCATCACGGGCTGCCCCGAGGAATTCCAAAACGAGAACAACCTGGTCTACGTGAGCTTTGTCGATGCACTGGCCGCGTGGGGCGAGCCGGCTTTCCCCGTTGCCATCGACATTCAAACCGACGTGCCCGTCGCCCGCGGCCTGGGTTCCAGCTCCACCTGCGTCGTCGCTGGCATCATGGCGGCCGCCGCGCTGACGGGCCACACCGTCGACCGTGCCGAGCTTGTCCGCATTGCCACCGAGGTCGAGGGCCATCCCGATAACGTCGCCCCTGCCATCCTGGGCGGTGCCGTTTGCTCCTTTACGCCGACTGATTCGCTCCCCCAGTGCCTGCGCTACGAGGTGAGCGATCGCCTGCGTTTTATTACCGTGATTCCGCCCTACGAGGTACACACGAGCGAGGCGCGCAAGGTCGTGCCGCAGGAGATTCCGCTCTCCACCGCCGTGTGGCAGATGGGCCGCATCGCCGGCATGACGCGCGGCTTGGAGACTGGTGACCTCGACCTGATTGCCGCCGCCAATGACGACCGCATCCAGGAACCCTATCGTCGCCGTCTGATTCCCGACTACAACGCCGTGCGCGACACCTGCCTTAACGGAGGCGCCAAGACCATCTGGATCAGTGGCTCCGGCTCGACCCTCATGGCCGTGACTGACGACACCATCGTGGCAAAGTTCCTACAGGTCAAGCTGCGTGAACAGTTCCCCAAGTGTGACACGCATATTCTGACGTGCGACACCGATGGCGCTCAAATCGAGTACCTGTAGACATCCTCCTCATATACCTGTCCGGGACGGTCGGGATGTTCCCTCAAAATCGTCCTCGCGCATGAAGGCCCCTTGTCCTGCTCCTACGGAGCGACGGACAAGGGGTCTTCGCGCTGCGGAATGATTTTGAGGGAACATCCCGACCGTCCCTGCGCCTACCTTGCTGAGGATGTCTACAGGGACCCACGCTTTGAAGGGGCGCCGGGCTGAAATATATGGCCCTTTATTGATAGGGGCTCTTGCTAGGCTGGAGCCCTTACTAGAGGCAGGCCTCGGCGATGCGGCGCTTGAGTTCGTCGATACCCACGCCGGTCTGGGAGCTTGTGATGATCACGTTCTCGGCCGGGACGTTGAGCTGCTTTTTGATGGCTGCTGCCTGGCGGGCCTGTTGGGTGCGGCTGAGCTTGTCGGCCTTGGTGAGGCAGACGATAAAGTTGAACTCGTTGCCCTGCAGGTAGTCGATCATGTCATGGTCGAGCTTGCTCGGGTCGTGACGAATGTCCACCAGCGAGACGACCAAGTTAAAGCTGCGCTCGGAGTCGAAAAAGTCGCCGATAAGCTCGGCCCAGCGGTCGCGCTCGGCCTTGGAGCGACGCGCGAAACCGTAGCCCGGCAGGTCCACAAAGTGCACGTCGTCGGCCTCGAAGAAATTGATATTGCTCGTCTTACCCGGCGTACTGGAAACCTTGACCAGGTTCTTGCGGCCAAAGAGCTTGTTCATAATCGACGACTTGCCCACGTTGGAGCGGCCGACAAAGCTCACCTCGGGGCAGGTGGATTCGGGAATCTGCGAAACCTTGCCGTAGCTGGCGACGAACTTGGCAAGCTGGTAGTTAATGGAATCGGCCATGGACACTCCTTGGTCGTAGGTTCTTACAAATAGACGCGCTATTGCGCAGCGGCAATGCGGCGGACGATATCGAGTGTGATGTCACTTGCGACACGCGCGTACTCGAACAGATCGAACTCTCGGTCGCAAATTGCATCGTACGCCTCGTCACAATTATCGCTGATAGCGCGCAACACCAGGCAATCGACACCATTTTTGGTTGCGACATGGGCAATTGCCGCGCCCTCCATGCCGACACAATCGGCATGCGTTGCCTCGATAGCGTCGTTGCGCATGGCGGCGCCCGTCACAAAGCGGTTGCCCGTGGCAATCGTGCCGACCAGGAACTGCTTGGTGCCCTCGTTCGAAGCGACTGTATCTGTCGAGGCGTCAACAAACCCACGCTCAGTAAGCACGTCGGCGGCGATATCAACCAGCGCGGGCGTCGAGCCAAACTCCTCGAGCCCCGGTGCGGACTCGGCGATAAGCGCGGTATCGGTATCCAGATAGCGCAGGCGTTTGCCGATGACCACGTCGTCGATATGGAGCTTGGGGTTCAAACCGCCCGCAATGCCCGAAAACACAACAGCCTGCGGAGCATACTTGCTAATGAGGTGCTGCGTCGCGGCAGCGGCATTCACCGTGCCCATGCCCGCCGTTGTGGCGACAATCATCAGGCCGTCGAGCTCACCGCTCACAACGGTCAAGCCTGCCTCCCGTGCCTCGCATACGTCGCTCAACTCTTCCTTAATCTGCATGATCTCTTTTTCGAGCGCACCGATAATCGCGATGGTAGCCATACCATTCCCCAAACCTATACGAAATTCTCAACCAAGGTATGGTACCAGCATTTTGTTTGACCTCGCCAAACGAACACGCTAAGCCAGCGCAGCTCGCGTATCAAACAGAGCCTTTGCAATCGCAGCCGTAACCTCGCTCGAGCGGTCGCTCCACGACATCGATGTCATGATACCCATGACATAGGTACAGCCATCGATGTCGATAAGGCCCGCATCGCATGTCGAGTAGTAACCATCCTCGCTAATCCAGCCTGCCTTGTTGCGCACCAAAACCTGCTCGTCCGCAATGCCATCGCGAATAAACGAGCGCGATGTTGATGCCAGAAGGCCCGACAGCCATTGCGACGCCTCGGTGTCACAGCTCAAATACTCACTCATCTCTCGCCACAACTTTGCCGAGGTGCGCGGGCAGTAGGTCGGAAAATCACTCATCGGATTCAGTGCCGTTTCGTCATCAACACCCAGATTGGCAATCCAATCCTCATAGCCATCATGGTCAAACGCCGCGCGTAACGCGATAAACGAATCGTTGTCTGAGTTGACGACGACATTCTCGATAAGGTTGCGCACCGTCTGCCAGCCCATGCTGTAACCACCATACGTGGCTAAAGGCCCATCGAGCGACACCTGCCCCGATTCGACCAACGTCTCGCAAATATAGAGCGCATACAGCGCTTTGTAGCTGCTCGCTCCATACACCTCGACATCGGCGTTATACGTCACGCCCCTACCGCTCGATAGGTCGTAGAACACTACACCCACATCGCCCAGCTCCTGCGCCCGACACAGGGCATCCTGGAGCGAGGCAAGGCTCTCATCCTCCAAGGCAGGAGTCTTGTTATCCACCAACGAGAAGGTCCGAACGGTATCACCCGAAGGGATATCGTTGAAGTCCGCCTTCGAAAGTCTCGTCTTGAGATCTGCCGTCGACAGAGCTTGATCTGCCGACGCTTTGGACTTTGAAACCTTCTCGTTTTGCAGCTGTACCGTTGACGCATCTGGGCGCACCGTTCGCTCCGAGGCGTAGGTTTTAACGGTAATTCCGAGGATAATAACCGCCGACGTTAGCATCCCAATGGCGGCAATCTTCCTCACGCGGATGCGAGCGCTGGCAAGGCCACGCGAAGACGTGCCCTTCGTCTTATATCTGCTGCCATGCTGCGGCACATACTCGTCCCGCAATGCGATGTTTCGCACGTGGTCTCCTGACTGCCACCGTTTATATACGAGCAGCATGATACCGAGCAGGCATTTCTTTCCAAAGATATTCAGCGGCGTTTAAGGTGTCTTTAAAGAAACCACAAGCGTATTTATCCAAATGGCACGATTCTGTTGCGCATCTCACCGCAACCCAGAGAGCAGTCTTTTTAGGACGGGGCTCTTTAGCAATCAACTAGGTGCCCGGGGGCGCTCATTTAAGTCTGTCCCCAATGAGTGCCCTTGGAGAGCGAAAATGGCTCGCTAGCCGATGGCGTTTTTGAGCTCCGCACGGCGCTTTTTCATGCCGGTCATAACGGCATTGCGCAACTCGGGCATGCGCGCGGTATCCATCTGGGGCACGCCCTCGAGCTTATAGGGAATGCCCAGTTGCTCGTACTTGACGACACCCATCGTGTGATACGGCAGCATTTCCAGGCCCACCACGTTGTGCCATGGAGCGATGAGGCGACCGAGCTTCTCGCACTCCTCCACCGTGTCGGTAATGCCCGGCACCACCACGTGGCGGATAACGACCTTGATCTTGCGACGTGCAAGCTCATCGCCAAACGCCAGGATGCGTGCGGGATCACAACCGGTCAGCTTTTTATGCTCGACCGGGTCGGCATGCTTAATATCGAGCAGTACCATGTCGGTCTCGTTGAGCACGGCATCGAACTTCTCGGGATGCTGAGGGTCGAAGGCGTAGCCACAGCTATCCAGGCAGGTATGCACGCGGCCATCGGGGTTGTTGTGCATTGCACGGAACAGGTCGGCCAAAAACTCGGGCTGCAGAAGCGGCTCGCCACCCGAAACCGTAATGCCGCCGCTGCGATAGAACTCATGGTTGCTCTGGAACTCGTCCATCAGGTGCTCGACTGTCACCATGGTGCCGCCGTTAACCGACCAGGTATCGGGATTGTGGCAATACGCACAGCGCATGGGACAGCCTTGGACAAACACTACGAAGCGGATGCCGGGTCCGTCGACCGTACCCATCGTTTCAATCGAATGTACGCGGCCCAGGGCAAACGCGGAGTCCTCGGGACGAGCGTCCACACCCTCGAGCGTCATCTCAGCCATTCCCGCTACCTTGCCTCTCATTGGTTTTAGTTACATAAATGCCAGAGCCATTCTAGCCCATACGCATGATGGTGAAACGGTTTAGTGGTCAATTGGGTTGTTCTATTTGGCCCCACGCAAGAGCGGCGGGAGGGTTATCGCAACCCGCCCGCCACCGTGGCAATAGAATTCGATAAACGCCAGACCTTACGCCTTAAGCGTGAGCACCGCACCGAAGGCGGTCGGGCCGCAATGGCTCGAGATGACGCCGCCGACCTGAGTCCAGGTAACGTCCTTAAAGCCCAGATCATGCGCATAGACCTCCATGTCATCGCGCAGCTCCTGGGAAAGGCCCACCGAATACGCCAGGCCAATGTGCGAGTAGTCAATCTCGCTCTTCGCAACCATGTGGTCAATAAAGGCGCGGGCGCACTTGAGCATAGAGCCGCGGAACTTCTTGGTCGCCACGAACTTGCCGCCCGTCACCTCAATGCAGGGCTTAATCTTGAGCAGATGGGCGCCAAGGAATGCGACGTTGGACAAGCGACCGCCCGCCTTAAGAAAGGCAAGATCGGTAGGAACAAAGCCCAGCAGCACGCGGTCCATGACGGAATTCGTAAATGCAAAGATCTCGTCGACGGTGGCATCGGGGTGAGCCTCGATGTATTTGGCGGTCTCGACGACAACGAGCGACTGGCCTACCGAGACAAAGCGCGTGTCCATAGAGAACACGTAGTCGCGACCCTTGGCGGCGATCTTCGATGATTGATGCGAGCAGGTCGTGGCCTCGGAATACGCGAGATGCAGAATAGTCGCATCGGGCTGCTCAGCGTGAATGCGGTCGTACACGTGAGCAAAATCCGCAGGCGCGCAGCCGCTGGTCTTGGGCATCACGCCAAACTCGTTGCAGCGCGAATAAATCTCGAGCGGATCGATCGAGCCGTCCTCGACGGTCTCGTCACCAATCGTGACATGCATGGGCACGCGCACGATGCCGTAGCGCTCGCAGAGCTCCGGCGTCACATCCGACCCAGACTCAACCACGATTACGTACTTGCCCATTATTATCACGACCCATCTCGACATTGGCTTTTCAATACATGGCACGCGCCGCCGCACTGTTGCACAACGGCGTCCAAGCGCCAAAGAGACGCCGCCCCTTGCACACAACAAAGGACAGCGTCTCCCTGGAAAACTCCGTGCTTATCTAGGATTCCACACGGTTTATTAAGGAGGGTTACTTATTCCGCAAACGGTCGCTATATGCGGTAAGCGGTAGTTGGCCGCGACAACTGCGACACATTCCGTCCAGCAAATCCAATCGTGCTCCACGCACGGTTAATGCACGAGGCGGTAGAAATTCATCGATGCCGCACCCTCGGCGTGCAGCTCCATCGCCGGAACCGCCAGCGAATAGGTACGGCTCGTAAGTGCCGCCTCGCCGCCATTTGCAAAAATCTCGACCATCGTAGTGTCCGAAAGCACGCGCAGGTCGCGAAGCTCGCTGAGCTCGATCGACCTCTGGTCGCGCCCATAGCCTTCGTCACCCATGTCGAGGGTAAGCATCCCGTCTGCATAGCGCACAAAGACACCCTTGCGGATTTCGAGCTCGATCACCTGGGCGCCCTCACAGGAAACCACAAGATCAAACAGGCGGCCCGGCTCCTCAACGGTTTCACCGCCTGTCGCGCAAACGCAGTCGCCGCGCATCCTCTCAATCTCGTGCACCGGCTGCTGACAGAGCTTACCATCGCGCATGCTCAGTTTTCTCGGCACCGTCAACGCGCACTGCCACCCGCGTGCCACCGTCGGGCTTTTTGCCGTCGCATCGGGGCAACCCGACCACCCGATCATCAAACGCCGACCCGCAGCATCCTCAAAAGACTGCGGTGCGTAGAAATCAAAGCCGGCATCGACCATCGGGGGCATGCCCTGCCCGGCGATCTTAAAACTCGGCGCCTCCCAATCGGCCTCGATGGGAAACCACACGCACTGGTGCGGATTGCGGTAACGCCATCCATCGGCGGACACACCCTGCGGACAGCAAACGAGAATAAGCTCACCATCGAGCTCAAACAGATCGGGGCACTCCCACATAAAGCCAAACTTCTCGCCCAACTCAATGCGCGTCGCATAGCTCCAGTCCTCTAGATTGCTCGAGGTATAGACAAGCACGCAGCCGCGGTCGTCTTTCGTACGAGCGCCCAGAACCATGTAGTAGATACCATCGTGTTCAAGGATTTTGGGATCACGCACGTGCGTACCGATATCGTCGGGGTAATCGACCGGCCCAACAGCTATGCGCTTCTCGCCCAATTCGTCGGGGTTCTCGGCAACCACATGAATCTGGTTTTGCTCACGGCCCGTCAACACGTAGTCGTAATCATCGCGGTCAAAATGCTTGACGTTGCCGGTATAGAAGTAGTGAATCTTACCATCACGTACAAAGGCAGAACCAGAATACGCTCCACTCGAATCCAAATCGGAATCGGGAAACAGCACGGGACCATGATTCTCGTACGTCACAAAATCCTTTGTTGTCAGATGATTCCAAAGCACTGGACCGCCATGCGCAGCATCGAATGGATCGTATTGGTGATAGATGTGATACGTATCACCGATCTGCACCAAACCGTTGGGGTCGTTGAGCCAGCCAAGCTCAGGCTCCACATGGAACAGGAGCCTATCGGGGTCGGACGCGATGCGACCCGCCGTCTCATCCTGTCCGGCACGCCACTGCTCATAGTCCGCGCGTGTCACCTTATTTTTTTGATTAAACATCGCCGTTGACTTTCTCGTCTATGGGGAAGGACGCTCGACTCACACGAGTCGAACGCCCTTCCCCAAATGGACTTATCCTCAGATTACGCTGAACGGCTCAACTAGAAGCTGACATCAAAGCCAGCACCAGCGCCCTCTTCATCAGTGGTCGGCACGCCCTTTGCCTTGTTGTAGGCAAAGATCAAGACGATCGGCACGATAAAGGCGATGGGATTGCCAGCCACATACCACACGAGCGTCTCGGGCGTGACGATGAGCAGGCCAAGCACGCCGGTCAGACCCTGACCGATGGCGCGCACCTCAAAGAGCTTCACGAAGGCACCGCCGCAGCCTGCACCGATGCAAGCGCAGATGAACGGGATGATCGAGTAGCGCATGTTTGCAGCAAAGATTGCGGGCTCGGAGATACCGACCAGCGTCGGGATAAAGGACGACATGCAGATGTTGCGCTCTTTGGAATGCTTCTTGTGAATGAGGTACATGCCGATGGCGCCGCCGCCCTGGGCGATGATGGAAACCGACCAGATGGCCTGGATGTAGTTGAAGCCAGTCGTGGCGACGAGGTTTGCCTCGATACCCTGGATGAACTGATGCGTACCGGTAACGACGAGCGGCTGCAGGAATGCGGCAAAGACAAAGGCACCGAAGACGCCCATCCTGTTGTACAGGATATCGATTACACCGGCGAGGACGTCGCCGATCAGGTTGCCGAGCGGGCCGAACACGGTGAACAGGGCGACGTTAGCAAGAATCAGGGTAACGGTCGGGACAAAGACGAACGAGACGACCTCGGGGATGTACTTCTGGGCAATCTTTTCGACCTTGGCCATAAACCAGGCTGTCAGGATTGCAGGGAACACGCCGCCCTGGAAAGCAACCATGGGAATGGAGAGCGGACCAAAGTTCCAGTACTCAGCACCCGTCGGATCCATAACGAACGTGTTGCGGTTCATAAGGCTCGGGTGAACCATGACGATACCGACGAGGATGCCCAGAATCGGGTTACCGCCAAAACGCTTCACCGCGCTGTACATAACCAGGACAGGCAGGTAGTCAAACGTGGTGGCGATAATGGCAAAGAAGCTTGCGAGGTTCTTGAGGAACTCGCTGTGGTCGGCAAGGCTGCCCTCCATGCCAAAGAGGCCGTTGGCAACGATCAGCGACTTAAGGCCGATGATGATAGCAGCGCCGACGAAAGCGGGAATGATGGGGATAAAGATATCCGAGAATACCTTGAGGACCGAGAAGAACTTGCCCTTCTTGTCCGCCTCGGCGCCCTTGACCTCGGAAGCGCTGATCTCCTTAACGCCCGTCAGAGCCATAAACTCATCGTAGACCTTGTTGACGGTACCGGTACCGAAGATGATCATGAGCTGGCCGCTGTTGTACAGCACGCCCTTGACGCCATCGATGTTCTCGAGCTCGGCCTTGTTGTACTTGCTCGTATCCTTGAGCACCAGACGCAGACGCGTAACGCAATGCGTGGCGCCCTCGATGTTCTCCAGACCGCCGACGTTATCGACGACTTGCTGAGACACTACTTTGTAGTCCATGTTCCTCTCCATTCCCTTACGAAATCATAAAACGTTTTGATGCCATTACAGAGACGCGATCGTTGCATTTGCGCACTTGAGCGTACCGTCGGTGACCGTCAGTGCCACACCCTGGCCCTGCTTATTGCAGAAGCGCGCGTTAAGCGCAACATCATCGACAAAGATGGTCGCGATATCGTCGTCAACGACCAGGCGCACATGATGAGTGCCCTCGCCCTTAAAGAACAACGGACGCTCGAGGCCCATGTTGTTGACCTGGAACCACGGATACTGGGGAGCCGCCGTAAACTCGAGCTTGCCCTCACGCAGGTTGGCGCGGAACTCATAGGCAAGACCGGACTCGGCGTCCTCGGCAAGCTTCACCGAGAAGCCGGCAGCGTCACCGGCGAGCTCGATGTCGGCATCGAGCATATAGGTGGAACCGGCATCCGCGGCGAGCACCTGCTCGACCTTGCCCGACTCGCAGGAAAGCTCAAAGGCCTCGACTGCCTTAGCCTCGCCAAAGGCGCCAAGCATGCTGTCAGGGAGCTTGGTGCCGAGCGTTCCGTCGGCACGCTGAACGATCTCGAGAGGCATAAAGGTGCCACCCCACAGGTAAGAGCTGGGATCGCCACCCTCGTCACGCGTAGGAACCCAACCAAAGAGAACGCGGCGCTCGCCATCAAATGCGGTACGCGCGGCATAGTACGCGCGGCCATCGAAGGAATCGTCCGCAGGAGTGATCCAAGGACCGTTGATAGAGCGAGACATGCGGTAACGGGTCTTGTTGCCATCACTGTACTCGGAGAACACCAGATACCACCAGTCGCCCATCTTAAAGAGATCAGGCATCTCGAACATGGTGTACAGGCCCGGATTCCACCAGTCGCCCTGGAACTCCCAGGTATCCAGGTCCTTGGAGGTGAACTTGACCAGACGACCGGTCATCAGACGCTTGTCCTCGCCCACACGCGTGCCGAGGATGAGCATGTACTCTTCGTTCTCCTCATCCCAAAGCACAAAGGGATCGCGCCAGTTGCGGTCATCGTAACCCTCCTGGGGCGGAAGCAGCGTCTCGGCGATGTTCTTCTCCCACTTGACGGCGTCGTCACTCGTTGCGTGAAGAAGAACCTGCTTCATCAAGCGTGCCTTGACCTTATCGCGATTGCAACCAGTGTAGAGCGCATGGTACTTGTCGCCCACCTTAAACACCGTGCCGGCATAAACATACTGGTCGACTTCCTCGTCGCCGCCACGCTCAAGGCTCTCGCCAAAGTCTTTGTAATTGACGAAGTCCTTGGTTGTCGCGAGTGCCCAGCCAAACGGCTCTCCGAAAGGTCCGGGGTTTCGCGTGTCACGCTGATGATAGAGATAGAACGTGCCGTCCTCGCCGTACGGCATGATGTCGCCTACCCAAATTCCCTCAGGCTGGTAATACACCTTGTGCATCCGAGACTTCCTTTCTCACGAGATACTAACTCGGTACAACTGCAAGATATGTCAATCGTTTTCATATGTCAAACGTTTTCACACCAATACGTCTTTTCGCAGTTCCAGTCGTCGGCAAACGGTTGACATATGCCGGCGAACGGTCATCAGAGGCGTTTGAGGAATTCTTTTGGCACGGGATGAACTACGCGGTTTTGCCCTCAATGAGTTCAACGGGGAGCTTGGTATTCGATTCGGGCTTTTCACCGTTAACAAGAGCGATGATGGATTGCGCCGCGAGCTCTCCGATGCGATCGATATCTTGACGAACGGTTGTTAAGTCAGGCATAAACGTCATAGTGCGGCGGGCGCCATCCGCGCCCACGACCTTAATATCGTCCGGAGCGCTCAAGCCGCGCCGCTTCATCACGTTGAGGCAGATGGCCGCCATCGTGTCGTCTCCCGCAAAGATGCCGTCAATATCGGGGTTCTCATCGAGGATCTTCGCAACGACCGCACTCTTTTCGTCGTCGGGCTTAACGAACTCGACCTCACGGACAAGCGCGGGCAAACCGGCCTGCTCAACAACATCGAGGTAGGCATCGGTACGCTTATTGGCAGGCATGCGCATGCGGCTATTGCTGCGCAGGCACAGGATGCGCGAACACCCGTCATCGATCAGGCGACGCGTGGCAAGTTCGCCGATACTATAGCTGTCGCTCGCAATCTGAACAGAGGCCTCGCCAAGGTCGCAGTCGATACCAACCAGACTCAAGCCCATCTCGGCATACGCCTCGGCACCGATATTAAGCGAGTTGACGATGACGCCATCAACCATATTGCGCCGAAGCATATCGATATAAGAACGCTCAAGATCAGGTCGATTGGCGCTATTGCACAGCAACATCTTAAAACCGTTTTCGGCCAGGGTACGCTCAACGGCTTGGACCGCTTGGGCATGAAACGGGCTGCTGACATAGGGGACGATCATACCTATTAGATTCAGGCGACCGTTGAGCATGGCACGGGCGATATCGTTGGGCGTATAGTTGATGCGCTTCATCGCGGCATGGACCTTATCGCGGGTCTCTTGGCTAATATAGCCGCGATTATTAAGCACGCGAGATACCGTAGTAGGCGAAACCCCCGCCACCGCTGCAACTTCCTTGATGCCAGGCTTAGCCGAATCCTTAGAACGAGCGCCCTCGCGAGCCATAGCACCCTCCCCCATCAACATGTCATACGTTTACATACGAACAAAGCATACCCCAACAAGAGCGGGAAGACGGTAACAGTACAAGTAAGTAAACGACTCATCCAAATAATTAGGAGAGTTCCGCCTAAAGGGTGACTACACAGGACCCCAGCCGGGGCTGTTTGGGCTACCTCCCAAAACATTCCGCAGGACGCAAAGAGGCTCGCCGCACGAAGTGCGCAGCGAGCCTCTTTGCATGTCCGAGGACGTTTTGGGAAATAACCCAAAACCGGCCCCAGTAATCCTACAGGAGTTGAACCCTTTAGAACTTGTCGTGGAAGGTACGCGCAATGACCTCGTCCTGCTGCTCCTTGGTGAGCGTGTGGAAGTTCACGGCGTAGCCGGAAACGCGGATGGTCAGCTGCGGATACTTCTCGGGGTGAGCCTGAGCGTCGAGCAGCGTCTCACGGTTGAAGACGTTGATGTTCAGGTGGTGGCCACCCTTCTCGGCGTAAGCGTCGAGCATGTGGACCAGGTTATCGGCCTGAGTCTCGGAAACTTCAGAAACCTTCATAATGTGTCTCCTTCGATCGATAGGCGCCGGCCGAAACCGGCGCACTAATCAGTAATCGTTATTGTTAGTATAGCACTAACAATAGTTACTCGCCCAGCTGATCAAGGTCGATATCGCCAAAGAACACCTGATCCTCCTTGCCGAGCGCACTCGGGATGATGGAGAAGGTGTTGGAGATGCCGTCCTGAGCATCGCGGAACGGGAGCTTGGAAACCGAAGACAGCGAAGCGATGGCGCCGTGGCTATCGCGCTTGTGCATGGGGTTAGCACCCGGGGCGAACGGCTGGCCAGCCTTGCGGCCGTCGGGCGTGGAGCCGGTCTTCTTACCGTACACGACGTTGGAGGTAATGGTCAGAACCGAGGTCGTGGGCACGGAGTTGCGGTAGGTGTCGTTCATGCGGATGTACTCCATGAACTGGTGCACAACGTCGTGAGCGATCTGGTCGACGCGGTCGTCGTCGTTACCGTACTTGGGGAACTCGCCCTCGGTCTCGAAGTCGACGATGATGCCGTTCTCATCACGGACGGGGTGGACCTTGGCGTACTTGATGGCGGACAGGGAGTCAGCCACGACGGAAAGGCCAGCGATGCCCGTAGCGAACCAGCGGTGCACGTGCTTGTCGTGCAGAGCCATCTGGATGCGCTCGTAGCAATACTTGTCGTGCATGTAGTGAATGATGTTCAGCGAGTTGACGTACACGCCAGCGAGCCACTTCATCATGTCGTTGTACTTGGCCACAACGTCGTCGTAATCGAGCGTATCGCCCTCGACGGCGCGGTACTTGGGGCCGACCTGCTTCTTGGAGACCTCGTCAACACCGCCGTTGAGTGCGTACAGCAGGCACTTGGCCAGGTTGGCGCGGGCGCCGAAGAACTGCATCTCCTTGCCGATGCGCATGGAGGACACGCAGCAGGCGATGCCGTAGTCGTCGCCGTGGTAAACGCGCATGAGGTCGTCGTTCTCGTACTGGATCGAGGAGCTGGCGACAGAAGTCTTGGCGCAGAACTTCTTGAAGTTCTCGGGCAGACGGGTCGACCACAGAACGGTCATGTTGGGCTCGGGGCTGGTGCCCATGTTCTCGAGCGTGTGCAGGTAGCGGTAGCTCATCTTGGTAACGAGCGTACGGCCGTCAACACCCATGCCGCCGATGGACTCGGTGACCCACTGCGGGTCGCCGGTGAACAGGGCCTGGTACTCGGGGGTACGAGCAAACTTGACCATGCGGAGCTTCATGATGAAGTGATCCACGAACTCCTGGATCTGCTCCTCGGTGAAGGTACCGTTGGCAAGGTCGCGCTCAGCATAGATGTCGATGAACGTAGAGGTACGGCCGATGGACATAGCGGCGCCGTTCTGCTCCTTGACGGCAGCAAGGTAGGCGAAGTACATCCACTGGATGGCCTCCTGCGTGTTGGTAGCAGGGTTGGAAATATCGAAACCATAGGTCTCGGCCATCATCTTGAGCTCGCCGAGGGCGCGGATCTGCTCCTGCAGCTCCTCGCGATCGCGGATGTTGTCGGCGGTCATGACCGTCGGAGTGGAAGCCTTCTGGGCCTCCTTGTCCTTGATCAGGTAGTCGACGCCGTACAGGGCAACACGACGGTAGTCGCCGATGATGCGGCCGCGGCCATAGCCATCGGGCAGACCGGTGATGATGTGAGCCGAGCGGCAAGCACGCATCTCGGGGGTGTAAACATCGAAGACGCCAGCGTTGTGGGTCTTGCGCTCGAAGGTGTAGCGCTCGACAACGTTCTCGTCAACCTTGTAGCCGTGCTGGCTGGCAGCCTGGCAAGCGATGCGGATACCACCGTTGACGTGCAGCGCGCGCTTGAGCGGCTTGTCGGTCTGGAGACCGACGATGGTCTCCTTCTCGCGGTGGGCGTTATCGATGTAGCCAGCGGGGTGGCTCACGATACCCGTAACGGTCTTGGTGTCCATATCGAGGACACCGCCCTGCTCGCGCTCCTTAAGCAGCAGGTCGAGAACCTCGCCCCACAGCTCCTTGGTACGCTCGGTCGGACCTACGAGGAACGACTCATCGCCCTCGTAGGGGGTGTAGTTCTTCTGGATGAAGTCTCGGACGTCAACCTCTCCCGTCCAGATACCTTCCTTGAAGCCTTCCCATGCCTCCTGCATTGTGTAACCACGCTCCTAGTTACGTGTAATGCGGCGCTCTCTCACACCGCTGCTTATTGAATTCTTGAATTTTCGGCTTGCACTACCGGCTTCTTCCGTTCTTCACCACACGTTGGTGCAGGAAAAACGTTTGTCCACCTTGGAACTACAACCCAAAACCCAAGATTTCACCCGTTTGAGAAGGATAACATAGCCACCCTCTCCATCTGGGCTGTTATATGTTTCTTTTTTTATACCATAATGGCTTTTTTTACAAATCCGCAGGAAATGCGCGCGCGAACAACTACCGTTCACCGATTTGTTTGATATTTTTCCTTGCCTTTGTACGACGTTCACTCTAGCTGTTATGCCAGCTTTAGCAGGGTAAAGTGCCTCTGAGTAGGCTTTGGGACATGCCTAACGATCTACCCCTAACTTTGCTGGTGCCGACGGTGCACGGAGGTCGCCTAAAGGTAGTTTTCTAGACATGTCCCAAAATCTACCGCATAGGGTACGCGTGCAAGGGTATCATCTTTCACCGAAAATAGTTTCTAGTGTTAGGGGTTTTCGGTGGAAGATACCGATTTCCGTGAACTTGGGCGTCAGCTCCTTACCGAGTTCGGCAGCATGCATCAGCGCATTTCGCGCTTTGCGGACAAAGCCCTCGGCGGCGAAATGGCTGTCATGCGCGCCCTCATACTCGCCGGCGGTTCGCTCACGCCGAGCGAACTCGCTGATCGCGCCTGGGTCTCGAGCGCCCGTATCGCCAATATCTTACGCGCCCTCGAAGCCAAGAGCTGGGTCGAGCGCGAGCACTCAAAGACTGACCGTCGTCGCGTACACGTCATAGTGACCGACAAGGGATTCCAGGATCTAGAAATCAAACGTCGGGAATTCGAGAACCGCACTGCGGCTTTCCTCGAGCAGCTCGGCGAAACAGATACCCAAGAGATGGTGCGTCTTCTAAGGCGTGCCAACGAAATTATCGACCGCAATCAAGAAAGGAGAGATGCCGAGTGAGGATTCTCAAGCTCTTTAAAAAGCATATCCTGGCACTGTTCGCAGCTATCGTACTTATCGTAATCAGCTGCAACGCCGATCTGGCGCTGCCTACCTATATGAGCGACATCGTCGACGTGGGCGTGCAGCAAGGCGGCATTGCCTCGCCCGTGCCCGACACCATTCGCGCCGAATCGCTCGACGACCTTGAACTCTTTATGAGCACCAAGGACGCCAAAGCTGTGGAGGCCGTGTTTAGCAAGGCTGACAAAAATGGCATTCGAACGTATAAGGGCACCGAGGAAGAGCGTGCCGATGGAGGCAAGATTGCCGACATTATGAGCCTGCCCGAGACTGTCGTCCTTTCGCTCGACCAGGGCATTGACGCCGACTCCATGGGCGACATGATGGGCTCGTCCAGCGAGAAAGACAACAACGCTGCCCAGGCCATGCCCACCCCTGAGCAAATGGCAGCGATGACGCCCGAGCAGCTCGCCGAGATGCAGCAGAAGGCCGCAGCGGCGCAGAACATGCAAAAGCAGATCGATGCCGACGGCGGTAAGATCACCATGAAGAGCCTGCGCCTGGGTGTCGAGGGCGGTCTGGTAGACCAAAGCAAGCTCGTCGAGGGCGCCAACCAAATGGCGGACAAAATGGGCTCCATGTCGGGCTCCATCGTCACCCAGCGCGCCGTGAGCTATGTACAGGACGAGTACAAGGCACAGGGCATCGACCCCGCCGACGTGCAGAACGCCTACCTGAGCCACATGGCGACCACGATGTTCGGCCTGTGCCTGGTGTCGCTCGTCGCCACCATTCTGACCGGTGCCGTGGCGTCGCGCACCGCCTGCTCCATCGCACGCGACCTGCGCCGCGAGACCTTCAACAAGGTTATGCACTTCTCACCGGCCGAGGTGGGCAAGTTTAGCCAGGCCTCGCTCATTACCCGCTGCACCAACGACATTCAGCAGATCCAGATGGCCGCAACCCTGTTTATCCGCATGTGCCTGATGGCCCCCGTCATGGGCATCGTCGCCGTCATGCGCGTCCTGGCCAACCACACCGGCTTGGAGTGGACCATCGCCGTGGCCATCATCGCGGTCTCGGCCGTCGTCGGCGTGCTTATGGGCCTCACCATGCCCAAGTTCAAAAAGATGCAGAGCTTTGTGGACCGCGTGAACCTTACCGCCCGCGAGCTGCTCGACGGCCTGATGCCCATCCGCTCGTTCAACCGCGAGGAGCATGAGCTCGAGCGTTTTGACAAGGCTTCGCTCGACCTGATGACCACGCAGCTCTACACCAACCGCGCCATGAGCTTTATGATGCCGCTCATGATGCTCGTCATGAACTGCATCACCGTGCTTATCGTCTGGTTTGGCACGCAGGGCGTGTCCGACGGCGTGATGCAGGTCGGCAACATGATGGCGTTCATCTCCTATACCATGCAGATCGTCATGGCGTTTATGATCCTCACCATGGTTTCGGTCATCCTGCCGCGCGCCGAGGTCGCAGCCGAGCGCGTGGAAGAGGTCATCACCTGCCCCACGAGCATCAACGACCCTGTCTCGCCCAAACTGCCCGTGGCCAGCGCGCCGCGCGGTGAGCTCACCTTCCGCGACGTGAGCTTCCAGTATCCCGATGCCCGCGCCGACGTCATCAGCGGCGTGAACTTCACCACGCACGCCGGCCAGATGCTCGGCATCATTGGCTCCACGGGCTCGGGCAAGTCCACGCTCGTGCAGCTGATTCCGCGCTTATACGACGTCACGGGCGGCAGCATTTCGCTCGACGGCATCGACGTGCGCGACATGACCCTTTCCGAGCTGCGCCGCCGCATCGGTTATATTCCGCAGCAGGGTCGTCTGTTCTCGGGTACCGTCGAGAGCAACCTCAAGTTTGCCGGCGACATGGTGAGTGACGAGGATATGCGCCAGGCAGCACGCGTCGCCCAGGCGGAGGACTTTATCGCCGAGCGCGAGGACGGGTACGACTCCCCTATAAGCCAGGGCGGCTCCAATGTTTCGGGTGGTCAGCGCCAGCGTCTGGCCATCGCCCGCGCGTTGGCCAAAAAGCCCGAGGTCGTGGTGTTCGATGACTCGTTTAGTGCCCTCGACTACAAGACCGACGCGCGCCTACGCGAGGAGCTGGCCAAAAACGTTACCGACGCCGCGCTCGTGGTCGTGGCCCAGCGCATCGCGACCATCATGCACGCCGACCAGATCATCGTGCTCGACGACGGCCACGTAGTGGGCACCGGCACGCACGAGGAGCTGCTGCGCAGCTGCCCGGCGTACCTGGAGATCGCACAGTCGCAGCTTTCCGCCGAGGAGCTGGGGCTTACCCAAGAAGAAATTGCAGCCGTCATGGAAGGAGGCGAGCGCTAATGGCAGACGAGACCAAGACTCAGATTCCCAAGCCCACCCGCCAGCGTGGTCCCATGGGCCGCATGGGCGGCATGCGTCGCGGCGAAAAGGCCAAGGACTTTAAGGGCACCATGAGGCAGCTGCTCGGCTATATCGGCCAGCACAAGATTGCCGTGTTTGCCGCCGTCGCCTTTGCCGTGTGCTCAGTCATCTTTAACATTGTGGGACCCAAGGTGCTCGGCCAGGTTACGACCAAGCTGTTCGAAGGCCTGGTCGCCAAGGTCAACGGTACCGGCGATGTCGACTTTGACTGGATCGCCAAGACGCTCGGCTTTTTGCTCTGCCTGTATCTGGCGAGCTCTGTCTGCAGCCTGGTCCAGGGCTGGCTCATGACCGGCGTCACGCAAAAGATCTGCTACCGCATGCGCAAGGAGATTGCCGCCAAGATTGCCGTCGTGCCGATGAGCTACTTCAACGGTCACAGCAAGGGCGATGTGCTCAGCCGCATCACCAACGACGTCGATACACTCGGCCAGTCGCTCAACCAGAGCGTGACGCAGCTTATTACGTCCGTCACGCAGATTATCGGCGTGCTCGTCATGATGCTGTCGATCAGCCTGCCGCTCACCGGCGTCACCGTGCTCACGCTGCCGGCCGCCGCGATTATCTTAATGGTGATGATTCACTTCTCGCAGCCGTACTTCCGCGAGCAGCAGCAGGTCCTAGGCACCGTCAACGGCATTATCGAGGAGGATTTTGCCGGCCAGAACGTCATTCAGGTGTTCGACCGCGCCGAGGCTTCGATCGAGGAGTTCGACCGTCAAAACGACCGCCTCTTTATTAGTGGCTGGCGCTCGCAGTTCCTGTCGGGCCTGATGATGCCGCTTATGAGCTTGGTGGGCAACATGGGCTACGTGGGCGTCGTCGTGGTGGGCGCGCAGCTCGCGCTGACCGGCAATGCCACGCCCGGCGACATTCAAAGCTTTATCCAGTACGTTCGCAACTTTACGCAACCCGTGCAGCAGCTGGGCAACGTGAGCAACACGATGCAGTCGATGGCAGCTGCCACCGAGCGTGTGTTTGAGTTCCTGGCCGCGCCCGAGGAGGAGCAGAAGGCCGACGCGCAGATTCCCGAGAAGCGCCCCGGCCACGTGGAGTTTGACCATGTCAAGTTTGGCTACACGCCCGACAAGACCATCATCCACGACTTTAGCTGCGAGGCGCAGCCCGGCCAGACCATCGCCATCGTCGGCCCCACCGGCGCCGGCAAGACCACGCTCATTAAGCTGCTGCAGCGCTTCTACGATGTGGACGACGGTTCGCTGCGCGTTGAGGGCGTCGACGTGCGCGACTGGGACCGCGCGGCGCTGCGCGGCGAGTTTGCCATGGTACTGCAGGATACCTGGCTGTTTAACGGCACCATCCGCGAGAACATCCGCTACGGACGCCCCGATGCGAGCGATGCCGAGGTCGAGGCCGCTGCGCGTGCCGCGCGTTGCGACCACTTTATCCATACGCTCGCCGGCGGCTACGATTTCATGATCAACGAGGAGGGCACTAACCTATCGCAGGGTCAGCGCCAGCTCGTGACCATCGCCCGCGCCATTTTGGCCGACCGCCCGGCGCTAATTCTGGACGAGGCAACCTCCAACGTTGACACTCGTACCGAGGAGCTTATTCAGCGTGCCATGGATGCGCTGATGCAGGGCCGTACCAGCTTTGTTATCGCGCACCGCCTGTCCACGATCCGCAACGCCGACGTGATCTTGGTAATTCGCGACGGCGATATCGTCGAGAAGGGCACGCACGACGAGTTGCTCGCCCAGGGCGGCTTCTACGCCGATCTGTACAACTCGCAGTTCGACGAGGCGGCGTAAATTTTGCCGCAGGGAACGAATAACGCCTGAGAACGGGGGCGCAGGACAACCTGCGCCCCCGTTTTTGTTCTACGGCCCTTGAGCCGCCTCCCCTGGGACCTGATTGACAGCCCCTTCGAGGCCCCGTGGGCAAAAAAGGGCAAATATGAGTACTGTTACCTTTTTAGTAACAGCCAAAACAGCCCCAAATGCCGTTTTCACGGCTTACACGCGTCCCTAAATTGATCAAACAGCCCTATAGCGGACTTATATGTGTTTGCGTTAATAAACATATTTTGCTGTTATGTCTATTATTTTGCGAAGGCAATATGATACTAAGATAGCAACCGTACTCATATTTGGCATTTTTTGCCCACAGGGTATTTCCTGGGGAACTGACAACAGCCTTAGGGTCCCGCGCGGCGCCGCTCCCTCCCGGCATTCGCCGACGTTTGCCCAGATAAAACCTGCCAAAATAAACCTGTCTCTTTTTGGTAGGTTTCGGGGTGACAAGGGCTTGCACTTTAGCGTGCGACAGCGGATAATGCCGAGCATTCGACAATACGCTTATTGCTCTTTCTATAGATTGAGGAGACCCCTATGGCCATGGAATTCAAACGCAGGCTGCCGATCCCCATGGAGATCCGCAAGGAAATGCCACTTTCTGCCGAGCTTACCGCCAAAAAGCAGGCATTTGACGCCGAGGTCGCCAAAGTCTTTACCGGCGAGGACGCACGTAAGGTGCTCATCATCGGCCCGTGCTCTGCCGACCGCGAGGATTCGGTGCTCGAGTATATGAACCGACTGGCCAAGACCGCCGAAGAGGTCAAGGACAAGCTCATCATCATTCCGCGCGTCTACACCAACAAGCCGCGCACCAAGGGCACCGGCTACAAGGGCCTGCTGCACAACCCCAACCCCGAGGCTCCCGACGACCTGCTCGAGGGCGTCAAGGCCATCCGCCACATGCACCTGCGCGTTATTGAGGAAACGGGCTTCTTTACCGCCGATGAGATGCTCTACCCGTCCAACTACCAATACCTCGTCGACCTGCTGAGCTATGTTGCCGTGGGTGCACGCTCGGTCGAGAACCAGGAGCATCGCCTGGTGTCGAGCGGCATTTCGGTACCCGTCGGCATGAAGAATCCCACTGCCGGCTCTACCACCGTTATGCTCAACTCCATTTACGCCGCGCAGGCGCACCAGAGCTTCATCTTCCGCAACTGGGAGGTCGAGTGCGACGGCAACCCGCTCGCACACGCCGTTATGCGTGGCTACATCGGTCTCGATGGGCGCACCTACCCCAACTACCACTACGAACACCTGGAACGCCTGGCCGAACGCTATACCGAGCATGCCGGCTATGCCAATCCGGCAGCGGTCATCGACTGCAACCACGACAACTCGGGCAAGCGTCCGCTGGAGCAGTATCGCATTTGCAAGGAGGTGCTCGACAGCTGCCGCCGCAACGAGTCCATCTCCAAGCTGGTCAAGGGCTTTATGATCGAGTCCTACCTGGAGGACGGCAACCAGCCGGTCGACGGCGGTGTCTTTGGCAAGTCGATCACCGATCCGTGCCTGGGCTGGGAAAAGACCGACTACCTCATCCACGAGATCGCAGAGCGTGTTTAGGTTCCGCCGTTCTACCGAACGGCGGACCGGCCGACGCTGCGCGGGCCGCATT
>ERZ826764.390-NODE-390-length-63794-cov-66.918684_pt1 | contig 63794 bp, 54 predicted proteins | sample MGYA00519870_ERZ826764 | MGnify/ENA primary metagenome ERZ826764 (study PRJEB31778, sample SAMEA3449239) | human gut metagenome | biome: human gut; feature: human-associated habitat; material: faeces | place: United Kingdom | collected 2010/2012 ... | reverse complement strand
ATGGACTTCTTGCACCCACCGCCTCGCGGCGGCCGCCTATCGGCGGAACGGCAACGTTTTTGATGGTGTTTGCCGTCCGGGCGTCCGATATCGGGGTTCGGCGTTATCGACGGGACGGGAAACACGGGCCGGGTGGGGGCGCCATGAACGATGGGAACATGATCCAGGAGCCGCCCGCATGCCCGGTGTGCGGGCTCGCGGTGGAGGAGCGGGACCCGCGCCGCGGGAAGCCGCTGTCGATCCACCGGGCATGCCGGAACCGGCGCCGGGAGGAGCTGAGGAAGGAACGGGAACGCGGACGCCGCATGTCGCAGGAGTCGCTCCTGATGGCATCCAGGAACGACGTCGCCGAGGCGGCCGCCGAACTGCGCCGGCGGGTGGCATGGCGCAACGAGGCCGTCGGCCCAGCCGACCACGGGACGGTCGAACTGTGCTACTGGTCGGTCAGATGCATGGCGGCGCTCATGCGGCTCGAACCGGAAACGCTCATGGCATACGAGGACCGGTGGGCCGTGGACCTGGCCCGGTCCATCGGACGCAAGGGCATGGACCGGATCGCGGGCCTGACCGGCTGGAGGGGTCCACGCCCATGGACCATGGACCCGGCCATGACCGACACGGGCGAGGCCCACACGCTCGAGGGCATGTGGCCCGAACCCGGGCCCGGGGTGGACGACGAATGGCGCGCCGACCTGGACCACGACGACGGCGCGGGCCCGCGGGCCGTCGACATGGACCGGATCATCGAGGGCATATGGGCCGAGGACCATCGAGGACGCAACGGCGCGGACCACGGATGGTGGTCCCTCGACGAAGGGGCCAGGCCATGAGCGACCGCCCAGGGACCACAGGGGCCACAAGCGAATGGCCCAGACCCGGCCGATGCAGATGGGCCCGGTGCCCGCACCCCGAGACCCTGGTATGGGCGGACGGGTACTGCTCGGCCCGATGCCGGCGCCAGGCGCGCAAGGCGGAACCGGGACGGGTGCCGGCCGGCCACTGCCGCATGTGCGGCGAACCCGTGTACAAGCCCGCCCAGGGACCCGTGCCCGACTTCTGCTCCGACCGGTGCCGCAACAGGTGGAACCGGCTCACCCGCACCGGGACAAGTGCCCGCCCACGGCGATCGTGCCACGAATGCGGCGCACGGCTCGATACCGGCACGCGAGGCGAATACTGCGGCGACGCATGCCGCAAGGCACATGACTACAAGACGGCGCGCGATCGGCGCACGCTGCGCTCCGCCGCCAACGCCGGAACCATCGAAAGGCTCAGAATGAACGCCGACGACCTGCTGACGAGGGCGCACGCCATCGAACTGGACACCGAAACCATACGGCGACATGGCATCGAGACGCGCGCCCGCACCCACATCCTGCTCATGCGCATGCTCACGCTCGCCGCCGTCCACGACCCCCGGTCCGTCACGCAGGCGGGACCCGACGGCCAGATCGGCCGCATCATCGACGCATGCGACCGGACCGGCGAGGACGGGGACGCGGAACGACTCCTGCGCCGCCACGGACCGGACCGCGGCGCCGCAGGGAAGGGAGAGGACCACGCATGGCCATCAGCATGACCAAACTCAGCAGCGCCGACTACTACCTCGACCGCACGCGCGAGGCGCTCCAGGCCGACGGCGCCATACCCGACGAGGCCACGCCCGGACCGCTCACAGGCCCCGATCCAGCCGCCTACTACAACGCCGAAGGCAACCCGCCCGGCCGGTGGATCGGATCGGCCAGCAGGCTGCTCGGCGGCGAGACCGGACGGCAGGCCGGCGCCGAGACCGTGCGCATGCTCATCAACGAACGCCGAAACCCCGAAACCGGCCGCAGCCTCGACCAGGCCGGCATACGGGCCGACAACGACGGGCAGCCGCCCATCGCCGGATACGACCTGACCCAGACCGTGCCCAAAAGCGTGAGCATCCTCTGGGCGTTCGCCGACCAGGACACACGCCGCGCCATCGACGAATGCCTCCACCAGGCGGCCGACATGACCATCGGCTACTTCGAAGCCGAATACGCGGCCACCCGGGCCGGGGCCGGCGGCGTCGCCAGCACGGCCTGCGACGGGGTCGCCGGCTTCGCCTTCGACCACTGGGACTCCAGGGACGGCGACCCCCACCCGCACACGCACCTGGTCATCTCCAACCGGGTGCGCCGCACCACGGACGGCCAATGGACCGCGCTCGACGGACGCGCCGTCTACGGGGCCACCGTCGAACTGAGCGAATACAACGCCAACCTCGTCAAGGACCTGCTCACCCAACGACTCGGCTGGGCCTGGCACGAACCGGCCCGCGCCCGCGGACGCGGCACCAGGGCCGTGGCCGGCGAGGTCCAGGGAGTGCCCGAGGAGCTCATCGACGCGTTCAGCGGACGCGACAGGGAGATCGAAACCCGGCTCGCCGCCATCATCGACGAGGAGGAACGCCGCACCGGCCATACGATCGGATGGAAACGACGCGCCGAACTCCACAAACAGGTCTGGCTGGAAACCCGCAAGCCCAAGACCGACGCCCGACCCGGACTGGCCGAACTGACCCGACGATGGCACGGCAAACTGCGGGCCGAAGCCCCCGGCACCAGCATCGACGCCATGTGGCAGGCGGTCGACTCGTACCGGGACAGGACCATAGAACTGGGACAGACCGCCTCCCGGGCCGCGGGCATCCGCCTCGCCGGACAGCTCGCCGACCACCAGACACCCGGCCGGACGGAACTCGAACGGCTCGCCGACGCTGCCATGGCACACACCGAACGCACCCGCGCCACATGGACGCTCAGCAACATCCGGGCCGAAGCCGAACGCCTCCTCGCCGACATCCGGCTCGACCCCACGGCCCGCGCCGACACCGCCAACCAGGTCGCCGAACTCGCCATCCGCCGCTGCGTGAAAATAACCCCGACCCGCTACCGTGCAGGCCAAGCCGGCGACGACCCCGCGCTCGTCAGCCGCGCCGGACGCAGCACGTTCGACGACCCCACACTCGACCGATACACCAGCCAGACGATCCTCGACATGGAAAAACGCGTCATGGCCACGTTCGGCCGGACCGACCCGCTCGCCTGGGGACCCGGGGAGGGCACCCGGCTCATCCAGTCCATGCGGGCCGGCGGAAACCGGCTGAGCGACGACCAGGCGAAGGCCGTCGCATACCTGCTCGAGAACCCGCACGCGGCCAGCGCGCTCATCGGCCCCGCCGGCACCGGAAAGACGACCACCATGCGCGCCGTCGCCCGAGCATGGGAGACCCGGCACGGGAGAGGATCCGTGCTCGGCCTGACCCTGTCCGTCCGGGCCAGGGACGAGCTCGCCGACAGCATCGGCACCAACGCGATCACCATCGCCAAGCTCCTCGACAACGTATCCGAACGGCACCGGGCGCAGACCGACGACCTGCGACGCGAATACCGGTGCCGGCTCGCCGCGGCGCGCACCCCCGCCGAACGCGACCGGATACGCCGCGCCATCAGCGAATCCGACGCCCGGGAACAGGCCGGCCTCATCCACCCCGGACAGCTCGTCATCGTAGACGAGGCGGGCATGGTCGGCACCCCGGAACTGGACGCCATCGCCGAACTGTGCGAACGGGCCGGAGCCAGGCTCGTACTGACCGGCGACCCCATGCAGCTCGACGCGCCCGCCGCCCCGGGCGGCCTGCTCGCCTGGGCCGAACGGGAACACCGGTGCGCGACCCTCACCAGCCTGTGGCGTTTCCGCAGCGACCCCGGGCTCTGGGCGAACGACCCCGACGGCGGACGGGCCAGATGGGCAGACGAAGGCAAAGCCACGCTGCGCCTGCGCGCCGGCGGCGACCGCGCGAAACCGGACAGCGTCGAGGCATGCCGCCGGCTCGTCGCCGAATACGCGGCCCACCACCGTCTCCACTGGGGCGAGGACCGGGAATGCGAGGAGGAGGCGTACCGGATGACCCTGCAATGGCAGAAGACGGGCAAGACCACGCTCCTCGTCGCCGGCTCCAACGAACAGGTGCGCGCCATGAACCAGCGCACCATCCTCGAACGGCGCGTGCTCGGCCTGTCCGACGGGGACCCGTCCCGCCTCGCCACGCTGTCCGACGGCCTGAAGATAGGAGCCGGGGACCGGATCGTGTCCCGCGCCAACGACCACCAGGTACGTGGCCCCGACGGACACCGCATCGAGAACGGCATGGCGTTCACCGTCACCCGCATCGACACGGACGCGATCGCATGCCGCGACGCGGACGGAAGGCAATGGACCATACCCCGGGACTGGGCGAAAACGAACTGCGAGGCCGGATACGCGACCACCATCCACAAAAGCCAGGGCATGACCGTCGACCGGTGCGCCGCCATGTTCCCCTCCGACGCGCGCGTCCCATGCAACCTGCAATACGTGGCCGCCACACGAGGCCGCGAGGAGAACCACCTCCTCTACGCATGCAAGGACGAGAAGACCCGGCAGACGGAAGCCATGCTATCCGGATCGGACACCGACCCCGAAGCCATCGCCCGCCAACGCATGCTCTCCACGCTCCTGACGCGCCCCGACACGCGCACCGCCACCGAAACCCGCATCGACGAACACGAGGAGAGATACAGCCTGACACGACTCCTGCGCGAACACGACTACGCAGCCGGCCTCATCGCCGGCCCCCACCTCGAGGCCAAACTCCGCCAATGCCACAACCCGGGCATCGTGAGCATGATCACGAGGTCCCCGAACTGGGAATGGCTGCGCGCGCTATGGTCCCGCGCCTGGATGACCGACCCCAAGCGGGCCATGGCCATCGTCAGCCGCGACATCAGCCCCAAGGACGAGCACGGAAACCGGCAGGACCCCGCCGCCGTCATGGCCGGCCGGCTCAGCAGCGGCCTGCTCGACCGGCTCAACGGCGCGGTGCGCGACGACTGGACCGCCGGCATCATCCCGCCCATCAAGGCATCCAGAAACACCGCCGCCCTCGACCTGGTGCGCCAGAACGAACTCCTCATCACCCAACGGGCCGACGCCCTCGCCCGACAGGCCGCCACGGGCGAACAGCCCTGGTCGAGGACCGTCATGGAAACGGCGCGGAAACACGGCGACCACAACCTGCTGCGCGACGTGGCCATCTACCGGGACATGTGGCACATCGACGACCCCGACCAGCCCATCGGGCAAAGGCCGCCGGGCCGGTCCGGCCGGCAGGAACAGCACTGGTGCAACCTCGACGCACGCATCACCGGACAAGGAAGCGGCGTCGTCAACCCCGGCAAAACCCGGAAGGCCAACCGTAATCGGCCGGAAAACCCGACGCCCCGCGTGGAGACGCCGAACCCCGCAGCCATGGAGGAAAGGAACCCGCAATGGAAGACACGGCAGGAACCATCATCGAACAACTCGCCCGATGGGCCGACGCAATGACCCGGACCCTGGACTCATGGGACACCGGCACCCTGATCGTCCTCGCCGTCACGCTCACGGTGCTCGCCGGCGTCACCGGCCGCGCCACCACCGGCGGCGGACTCATCAGGCAGATCCTGTGGATCACCGTCACCGCCATACTCACCCTCATCGCCGTCGCGACCGTCTGGACCATCGCGAGCCGATACCTGACCATCCCCGAGCTCGAAACGCTCCTGCGAAACCTCGCCGGCCACCAGCCCCTCTTCCGGAGCCTGGACACGGCGGCACGCATACTACGATGGTGACGATGGGGAAACGGGATACGATGGAGTGACTGACACCGGAGCAAGGAGGGAAACGGACGTGGAACGACGGATAATCATGTGTCGCCGACATCCGGTGCTGGCCTTCGACTACGATCCTTCATCGGGAAAGGCCGTCGGCAGCGGCCGTATACTGGATTGTTCAAGGTTGCCTCTCGAGCTCATCTCCCACGGCAAACCCGCGATCTACGCGAAAAGCATCGATGCTTGGTGGAGAAGAAGGGCCATCCCACCCACTCGGGATGGGATACGCGGCATACTTGACTCGATGGGAATAAGATCGGCGGTGGAACTCCTCAACCGCTCGCATGGACTCAGCCTTTCCGACCAGTATTGGGTCAAGCCCGAATCATCCGACCTCGAATGGGATACCGTGAACTTCTTCACCAACCCGTTTGACGAGGAACTTGGACGAACCCTCCTGACTGCCCGTTCCTCCTCCCACAGGTTCAGCCTCAACGCACCCGACGCATCCACCGGCGGCGACCTTCCGAAACGATGGACCATTGCGGGCGACGGCACCAGGATACTGATCAAAGCCGGACGTACCGGACAGGAACCGGTCAACGAACTCATCGCATCGGACCTTTGCTCCAGGCTCGGCATACCAGCAGTCAGATATAATCTCGGCGAATACGACAACAGGCCAGTATCCACCTGTCCCGAAATGCTGACGGACACCGAGGAACTCGTATCCGCATGGCAGATTCTCGAATCGGTGAAGAGGGATAATCGCCTGAGCGCCAGGGACCAGTGGATCAGGGCGGCGCAACTGTTCGGCTGCGAAGGGGCGGCGGTGGTGCATGCGACCGACGATTGGCTACTCGTGGACTACCTCATGCGAAACATCGACCGCCATTACAATAACTTCGGTCTCATCCGCGACGTGGAGACACTGCGGGTCCGGCCCGCGCCGTTGTTCGACACCGGAGCCTCTCTGTGGTGCGGAGAGCTCGCCATAGACAACCGCGACTACAAGGCCAAACCGTTCTACGCGACTTATAAGACGCCGACAGCCCGCCGACAGCTGCGCCTCATATCCGACTGGACCAGATATGACCTTGGCAAGCTCGATGGGTGGGAGGAACAGGTGGGACACCGCCTGTCAGTCACGGGACTCGTACCTGAAACGCGAATCACGGCCATCGCGACCATGCTTTCCGCCCGTATCCGCGAAGTCCGCTCACTGGCGGAGTCCGCCGGCGATGACAGCAACCACAAAACAGTGGTCATGGGTGCCGAAACGGGAATAGGGACCGGCATGCTTCCGTGGCCATCACCCATGGAACAGGTGGAAACGGGGAATCTCCACTGGCAGTCCACGACAAGCGGCCCGACATCGTTCTAGAACAACGGGTCCATGCCCTCGCCGGGGATACTGCGGCGTTTCGAGGCGCGGCGGGCAATCACCACCCACCTGCCATCACGGTTCTGCGCCTGGGCGTCCCACAACCCGTCCTCGAAGCCGCGACGCTCCCCATGCCGTATCTTCCAGGCCGCGGCCCACGCCGCACGTCGGTTCGCCGACTCCGCCACCACATGCCAGCCCGGATGGGCTTTCAGCCATGACGCCAGACCGGGCCCATTGCGCTTCACCGTGCCGATCGGCCGCGCGTCCTCGACCACGGCGTCCAGTCCCTCGCCGCGGCAACGCTCGAGAAACCCTTCCGCAGCCGTCGCATCATCGAACATGACCCTTATCACCGTCTTCGCTATAGGCAGGCATTTTACAGAACCGCACGCGACCGGAACCGGAGAGGGCTCCATGGAGAAGGAGATTCGGTCTGGAACTGACGATGAGACGGAAACGAGTGGCCGTGTTCGTCTCGGATGGGTTTCCCGGGAGCCGGCAGTCTGCCTGAGTGTGGGCCGGACCTAGACTCGAAAAACTGATCAGGGAAAAAGGAAACGGGAGAGTCGGGGGAATCCTGAGCCCGAGCGCGGCGTTTGAAATCCATTGGACAATAACTGACGGCATGCCGTTGACATGGGGTGATTCTCCGGTATGAGGCTGATGGTGGTAAGGCGCAATGAGATTCACCGGGGCGGCGTCAAGGTCTGGAATGATGCATGATTCGATATGCTGTCGTGTCCATCTCCAACGGGAACAGACGGAACAATGGACGGTTTTCTTGAGTCTGTTGGATCGCGGATTGCAGATGCTGCCGGATGGGTGCGCTCGACGACCTCATCGGGAGCATTCGGGCGGAACGTGCGGCGAGGTGGAACTGATCAACGAGGGTGATGATGGACACCAATGTGATGCTGTCCGCCATCATATTCCGTTCCGCCAACGCGGTAAGGACGATTGAGTTGGCGTCGGGACGTGACCATGGACTCGGCCGGCGTGAGGATAGGCAGCCCTTCCATCATCACGCCGACCGAGTTCGTGAGCGTGTTCTTATGACGTTCCCGCGCCGGCTCGAAGCAGAGTGGCGGTCTCAGCCGTGAGTCCGGCCGGCACGCAACATGCGGGCCTCATCGGTGTCGCGGATGCGCAGGTCGGTGACGGTGAACGCGAGGATGGGGCCGCCCTTCTCGGGCCGGTAGAGACGTGGCCTGCCGGCGAACTCGACGATCTGGCCGCCGGCGGCCTCGAGCATGCGGTTGTGGACAGCCCCGGTGGCGGGGATCAGGGCGACGGGGATGTCGGCGCCGTTTTCCCGGGTCACGCAGCGCAGCATGCGCACGCGTGTGCCGTCGGGCAATGTGATGCCTCGGATGCCGGCCGGCAGGATCTTCGCTATGCCGGGGCAGGAGCCGATGCCGAGACGGATGCCGGAACCGCTGTGCTCCCGCCGCGTGGTGTCCGCTGTCATTGTGCTTCCTTTCCGGTGTCGGGTATGGTGACCGATGGTCCGTCCTGAGGGAACAGGCGGTCGATCTGGTCGACGGTCATGTTGGCGGTGCATGCGCTGATCGATTTGGTGAGGGTCTGCTGTGCGGAGGTGAGCTTGTCGTAGTCGTCGGATCCGGCGTCGACCAACGTTCGCGCCTGTTTCGCGGCCTTGGCCAGGCCCGTGCAGTCGTCCGGCGTGGGGTCGGGGAGCCTGTCCACGGCATGTTCCGCTTTGGGCAGACTGGATTTGAGATCGTCGAGCCGGTATCCGGCGGCCTTCGGCAACGCCTCGGCATACCATTCGTCGGCCAATGCGCGGACAGTGGATTCCTTCTCCTGCCGGCCGATCGCGTCGAACAGGTCGGTCGCGTTGCCTAGGTCCTTGTCGCCGTGGCGGATGAGCGTCTGGCCGAACGTGTCGATGTTGCCGCCGTCCGGGGAGTTGAGGATCGACCGGGCCTTGTTGGCGATGTCCTCCGTGGAACCGGTGAATTCCGATGGTTCCGAAGACGGGTCCGTCCGGGACTGGTTTTTCGTATCCTTGCCGCTGTCTGTCGCCTGTTGGGCGGATTGAGGTTCTGGTTGATCGGATGTCGTGGACTGGAACGGGTTGAGCGCGATCGTGGCCGCCAATGCGATTACGGCCGCGACGGCGAGCAGCAGCGCCTGCCGTTTCGGCTCCATCCGCTCGAATCGGTCCCTTGCTCGGACGAGAAGGCCCTGACGTTCCCTGTGCTCGTCTTTGCGTGGTGTCTCGTCCGTCATGATGGTGCTCCTTTCGAATGGATGATGGGCTATAGTCCCGGATCGTTGCCGGGCAGGCCGTTGCCGTCGCTGGGGGCCGGCACGCTCCAGCCGTTGCCGGGCTGGGAGCCGGTTCCGCCCGATTGCCCCGACTGTCCCGACTGGTATTGGGGTATCCATTGCTGTTGCTGCTGTGGCGGCGTCGGGTCGGGGACGGTCTGCTGTTCGGCCTGTCGTTCCCTCTCCTGGCGTTCCCGTGCCGCTTTCTCCTCGGCCGCGCGCTTGGCCTTCGCATGCTCCGCCTGCGTGGCGATGGCCTGTTCGAGGGTCTTCCTCGCCTGCTCGACCCGGGAGGCCAGATCCTCGAGCTCCTTGACGGTGACGTCCTTGCCGGGCTCGGCGGCCCGTTCGAGGATCGTCGTCAGATCGTCGATGGCCGTGCCGGTGTCGTCGTCGCGTTTCGCGCCGTCCCGGAGCTTGGTGGCCTCGCCGACCGCCTTCGCGAGCGATTCGCGCGCGTCGGCCTCCTGTTTGATGGCGAGGGCCCTCCTCGCCGCCGACACCAGCGTGTTCGTGTCCTTATTGGCCTTGCCCGCGCGGTTCTTCAACGATCCAGCATCCCTGATGGACAGCCGGGCGGCGGGCTCGTCGAGTATCCTCGCGTTGTCTGAAATCCGCCTGTCCAGACGGCTCCATGCCTTCGCGTCGGCGAGGTCGGACGCCTTGTGGGCTTTGGCGAACCGAGTCGCAATCGTATTGGTCTCCCGCAGCACGGCCTGCGCCTGTTCCGCGCCGTGGCGGGCGGACGCGGTGACGGCGCCGGCGGCGATCACGCCGACGAGCGCCACGGCGGCGACCACGGCGAGCACCGTCAGTACGATCCGGCCGGCATGGACCGAACGGGCGGGCTCATCGGCATCCATATCGGTGCCGAATCCCGGAATCGCGTCCTGGTGCATGTCATCCAGGTCATCGGATGGCGACGTGTCGTCGGATGCCGGCAGGGGGATCGCATGCGCGCCGGGAGGCGGGGGAGCCGTCACATCGCCACCGGCCCCCGGTCCTGAGGCCTGCGGCGGGACAATCCTTTCCTCCTCTTGGGGAAGATCGGGCTCATGGCCGGTATCGGTGCCGTCGTCGCCGGCGGCCGGCGTGGGGGAGGGAGTCTCGTCCGGTTCCGAGAGCAGGCGGCGGATCCAATCGTCGCCGTTCTCGGCAGGGGAGTCGAGTTGTTCGAACAGGTCCGGCATGGTCATGGGCGCATGCCTCCCCTCGGGCCGATCGTCGCGCGTATCGTGGCCGTGAGCCGGTCGAGCTGTTCCAGGGAATCGAGATCCCGTTCACGGGCGATGCCTTCGAGCCGTTTCGCGAGCTTCAGCTCCTCGTCCGGGTCCCGGGGCCGGTACGAGTCGGGGTTCCAACGCGGGTCCCCGGCCTCGTCGAGCAGGGCGCGTCCCCGTGACGCCAGTGCGCGCGCCTCCTCGGCCTCCTCATGGGACAGGGGTGCCTTCCGGTCGTCGAGCCGTCGTTCGATGGAGGCGATGGCCTGGTCGAGCCGGTCGCGGGCCGCGAGCTCCATGGACCTCCAGTCACGCCACCGGTCGGACAGTTCCCGCAGCTCGCCGTCGGTGTCCGCGGCGAGCTGGCGTGACAGGCGGTCGCGTTCCGGCCCGTCGGGCATGCGGCGGATGCCGTCGCGGGAACGCCGGTAGTCGTCCAGCCGCTCCTCGCATCCCGCCAGCGTGGCCATGAGCACGTCGGCGGAGGGATCGTCATGCGAGGCGGGCGAGGGAGGCGTCCCATAGGCAAGGAGCGTGGAGGAGACGAAATCCTCGCCGCCCCGCCAACGGCCGGTGAACGCCGGTTCCGTCTTCCATCCGCCGCGCCGGCGATACCACGACTCGTATTCGACCTCCCGGGCGCGTCGGCGCGAGGCATGCTGTTCGCCGTCCATGTGATGCGCGTGGGAGGATTCTCCCGTGCCGGCCGCCGTCAGGTATTCCTTGACCCGGGCGAGGGCCTGGTGGATGTCCTGCATGAGGGCCGGCATGTACATGCCGCCGTTGGGGGAGGCCGCGGCCAGGTCCGCATGGCATTTCAGGGAGAACACCTCGGCCACCACGTCGTCGTGCTCGATCCAGCAGGCGGGCAGCGTCTGCTCCCATGTGGGGAACGTGCGGCACAGCCATTCGCCGTAGCGGATCGCGTGCATCGTCATCAGGTCGATCTCCGTGCGCGAGGGCGCGCCGGTCCAGTCGATCGGCCGGGCCATGCCCATCGTCTCCCAGGAGCGTTGCGGCATCGCCGTCCACAGGCCCGGCCCGTATTCCGGCTCTTGCGGAGGCTCGCCGGTCAGGTTGCGCACGGTCTGCTCGATCTGCGCGGCCAGGCTGGCCGACGGGTCCTTGCCCTGATGCGCCCTGTACACGTCCGACAGGAGCATGGTCAGCCGCGCGGCCGACGCCGACGCGGCGTCGAGTCCCCGGGGCCAGTCGGCGGCCGGCGGCACGGGGGATGAGACGCCGCCGGCGGTACCGGTCCGGCCTCCCGTCATGCCGGCCAGGATCTCGCCGACCTCGTCACGGGTGTCGTCCATCACCTGTCTCCTTTCGCGTCATGCCACCATCCGCGTTCCATGAAATGCGGGGCGTGGACCAGGGCCGGCGCCTCGCGTACGGGCTGGACGACCATCCATCCGCGCGGCAGACGGCTCAGCTCCCACGGCAGTACGGTCTCCTCCGCGCCGCGGCGTTCCGTGACCCCTCCGAGCGGGCCCTGTCCCGGATTCCATGTGGACTCGAAACGGGTGACCTCATGCCGGCCGATCTGCATGCCCCACCATTCGAGGCTGTCCCGGTCGGTGACGCCGCCCAGCATGATCCGGTTGCAGTTGTTCCAAACGGTCTGCTCGGTCTCCCGGTCGTAGTCGCGCGCCATCATGTCGCGCGACTGCTCGACCACGAGCAACTGATAGCCGTTGCCGCCGCCCTGCGTGATCGCGTTGCGCAGGCCGCCCCACGTCTCGATGTTGCTCAGCTCGTCGAGCACGAACCGGGCCGGCGGCTCGATCTTGCGCAGGTTGGGTCCCGACGCCTCGCGCGACAGGGCGAGATCCTGGCACGCCTCCTGGAACGTGTCCAGCAGGAGCACGGCGAACAGGCCCGCGTTCACGCCTCCGCCCGCCTGCGATTTCGGCCGGCTGAGCACGTACACGGTGTCATGATCCTCGACCATGCGCCTCGGATCGATCAGACGCGGGTCGCGCGGCGAGAAATCCATCGTCGAACGCACCTTCGGGTCCGCGAGGATCGCGAACGCGTTCCTCACGCCGAACCATTCGCTCGACCGTTGGCGCGTGTCCATGGTCTCCAGGCCACGGATCGTGTCCGCCCAGCGCAGCATCTCCCGTTCGCCCGTATGCTCGCGGATCAGGTCCGCGGCCTCGAGCGCCTTGCGGGGGCTGACCGACCACTCGTAGCATTTCGAGATCGGCAGGTTGCTGATCGCCGCCGCATACAGAAGCGCCTGGATGTAGCCTCCCGCGCTCACGCCCCACTCCCTGTTGTTCGACCCCTGGCCCAATCCGCCCACACCCACCAGGGTCTGCGCGCGGCGCATCGCCGTGGTCGGGTCCTCGCACCCCTGCAACGGGGTCCAACGCATGTTGTGCCGGGTCAGCGGGTCCGCCGCGCCCAAACCCTCCGGGTCGAAGATATGGACACGGCCACGGCCGCCGTACCGGGCCCCGGTCGACGGATCCGCCACACCCCTCTCCCGCAGGCGGCGGGTCGCGGAGATGATGTCGCTGCGCGTCGACGTGGCCAGCACGAAGCCGGGCGCCTCCACCACCGCGGGGATCACGACCGTCACTGTCTTGCCGGACCTGGTCGGTCCCAGCACGTACGCGTGCATCTCCAACGACAGCCAGACACCGACGTGATGGCATTCGCCCACGTACATGGCCGCCTGCCAGGGCCTCGGCCACACCGGGTCGCCGCCCATGCGACGCTCCCGCATGGCCGCGGCCAGCATGGCCGGCAGCACGCTCGGCACCATCGTGCGCATCACCTCGCGCACCCCGCACGCGGCCGCGACCTGACGGCGAGTGGCCATGCCCGGAGCCGAGGACAGGCGGTCTACGAGCCGTTCCCCGGAATCACGGTACGCGTCCCAGAACGCCCAGAGCACGGCGCACACGGCCAACGCGGCCATCCAGAAGGGCATGGACAGCAGCCCGCCGGCCACCGGATCGCCGCCCGCCGCCGCGAACAGCAGCAGCGTGAACGCCATCGCCGCGAGCAGGACGCCCACGGCCAGACGACGCACCAGCACCGACCCCTCACGCGACAGGGCGGCCAGAAGCCCCGTATGCTCCGCCAGCCACACGCCCGCACGCGAGTCCTCGAACCCACGCCACACGGCCATGACCCGACGGCGCGAATCGACACGCGACCCCTCCACGCCCCGGCCGGCATCGCCCTCCAGATCGGGCGCCAGCTCCTCATACCAGGGACGATCCCCGGACACATCCGCCATCAGCGGCCTCCTCACCAACGAATACGGAGAAACGAATACGGAGAAACGGATACAACAAAAACGATGCGGTTCAGGCCGCGGACCTCAGGTCGCTCGTGTCGAACAGGGCCGACAGGGTCGGACCGGCCAGGGCGCGCACCATGCGCGGATGCTCCGCGCCGACCCTCCACACCCCAAGCCCCTGCGGCAGCGTGGGAATCACCCGCCGCTCGTCCTCGCTCAGATCCGGGACCAGCCGGCTGAGCATGTCGATGTTCGACCCGCCCTGACGGAAGATGATCTTCGTCTGCATCTGGTTGAGGATCTCCTCGACACGGCCACGCAGCTCGCTGCCCTCGCCGAACACATGCGTCATGTCGTTCACGCCATGCACGATCAGCCAGGTCGCGCACCCCCAATGGCCGGCGGACCGCTGCCTGGTCTGCAACGAGTCCACCAGACGCGCGTTCGACAGCAGATCCCACGCCTCCTCGTCGACCACGATCCGCCGTCTCCCGTCTCGCCCCTGCAGCAGACGGTCGATCCACGAGCTCACCGCCGCCGTGAACACGCGCTTGAGCTGCTCGTTGTTCAACGCCGGACTCGACGTGTCGAACACGATCATCGGACTCGACGGATCCAAGCGGATGGTGGACTCCCTGTCGAACATGCCCGACAGGGTGCCGCCACGCACCATCGGCGCATACACGCGAGCCGCCGCGGCCGCCGCCGCACGGGCCAACGCCGGCTCATGCTCGAAACCCGTCATCGACGGCGACTCCCCATCCACCCACGAACGGTCCGCGAGACGGTCCACCGCCGCCTCCAACGTCATCGGCCCCGTGCCGAACGACACCGCCACACGGTCCACGACCACCTGCATGTCGCGATCCAGCGGGAACGGGCCTCCATCCTCGCGCAATGCCTCCGCCAGGCTCATGAACGCCGCCTTGCGCCCGGAAAGCACCTCCTGACGCCACAGATCGTCCTCGCCGGCGGACGGACGGTCCGGCAACGCGAACGGATTCAGATAATGGCCGCCGCCCGGCGAGACGACCTGGCCTCCCACATGATTGGCGACCCGGCCCCACTCGCCCTCGCGATCCGACTGGACGATCACATGACGGCCCGCCTCGATCTCACGCAACGCCATCACCTTCGCCGCGAACGACTTGCCGTTGCCGCGAAGACCGCAGATGAACACGTCCGGACTGGTCGTCATATGCGGGCCGTGAACGCCCGGCGCGTCATACGTCGCCCACGAATCGAACCGCCACAACTCACGCGACAGCACATCCACGCCGATGACCGGCCCGTCGATGCGAGGCGCCCCCGACCCCGCCACCAGCGTGGACAGGACCCCCGCACGCCCCGTGCTGGTCTGATGCCACGCCGTGACCGGCCGCACGCGGAAATCACGGGTCATCATGTCCACGGGGGAGGGCGAACCGAGGGGCAGACGCCCCTCCTCGTCAGCATCCACCATGCGCCGACGCCGTTTAGCATCCGCGGCCATCGCGCGCATCAGACCCGGGGCCACGCCCATCGCGTCCTCCACCGCATGCCGGTCGGCGCGACGGAACGCATGCGCGGGCATCGGCCCGGGCTCCACACCCGCCGTCAGACAACACTGCATCCACATCGCCTCGCGCAGCGTCAACCCCGTCGCCACCGGCACCAGCCCCAGACAGAACACGCCGCGACGCATGCCCTCGCCCAACCGGTGTTCTCCCTCCAACACCGGAGCATCCCCAGTCGAACCAGACATCACACCAACCTCCGACGATCAGGCCCACACACAAGACGAAAGCCCGCCGGACACGCCGACGGGCCGGAAGCGAAACGACGACGGACGGTCACACCGAGCCGCCCATGCCGCCCACCAGCACGCCGACCAACACCATCGCGGCCACGCACAACACGCACAGCAGCACATTGCCCCAGAACGCGCGACGACGCTGGCGACGGCTCATCGCCACCACCTCGTCACGGAAACGGCTCCCCACATACCGGGACGACGGACGGGCCCGCAGCATCCAGAACGCGCGATACGCGAACGACGCCGCGGCCACCACCAGCAGCAACACCAGAACCGACAGCATGACACACTCTCCCAATCAGCCCGCCGACACCTGAACCGGAAAACGGAAGACGCGACGGACGGGCAAGCGGCCACGCCTCCACGGACACCACCAGCCCGACCGCCGATAACGGCCGGCGGCCACGGTGGCAGCCACGAGGACTCGGGCATGAACAGGAACGTGCCCGGGCCGGGAAACCCGGTTATCGTCGTAACCGGAACAGGGAAACGGTCCGGGAACCGGATCCGGGAAAACCGGCATGGGAACGACGAACGGAAGGAGCAAGGGCATGGAGCAGGAACATGGCACCGATGCCGCGGCGATATGCAAGGGAGTGCTGCTGCGCGTCGGGATGGCCGCCGCCATGGCGACGGCCGTGCTGGGATTCCTCTCCTACCACGTGCTGCCGCGCCTGAGGAAAACGGACTACCTGAGAATGGTCTCCGACGCGGACGCGCAAACCGCGCTGACCCTGGCACCGCTCGTCCTGCTGGCCATCTGCTGCCTGTGTGTGTACCCGCTGATCGGACACGGGAAAAGAAGCCGCGCGGACGTGGTGGCCGTGGCCTGCACCGTCGCCTCGTTCGTCCTCCTGGGAGCGGGCTTGGTGAATATGGCGGTCGAGAAAACGATGACCCCGCCACTGACGGTCTCCATATTCCTGTTCTGCCTCATGCTCGCCCACACGACAATCGCCGGCATGAAGACGGCGCTCGAATGGGTCGGCCACGGCGACAAGACGGACCCCGCACGACTCACGTTCATCTGGGGCGTGATCGTCTTCGTGGCGGGACTGATCGTTCACTAGAATCAGTAATGTGATCAGACAAATCCCCGTAGAAGAGAAAGCCACCATACTTGCATCCCTGGTCTACATCATCGCGCTGGCATTCTACAAGCACTGGCTGCATTCCCAGTACGATGTCATGAACGGATCTCTGATCGAACGGGCCTTCGCCACCGCCGGAAAACCCTGGTACTGGTTTTTCCTGCTGACCGGATTCGCGTTCATAATCCTGCTGGTCTGCATGGGAGTGCATCTTTTCAGAAAGGACAAGTCCGTGCTGGGAAACCTTGTCGGCTTGATCTTGAACATCGTGCTGATCGTCATCCTCGTGACCGTCTTCTGGGACCCCATCTTCACCACATTCGTCGTGCTCGCGTTCGTGGCCGGCACAAGCGCCGCCGCGATGTCCTAATAAATTCAACAAAACACGTGAAAACGGATCATCACGGATATACGGTGGTTGAGACGGCAGGTGGAAGGAAGGGAAGCCAATCATGAACTCAAACACATCGAATCCCGATGAAGCCGAAAACAGCACAGGCAAGAGCATGAAGAAGAATATTCCGGGATTGGCATTGCTGCTGCTGGACCTGGCCGTGGCTCTGGTGGGTTTCTACATAGGAACGCATGTTTTCTGGAAAGATCAGAATGAAGAAAGCGTCATAGTCGCTGGAGCCATGTCGGCAGCATGGGCGACCTTTTCATGGGCGGTATTCGGTCCCATGCTCGGCCGTGATAGGTCAACGAAATTCGAAAAGGGCATCTTTCTCATGTCCATGCTGGCGTCCTGGGATGCGGGGGTGGCAATGGCCTGCGTAAACTACGGTGGAAAGGGGACGTCCCTTTCGTGGTCAGGAACGTCGCTGTGGCTGCTTTCCGTGGGCTTCGTCTACTGCTGGTATGTGGCCTGTGCCATCATCGTAAGAGATGTCATGCCGTCAAAGTTTCGTCTGAAGATTGTCCCAATACCCTTGTTGATCGGGATGGGGCTATCCGGTCTCCTTTACTACGTAGAAGGGCCTATCCATACATTTATCAGGCTGATGTGCGTGGTCATGTTCTGGCTGTCCGCGCTATCCCTCGCATATTGCTGGCCCGATGGAAAAATCGGTTCCGGTCTTGCCGACTCCGCATCCCTGCTGGAATGGCGGTACGTGATTTCCTCGACCTTGTTTCTGAAGAACGAAATAACCGAATCGATCACATTCGACAACATCAAGGACTGGGATCCCCGCGTCAAACGATATCTTCCCGAATTCATCAGGAAAAACGACACCAAAGCCAAAGCAACGAGTGTGGTGCTTGATCTAGGAGGGATCGTCCCCACTGCTGTGGCTGTATTTGGGTTCGGCCCATTGAAGGATATGAAGGGTGTGGATGGCGTCGTGTTATGGCTATGCACGTTTGTGCTGTCATTGGTGGCGGGACTGTTCGCAGCCTGGCGAAAGCGTTATTGGAACCGGCTCAGGAACTGCCAGCGAATCCTGTCAGAGAAAGCCGAGTCGACCGAAAACGTCGATAAGGTGGTACAGGCCGTTCCGCCCCATGTCATTCAGTAGTGGTCCTTCGCGGAGAGGATGCAGAGCCTGTCGTCGGCGACGGTGTAGATGATGCGGTTGGCTGAGTCGATGCGCCGCGACCATGCGCCGGACAGGCCCCATTTGAGGGGTTCGGGCTTGCCGATGCCTTCGAACGGGGTACGCTGCATATCCCGGATGAGCGTGTTGACGCGTTTGAGGGTCCTGCGGTCCTGGGATTGCCAGTACAGGTAGTCGGCCCAGGCGTCATCGGTCCAGCAGAGCAGCATCACGCGCCCGCTTCGACAAGGTCGTGGGCCATCGTCTGGCCCTGCCGGACCTGCGCCATGCCGCGCATCACCTTATCGCTCAGATACGGGTTCTGGTAGACGCGCAGCGTCTCCATGAGCGAATCGTAGTCGTCGGCGCTCATGACGACCACGTTGTCCTCCGGGTCCGCGTTGGTCACGAGAAGGGTGTCGGCGTCCTCGTTGACCCTGCGCATGTAGGTCTTGAGATTCGCCCTGAAATTGCTGTAGGCCACGGCCTGTGTCATCATGCACCTCCTGTTTGTACAGGAAATTGTACCATGATGTCTCCCGAATGCTGGTCGGGGCCGCGGCGCGCTCCGTGTCGGTCGCAGTGTTCTTGTCGGCTGGTGCGGGGCATATGTCCCCACCTTAATAGAACATCTGTTCGAATATTGGTTCGGTTTTGTTCCGGGAAGGCGGTAGGTCATGGCTTGGAGATTCGTCACGCACGCATGCGGGCACCAGGAGCGGATCAACGTGGACGGCCCGTACGTGGTCGTCGAACAGCGCGTGAGGAACGCGGAACGGGTGTCATGTCCCGCCTGCATCGGCATCGCGTCCCGGCAGCGCAACAGGCTCGACGGGTTCTGCGAACTGTGGGGCTCGAAATCCCAGTGCGACCGGGCGGAGCCGATACGACGCCGCACCCTCAGCCAGGTCGACGTGCTCGCCCGCCACGCGCGCATCGAGGACCGTGACGCGTTCGCCGAACTACGCAAACAGGTGCTGAGGATGAACGACGCGGCATGGTGGATCGAACACAAAAACGACGCGGCCACCACGCTCGCCCAGGACATCGAGCTCTAGGATTGCGGAAGAGGAGACGGTCATGTACGAGGAGCATGAGGACGGGTCGTTCACGCTGCACATGTGCGAATGGTACGAGCAAGGCAGAAGGCTCGTGGGCGAATACGAGACGCTGGGCGACGGATCCGGGTTCGCCGTCACCGACGAGTGGCCGGCCGGTCTCAAGGTCGTCGTCAACCATCCGTTGACACGTCCGGACGGCACCGTCATGCCCGGCATCAGCCGGCTGCGACGCTTCGACTGGAAGGTCGGGCCCGACGAGGGGCTGCACGCCGACGACTACGAGATCTGGGAGCGGGAACTGCGCGAACAAGCCGAACGCGACCGGTTCGACGGCGAGCTGCGATCCCTGGGAGCGTTGGGCGACGGGGAATCCATCTTCGACCGATAGCCAAGACAGGGCCGTTGCCTCCCCGGGACAATGCCGGCCTACATGATGTCGCAGGAGGTCAAGCATTCCACGCAGGGAAACGAGATCGTTCGCTGACGGGGGATGACCGTTGTCGAACGATCCCTATGACGCCAACGATTCATTCCGGCCATGCCGGGGCGGTGTCCGTCCTATGAGGGAATCAAAGAATGTCATTCAACGCCTTGATGTCCGTCAACGCGCCTTGAATGATATGGCCCATGTAATTGTCCATGTATGCCCAGTCGACGGTCCCATCAGCGGAAACGGGGAGCTTGATTTCGTCGTTCCGCATATATTCCAGTTTCCACTTGTCCGCGAACCCGTATTTGTCTCGACCCACCCGTTCGATGGCGGTGGCGATGAACAGGGCGATATTCCTTGTCATGACAAACCTTGGGTACAGAATATGAACATCATCGGATGCCCAGAATGATTCGTTCTGATAGAACGTCTTGCCGGTGCCCCCATTGCCGTTGTAGGCCACTGTGAGTGTTCCGCTTGGGTGAAGATGTTCGTTGTTTGCGATGTAGGATGTAATACCGTTGTTGATGTTGGCGGCGCCGATAAAGGGGATATCGCCGATTTTCATATTTGCTCTGGTCAGACGCGTGCCTTTCTTGATGTCGAACAATTCGTCCAGCTTGAACGCTTTCCACGCAGTCACGTCCACCGCAGTGTGTGAAGTGCTGATGCCTTTTAACGCGTAAAGCTTCGCTGTTGTTGAATCGAATATCTTCCTCATGAAAGCTCCCATGAGGTGCCAATCCGGTGTTCCGTCCTCCAGTGCGGGCAAATGTATGACAAGATTCTCATATTTACTGATTCCGGGCTTATCGTCATAAGTAAATCGAGTTACGTACCGGCCAAGCACTGCGGCTATGAAGATGCCTGAGTACTCGTTCATACGGGGATTTCTCGCCGTGATTACCTGGCTGGCGCCAAACTCATCCCGTTGATACGACACGGCTGGAAGAGTAACGCCTAGGGCAATGGCATTGCCGGGAACGGGCGGTTCATCGTGATCGATCAACCACTGACGGCTCACTCTGCGGACAACCATATTGTTCCTGATGGATTGGATCACGTATGGTATACCGTTCTCGTCATCCGGGATTGCAAGTTGCGTACGCGCCTGCTTGATGCCTTCGAACTCAAACACGTCACCGAGACGAATTGGCGACCAAGAGGAAATGTCTAGACGCGTCATCGTTTATCGTCTTTCGGAATGGATATGGTGACGTTTTCACCGTCATCCGATACCTCGCCTGCATAGACTCCTGCGAGAACGCTCTCATCAAACTCCTTGGCATCGATACCCTGTTGAAACATGAGATAGTCCATTGCCGTCCTGCGGAAGTCCTCCTCTGTGATCTCAAATGGTTTCACCGGCATCTGATACGACAGGTGTTTCTTGGGGCTTTCCCATTTACAGGTACTATCGCCGGACTGTTTCTTGACGGTATTCACCCATGTGTCCTCTATCTCGGGCCATCTGCCGTACACGTCGTGCCGGCCTTTGTTCTTCACCGTCACCAATCCGTCATCCTTCATCCAGCAGGTGAAGAACTCCTCGTCGTTCTGGGGCACTCCCGCCTTGAAGACGAATATGCTTGTGGTGACGCCGATGCCGAAGAACAAATCCTCCGGAAGTTTGATGACCTTCAGAAGACGATGATGTTTGAGAATGCGTTGTTTCTGTGCTTTGCCGGTCTTCTCCAGTTTCTTGTCCGGCAGAATGAACCCGCACAACGTGTTTGGCGGAACGTTGTCCATCACGTTCTCCACTATCGTCATGCATCCGTACTTGTTCTCGTAAGGTGGGTTCATCATCACCTTGGTGACACCGCCGGAGCGGTATACGTACCGGCCGGCTTCGTCCTTCTCCCACACGCCTCCCGCGATACGCCGTATCCAGGCGCACGCCGTCTCCTCACGCGTGTCCATCTGTTCGAGGTTGGTCTTGCCGTCCTTGTGGATGAGCATGTTGGCGCAGGCGAGGGCGTATATCTCCCTGTCGTATTCGATGCCGAACAGCTGGCCGTCCTTGATCTCCCTAGCCTTCTCGGTTCTCACGCCGCCGGCCTCGCGTATCATGTTCGCCATCGCCTTCACCAGGAACCCGCCCGAGCCGCAGGTGGCGTCCAGTATCCTGTCGTCCTTGTTGACTTCGAGTATCCGGTACATGAAGTCCGTGATGTGTTCGGGCGTGAACACCTGGCCCGCTTCGGATTTCGTCTTGTATCGGTTGAACTCGTTGAAGAAGATGCCCATGACATCCTCGCCGCGCCATGCATCCGAATTGATGCAATCGCTGATCTCGGTCACCCATTCGATGAACTGCTTGATGAGCTCCCTGACATGAGCCTGCTCCTTCTCGTCCTCGCTGTTCACGTTTAGGTTCATCTTGATCTCCGCGAACACATCACCCAACAAGTTGAGTTTGAAATTCTGCCTTTTGTCGCGCAGCATCTCCTTGTTGATGGTGCTGAGGATGACCTGATGGAACTCGGAGTAGTCGACTTTCCCGTCGGCTACGAAGTGCGCGTCATAGCGTTTCGCTACCAGGGCGCAGGCGGTGAATATCATGCGATGGTACAGGTTCTTTATGCCGAACTCGAAATGCAGGCAGTTGTTGATCCTGGCCGTCAGCTCGTAGATATGGTCCTTGTCGATGCCGTTCTCGTTGAACAATCCGAGATAGTAGCCGACCGCCTGCAACGCGGCGGGTGCTTCGACCTCTTCGAGGTTCTTGAACACGCGCAGATCGTCGCCGTTGTATAGCAGGCCGACCGTCTTATGGTACTGTTCGTTGACGATTCGGATGTTCTTCAGCAGCTCTTCCGCCTGCGGCCTGTCCAACGGTATCGTGGATGCCTTGGCCTCCAGCACCAATGCCACGTCATTCCGGTTCGAGGGAAGATACCAGCCGTCCGGTTTGTCCTGAACGCCTTGGAATCCAAGCTGATTGAATGTGGTTATCTGGCCCGTGCCGGATCTGGCTCCGTCCTTGCCGTCCAGGGCGGACAGCCCCAAAACGGCATCGGCCTCCGTGCGGACCTTGTCCTCCGTGAGTCTCACGACCATCGTTCGCCGCCTTCCTTGGCGGTGAAACGGATTACGGGGAGGCTTCTATGCAGCCCCCCCCCAATGTTATTCCGGGGGTCATGATGTATCTGCTCCTTGCTGTCGTTCCTCATGCCGGGCACCAGAACGTCTCTGCGGATCACCGTCTTGAGAAAGACGGCGGCGACCACGGTCATGCCCGGCACCGGAAGCCCGATCGCCCTTATGCACCGGTTCCCCAGACTCTGGGCCGAACCGTATGATCATGGCCGGTGGGATCCCGCCGTTCCGGTATCGCCGACATACGTACAGTGTACGCGCGGCCGGCGCGACGGACGTCGTCTTGTGCAACCGTCGTGTTTCCCGGTTTCCCCGAGAATTAAGGCAAGCGGGTTTCTGGGTCTGATGGCGTCGGTAGGCATCGGTGATCCGTCTGCGAGTTCATCGAGCTTTGAAAGAGCCGCCGCGCGTATCATGCCCGGGGCCGGTGATTCGAGACCGATGTGTATCGGGTTATTATGCATGTTGAGGAATTTTGTTCGGTGTTCGCAAGAAAGAAGGCAAGAGAGATGCTGCATTTCGTGAATGTGCTCGATTACGCGGACGCGGGAAAGGTCGATCCCCACTCTCCCGAAGATGGATCGTTCGACAATCTCGATTTGAGACACATCCGCCGATTCGTGCAGCTGGACATACGGCTGAGGACTCAGGTAAAAAAGACCGTCGGCTACGCGGCCGGCTGGGATGCCATCCCCCGTCCGCATCACGCTCCTCGGATACTTCGGGCAGGTTTCGGGAAAGAAGGCCTTCATAATCGAAGCGTTCCTCTTCCATCAATTCGCCGAATTGGTCGGAGGTGAAGCATAGACTGAATACGTCATTAGAAAGGAGGGAAATCAAGGATATGAGCATACCGGTTCTTGACAAAACCCTAGAGTCAGAAAGCATTACGGAAGACCAGCTCATGCGGATGATGGAAAATGCTATGCGCAATAGTCTGGAACATGGAATCGATCCGCGTGACAACGATTTGATTCCCGCCGAGGAATCCTTCAAGGGACTGTTTTTCTGACATTTGGATATGGCACAGGGGCTTACCGTCGTTTTTGACTGTAATATATACGTAACTGCAGCGCAGGCAATAGGCTATTCAGGTTCCTTGGCTGATCTTGAACACATTGCACCTACACTCCCGTTTTATCGGCGTAAACGTGCTGAATCCCTGTTGTGGGCGCTAAAAGGCGGGGCGGGACCTGTCAAATTCCACGTCGGATGGAGCAATCACATTTGGAAAACCGTACAGCATGTTTTGCAACATAAATATCGTTGGGAGATCGATGATGCTGTGCGTTTTACGGATTGTGTCCAGATGGACCTCATTGACGGCACGGACGGCTATGTGGTTGACCCTGTAGCCGAGGGATTCATTCGCATGGACGATCACGAAGACAGTTCCGTATACGAAACAGCGCGCGTCCTCACGGATCATCCTCCTGTGCTATTGGTGGCGGACGATATGTCGTTCATTCAAAAAGTGGCTTATTATCACGATCATCCACAAGGAGCCACTGCATTAATAACGGCCTCGACATCCCGTGATTTCTGCACATTCTGCGAATCCTTGCAGGCGACACAATCTTGTTGCTAAACAGGTTTTATCCATATTCGCAAGTCTCTATGCCAAGGCACGCCACCAGCTCGACGACTACCAGAACAAGCAGGCGCTCCGGATCGTACGCGAAACCCAAGCGATCGGCCTGGAAACCCTCAACGTGCATGGCATGAGCCGGATACACGGGCGCAGCGTGCTCACCGTCGCCCCGTCACGGTTCGTGATGAAACTCGAACATAAGGCGCAGCAGTACGGCAGGCAGATTCGGCATATCGGAAGATTCCAGCCGTCCACGCGCCTCTGCTCGCAATGCGGGCACCACGTGAAAGGCGGAGTACCCGAGAACGTCCGCGTATGGGAATGCGCGGAATGCCACACCATCCTCGACCGCGACTACAACGCGGCCCTGAACATACTCGACGCGGCAGGGCTTGCCGAGTCGCTAAACGCGCGCGGAGACAGTGTAAGACTCCATCTCGCCACGGCGGGACGAAGCAACAGTCAAGGAAACGCGAACCACCGGCACCACAACGATGCCGGAATCCCGATGCTTTAGCACCGGGAGGAAGTCAACCTGCCATCCGTTGGTTTCCCGGGGGACGCATACCGTGGGGTGATTGAAGCCGGGGCAAGCGCCAGGATTGGATGAATCCCCGGGATGTGAGGAAACCGACCGGAACAAGCCACGCATGATGCTACCATCGTGCGCGAAGCGGAAACATGAAAGAGGAGCATAACATGAGCGGATTGGATCCCGTGCCCCGGCCCCCGGTGGAACCATCGGGAGCCGGCCGCGCCGTCCCGGAGCCGAAGCGTCCGAAGTGGCTGGTCCCAGTGATCGCGGGGGGTACTGCCGTCGTTGTCTTGGCGGCGGGCGGTATCGGCGGCTACCTGTACTGGAACCACAATAGGCTGACCGAGGCGTCCGGGGAATGCGCCACCTCATACGGGAAGGCGGTGAAGGCGCGGAAGAAGTTGACGGAGTATCTGGAGTCGGATGCCTTGAAGGCCGCGATTTCGGTCAAGGGGTCGGAGGTCAGGGACGCGGAGACGGTCGCCGTATTGGCCTCGACCGTGAAGACGGCGGAACAGGCGAAGACCGATATCCCCGGATGCCCGTCCGGGAACCTGAAGGGCATCCGGGCGGCGGCCGCGCGGCTCGACAGGGCCGCGGCCGCGTACGCGAAGACCATGGACGAGGTCAGGGGCAAGGCGGATGCGGTCAACGCCTCGAAACTCGACAAGACCGTTGCCGACGCGACCAAGATCCTGAATGATTCGAAGGGCAGGGTGGAGGACGACAAGGTTCGCGCCGCATTGGAGCACGCCATCAGATCGAGGGACGGGAAGGCGATCTCGGATGCGGTGAAGGCGGTCAACGACTCCATCAAAGCCAAGTCGGACGCGGACGCGAAGGCCGCGGCCGAAAAGGAGGCGCAGGCGGCCGGGAACACGGCCCAGGCGCCGGACAACGGCTCCCCCTACACGGGCGATACGACCGGAGGCCACACCGGATACACGGGCGGCGGCTACACGCAATCCCAGGGCGGCGGCTACACGTACACCCCACAGCAGCCCGCCGGCAACGGAGGCGGGTACACTCCCGCACCGCAGCCGGCGCCACAACCGACCCCGCAACCCCCACAAGGCAACAACGGGGGAGGTTCCGGCGGAGATGACGGCTATGAAGACATGTGTTTTGTATACCCCACGGACGGTTCACCGTCCTATCAGGTTCCCTGCAGCTGATTCTCTCCCTTCCATCCCAAAAGGGGTGGCGCTTCCCGTTCTCGCGGAATGCGCCACCCCTTTCACTTTCCCATGACCCGGCCATGCCACCCTCGTCTTTCAGTAGGAGCCGGATATGGCGGTGTATCCCGTTATGGGATGCGCCGCCCCTTCGCGTTGCCGACGGCGTCAAGCTTTGTTCGGAGGATCATTGGCGGCGGGACTGTTCGCGGCCTGCGAAGGCGTCGATGAGGCACACGAGCCGTTCCGCCCCATGTCATTCAGTAGTGGTCCTTCGCGGAGAGGATGCAGAGCCTGTCGTCGGCGACGGTGTAGATGATGCGGTTGGCTGAGTCGATGCGCCGCGACCATGCGCCGGACAGGCCCCATTTGAGGGGTTCGGGCTTGCCGATGCCTTCGAACGGGGTACGCTGCATATCCCGGATGAGCGTGTTGACGCGTTTGAGGGTCCTGCGGTCCTGGGATTGCCAGTACAGGTAGTCGGCCCAGGCGTCATCGGTCCAGCAGAGCAGCATCACGCGCCCGCTTCGACAAGGTCGTGGGCCATCGTCTGGCCCTGCCGGACCTGCGCCATGCCGCGCATCACCTTATCGCTCAGATACGGGTTCTGGTAGACGCGCAGCGTCTCCATGAGCGAATCGTAGTCGTCGGCGCTCATGACGACCACGTTGTCCTCCGGGTCCGCGTTGGTCACGAGAAGGGTGTCGGCGTCCTCGTTGACCCTGCGCATGTAGGTCTTGAGATTCGCCCTGAAATTGCTGTAGGCCACGGCCTGTGTCATCATGCACCTCCTGTTTGTACAGGAAATTGTACCATGATGTCTCCCGAATGCTGGTCGGGGCCGCGGCGCGCTCCGTGTCGGTCGCAGTGTTCTTGTCGGCTGGTGCGGGGCATATGTCCCCACCTTAATAGAACATCTGTTCGAATATTGGTTCGGTTTTGTTCCGGGAAGGCGGTAGGTCATGGCTTGGAGATTCGTCACGCACGCATGCGGGCACCAGGAGCGGATCAACGTGGACGGCCCGTACGTGGTCGTCGAACAGCGCGTGAGGAACGCGGAACGGGTGTCATGTCCCGCCTGCATCGGCATCGCGTCCCGGCAGCGCAACAGGCTCGACGGGTTCTGCGAACTGTGGGGCTCGAAATCCCAGTGCGACCGGGCGGAGCCGATACGACGCCGCACCCTCAGCCAGGTCGACGTGCTCGCCCGCCACGCGCGCATCGAGGACCGTGACGCGTTCGCCGAACTACGCAAACAGGTGCTGAGGATGAACGACGCGGCATGGTGGATCGAACACAAAAACGACGCGGCCACCACGCTCGCCCAGGACATCGAGCTCTAGGATTGCGGAAGAGGAGACGGTCATGTACGAGGAGCATGAGGACGGGTCGTTCACGCTGCACATGTGCGAATGGTACGAGCAAGGCAGAAGGCTCGTGGGCGAATACGAGACGCTGGGCGACGGATCCGGGTTCGCCGTCACCGACGAGTGGCCGGCCGGTCTCAAGGTCGTCGTCAACCATCCGTTGACACGTCCGGACGGCACCGTCATGCCCGGCATCAGCCGGCTGCGACGCTTCGACTGGAAGGTCGGGCCCGACGAGGGGCTGCACGCCGACGACTACGAGATCTGGGAGCGGGAACTGCGCGAACAAGCCGAACGCGACCGGTTCGACGGCGAGCTGCGATCCCTGGGAGCGTTGGGCGACGGGGAATCCATCTTCGGCCGACAGCCGGGCAACGGGCCGTCGTCTCCGGATGGCGATGATGGCGTGTCTGATTCATGAACGGACGAAAGGAAGTAGCATGATGACGGGATATGCCGGGCATCCGGCATGATTGGGGGATCAATGGATGGGCAGGGGCTGCGCATGTGCAGATTCACACGCGACGGGATCCCCGAACTGGGCGAATACCTGGAATCGGTGGACGGCACCGGCATCTGCAAGCTGACCGAGCTCGATGGCGGGGGAGAGGAGGTCGTCGTATGTCTGCCGGACGGGACCATGCCCGAGGGGATATCCGATCTGGAACTCGTCCGCGTCCCCACGCGCATCGAGGAAGGCGATGCGAAAACGGAAACCATGTCGGACGAGACGGCGGAACGGATGGCGAGGACCCGGTTCATCGTCGACGAATACACGATGGGCGTGCTCGACGAGCAGGAGGCCGGCGAGAGGCTCTTCCGCCACCTGTTCCCGCATTGGGGATGAGAAGGCCGGATCAGGTCACTCCTCGGACGGATCGTCATCCTCGCCCGTGCTGATCTGGCTGCTTCCTCCCAAAGCCGCCAGAACCGCGCCGGTCAGGAAACAGCCGAGGACCGCCACGGCACCGATGACGGCGAACTTGAACCTCTTGGTCTCGGTGTCCTTGTCCGATTTCATCTTCAGCACGGCCATCATCCTGTCGATGAGCTCGTTCTTCTGCTCGAATGAAAGATCGTCGTTCTGCGACAGGGTCTCCAACAATCCGAGAACCATGTCGCAGGAGGCATTGAACGACTGCACGTTCTCCTGGTCCTCGGCCAGCGTCTGGGAGACCGTCTCCTTGTAGATTCGCATGATCTCCAGTGACGTGTCCGCGAAATGCGGCACCTGCTGCAATGCGGCAATGGCGACCTGAGGTTCCATCTGGGGCAACGCGGAGGTGAAGGACATGATCCTGTCCTTCGACAGATGCCTGAAATCAGGGATGCCAAGCATCTCCAAAACCTGTTTCTCGGACAATTGACGGCTCATCACGCACGCTCCTAATCGATGTCAGGGTCCTCGTCGGCCCGTTTCCGCCAGACTACACCTTTCAGTCTGTTTATGTGGTCCACGAGCGAGGCGGTGTCCGCCTATCAGTGTGGCGTTCTCGCCGGCCGATCCGATATGCGCCAGAACAGGTAGATGGCCGCCCATGCGACCATGACAAATACGGATAGCCCGGACATCGCATACACGATGGTTACCATGATTCGTTCGAATGATCCCACGCCTGAATCTATCGACAGGGTCTTGGCGGTTGCGTCCGTATCGATCAATGTGACGGTCAACAGCACGCAGTGCAGGATGGACGCCAGTATCATGGTGGTCCTCGGCGTCTTCAACGCGTTCGTCAGGAACGGGGATTCATTGATGTCGCCCGCGAGGAACGCGGCACCCAGCTGGGTGATACCCACCGTCAGGAACAGGGACGCCGGCACGTGCGCGGACACGCCGGACCATGGGATGAAACCCCAGATGAGCGCAACGAGCGTCAGGAACATGATTTCCAGCAGCTCCGGAACGAGGAACCGGACCGTGGCCCGGAACTTCGGTATCACATAGCAGCGCAGATACGCGTCGCTACCGTCCGGCGAGCCATGCTCGCGGTGGACGGAAGAGAACAGCACGCCGTCGCTGAACTCCGCGTCGCTGCTTTCCAGCATGCCGCCAACGGTGCAGGCGTGCGCCGTTGGCAGTCCTTCGGGAACACGATCTTCAGGAACGTGGAATCCCTCAGCCACTGATACGAGTATTCGACGAGCGTGGCCCCGCAGAACGCGAGGAGCGCACGCTTGTACCATGATGAGCTGGGAGTATTGACCTCCCTGCCATACTCGGACCGCGCGACGCGCGTCTGGTAACGGCATATGCGGAACCGGAGGATCGTGCACCCCTCGGTCTTCGCCCGGACGTATGTGAGTACCGGGTAGTTCTCCTTCAAACGGTACAGGTCGTCCAGATATCGTTTACGCAGGCGCATCTGTTCATCGTCCTCGACATACTGCAGGAATTTGCTCGTCTCGCCGGATACGGCCTCGTATATTTCCTGTTGTTCGCCTATCAGATGTGTTGTCTCATCCTCCCGGTAATTCCCGCCGAAACGAAAAACAGGCATCCATCTTGCCTCGTACCAGGTCTTCAGTTCCTCTTGGTTTAGGGACTTGTTCCAGGCGGTCAATCCATATGTGGCCAGCATCGCCGCGAGACGCTGGTTGAAGGTGCGATGGCTGAAAAAAACTGTGGGATCGCTGGAACATTCGAATTCGGTCTGAACGAACCGACGGAACCTGAACAACGGCAAGGGAACGATGTCTCCCTCTTTGATGGTGATGCCGCAATCCAGTGCGATGCGCCCCAAGGCGTGCCAGTCGACCTCGATATCATAGGTCTCGACTTGCTGGGACAGCTGAGTGATGTCGATCTGGCGCTTGTACTCGCGCTGCCAACGCATATCGGATGACAGGGAGTCGCCGGACGTGTGGATATGCATGCCGGAGAACAGTCGGTATATGAATTCGAGCTGGGGGTCGCATCGCCGGATCATCGATATGTTCCTGTCCGTGTCGGCGAGGGCGTCCTCGTCAACGAATTCGGCGAACGGGGTCCTTCCGCACGGTTGGTCCTTATCACATGGCAATGCGCGGCGAAGTTTCTTCAATATTCTCTTCTGCTCTGAATTAGGTGCATCTTCCCGATATAAATCGCAGTGGATATCAGTGGGGGATGTGGACGGAACGGTAGGGGGAGAAGCCGAACTTCAGTTCCTTGGTGCGTCTGCGGGTCTCCTCCTGATAGGCCTCGAGGTACTCCCGCCATTCCTTGGCGCTGGTGATGGGCCGGTTGGCCCATTCCCTCACCAGGGGCGGTTCAGATGCGGTGCATCCGTTTCCGGTCATTTCGCAATTCCTCTTTCGATTGGTTCTTGATGCAACTATACGACAAGAAGTGGTCGACCGGCAGCAAGGTCGTCGTCAACCATCCGTTGACGCGTCCGGACGGCACCGTCATCCTCAACTAGTACGGCAACCTGTACGACGAGATCGTCGACGTGAACCTCGTCGGGTTGTTCGGGCTTGATACGGAGCGTCGCGTCGACCGGCGTTATGCGCGGCTGTTCAACACGAAACAAAGAAAGGAATCGAATCTGGACGTCATCGGCACCGTACGCCTGTGGGACAGTCAGGGCGGCGGTGATTGGAAGGACGGCACGGCCCTGATGCTCAGCATCACCGTGTCCATATCGATGTCAGGCATCCATTTGACTGCTGAAGACGAGACATTCTCAATCTCAATCAGACCTTGTTTGTTTTGTTCAATGTGTCCTTCGTCCAGGTGACGGCCGTCCCGCCCTTGGAGGCGGTGAACACGAGCTTCGAACCGGATTCGGTCTTGTCGAGCTTCCAGTCGGATGGAACGTCGGAGATCCTGACCTTGGCGCCGGCGGCGACCTTGTAGGCGCCGTCCCTGGTCGGGTCGAACCCGGCGATCGGCTTGCCGTCCGCCGTCGCGGCCACGTTCTTCAACGCGTCCGTGCCGGGGTCCGCCGGCTTGTCCGGATCGGTCGCGGAATCGTTCTTGAACGTCCAGGTGACGACGGGCGTGCCGTACTTCGACGCGGTGAACACGACCGTGCCGGCCGGCTGCTCCGCCTTGCCGTCGAGCTTCCAGTCGTCGGGCATGTCGACGATATTCACTTGGGTGCCGGCGGGAATGGTCCATGTGCCGGTCTTCGTCGGGTCGAACCCCTGGACCGGTTTGCCGTCGGCCGTGGCGGTCACGTTCTTCAGCTCGGCCGCGTACGCGCCGGCGTCCGGCAGGCCGGATCCGTCGTCGTACGCGAACGCCCATTCGAGTAACCGGTACATGAAGTCCGTGAATATGCTCGGGCGTGAACACCTGGCCCGCTTCGGATTTCGTCTTGTAATGGTTGAACTCGTTGAAGAAGATGCCCATGACCGCAAACCAATGGAAACAAGCCCTATTCAGCCACTCCGAGGGAGAGAACACAAGGACAAGCGCCAGCACAGAATATCCTCAGCAGTACAATGCGCGGCAGCGGAAAACGAATTGGCGGAATCGAGGCCATCAAAGTGGGCATGGACGAAACTGGCGTTAGCGGATTCTTCTGCTCGTCATCGTTTTGATGAGGTTTTAGCCCGCAAACCCGGTATTTCAATGCCGGGTTAGGGCGTACCGAAGTTTACATATGGTAGCGAATGTGCTACGATTATTCCCATGAGCGCAAGCGATGAACGGTTCACACATGGTAGGACTTCGGTATACAATCTGAACTACCACATCATCTGGTGCACGAAATACCGTCGCAAGGTGCTTAAGAACGGAATCGACTCGGATTTGAAGACGATTCTCAGGGAGATAGCCGACGAGCACGGCTACCGCATTCCCCACATGGAGGTCGGCTTGGACGATCACATCCACCTGTTCGTGTCAGCGCCACCGAAAATCAGCGTGAGCAGCATCGTCAAACAGTTGAAGGGCACATCCAGTCTCCGACTGTTCGCCATGCACCCCGAACTGAAAAGCCAATACTGGAAACGCAAGGGCGAGCGGAGCCTGTGGTCGCCCAGCTATTTCGCGGAAAGCATCGGCTCGGTCAACGAGCAGGCGGTGGTCAAATACATCGACGACCAACGAGCGAAGGAGCGTGAATCACAATGACCATGCGCAAGGTGGCGCAGCGCATACCGTTCACGCCGTCCAGGACTCAGGCCGCGTTGCTGGAACGGTGCTTCGGGGACAGGCGTTTCGCCTACAACCAGCAGGTCGAGGCGTTCAACACGTACGACAAGGAGACGAACCCGAAACCCGAGTATCCGAACGTGACCGGCATGAAGAGCGCGAACGGATGGCTCAAGGACAGTCCGATCCCGTCGAACGCGTTGAGCAACGCCATCATGGACTTCCGCAAGGCACAGTCGGCGTACTTCCGCAAAGCCCAGTACGAGAAGCATCGTCCCCGTTTCGCCTCAAGGAACGACAGCATCCAATCGTTCCGCCATCCCATGCCGATACGCCGTATGAACGGCAACCGGTACCCGTTGTCCAGAAAACTTGGCTCGGTGCGCATCCGCAAACGCGACCGGCTCCGCCATCCAATCGAATCATTGTCCAGCTGGACGGTGAAACGCGAGAACCGGACGTACTATCTCGTGCTCCTGTTCGACGTGGACATCCAGCCGAAAACACGGGCCGAGAGCCGTATCGGCATCGACTTGGGTGTCAAGAATCTCCTCACGCTGTCCACAGGCGAGAAAATCGACTATCCGAACCGGCTACGCCGATTGGAGAAGGACGTTAAACGGGAGCAGCGCAAACTGTCCCACAGAACGAAAGGGTCGAACAACTACCGCAGACAGAAGGCAATCGTAGCCAAGGCGTACGCCAAGCTCCGCCACTACCGCGATAACTTCCAGCACCAACTGTCCCACAGGCTGATAGAAGAGAACCAATTCATCGGCATGGAGACCCTGATGGTACGGAACATGACGCGGAAGGCACGCAAGAGGCTGGACGCTGAAGGCAGACCCATGCGCAACGGCCAGTCACGCAAACGCGCGATGAACCGTTCCATACTCCGCGACGGGTGGAGCGGCCTCGTGGACAAGCTCTCCTACAAGGCGGAATGGTATGGTCGCACCCTCGTCCAAGTGGACAGGTTCTACCCGAGTTCCAAACTCTGCCACGACTGCGGGCACAAGTACAAGGGATTGCGGCTGTCCGAACGCGAATGGACCTGCGAAAACTGCCATATCCGGCATGACAGGGACGTGAACGCCGCGTTGAACATCCGCGACGAGGCATTGCGGCTCAGCCAGGAAGAAGCATGACGAAAGAGAAGAGGAACCGGCCGACAACCGGGGATAGCCCGCTAAAAATGGGAAGCCTCTGGATTCAGGCGTATCGTCTGAATCCAAGCAAGCCCAGTTCGCAGGAATCCCGTGGTTTCAACCACGGGAGTGTCAATGGACAGTGTCGCCGACCGTATTATCAATGAGGACCGTCAGTCCGCTTTCGTTGAATTTGTCGTAGTTTTCAATGTCGTAATTCATCTGCAATTCCAGCCAGTATTCCGGTGATGTGCCCAACACGTAGGCGAGATGGTATGCGAGGCTTGTGGTGATGCGTCTTTTCCCGTGTATCAGGCCACTGATGGTGGTTTGTGGCAGGTTCATGGCTTTCGCCAGACGGTACATGGTGATGTTGTTTGGTTGCAGGTATTGGTGTAGCAGCACGTCGCCCGGGAGTGGCGCATGGCCCACATCGTTCATAGCCAGACCCTTTCACGCAATTCACTGACTTTTTTCTGATAGTAACAAAAGAAGCTACCGTTTTGCTTCGGTATGTGGGAATACGGTTTTGCCCGCCTCTCCCCTGTTTCGGGTCGAAGGCGGGCAAAACACGTTTGGTGCGGTGAGAATCAGTCCTCGACTGCATGCCATCCATCGGCATGCTTGGCGGAACGTACACGCACGAGCACGCAGCCAGCACCGGCGATGGTCATGATCGCCGCCAGCGTGGCGATTGCGGTGGTGTCCGATCCGGTGGAGGCCAGACCATTGTTCGTCACACCTGCAGCCTGCTTCTTGGCCTGTTCGGCCTTCTGCTTCTTGGCTTCGGCATCCTTCTTGGCTTGGTCGGCCTTCTGCTGGGCTTCCTGCTGCTTCCTGGCTTCCTCCTCGGCCTGCTTCTTGGCTTCGGCTTCGGCCTGCTTCGCATTGGCGAGCTCCTTGTCGGACGCCTGCTTGTCGGCTAGCTTGGCATCATAGTCGGCCTCGGCTTTCTCGTATGCCTTGTCGGCCGCATCCTTGGCCTTGTTCGCCTCGTCGAGCTTCGCCTGGGCGTCGGCCAGCTTCGCGTTCGCCTTCTTGAGGTTCTCCTCGGCGTTCTGCAGACGCTTGATGGTGTTCTGGGCGTCGTTGAGCTTGCCGGTGGCCGTGTTGAGGTCGTCCTTCGCCTTCGCGTATGCGGCCTTGGCATCGGCGATGGCCTCGTCGGCGGCCTTGACCTGCTTGGCGGCGGCTTCAACCTTCGCGTCGGAAACGGTCTTGGCGTCGAGCGCGGCCTGCTTGGCCTTCTCGGCCTCGGCCTTGGCTGCCTTGGCGGCGGCCAGGTCGGCCAAGGCCTTCGTCTTGTCCGTGTTGGCCTGCTTGATCGTGGCTTCCGCATCCGTCTTGTTCTTGGCGGCGGCCTTGACCTGCTTGTCGGCGGTATCGATCTTCGCCTGTGCGGCGGCGACTGCCGTGTTCGCCTTGTCCACTGCCGTCTGGGCTGCGGTCTGGGCGTCGGTGGCGGCGTCGGCTTCGGACTGGGCTTCCTTGGTGGCCTGCTGGGCGGCGGAATAAGCCGCGTTCTTATCGGCTTGATCCTTCCTGGCTTCCTCCAACGCCTTGGCCTTGTCCTCGTTCGCCTTCACGGCCTCGTCATATGCTTTCTGCGCCTCGTCGGCGGCAGCCTGCAAATCCCTGGCCTTCTGCGCGGCCTGCCGGGCTTCCTCAGCGGCCTTCCGTGCGGACTGCTGGGCGGCGGCCAGCGCCTTGGCCGCATCGGAAGCGTCCTGTGCGGCCTGCTTGCTCTTGGACAATGCGGTCTGGTATGCGGCGTCGGCTCCGGTCAGGGAGTCACGGTAGGCAGTCAAATCAGCCAGGTATGCGTCAACGTCCATGATGCGGCCCGCGTCGGAGCCGATTCCGTTAGCGTTTTCGGTGAACAGCTGACTATGGGTGTTCCCGCCGATACCCGTGATGTTGCCGTTCTGGCTGACGCCGAAACCGGTGAGGGTCAAATCGGGGTTGACCAGCGTGGTGTAATGGCCATAATCGCAGGGGTTGAAGGGCTTGCCGTCCGAGGCCTTGCAATCCAGGACACCGTCGGACATGTCCTTCTCATACATGGACTTCTCCGTGTCGTACCAGCCGTTAAAGGGATCAGTGTAACCCCAGGCGAGGTTTTCGCTGGCGGGGAATTGAAGTGGATGGTTCACGTTGTTGTTGGCATAATCCGCATCCGCCATGGCCTGTGCCATCAGGGTGTCACTGACCTTGAGGGGCTGCAGGCCTTCCTTCGCGCGAAGCTGATTGGCTTCCTGGATGAACTTCAGGGCCTCGATCATGTTGTCCAACGTGGTCGCATCACCCTTGGCACCATTATGAATGGCGTCAAGATACTCGGTGACGGTCGGATCGGTGAGAACCTTGACTGCCTGAGAGGCACCCTTGTCGCCGAAGTAGGCCACTGCGCCCTGAGACAGCTTGTCCTGAGCCTCGTCTGCCGCTTCCTTCTTGGCGTCGGCCTCGCTCTTGGCATCGGCGGCGGCCTGCTGCTTCGCCTCGGCGTTGGAAGAGGAGTCGGACACCGCCTTATCGGCATCCTTCTGCGCCTGTTCCGCCTTCTGCTGGGCGGCTGCGGCGTCGGCTGCGGCCTTCTTCGCCGCTTCGAGCTTCGCGGCCAGGTCGGAAAGACCTCCATCATCCTTGGACAATTGCTCGACCTTGGCATCGGCCTTCCGCTTGGCTTCAAGCGCCTTGGCCTCGGCCTGCCTGGCCGCATCCAGCTTGGCTTGCGCGGCGTTCACCGCCTCGTCGGCCTTCGTCTTGTCGCCGGTCGCCGTGGCCTGCTGCCTCCTGGCTTCCGTCAGCTCCTTCTCGGCGGCGGCCTTGTCGGCCGCGGCCTGCTTCGCGTCCGCGTCGGCCCGGTCGGCCTTCTTCTGCGCATCACTGATGGCGGTATCTGCGTCATCGGCCTTCTTCTGCGCGTCCGTGGCCTGCTTGTCGGCCGCATCAATATCGGTCTGGGCCTTGTCGGCAGCCTGCTGATGGGAGACGGATTCGGCCGTGGCCTCATCCTTCGCGGTCTGTGCGGCCTGCTTGTCGGTTTCGGCCTTCGACTGGTCATCGGAGGTCTGCTGCATGGCCTTGTTGGCGTCGTTGATGGCGTTGGACGCGTCGTTCGCGGCCTGCTGGGCGGCGGCGATCTTGTCGGCCGTGCCGGTCGCATCCTGTGCGGCCTGCTGCTGGGCCTTGTTGGCGTCGTCGTAGTTCGCCTGCGCCTGCTGCTGGTTGTTTGCGGCTGTCTGCTGCTGGGCGGCGGCGGCGTCGAGGTTCTGCTTGGCGGTGTCCAGTGCGGCTGCGGCGGCGTCGGCCTTGGCCTGTGCTTCGGTCACGCCGGTCGGGGATGCCTGCGCGATGGCCTGATTGGCTTCCACTGTGCTCTGCTGGGCCTGTGCGACGCTGTCCTGCGCCTGTGCGATGGCCTGCTTGGTCTGGTTGTCTGTGGTTGTGGCTTCGTCGGCCATGGCGATTGCAGGCGAGGCGAGGGTGGCCATTACGGCTGTGCTTGCCACTGCGATCTTGGTGAGGTTGCTGCGTTTCATGAAAGATCTCTTCTTTCCCTGGTCGTGTCTCTTTCGGGGTTTGTGTTCCCTGGGGGCGTTGTATGTTTTTCACCTACAGATAGTAGCACAAATTTTTACTAATGCAAATTGTTACCTCCTTTTGTGTCAGCAAGACATGTGCCTGCCCGAAACACGCCGACTGCGACAAAGCGAAAAACCAATAGCCAACACCCCCGTCACAGTGACACCGGAAACAAGAGCAGCCTGTTTCGTGTCGCCCGGCGATGCGCCGGGCAATGGGGCCTGGTCGGGCATGCTGTTGCGTTCCCCGGTGACGAGGAGGCGGAGCGTGTTGCCCTGCCCGGTGCAGGTCAATAATGTGACCTCGTCCCGTCCTTTCCGGATCTTCAGCGCCTTCGTGTCCGTGGGGCTGACGATGCGGATGTCGTTGACCCGGTAGGCGAGCGTGTTGCCCATGACCTTGATGTAGAACGGGTCGCCCTTCTCGAGTTCGCCCAAACGGGTGAACAGGGTGGCGCCCTTCAGGTTCGAATGGCCGGTGATCACCGCCCTCGTGTTTTTCCCTCCGACGGGCAGGCTGGTGCCGGCGAGATGGCCGGCGGCGTGTTCGAGCACGTCCTGGCCGGCGCCGTGCATGATGGGCATGTCGACGCTGATCTTCGGGACCAGGAGCTCGCCCATCGCATCCAGTCCGTTGACGGACAGTTGGCGCCGGTATTCGTCGTCGCCCTCGAAGTCGCCCTTGGTCTTGCCGTCGAACACGGGTTCGCCGATCTGCGGCTGGCCCGACTCGTAAAGTCGCTGGTTGTATTCGACCGCTGATCTGATCGCGCTCTGACGGCTACCCTCGGGAAACAGCGATGCGGCCTGGCTGACGGAACGCGCCTGAGCGTCGGTCGCCCTATCTCCGATGAGCTGCTGGATTCGGGGCATGCCAATGAGTATCAGCCCCAATGCCAGGCAGACGAGAGCGGCGGCGGTGTATATGCGGGAACGGCGGATGAGCAGGCGGGTCCGGTTGTCACGGGCCCGCCTGTCATCGACGGCGAGACGCATGGACTCCCACACGTCTCGCGATGTCGCTACGGCCATGCTCACCGGGAATGCCTTCCAATGGTCGGCGTTCCGGCGTGACGGCCTTTGCTGCCGGCTCCCATGCGCATGCGTAGCATCGGCATCATCACGCCGAGCGCGATCAGCATGAGCGCGAATCCGGCGTACAGCCAGATGGTCGGCACCTGGGCCTGTCCGCCCGTGAACGGGAGCGTGGTCATGGCCGGCGCCCATTGCGCGTACACGGTGATGCTGCCCCGGTCGGGCATGCTGACCGTGCCCTTGCCGGGGCTGAGGATCGTGTCACCGGCACCGGGCGTGGGTTTCATGGCCCAGCCGGTGAACCGGAAGCCGGGCCTTTGCACCTTGGGCTCCTTCGCGTCGGCCGGGATGGTGACCGTCGTGAACGCGTCGACGGTGATGTCCGGGTATCCGCCGGTTCCCCCGTTCGGGTCGAACTTCAGGGCGACCCGGTTGATCCTCCACTGCGCGTACAGGACGCTCGTGTTGACCGGGTTGCTCTTCGGGTCGGCGACCAGTCTGAACCCGTTGCCCGCCGTGTACGCCCTGCCCCTGCCGTCGGCCTGCGTGTTCCAGCCGGTGAACGTGTAGCCGGTGCGGGTGAACGGGTTGGCGATGACGGTGAGCGTCTGGTCGACCACGCCGTCCGTCCTGCGGGTCTGGCTGGTGGAGCCGGTGTTCGCGTTGTAGATCAGGTGCGCCGGGTCGGCCTTCCATTGGGCCCACAGTGTCGTGGTGCCGGGGGTGAGCGTGTACCGGCCTCCGGGCTGGAGGCTTGGATTCGTGCGCCTGTCCCTGGCCCAGCCGGTGAACGTGTAGCCGGGGCGGGTGAACCCGTTTTGGGCGATGGTCACGTTCTGGCCGGTGACGCCCGTCGTGTCGGGCGTCGAACCGGTGGCCCCCCAGTCATCCCGGTATCGGATGCTGGCGGGGTTGGCCTGCCAGATCGCGTACAGGTCGTTGCCTGCAGGCTTCATCGTGTACCGGCCGACACCGTTCTTGCCTTCGCCGTATGCGGTGCCGGAACCATCCTTGGCGGTGTCCCAACGAACGAACGTGTATCCGTCGCGGGTGAAACCATTGGCGTTTGTGGTCAGCTCGTCACCGGTGTGGCCGGATTGCGCCGCCGTGTTGCCGCCGGTCGCGCCGTTGCCGTGATAGGTGAGGGTCTGCGCGACGCCGGCCCAGCAGGCATATAGGGTGCTGGAACCACGCAACGTCCACTCGCTGTTAGGTTTCACTGCATTGCCCTTGCAGTCGGCCTGAGTGTTCCACGTGACGAACGTGTATCCGTCGCGCGTGAACCCGTTCTGGCGTACGTTGACCTTCTGGTCGGTGACCCCGTTCTGCGGGTCGGTCTTGCCACCGGTCGCCCCGTTGCCGTCGTAGGTCAGGCCGGCCTCGCCGGGCGTCCACTGCGCGTACAGGGTCAGCGTCCCGTTCGCCGTCCAACTGGCGCCCGGCGCGTACTTCGTGCCGCTCCCGTCCGGGCTGGTGGTCCAGCCGGCGAACGTGTACCCGTCGATCGTCCAGCCGTTCCCTCCGATGGCGGGAGTGTCGCCGGTGTGGCCATCCCAGTTGGGGGTGCCGTTGCCTCCCGCGGTCTTGCCCGCGGGAGGGTTCGGATTGTAGCGGATGTGGGCCTCGTTGGCCGACCATTGGGCGACCATGGTGACGATCCCGTTCGGCTGGGTGGTCAGGTTCGTGACCCACTGGCCGTCGCCGTACGCCTGCTGGTTGTCGGCGCGCTTCCACCCGGTGAACGTGTATCCGTCGCGCGTGAACCCGTTCCGGTGCAGGTTCTGGCCGATGTTGTATTGGAACGCCTGGTCCGGGGTGTTGCCGCCGGTCGCCCCGTTGCCGGTGAATCTGACTGTGTACCCGTTGCCGATCCAGTGCGCGTAGACGGTCATGTTGTTGGTGAGCGGCGTGTTGAAATCGTATTTGTTTCCGCCGTTCGGGGCCGTGTACCAGCCGTCGAACCGGTAGCCGGGAATCTTGCCCGTGTCGCCGGCCGCCCAACCGGATTTGTCGGCGGCGGCCGTGTTGTAGGGCACGGTCTGCGATGCGGGCGTGCCGGGCGCGTTGCTGCCGGCGGGCGCGTTCACGTTGTACGACAGGGTGGGGTTGATGGCCCACAATGCGTATACGGTCTTCGCCCTGGCGGGCATGACGATCTCCGTCCTGACGTTCGCGTTCAGCGTGTTCCGGTCCATGGTGTCGCCGACGGGCACGTCCCTGTCGTTGGCGTCCGTGTTCGCGCTCCAACCGTAGAACGTGCGGTTGGTCCTGCTGATCTGGCTGGAATCCCAGCAGTCGGAGTCGGCCTTCGCGGTCGCCAAAGTGATCCTGGTGCCGGCCGGATAGTAGACCTGGCAGCCGGATACGGCGCCCGTGTCGGCGATCGTCTCCACGCGCACGGAACCGTCGGATCGGGTGATCGTCCGCTGGCTGGTCCCGTCATCCTGTCTGGCGGTCGTGTCGGTCAGCACCCTGCGGTCGTCCGCGATGGTTCCGGATTCCGGTTCGGCGCTCTTGTCGGCCGCAAGCCTGACCGTGCCATCCGTCCCGGATGCGGCGGTTTCGGTCCTGCCCGTCTCGGTGCGCGAGGGCACTTGGCCGGTTCCGCCGTTCCCGTCGTAGCCGAGCCTGTAGGCCTTGGTGAAGCTCAGATCGTCGAGGATGTTGCCGTAGACGTTGTTGCTGGAGCTTACCGACTTGAAGGTGAAGCGGGTGACCGTCCCGGTGGCGATGTACGTGCCGGTGTAGGTCTCCCACTGCCCGTCATGGTTACGGCTGGAATGGTTCAACTCGGCGTCGTTGCTCACCTTCGTGGAGATGACCTTGCCGACGTCGCCCGGCTGGTCGCCGTTGCCGTTGACGGTGGTTCGCCTCGCGTCCTGGGCGGATTCCTTGCCGGGTTCGCCGATTATGACGCTCATCCCGTCGAGGTGGTTCCTGTCGAGGCTGGCGTGCTTCAACGTCCAGCGGTAGGACACGCCCGGGATGGTGGCGATGTCCTGGTAGATGGCGGTGCCCGCCTGTCCCGCGACGAGTTCCGCGTACTGGTTGCCGGTCTTGGAGTCCTTCTGCAGTTCGACTCCCTGTGCGATCTGCTGCCAGTCGGTTCCCTTGGTCTGGGTCGACTTCCATGCGAATTTGGAGGCGTCCCATCCCGGGATTGGCGCCCAGGGGTCCTTATCGATGCCGATGTGCCGCGCGTATCTGCCGTTGATCGGGTCGACGACGGTCCAGTCGTCCCACGGGTATTTGGTGGAGACACCGGCGATCAGGCCGGCCGGATAGTCGAACGAGCCGTTGACCAGTTCGGTCGGCAGACTGTCGGTCTTGCCGGCGATGGTCTTCACCTTGCCATCGGTGGAGGCCTTGATCTGCGACGTGCTCTTCTTGGCCCCGCCGTTCGCGTCGTAGCTGAGCTTGTAGGCGAGGCGGAAGCTCAGGTCGTCGATGATGCTGTCATTGGCGGAGGCAGTAAGAGTACCGTCCTTGGCGACGCCCCTGTAGGCGATCATCGTGCGGGATTGTCCGGCTGGGATAATGACCGTGCCCTCGTAGGATTCCCAGTCGTCGGAATGGTCCCACGGTTCGTGGCTGCCTTCCGTGGCATCCATGGAATCGGAGTGCGTGTAGGCTACGGTCCCCACATCGCCGGTCCTGTCCCCGTACTTCTGGCCGGTCTTGGAGACCGTGGTGCGGGTCAGCCTGACCGGGGTGAGATGATCCTTGTCGGGGCCGGTGAGCAGGGTCACGCCGCCCGCGTTGCCTTTGGAGCGGCCGGAGTGGCGGATACTGAACGTGTAGCTGGCGCCGGGCGTCGTGTTCACGGTCTGGGCAACGGTACGGCCCGCATGCACGTCGGCGGCCGTGTTCCCGTCCTTCTCGCGATGCAGTTCGAAGTTCTGGTTGCTGCCGATGGCATCGAGATCCTGCCAGGCGAACGTGGCGGCGGTCAGGCCGCCGGCCTTCACGCCCGTCTGTCCGGCCATGGCCTGCGCGTAGGAGCGGATCGTGCCCGCATTGGGCGTCACATACACCCAGGGCAGGCCCTGCCCCTCCTTCGCGATGCTCCACTTCGGGGTGTCGAACCCGCCGTTCACGGCCAGCTCATCACCCGCGGCCCTGGAGGCGATGGTCTCCACCTTGGCGCCCGGAGCCTTGAACGCGGCCGGCTGCGTGGAATCCGCCTTCGAACTGGAGGACACCTTGCCCTTGTCGTTCTTCTTCAGATCATGCACCGTCAGGCCGGAAACGGTTTTGTCAGCCGCGAGTCCGACACTGCCCGTGGTCTTGGACTTGGCGGGCTGGACGGTGTTCTCCTTGCCGTATTGATTGGATGGCACGCTGCCGGTCGCGTCCGAAGCATTCTTGTCGTAAGAGAGCTTGTACGCCTTGTCGAAGCTTAGGTCGTCGACGCAGTTGCCCTCGGCGGTGAAGTCGAGGCCCTGGCCGTTGGAGTCCCTGACGCTCCTGAACGTGAAGCGGGTCGTGGTCGAGGTGGCGAGGTAGTCGCCGGTATAGGTCTCCCATCTGCCGTCCTGCGCGGTGCCGTGCGTGGTGATCGTGGTGCCGGCGCTGCCGGTCTTGTCTGACCCGTTGGATGTGGTGCGGGTTGCCTGCTGTGCGACGGTCTTGCCGGGTTCGCCGATCATGACCTGCATGCTGTCGTCCTGGTCCGCGTTGCGGGACGCGTGCTTGAGGCTCCACTTGTACACGACGCCGGGCGTGGTGGCGATGTCCTGGTAGATGTACTTGCCTCGCTTGGCTGCGGCGATCTCGCCCCACACGTTGCCCGCGTTGGTCGGATACGGGGTGTGGTTGCGGCGCTGCACCTCGACGGTGTCGGCGCCGGCGGTGTCGTCGTTGGATTTCCAGCCGAATTTGCCGGAATTCCAGTTGTCGAGCTTGCTGTGCAGCGGGTTGCCGATGATGCCGGTCTTCGCGCTGATTATGGCGAGGTAGGTTGTGTCGTGACTGCCGTAGACCCTCTGGTTCTCGTTGATGATCTCGTTGCCGCGATAATCGAACGTGCCGTTCACCAGATGGTCCGGCAGATTCGACGTATTATCCGCCACCGTCTTCACGTTTCCGGTAGTCTTCGATTCGGCGGGCTCGACGGCGTTCTCCTTGCCACGCTGATTCGACGGGACCTTGCCGGTCGCGTCGGATGCGTTCTTGTCATAGGTCAACTTGTAGGAACAGGAGAATTCGATGTCGTCCACGAGATTGCCGACGTTGTTGCCGGGCATGGTCTCAACATCTTTGAACCCTTCGAGGCTCTTGAACATGAATACCGTGTTCTTCTGTCCTTCGGGCACCTGGTAATAGCCTTCGTACGTCTCCCACTGGCTGCCATGGTCTCGGGGATCGGTGTTGGATACCTTTGTGGTGATGATCGTGGACTTCCCGCCCACCTTGTCGCCATGGCCGTTAGAGGTGACGCGGGTCATCTCCACAGGCGTCGCGTGGGCCGTGTCGGAGCCCACGAGGACCTGCATCTTGTCGGCATGGGAGGATTGGCGGCTGGCGTGCTTGAGCCGGATCTTGTACAGTACTCCGCCGTTGCCGGTGGACACGTTCTGGTAGATGCTGGTGTTGTCCTGTTGGGCGACGATCTCCGCATACGTGTTCTTGGTGTTGCGGTCCTGCTGCAATTCGACCCTTGAACCGTTCTCGGTACTGGACCATGCGAACCTGGAAGAGTCGAAACCGGGGATCTGCCCGATCTTTCCGTACTTGGAAAGATCGGTGGCGGACATGTTGTACCAAAGCGTGCCGTCATCCGATTTGAGGAACGTGCGCAGATCGGCATAGGTTCCCTGCTCGTTCTCCTGAATGTCGGAGAACGAGGGGTAGGAGAAATCGCCATTAGCGAGGGAACCGTACCGGACGTTCTCGTCCGCGACGGTCTTCACGCCGCCCGTGGCACTGGTTTTGGCGGGTTTGACGGTGGCGGTGTCGTTCGGGGTCTGGCCGGTCGCCTCGTCGGAGTTCCTGTCGTAGTCGAGTTTGTACGCCTGGGTGAACACGATGTTGTCGAGCAGGTTGCCGCTGGTCGTGTTCACGCCGGATACCTGCCTGAATGTGAACCGGGTGACGGACTGGCCTGCGGGGATCGTGTAGTAGCCGACGTAGTGGCTGAAGTCGTCCTTGCTGGACTGGTTGCCGAACGGGTTGGTCGAGTGCGTGGCGATGGTGGTGGACTTCTCGCCGATCTTGTCGCCGTACTTGTTCGAGCTGGTGCGGGTCATTTCGACGGGCCGCTCGTGGCCGGGCGCGCCTACCATGACCTGCATCTGGTCAAGGTGGATGCTGTAGCGGCTCGCGTGGTCGAGCTCGATCCTGTAGAGCGTGCCGGGCGTGGTGGCGATGTCCTGGTAGATCGCGGTGCCTTTCTGGCTTGCGCACAGTTCGCCCATCTGGGTGGTTTCGCCGGTGGCCTTCTGGAGTTCGACGGCGTTCGCGCGCTGTTCGGACATGGCGCCCTGTGTCTGGGTGCTGGACCAGCCGAATCTGGTCGTGTCCAGTCCGCCGGGGATGTCGGACCATTTGGCGAGGTCGTCTCCCTGTCCGTTGCTGATCCACTGGCTGCGGTTGCGGTCGATGCCGGTGAAGTAGTGTTGCAGGCTCTTCATGCTCGGGTATTCGAAGTCGCCGTTGACGAGCTCCCTTGGATACGTCGTGGCGGCCGATGCCGTCAGGCTCGTGATGGTCTTGCCGATGTCGGGCATGCGGATCTCGTCCGCGTTCGCGGTGCCCGCCATCAGGAGCCCGCCGCCCATCAGGGTGCCCGCCGACACGATGCCGGCGACCATCCGTTTCAGCCATGTGCGCATTATCGGTTTTCCTTCCCCCATCCCTTGCAATGTCTTCCGACGGATGGGCCAAGACCCGTACGAACCCCTCGTGGCGGGCCGGATAAAAAAGAATCATTCGGTGATGAGAGGCCGATAGGGGACGCGACCCCGCCCCCTATCGGCGGAACCCCGGCCTGGAGGGCCGGGACATGTGTCAGGCGGCCGGATTGCCGCCGTCATGCGTGAGCGTCAGCGCGTCGCGGCGGTTGCGCGCGCCGCGCACGGCCATCATGCCGCCGGTCGCGAGCAGGGGCATGGCGCAGGCCAGCCAGAACGCGAACGCGAGCACGCCGCCCGTCTGCGGCAGTTGGGTCAGGTTCGCGACGTTCTTGATCTGCACCGTGTTGTTGTCCAGTCTGCTGGTCAGGTTCGGCACGGTGCCGGTGCCCCTGTACTGGATGTTGGTGCCTGCGTCGTCGATGGTGACGGTGAATGTCGGTTTCGCGTAGCTGGCGTAGCCGGCCGGCTCCTTCGTTTCGGTGACCGTGTATGTGCCGTAGCCGAGGCCCTTGAACCGGATGAGGCCCCTCTGGCTCGCGTCGTCCCTGTTGTCGGCCGTCCCGTCATGGTTTGAGTCGCCGGTCACGAACACGGTGGCGGAACCCTGGTTGGCCGCATCCGACCATTTGCCGGTGTTCCAGTCGAGATTCATCCACTTGCCGTTGCGCTGGATCTGGAACTGGGCGCCGTCGAGCAGCGTGTTCACGTTGCCCGCGTCCACCTTCCGCAGGGTGAAGTCGTAGGCCTTGATGTCGGCCTTGTCCTGGTCGGTGATGGTCGTGAAGTGGATGCCGTCGGTGAACGTGCCGTACGTGTGGATGGTGTTGTTGGCCGGGTCGGTGACGCTGGCCTTGTCGACGGTCATGCGGTAGGTGATGACGATCGTCCTGTTGGAGTATTTGTCGAGAAGTTTCTTGCCGTCGATGCCCCAGCCGCCGGCCGGGATCGCGAGATCCGGGTCTGCGGGCCGGTTGTCGGCGGTCTTCAGGGTCGGGTCGCCGGGGATGCTTTTCGCGTTGTTCTGCGTGGTCCCGTCGTAGATGACCGCGTCGGCCGTGATGTCGGTCTGCGGCGCGTTCTTCAGCCGGACGCTCAGCGAGCCCTTCACGTACGTCTGGCCCTTCGGCTGGTCGATGAGCTTGAACTTGACGGCGGAGGCGGCCTGCTTGTTCGGCACGGTCACCTCGACCGTGTTGGTGACGGTGTCGCCGACGGTCACGCCGACCGGATCGTTGGTGGTGCCGTCCTTGCCTACCGTGGCGCCGTTGCGCTGCACCTGGACCTTCTTGTCGCCCCTCACGCTCTTCGACTTGACGACCGCAGTGCCGAGGGTCCGCCACTGCGGGTCCTTCGCGTCGTTCTTCATGATGTTCGCGTTGCCGGATTTCGTGCCGATCATGATCGGGTTGCCCGCGGAATCCGTGATGTAGTAGAAGCCTTCGGCGGGCACGTTGATGGTCAGCGTGTTCCGGGTGGTCGTCAGGTTCGCGCCGCCCTGGATGGCGGCCGGCCGCCTCGAGGACTGGGCCAGGGCCTTGCTGATGTTGCGCAACTGCCTGGCCTGGGAGTCCATCTTGATGTTGGCGATGTTGCCCGCGTCATCATAGCCGTACACCTTGGCGATGTCGTCGGCCGTGCTTGGATCGTAAGCGTTGGCGATGCCGATCGCGTCGGCCGCCCACGCGTTGGATGCCGTGTCGCCGCGCACGCCGAGGCTGCTGATCCGCGTGCCGTTCAGGATCTGGTCCGTGTACGTGCCGATCCGGTACACGTCGAACGTGTGGCCGGCCAGGCTTGCTCCGTCTGCGCCCTGCAGTGTGATGGTCGCGCCGGCCGTCGTGCTCGCGGCCGCGGCGTCCGTGGCCGGCGCGGCCAGCGCCGCCGCGGGCAGCGCGACGGCCGGCCCGGCCGCCAGGGCGACGCCCAACGCGATCGCGACGAACCGGTTCCGGCGGTCCGTGCCGGCGCCGATGCGGATGATGTTCCTCATATCGTGTCCTTCTCCTATGGGCGCGGCCGCATGCCGCGCCCGCCCCCTCCCCGACAGGGAGGGGAGTGATCGATGTCGTTGCATGGATGAGGGGCCGGCGTCCCGGTCGGGATGCCGGCCCCGGGAAGGGGCCCTTCCACGCGGCGACGCGCATGGGACGGGCCCCGTCGGGTCAGGCGGCGTGGCGCGGCATGAGGGCCGCGTCCGTGTCGTCATGCGCCGACTTGCGGCGGCGGACCATCACGACGGCGGCGCCGATGCCGGCCATGAGCAGCGCGCCCACGCCGACGGGCAGGATCGCGGAACCGGTCTCGCCCAGCAGCGACCGGCGGCCGTTCCAGTCGTCGGTGTTGGACTCGACTGGCGTGTCCTCGCACAGCGTGCGATCGCCGACGGTCACCTGCCTGGGACCGTCGCCGGCCTCGCCGCCTGTGGACGGCTTGCCGGAGGCGTCGCCGAACGGGTCCTTGTCCACCACGGGGCATTCGACCAACGGGGTGCCGGTGACCTTGGCGCGGTCGGTGTGCCTGTCCTTGGTGAATCCGGTGAGCGTGCCGGTCACCTCCACGGAGTCGCCGGGCTTGAGGACCAGCGTGGACCAGTTGTCCGGGTACTTGAGGTCCTTCACCTCGCCGTCGCCGACGATGGTGTGGTCCTCGAGCTTCAGGTCGCTCGCCTTGAACCAGGCACCGTGGCCGGAATCGTCCTTGCTGGTGTTGGTGAGCGTGAACACGATCACGTCGCCGTCCCTCGCGCCGTCGAGCGCGTCCTTGGAGTCGTCGCGGTCGCCCTTCGGGAAGCCGGACTTCTTGTCCCACTTCTCGATGTCGATGCCCGGGGTCAGGTCAGGGGTGCGGGTCCACACGATGTTGCTGGTCAGGTCCTTGCCGTTCACGTGCTCGGTGAACACGTTCTCGTGGCGGTCGGTGACCTTCACGCGCGTGACCTGCACGTAGGCGCGCCAGCCCTGCTCGTGCGCGTCGTCCGCGGACACGAGGTCCAGGTACGCCTGGGTGGCCTGGATGTCCACGAGGCCGGTGGAGGGGTCGATGTTCGCGGTGAACATGTCGCCGCCGAGCTTCGAGCTGTCGAAGCCGCTGCCGGCGATCCTCTCGCCCTTCCTGGCGATGGCCTCGCCGCCCCGGTACAGGTCGCGGGCCGCGTACACGGCCCACTGGCCGGTCGCCTTGTCGTACGCCGGGTCGAGCTGGTCGGTGATGCCCCAGTTCGCGATCTTCTGGTAGGCGCGGTCCGCGGGCAGGATGCTGGAATCCAGCTGGTAGAGGAACGTGGAGTCCAGGTAGACGCTCCTGCCGTCGACGCTGTGGCCGCCGACCTTCACGGTCACGTCCTTCTTCGGGTTGATCGGCTTCAACGGGTTGGAGACGGTGTTGGTCTTCTTCCTCACGTTGTTGACGATCTGGACCGCGGTGTTCTTCACCACGTAGCCGTCGGTGACCTTGACCACCGTGTAGGGCAGGGTGACCGCGTAGTGCTGGCCGAGCAGCGACTGGTCGATGGCCGGGTCCTTCAACGGGTCGTGGTCCTTGTCGGACTTCTCGCTGTAGGCCTTCAGGTCCGCGGGCTGCGGGTCGCCCTTCACGGTCTCGCCGGTCGCGGGGATCTCGGTGTCCACGGTCTTCGCGTACGCGTAGGCGACGCCGTCCCTCACCTGGATGTTGAACGCGTTGGTGTAGTCCTTGCCGTCGTCGCCCGTGATCTCGATCCTCGACGGGTCGATGCTCACGTACTCGTCATCGAAATCATCCGTCAGGCCCAATCGCCATACCTTGTAGGCCTGGTCCTTCTGCGTGGCGTCGAGGTCGATCGTATAGTGGCCGGTGTCGCCCAGCAGCATCGTCTTGCCGTCGATCGAGACGGTCGGGTCGCCCTGCTCCTTGGACTGGGTGTCCTTCTTCGAGGGGTTGAAGACGGGCGGCAGGTTGAACACCTCGTTCGACGGGGTCAGGCTGTTGTTCAGGGTCAGCACCCACTTGTTGCCGATCTTGTGGTCGGCGGGGGCATCCTCCCTGACGGTGCCCTCGAAGCGGATCTGGACGCGCGGGCTGGAGGAGGCGCGCCACTGGCCGATCAGCGACTGGTCCTTCACGGTCAGCTGGAACAGGTGCCTGCCTTCATCCCACCTGGTCGCGTACTTCGACTTCGGCACGACCTTGCCGGTGTTCAGGTCCATCATCTCGACGGTCTGCTTGTCCGGCACGAGGTTCTCGTCATAGGAGTCCGTGAACGCCACGCTCGTGACCATGGTGGCCAGGTCGGCGGGCAGCTTCGGCTCGGTGGTCAGCTGGTACTCGACCTTCTGGCCCGGGTGGACGACCTTGCCGTCCACGCTCTCCTGGCCGCCGCCCTGCGAGGATTCCGCGATCACGTCCTTCTTCACCGGAGGCACGTAGCCGCAGATCTTCGGCTTGTTGGTCGGCTCGGTCTGCCCGTTCACGGTCTGGCTGCCCTTGTTGGTCAGCTCCTTGCCGTCCGGCGAGGTGCAGAACGTGACCTCGTCGCCCGGCTTCCTGCCGAAGTCCTCGCGCACCCGGGCCGCGCCCTTGCCGTCCGCGAAGTTCACGGTGAACGGGACGAGCAGGGTCAGCTGCAGGCCCTTCCTCATGCCCTTCAGGGTCGTCAGGTAACCGGCCTTCGCGGTCGCGGTCGCCACGGTGCCCTCGACCTTGATGTCGAACATGTCGGTCACGTCGGTGCCCTTGTTCGCGATGTCCGCGACGCTGGTCTGCGTGTAGTGCTTCACCGTGGCGCCGTCGACCGTGTCGGTGCGGTCGGGCTCGGCCTCGGCCGCGAATACGCGGATCTTCGACGCGTCCTGCGGATCGACCAGATAGTCGGCGGCCGCCCAGTCGTCGGTCAGCTCCAGCTTGGAGGGAGCCTCCTTCAGACCGGGGTCCACGGTGCCGTTCACCGCGGAGCCGACCGTGTCCCCGTCGAGGAACTTCATGTCGTCCGCGCCGGTCCTGTTCGTCTCGCCCGGATCGACCACGGCTTGCCACTTGCCGTCACGGTACAGGATCCAGCTCTTGTCCGGGTTCGGCCGCCAGGTCGGGAACCCGTGGCCGTCGGCCTTGCCCGTGCCCTTGTCGTTCCACGTGACGGACGGCGTGTCCGTGACCTTCGACGTGGAAGGCAGCGAGACCGTGATGGTCAGACGGTACTCGAATGTGTGCCTTTCCGGCAGGTCGCCGCCCTTCCACGTGGCCGTGGCCACATCGTTCGGGGCCGGCTGCCCGTCCGCCGTGTTGAACGTGAACTTCGCGGACACGTCCTGGCCGGTGGTCGTGTCCGTGACCTTCTGGCCCGTGACCTTGTACGCCATGCCGTTCGGATCGATCGCATCCTGGACGACCATCCTCTTGCCGCCCACGCCAGTGCCCGTCGAGATCACCGTCTCGTTCGACATGCCATCAGCGCTCGTGCCCTGCTCCACCTTCTTCGTCGGCGGGGCCGGAGGCGTCTCCGGCGGCTTCGGCTGGTACTTGTCCAGCACGATGATGATCAGGTTCGGCGTCGCGCCGGCCGCAGCCACGTTCGAATACGCGATCTTGTCCACGCTGTTCGACGGATCATCATCAAACGGATAAGAAGTCTTGTAGACGATGCTCCCATACTGGAAAGTTCCGGGTTTGATCTGCGAGTCCCAGGACGAGTACCATTCGGACGCCGAATAGCCGCCGGACCCGTTGTACACCCATCTGCCGCCCTGCTGGCCGGCGACCGAGCCCACGCCCACGACACGGCAGTCGCCGTCGCCCTCGCCCGGATGACGCTGACGGAACCCGGCCACGCACTTCGACAACGCGCCCCGCAACGTATCGCGGATCGCCCCCGGCCCGTCGTACACGCCGTCGTTCACCACACTCACGCCGGCACGCTTGTACGCGGCCTCCACCGACGCGATGCGCGGCGAGCCGTCCGCGTTCGCGGCCGGACCGAAGCTGCCGGACGCGTCGTCCTTGTACTGCCAGAACATGCCCGCGGGAAGGCCGCCGGTCGCGCCGCCCGGACGGTTGTCTCCCGCGCCGCCCGCATACGCGGTCGACGCCACCAGGCCGCCCGTGGCCAGCGTGGCCACGGCCACCAGGCCGGCAAGCACCGTGCGTGCCGGCCCCGCCCCATGCGCGCCACGCGCGAGCGGTTCATGACTCCGCCCGGCCGACGCCCTATCATGACGAAAACCCATAAGGGTCTCCTCCCTGTGTTGATCAACAGGACGGGCCTCTCCCGCCCCTCACGGAACCCGTCCCACAGGCCGGACTCCACGACCCCCACCCGCACACCCCGGAAAACCACACCGATATCACAGGAAAAACACAGGGAGTAAAAAAGAGATGGGAGAGGTCCTTCGCAGAAGCGAAGGACCTCTCCCATCTCCTAAGCCGTTGAATATTTATAAGCGAATTCAACAGAAACAATAATGCCTTGTTCGAACTAATCGAACAAGGCATATTATTCACGAATCAATGATGATAGTAACCGTCATCCGTGCCGGTACAGCTGTTGCCGCACCCTTGAGCTCCGCTGATTGGTCCGCTGGAGGCGGAACCCCCACCGTTGCCGCCTCCGGTCGCGGGTGGCGTGTACGTGCCTCCGCCGGTGTAGCCGCCACCGGTGTAGCCTCCTCCCGTGTAGCCGCCTCCGGTGTAGCCGGTGCCGCCGCCGTACGAGTAGCCGCCGCCATAGGACTGGGCCTGCTGCTGCGCCTGCGCCTGGGCCGCCGCCTGGGCCTCCTGTTCGGCCTGGGCCTTCTCCTCGGCCTCCCTTCTGGCCTTCGCGTCGGCGTCGGCCTTCGCCTTGGCCTTGACCGACCCGTCCACCGCGTTCACGGCCTCGCCGATCGCGTCCGCGTCCCTGTCCTTGATGGCCTGCTCCAACATGCTACGGGTCTTCTCGTCGGCGACCCTGCCCTTCGAATCGGCGAGCAGCTTCTCCGCGTCCTCGACCGTCCTGTCCAGCCTCGAGGATTCCACCGCCTTGACGGCCTTCCCGAGCGATGCGGCATGGGTCTTGTACCAGGCGGCCTGCCTGTCGAGCTTCGACGTCGCCTCGTCCAAACCGGCCTTGGAACCGGCCAAGCACCCCTCGTATTCGGGCACCGTGGTCTTCAACGCCTTGGCCAGCGCGTCCACGGTCCTCGCGTCCTTCACCTGGTCGACGGTGACCGCCGAGGCGTCGGCGGCCTTCCCGTTGACGACCGCATTGTAGTCGTTCGCCGCGCCACGCACCCCGTCCGCCGCCACGGCGCAAGCCTCCCTCGCCTCGGCCAGTTCGCGCGCCGACCACACACGGCAGCCGACCACACCGCCCACGGCAAGCAGCACCAGCACGCAACCCACGGCCGCGGGCGCCAGCCACTTCGGACGCCTGCGAACCGTCTCAGGCTCGGGCACCACGCCCACGCCGTCCGGGGACGGCACCTTGTCCTCTTCGCTCATCCTCGTTCCTTTCCCGTCATCGGACCAACCGCCGGCACCCCTTCCGGGAGAGAGGGACGGTCCGCATGAACACATCCTATGCCACGGCCGGCGATCCCGCCGGCCGTGGCATGCCATCCACCCGACAATCCGCCGATATCGGGGGAGCGGGAGGGGAAGCCGGACGGCTGGCGCTCCCCTTCCCGAAATGCCAGTACACGCAAGCCGCGGCGACCAGGAGCCACAGAAGGGCGGCGTACGCTGGATCCCGTCCATGCCGGCGGCGTGAGGAATCATCGGGGCCGACGGATGGCCTTGCGATAACCTTTGGATTCCGGATCCCATTCCACGGTGAATCGTTCCCTCAACAGATCCAGCACGGCATAGACCTTGCGGCATGCATGAGGATTGACCGGACGGATCTTTCCATGAGGCGTGGCCTCGGAGGCCGCCTGATATAAGCGAATATCCTCTTCGGTCAGCAGCCCGCTGAGATCGATGTTCGCGTGCTCCGGAGCCTTTGGAATGGGGGCGGCTTCAACCTCCGCATCGATCTCTCGCATATCCGCGCACTGGGTGCGACCGAATCCGCAATAGCTGAACATGGAATCCGCATGCCTGCGAATCGTATCCTTGCCGGCCAGCTCCCTGAACGCGGATAGTCCGATTTCATCGGATCTGAATGGCAGGAAGAAATCCCGGGAGATTCTGAGTCGTAACGTACCGTCCGGCAATGGGATACGTTCGATGTGATGCCTGGTCAGAACGGCCCGAAGTAATTGCTCCGCATCGTCCACATGATCCGGATAATCCTCCGCGGACGTCATCTGACGGACCATCCACGGGACGGGGAATTCCAGGAACGGGTCAAAGGGCGTCCCTGGGCCAAAGCCTCCAGAAGCTGCCGTGGGATGGCATCATCCCGGTTCCAGACAAGGAACAGGTCATCACGGTCAAGGTTCGTGGACGAAGCCAGCTCGTCGTCGCCCACCTCGACGGATATGTCCCTGTCCTCATCCAGATAATAGGTGATGTTGATGGTTCCTCTCGGGGAAGGGGAAACGCATGGCACGATACGGCTGACAGCGGAGACCCGGGACAGGAAGACGCGCGCGTTCCGAATGATCATCCGGGAGGGCGCGAACGTGCCGGGGCCGGCCCAGCCATCTTTCATGTCCAGGAAATCCACGATGGCCGACCCGCCGCCGTAGTCCGATTCCTGCGGGTATCTGTCGTCTGATGCCAGATCGAGTCGCGATTGGCGGGGAAGCGAGAGCGGCAGACGGTCCCTCACCTGTCTCCAGGACAGGGGCTGCCTCGTCCGAAGCGTCTCCAAGAGTTCGGCTGTTTTCATTGGTCCTCCCCAACGCCGAACGTGTCCCTTATCGGCTCGATGAGGGTGAAGAACATTCTATGCGCGATGTCATGTTCCTCCGACAGGGAATCCATCACGGAACGCAGGTCCGTGTCGATGGACGAGCGATTCGAGATCTGCATCATCAGGGCCACGCCTGCACGACTGGGATCCGCGGGGCGTCCGGCGATGCGTGTCATGTCCGCCACCTTGATGGTCGCGTCCAATCCGCAGCCGGCGAGATGCCGATTGACGTATGCCTGGACCGATTCATCACCTTTGGAAGGGAATCCTTCGTCAATCCGGTCGGGAAGGGCGATGGAAAAACCAAGAACGTCCCTGATGAAATGGGAGGAATCCCTTCCTGTGATTTCCGTCGGGAACCAGTCGTCATACCGGATGGAAACCGAATCGAAGCACGTGGCACCCACGGTCTTATTCAATGCCTGTAGAAGTATGTCTATGCCCGATTCGATGACGGGAGCGAAGGAATCCCAGTTGGAATAGTTATCCGGCTTTGTCATGTCGATGCGGAACCGGTCGACGTCCAGGTCGAAGCTGATGCCTTCCCGTTCGTTCTGCAGCTGGTAGCTGTATGGGTAATCGCCTGTGGACCAGCCGTCGTTCTTGACGATGCAGATAATCGAACTATCGGGCTGGGAATCCTTGAAACGAAGCTGATAATTCGAGAAGAAATCCTCCGGACCCTGTGAGGGCGGGTTTTCCGGTATGGACCAGGTCAGCGTGATGCTCAGCCCGTCGAGAGGAGCGTTCCTCAGTGTGTTCTCTCTCATGCCATCCTCCTATGACCCACCCTACATATATCGGGGTACCCGATTAAACATATCCCCATGCATTCCCAATGACAAGCCGTTTCCCGGCATGATACCCGTAATGGTTGCACCCGGAAACACGCATATCGGGGGTCACCAAGCCAGACTCATACGGTCTGGATATCGTCGGTTCGGCAAAGACGGAAACACGCCGCCTTCTCGGAGACATGGGTGAGCCAGTCGCCGACCAACGACAGGGCCAATTCCGTGTAGGCATTGTCGACACCGGGCATCGTACGCAGATTGAAGGTCTACCAGAATCGGCTGCGAGCATAAACATGGCCAGCGAACGCATACCACGGCACATGGAATACATCAGAAACTTGGTCGAGGCCATGCTCGACATCCTCGAAATCATCCTGAACCTGCCCGCCGCCCGGAACCACGATCTGGTGGCGCTGCTCACCATCGGCTGCCTTGTGGCGCTGTCGCTCCTGCGCGTCATGGCGGCCGCAAGAAATCTTCTTGCCCGCGTCCGTGCGCGGGGACGCCACGCACGCCACAACGTCCGGGAGGGTGGAAAGGGCAGACAAAGCCGAATCGCGCGCCATGCCCGCCGCGGCCGTACGCGGCTCAAGATCCGCTTCGAGGTGGAACACGAACACGAACGGGAGGAATGACCGGCGGTACGCGTCACCGGTAGTCCGGGCCGGGAGCCCCGCCGTCGCCGCGCAGCAGGGCCCATGCGAGGAACAGGTCCGCCAGTACCGCGCCCGCCAGGTCGAACGCCTGCCAGGGCGCGAACGGCGCGCCCCACGGCTCCCGGAACGCGAGCGAACCCAACCCCGCCTGCATCGCCTCCACCGCCAACGCCAGCATGAACAGACAGGCGCGACGCGAACCCAGACCCTCGCGCGAGCCCTCCTCGCGGGACAGGAGCGCGCAGCACATCAGTACACCCAGCACGTACAGGGCCTCCAAGGCCACGTCCGCCAGATTCATGTCCTCGCCTTCCCCGAAAGGAGCTGCCGGCATCGGCCGCACAACCCGTCCGGCGAGCCCTTCCGCCGCGGCGCGCCGCAACGAGAACAGGATGGCAACACACGGTGCGCCCGGCACCTGCCGCACATGTCCCCGTCCTCGAGGCACCGGCACCTGCCGCATTTCGGGCACATCGGCCTGGCCTGTTCCCGGACCAGTTTCAGGCATCGGGCGCACAACCCGTCCACGGGACGGCTCGTCCGCCTCCCGCATTCCCGGCAGCGGGGCAGATCCTCCAAGTGACGGCACTGGGCGCACAACGTGTCGCCGGCACGGACCCGGCGCCTATGGCATTTCGGACAGATCACCCCCTGCTCGATCCGGCGGCGTTTCTCGGCGGCGAGCTTGAGCAGACGGATCCTCTGGGGCATGCCGGACCGGCACCACTCCACATACCCCGGATCGGCCGGGGACAGGACCCGCAACCCATGCGGACCCCCGGCCTTGCCGGCACGGACCCCGGCAGGAGCATCAGCCATACGAAACCTCCCTGAACGGAAAAAGCACATGATCGCCGACGCCGACACCCACGAAGGACGCCTATATCGTCAACGGCGCCAGCGCGGCACGACCGGCGAACCGTCACGCAGACGGAACCGCTGCTCCATCACCACACGTCCCCCTTCCAGCCATGACAAATGGCGTTTGACCGTGCCCACGCTGCACTTGCACCACGCGGCCAGCTTCCTGTGCGTCGGATGCGCGTTGCGCCCCTCGGCGGGAGTCTTGCAGACGTGCGCGCAGCACGGGCACGCGCGGCACGGGAACGTCGAGCATCATCGACAGGTAGAAGTCGTGGCTGCCGTCCGACGGGCAGGCCGCCAACAGGCCCGAAGCGGAACCACGGGCCGGGAAGCCGCCATGACGCCCGGCACGCTCAAGCGTTTCATGCGCTCTCATGGCTCTCCTCACCCACGGAACCGGCCGACTCCTCACGCCAACGGGCCTCAAGCATGTCGCGGCGCGTGGCCGCACGGCACAGGGCGAACGTCAGCAGACAGGACACGGCGAGAATGATGACGACGGCGATCACGAGTACGAGGTGCATCATCGGCCCGCCCCCATTGATCGCGCGAGGATGGCGCGTTCGATGAGTCCGGAACCCTCTGACCGACACGACATGACCGATTCCTTCCTGTTTCCTGATCCGTTTGCCCGTACACGCGTGCGCCGGGCCGATAACCGTATGGCGGCCCGTCATCGCGTGCCGGAGGCGAGCGAGGCGACCATGGAGTCGATGCCCTGGAAGAGCCGGTCCATGTCCGCCGGGGACGCGGACCCGTCGTCGAGCAGCCCCGCCGCCTGTTCCGTGAGCTGTTCGAGCCGACGGTACAGGTACGGCACCTTGTACTGGTCCGCCGTGCTCCCCGCCAGCAGGCCCCGCGCGTCGGCCACGGCCCGTTCGAGCCGGCTCCTGGCCCGTGACGATTCGGCGTCGCCGACCGTCTGTCCGGCCTTCGCCACGGCCTTTTCCAGCCGTTCCGACCGTTTCGCGAGCATGTCGGCGGCCTTGGAGATGCGTTTCGCGTCCGCGTCGAGCGTTGCCATGTCGCCTCCGGCCGTGCAGCCGGCCGGCGTGACGGGGTCGGAGGAAAGCCGTTCGAGGGTGCCCGCCATATCGGGGTCAGTGGCGCGCAGCGCGTCGAGGTCGACCGATCCCATGATCCGGTCGCGGTCCCGGCCCCATGCGGCCGATCCCGCGGACCATGCCCGGGCGGATCGTTCGCACGCCGCCGACGCGTCGGCCAGCCGTTCGCGCCGGTTCGCGGAGACCATGCCCGCAGTCAGCCCGGCCCCGACCATGAGACCCGTGACGATCACCGTCGCCACGCCCACACGCACCCCGATACGGGGCCTGGTGCGGGCCTCGGCCTCGTCCCCGTCGTCCTTCCCATGCCGGCCGGGCCATGGGAATCGCCGTTTCCCACCAGGCCGCCCGTCGTCCAACCCGGGCATGACCTCGTCGAACCAGTCCTCCTGGCCGTGCGCGCCCATGGTCACAACCCCAGCGGCAGGACCGCGGTCAACGCCTGCCGCTGCTGGCCGCGCAGGCCGGACAGGCGCAGATGGTACTTGCCGACGCGCACGCGCAGGTCGCGTTCGAACACGGCCAGCATGTCGCGGTCCGGGGCGAACAGGGCGATATACCCCTGATGGTCGGTGTCGGGCCAGTTCGCGTCCTGCTCCGCCTCTCGCTGCCGCTGCTCGCGGCGCTCACGGCGTTCGTCGCGCGACAGTTTCCGCTGGTTCTGCAACGTGTCGCGCTGCAGGATGCTGGACTCGCGGTCCCTCAGGTCCTTCTCGCTTTCCTCCATGCTCATGGGCCTCCAGATATGGGTCAGGGCGATCATCCTGCCGCCCTGCAGGATGTCGCGCGTCCAGCCCGCCGGCACGGGCCGGTCGGGCCACTGGGTCACCCACCAGGTGCGCGCCACGCACGATTCCAGGGTCACGCTCTCCCCGTCGAGGCTCTCCTCGCACCAGCCCAGCGTCGGCTCGTCACGGGTGACCGGAGGACGGTCCGCGTTGCCGGCCGGATCCGAAACCGACCGGATCAGCGTGCGCAGGTCGTCCAGGCCGCACCAGCGCACCGAACCGGGACGCGCCCCGCATTCGACCAGGGCCGGGGCGACGGTCATCTTCACCAGGTCGCCCAACGCGACCCCGACCCGATCGCGTTCCGTGAGCCGGCCCCGGGCGCGGTCCACGCCCTTGAGCCGGTCCACGTCGCAGGTCACGGACACGTAGCTCACGTTCGCCAACGGGGTCATGACCTCCGGCAGGGCCCACAATTCCGCCATATCACGGCGCATCCACTCCGGCGACCCGCCATCGTCGGGCAGATCCGGCGCGGGCGCGGCTCCCGGCAGCAGGAGCGCGGTCTCCTTGAGCTCGACCACTCCCGGCGTGTCCGCCAGACGGGCGGTCAGATCGTTCAAGGCGGCCGCGCGCGACGATTTCGACGCATCCGTGCTCAACGTCCACTCCTCGACCTTCAACGCGAGCACCGCGGTCGCCCGCCGGCGTTCCGGGTCGAACAGGTAGCAGGCGCCATGGAACGGGGTGCCGACCACCTCCACGCCGGACCCCTCGACCACCTGGGCCCGGGACCCGACCTGGCCCCACACGCCCAGCACGCCCGCCGGCCGGCCCGAGGCGAGCGGGCTCGCCGACCATCGGGTCGACCCGTCGCGCACACGCCGCCGCCACGCCAGCCATACGTACGTCCACGCCATCAGGCTCAACCCCTCGTAACGGATCAGCCCGTACGCCATGACCACGCCGCCAGCGAGCATCAACGGCAGCACCATGCCCGCCGCCGCGCCGCCCACGACCATGACCAGGCCGGCCAGGCCCACGCCGATCTGCGGCCATGTCCACCCGAACAAGACATTCGTGGCCGACAGGCGGCTGAACGCCGCCGTGGGCACCCTCGCCCCGCCGTCCCTGCCGTCAGCATCCACCATCAGCAACCTCCGATCAAACAAGAAAAAAGGGCCGGGCGCGATCCCCGCCCATACGGGGACGCCACCCGGCAACGCATCGATAAGTCAGGCCAGGACCGGGCCCGACGGCGACTGCGGCGAGACCGGGGGCGCCGGCGTCGCATCCGTTCCGGGCATCCCGGCAGGTCCCGGATCGCCCGGAGACCCCGGAGCGCCGGACGATCCGGTCCGGCCCTCGCCGCCGGCGCCGCCCAGGCCTCCCTCGCCGCCGATCCCGTCGGCACCGTCCGAACCGTCACGGCCCGCGACGCCCCGGCCACCGTCCCCTCCCTCGCCGCCGGGCGCGGTTCCGGCGGGCGACGCGCCATCGGGCGCCGGAATGGCCGAGCCATCCGGGCCCGGGGGAGCGGAGACCGGCGGCTCGTACCCGTCGTCCTTCGACGGGTCGGCGGCATGGGCGCCGGAATCCCGGGCCCCGCCGCCATCATCCTTGTCCTTGCCGTCGGACTTGGAGCCGGCGAGCATTTTTCCGGCCTGTTCGCCGACCTGCCCCCATTGGCCGGTCAGGGCGGCCAGGCCGCCCTGCGCCATGCCGGGCAACTGCACGCCCGCCGCCGCGGCCCCGCCGGTCGCCACCCCGGCGGCCGCGGTCACGACCTGCCGGGTCAGCTGGGCCGCGGTCACCAGCGCGTTCCGGCCCGCCTGGCTCGCGGCCTGCTGCATGCCCATGCTCCGGTCGTCGCCCAGGAACTGCACGACCGGCATGATCATCTTCGGTGAATAGCAGGCCATGTAGATCGCGGCGATGCCGACCAGCAGATCCCAGAAACTGCCCTCGCCCACGCCCGACGTGGTCTGCGAGGTCATCAGCGCCGACCCGACCGTGATCACCAGCGCGGCCAACGGCTTGGCCAGCATCACGCCCACCACGGCCGAAAGCCAGCGGCGCATCGCCGGCCGGGTCGCCTTCCAGCCGGCGCTCATCACCGGCAAGGGGGCGACCGCGGCCAGCAGCACCAGGCACAGGGTGCGGGCCGCGAGCATGCAGCACAGGAGGAACACGCCCACGAACAACACCAGATAGACGAGCAGCATCGTCAGCGAATGCAGGACGGACGCCTGCTCCAGGATCTTCTTGAACATGGCCGACACCATCGACTCCATGCCCCGGCCCTTGGTCGTGTCCGCGCCCACCGCGAGGATCCTCGCGGACAGGAGGCTCACGATCCCCTCGCACGTGATCATCACGCTCACGCAGATCGCGGTCAACGGCCAGGCGAGCACCGCCATCGCGAACGACTTGACCGACTCCGCCGGGCTGGCCTTCACGGCCGCATGCACCGCGCCCACCGCGCATATGAGCATGTTCACGAACCCCATCACCCAGCCGATCCTGTTCGCGGCCGTGATCGCCACGTTCCACTCCGCGTACGACACGGACCCGGCGGTCGACGAGAACGCGCCCACCATCATGCCCTGCAACGCCTTGCCCATCGGGTCCAGCATCCACGGGAACAGCTTCTGCAGCACCGCCTCGACGACATCGCCCACGACAGCCTCCCAACAACGGAAAAACAGCAAAGAAAGGAAAGGGCCCGCCCCGACGGCGGGACGGGCCCGGAGGAAAAGGGGACGGGCCCCGAGGTCAGAACAGGGCCTGCGTGGACGCGAACTTGACGATCGCCATGGCCGAGCCGAGCAGCATCATGCCCAGCGCGATCCACACGAACACGATGCCGCTGTACTGCTGCATCGTGCTGTTGTGGATCGCCTTGGACACGACCCAGGAGAACGCGGCGATGATCCACGCGGCCGTCGCCACGAAGATGCCCAAAGCCCACAGGCCGCCCACGATGTTCGACACCAGGCTCATGAACGGGAAGAACGTCCAGTTCGGGGACACGGAGAACCCGGACAGGTCGTTGTCGGTCAACGCCAGCGCGATATCGGACGCGGTGGCGGCGATTGGATGAATAATGGTCATGATTCACCCTCCTTTCCCCACCGCCACCGGGCCCGTACGACGCCCGACGCCGATAACGGGCCGGACGGCTCAGCCGAACAGGGACGACCATAGGTCGCCCGCCGCCTGGCCCGTCTTCTCGAACACGTTGCCCTTCCCGTCGCCGCCGGACAGCCAGTCCCAGGCCCCGGACGCGGCGTCCCCGGCCTTCTGGAACACGTTGCCCTTCCCGTCGCCGCCGGACAGCCACTGCCACGCCTTCTTGCCCGTCGACAGGGCCTTGTCGATCGCGTCGCCCGCGGCCTTGCCCACACGGTTCGCGATGTCCTCGCCCAACTGCCGGACCACGCCGCCCAGATCGTCCGACTTCTTCGCCTCGTCGTTCTTCACGCCCTTCCAGTCGGGATGACCGTTCGCGGACTGGTACGAGTCGTTCACGGCCAGCCCGTCCGTGCCGAACGCGCCCGCGCCCCACGCGAACCCGCTCGTCGCCGCGCCGATCGTCAACGGGATCATCAACGCGCACAGCAGACGCTTCCACGAGAAGGCGCGCTCCATCATGTTGTTCGTGATCAGGCCCGGCAGCAGGGTCAGCACGCCGACGATCACCATCGCGACCGCCGCGTACAGGCACACCGCTATCACGCCTCCCGCCAGGTCACGGAACCCCGCCACATCCCACGCGGGATCGGGGAACAGGTTGATCAGCGAATCATCGGCCAACACCATCCCGGACATCACAGCCTCCCTCATCACAAGCCTCCACGGCCCGAAAGCACGGGCCCGCGCATCCACCACGCGCCGGCACGGCCCACGGCCGATAACGGGCCGGAAAAAAGGAAAGGCCCCACGCCCGGGGGAGGGGGCATGGGGCCGTGAAGGAAAGCGGCCCGCCGGCGCACGGGAATAAGGAGAAGAAAAATCATGCGCCGGCCGGCCCGGGAACGCCATGAGACGACCGCTCCCGGAAAAACCACCCGAACGGACGCCGATAATCTCAGTACCAGCCCTTGGCCCTGCGTTCCGCGTACGCGGCGCACGGCGTCCCGTACCTGTCATGGATGTATTTCAGGCCCCAGTCGATCTGCGTGGCCGCGTTCGTCCGCCAGTCCTGGCCGGCCGAGGCCATCTTCTCCGCCGGCAGCGACTGGGGGATGCCGTACGCGCCGCTGTCCGGGTTGGTGGCGTCCCACCGCCAGCCCGACTCCTCGGTGAAGATCGTGTCCAGGCATTCGAACTGGGAACCGTCATCCCAGCCCATGTCCTTCATCTTGCGCTTCGCGATCCTCTTCGCCTCCTCCACGCTCGCCTTCTCGCCGTCCTGGTCGCCCGCCGAGCACGTCGCCGCCGACGAGGAGCCGCCGCCGGCCCCGTGGATCGGGTCCTTGGGAAGGATGAAGTTCGCGCCGCCCGCGATGGGCAGCTCGCGCGACGTGTACACCGGGCCATGCGCGTTCATCTCGCTGATCGTGAACGTGCCCTTCGACGCGTCCACCGACTCGACCACGGCCACATGCCCGGCCGCCGGGTCAGCGCCCTGCACGCCGGGCGGGAAACTCACGATCGCGCCCGGCACCGGGGCCGTCCGCGTCACCCTGTAACCCTCCGCGGCCGCGGACGAGGCCCACATGCCGCCATCGCCCCAATACTGGCCCACATGCTTCCACCCCAGACGGTAGGCGCGCAGGCACGCGCCCCACGTGCACTGGCCCTGCGGATACGAGACGCACGTATTGCCCGGACCGGCCAGGCCGCCGAACCAGGCGGCCTTCGCCTGCTCCGCGCCCATCCCGTCCCAACCGGAATCCGACGTGCCGCCCGACACCGCCTGCGAGCCCTGCGAGGCCGGCGCACGGTACACGCGCGTGTACCGCGCGTTCAACGTGGACGTCACGCCGATCTCGTCGCCGGTCTGGTCGCCGGGCGTCCTGCCCTCGACCCCGTGCCTCTCGTCCCAATGCGCGCCCACGAACTCGCCATCACCCATGTAGATCTCCGTATGCCCGTCCGCCCACACGACGTCGCCCGCCTGCAGGGACGCCACATCCCTGAAATCCGACCGTTCGAAACCGGCCGCCTTCAACACCGAATCCATGCCGTCAGTGTTGAACGGGCTCGACCCCACGTCGAAGCCCGCATGGCGCAACGCCGCCCACACGAACGACGAACAGTCGTAATCCGGGTCGCCCCCGCGGTTCGGCTGCGAATACCCGTGCTTATCGTCCTTCGCTATCGACACCGCCCAATCCACCCACGACGAGGAACCCGTCACGCAACGCGTCCCCAGACCGTAATCCGACTGCAGTATCGCGACCACCAGGATCACCAGGCACAACAACACGACCACGACCGTGAGCAGCGGGGCCGCGACCGCCATGCCGGCCACCACGAACGCCTTGCCCGACGACCCCCGCTTCCCCTCGCCACCAGCCATGCAAGCCTCCCAACACACGCGACGCACAATCCGGCCATCCACGCCGGGGCCGGCCCGAATCCCGCCGATATCGGACCAAAGAAGGGATATTGGGGATAATGGGACCATGTACATGCCCCAGCTGACCGAAACCGTCCGAACC